>Ga0210081_1000034_pt1 | contig 32724 bp, 29 predicted proteins | sample White_ThreeSqA_D_FD_185589 | JGI IMG/M metagenome (GOLD analysis project Ga0210081, IMG submission 185589) | Wetland microbial communities from the San Francisco Bay, California, USA, that impact long-term carbon sequestration -... | ecosystem: Environmental > Aquatic > Marine > Wetlands ...
TATTTTCAGCGCCGCTTCGCTGACATCGAACTCTCCCGCCAGGCCGCGCTTCCTGTCGGTCAGTGCCCGCCGCAATATTGCCAGCAAGTCGTCCTCGGTCAGTGATTTCAGCACATAGACGCGCGCCCGCGACAACAGCGCGTTGTTGAGTTCGAATGACGGGTTCTCGGTGGTCGCGCCAATGAACGTCAGTGTGCCATCCTCGACATACGGCAGGAATGCATCCTGTTGCGACTTGTTGAAGCGATGTACCTCGTCGAGGAACAACACGGTTGCGCGATTGCTCATGTGTCGCTGCTGCCCGGCTTCCGACACGGCGCTGCGGATATCCTTGACGCCCGCCATGACCGCAGACAATGCGATGAAATGCGAGTCAGTCGTGGCCGCAATCATCCGCGCCAGTGTCGTCTTGCCGGTGCCGGGAGGCCCCCAGAACACCATCGAATGCACCCGCCCCTGCTCGATGGCGCGCAATAACGGCTTGCCTGCTTCCAGCAAATGACGCTGGCCGAAAAACTCGCTGAGTGTCGCCGGCCGCATACGGTCCGCCAGCGGCCGTTCCGCGACATCACTTTCAAGGTCTGCAAATAGATCTGTCAACGCCGGGATCGCTGTAGTAGCCATTCCTCGAATCTGGGTCCCCAACCGCCAAGACCGATGAGGGCCAGGCTGAGACCGGCAATGATGCCGCCGGTGTTCGCCGCGACGTCAGCCCAGTCGGCGGTGCGATAGCTGACCTGGAGCTGGCAGAATTCGACCAGCAGCCCAAACGCCATCAGCCCGACCGCAATGCGCCAGTAGGCGCCTCGCCGGTAAAGGCCGGCAAACCACATTGCCAGCATCCCGAAGGTCATCGCGTGCATCCATTTGTCCACATTCTGGATCCATCGCAGGGCACTCGCGCGATCGTCGAAAAACCAGATGGCCGGCGACATCGCCGCCAGTAATACCGATAGCAGGAGGACCAGGCTGGCCACCTGCCAGCGCCGCGTATGCCGCAGTGGCAACATCAGGGCGCGGTTTCTGCGGCGGTGACCGGCACACCCACCAGGTCAACGTCGTCCGGCACGACGAACTCGAAACGCTCGTCAGCGATCGGCTCATTGATGCGCACGTCATAGAGTGCGACCAGCGTCGTCTGTTCGAGGTTGTCAAAGAAGACCATGCGACTCAACTGGCCGTCGAAAAAACCCATCTCGAGTCGCACGAAGCCGCTCTCGGTGTCCTTCGGCAGCATACGAACCCAGGTCGTGCCCGCCTCGTCCACCGCGCCGCCGTACTCGAACTGCAACAGCGCGTCGGTACCACCACCCAGCAACAATGCAGGTGTGTTGGCGAGCGCTTCTGCCTGCGGCTTGACCGTGACCTGCGCCAGGTCCACGTCGTAGCTCCAGACATTCAGACCGTCCGCTATCAGACACTGTTCGTAGGGCTCGGAATAGGCCCAGCGAAATCGCCCCGGGCGCGCGACTTCGAGCGTGCCGCTCGTGCGTTCGACGACCGCACCATCGGCATCGATCAGGGACTGCTCGAAGCGGCCTTCGAGCGTTATGACCTGCGTCAGGAAGTTATCGACCAGTTGCTGGCCACGATCATCGTCAGCTCCCTGTGACCACGCAGCGGGCACCCACGCCGCCACACACCACAGAAGCAGGACTCGCATTCCCGGTGCACGCTTCCGATTCAGGGCCATCGTATTGCTCATCCTACTCATCCCCGGATGCCGTCGGCACCAGGATTTCGCGCGAACCGTTCGGCTGCAGAGGACCGACCAGGCCGGCCGCCTCCATCGACTCAACCATCCTGGCAGCGCGGTTGTAACCGATCTTCAGGCGGCGCTGTACGCCCGAGATCGACGCCTTGCGGGTTTCCATGACAACCTGCACCGCCTGGTCATACAGCGGGTCTTCCTCCGCATCCGCGCCACCGGTGGCCGGCTGGTCGATACCCGTGAGCCCCGGTGTCGGACCCGACGGCCCTTCGAGTATCTCGTCGATATAACGCGGCGCACCGCTTTTCTTCAGGTGCCTTACAACGGCATGCACTTCGTTATCGGCCACGAAAGCGCCGTGCACACGCACCGGCAGCGAGGTGCCCGGCGGCAGGTACAGCATATCGCCGTGGCCGAGGAGATTCTCGGCGCCTTGCTGGTCGAGGATCGTCCGCGAATCGACCCGCGCCGAAACCTGGAACGCGATGCGCGTCGGAACGTTGGCCTTGATCAGGCCGGTAATCACGTCGACCGACGGACGCTGTGTCGCGAGAATCATGTGAATGCCGGAGGCACGGGCTTTTTGCGCAAGCCGCGCGATCAGTTCCTCAACCTTTTTGCCGACAATCATCATCATGTCAGCAAGCTCGTCGATGATAACGACGATGTACGGCAGCGGCGTCAGCGTCGGATGTTCGATCGGCTTGTCGGGATCGAAGATATCCGGCGGCCGGAAAGTCGGATCCTTGATCGGATTGCCGGCGGCGATGGCATCCCGGACTTTACGGTTATAGCCGCCGATATTGCGCACCCCGAGCCCGGACATCAGGCGGTAGCGACGATCCATTTCGGCAACGCACCAGCGCAGCGAATTCGACGCCTCTTTCATGTCGGTGACGACCGGCGCCAGCAGGTGCGGGATGCCTTCGTAGACCGACAGCTCGAGCATCTTCGGGTCTATCATGATGAGCCGCACCTGTTCGGGCTGCGTCTTATAAAGAATGCTGAGCACCATCGCGTTGATGCCGACGGACTTGCCGGACCCGGTCGTACCCGCGATCAGCAGGTGGGGCATGCGCGCGAGATCCGCGACAACGGAATTGCCACCAATATCCTTGCCGAGCGCCAGCGTCAGTGGCGATGCCATGTCGTCATAGGCTTTGGATTTCAGTATTTCGCCGAGCGTTACGATCTGGCGATTCTCGTTCGGAATCTCGAGGCCGACGAACGACTTGCCCGGGATCACCTCGACGATACGCACGCTGACCACGGACAGCGAACGTGCCAGGTCCTTGGCCAGGTTCGCGATCTGGCTGACCTTGACGCCCGGTGCCGGATCGAGTTCGAAGCGCGTGATGACGGGGCCCGGCGAGACCGATTTCACCTCGACATCGATTCCGAAGTCTTTCAGCTTCAGTTCTACCAGCCGTGACATGGCTTCGAGCGAGTCCTCGGAATAGCCCTGCTTTTGCTCGGGAGGATCGTCGAGCAACGACAAGGGCGGCAACTCGCCCGCCTCGGCCGGCTCGAACAGCGGCACCTGGCGCTCTTTTTCGGCCCGCTCGCTGGGTTCCAGCGATTTCAGAACGGGCTCGATGCGTGGCTTGACGCGGCTCGCTTTGAGCTGCTTCTCGACCTTGACGATGTCCTGGCGCGCTGCCGCCTGGCGCCGTCCTTCCGCGCGATCACGCAACTCGCCGATCTTGACCAGCGCCTTCTCATAGCCGATGAGGCACCAGCGCCCGACGCGATCCATGACATTGATCCAGGATATGCCGAGAAACAGCGACACGGAGGCGACCCAGAGGCAGAACAGCAGCGTGCTGGCGCCGAGCAGCTTCATAACGCCGACCAGGCTTTCGCCCAGCGCTTTACCGATGATGCCGCCCGCCGAATTCGGGAACCCGACACTCGAAAAATGCAACGCGGCAAGCGCGCAACTGGTCACCAGGGTCGCGACAAAGCCGCCGAAGCGCAGCCCGAAATCGAGCCTGGTGAGTTCGATCTGCGTTTTCTGCTCGCGGTACAGCATCCAGCCGAGATAGAACACCATTAACGTGAAGAGGTACGCCGGCCGGCCGAAGAAGGAGAACAGGAAATCCGCGACGTAGGCACCGACGCGGCCGATGCCGTTGCGCACCGCGGCATCGGTCGTCGCCTGGCTGAACCCCGGATCCGCCGGATCGTACGTGAAAAGCGCATACCAGATGATCAGGGCCAGCGCGCCGAAAACGTACAAGGCGCCCTCGCGCAACGCCCGATGGACCTGCGAGGACAATCGCGATTCAGGTTGCCTGGCTTTCGTGGCTCTTGCCATAAAGAATCTGTTTTCCCTACACTTGCCCAGCGACTTCTCGATAACGCCACGATCCGCAAAAAGCTTGCCCGCATCATAGCCCTTGAAACTCGTCGTGGAGACCGCATTTCCGGGCATCGCGCGGGCAGATCTGTGTGGCGTCAGTACGGACAAATTATACATGAGTGATCTCAAACATTACCGGGTTCTGATTCTCGGCTCCGGACCGGCCGGATATGCCGCTGCAGTCTATGCTGCCAGGGCGAACCTGAACCCAGCCGTAATAACCGGCATCGAGCAAGGCGGACAGCTGATGACGACGACTGACGTCGATAACTGGCCTGGCGACGTCGAAGGGCTGCAGGGACCGGATCTCATGCAGCGCATGCTGCGCCATGCCGAGCGCTTCGACACGACGATCATCAACGACCATATTCACACGGCCGACCTCGGGAGCCGGCCGTTCCGCCTGGATGGCGACTACGGCAGCTACACCTGTGATGCGTTGATCATCGCAACCGGTGCGACCGCGATGTACCTCGGCCTGCCCTCCGAGGAAGCCTACAAGGGGCGTGGCGTTTCGGCGTGCGCAACCTGTGACGGCTTCTTCTATCGCGGCAAGCCGGTGGCCGTAATCGGCGGCGGTAACACGGCCGTCGAGGAAGCGCTGTACCTCGCCAATATTGCTTCAAAGGTCACGCTCGTCCACCGCCGGGACGCTTTACGCTCGGAAAAGATCCTGCAGGACCACCTGTTCGAGAAGGAACGGGAAGGCAAGGTCGAGATTCGCTGGGACAACGTGCTGGACGAGGTCCTCGGTGACGACAATGGCGTCACCGGCATACGGATTCGCAGTACCCGCGATGCATCAAAGACTGCGGATATCGACGTCGACGGCGTTTTTATTGCTATCGGCCACAAACCGAACACGAGCCTCTTCGACGGCCAACTGGACATGAAGAATGGCTACATTGTCGTCAAGTCAGGCATTGCAGGCGATGCGACGGCGACCAGCTTGCCGGGCGTGTTCGCAGCCGGTGATGTCGCCGACCAGGTTTATCGACAGGCCATTACCTCTGCCGGCGCGGGCTGCATGGCGGCACTCGACGCAGAAAAGTATATCGACGCGCTCGACAGCAAGAACCAGGCAGCGGACGCTACGGCGGCATAGGGGCACGGTGACTTCTTGAAAGTCATCGTCCACGACAGCATCGGCGAGATCGCCCGAGACGACTGGAATCGCCTCGCCGGTGACGAATATCCGTTCCTGCGGCACGAGTTCCTCGATCTCGCCGAAACGACACGCTGCGTGTCCCCCGAGACCGGCTGGCGCCCGCGGCACCTCACGATTGAGGAAAACGGCCGATTGCGGGGTGCGATGCCGCTTTACGAGAAGAGCCACTCCTTTGGCGAATTCGTGTTCGACTGGGCCTGGTCCCAGGCCTACGCCCAGGCCGGCCTCGACTATTTTCCCAAGCTGGTCGCCGCGGTGCCTTTTACGCCGGCCCCGAGTACTCGCCTGTTGTGCGCCGAGGCCGACGATACGGAGGCACGGGATATCCTGCTGCGCGGTGCGATCGCGTTAGCCCGGGAATCGGATTGTTCGTCCCTGCACGTGCTTTTTCCACGTGACGCGGAAACGGCACCGCTCGAGGCAGCGGGCCTGATGTTGCGCAAGGACTGCCAGTTTCACTGGCACAATCGAGGCTACCGGGACTTCGATGACTTTCTCGCGACGTTCACTTCGGCAAAACGCAAGAAGGCGAAGCAGGATCGGCGGCGCGTCAGCGCGCAGGGTATCCGATTCAGGCATCTGCTCGGTGATCAGTTGACCGAGGAAACCTGGTCCACGGTATACCCGCTGATTGCCCGCACCTTCATGCAGCGCGGCTCGGCACCCTATTTCAACCAGGCATTCTTCGTCGGCCTCAGCAAGGTACTGCCGGAGTCCCTGCTCGTCGTGACGGCTGAAACCGACTCGGGAACGGTCGGCGCTGCCGTCTTCTTCCGCGGGCCCGAGACCCTGTACGGCCGGTACTGGGGCAGCGATGGACACTACGATGCGCTGCATTTTGAAACCTGCTATTACCAGGGCATCGAGCACTGTATTGCCACCGGCAAGCAACGCTTCGAGCCAGGCACGCAGGGTGAACACAAGATCAGTCGCGGCTTTTCACCGGTTGCGACCTGGTCCGCGCACTGGCTGGCGCACCCGGAATTTGCCAGTGCAGTGAGCCGCTACCTCGGTGAAGAAGCACGGCATGTCGAACGCTATATTGATGTCGTGGAGTCGCATACCCCATACAGGAACCGGGCGGAGACGAAGTGACCAACACCCGGGTCATCTGGCTCAGCGCAACTGATCCGCCGGATGCCTTCCCGCCGGTCGAGCAGGCATTGCGGGAACCCGACGGCCTGCTCGCTGCCGGCGGCGACCTCAGCACCGCTCGCCTGCTCGCCGCGTATCGCCGCGGCATCTTTCCATGGTACGAGGCCGGACAACCGCTGCTCTGGTGGTCACCCGATCCGCGCTGCGTATTCCTCCCCGGCGACTTCCATGTGGCTCGGAGCCTCGCCCGGTACTTGCGGCATTCCAACGCCGAGGTCCACTTCAACAGTGACTTCGACGCCGTAATCCGTGCCTGCGCGGCCCCCAGGCGCTACGAGAATCACACCTGGATTACCGCGGAAATGTACACCGCGTACACAGCGTTACACGAGGCCGGCTGGGCGCACTCGATCGAGATCCGAGACGCAGGCGAACTGGTCGGTGGCATGTACGGCATCGTGATCGGTCGCGCGTTCTTCGGTGAATCCATGTTCAGCCGCCAGACCAATGCATCGAAGATAGCGCTGCTGGCCGTCGCGCGGCTGATGGACGACGGCGTTCTCGGCTTGCTCGATTGCCAGCTTCAATCCCCCCACCTCACCGGTCTCGGCGCCTCGATCATCCCGCGCAGCAATTTTACGGCCAGGCTCGATGTACTATGTGAGCCGCCGGAGAGATTCAGGGGCTGGCCGGGGGCGCCGCTGAGAGTCCCCGACCTGGCGGGATAACAGGACATCCGCGAGGTCGCTCCGGGCCGCGTGCCGGTGCTCCGAATTGCAATACACCGGGCGTTTCTGCACAATTCGCCAGCCTTAACCAGCAGCAGAGAGAATTGAGTCCCTTGGCGAAAGAAGAAGCCCTTCAAATGGAAGGCGTCGTGACCGAGACGCTCCCCAACACGACCTTTCGGGTTGAACTCGAAAATGGTCACGTTGTGACTGCCCATATTTCGGGCAAGATGCGCAAGAACTACATCAGGATCCTGACCGGCGACAAAGTCACGGTCGAGCTCACCCCATACGACCTCAGCAAAGGCCGCATCGTCTACCGGGGACGCTAGAATTCGCAGCCGGGCTAGTTCTCCGGCAGGTGCTCGAGTTCCTTGAGTACCGGCTCCACATTCAACTGCAACTCATCATTCTTGCCGACCGTAATTTTCACGTGGCCGCCTTTCTCGAGGCTGCCGAACAGTAATTCTTCGGCCAGCGGTCGCTTGATCTGCTCCTGGATAACCCGGGCCATCGGTCGCGCGCCCATTGACGGATCGTAACCGCGCGCCGCAATCCACGCGCGCGCCGCATCGTCCAGCTCCAGGGTAACGTCGTTGTTGCCGAGTTTGGCTTCCAGTTCGACCACGAGTTTATCAACGACGCGCTTGATCGAATCGATTTCCAGCGGCGCAAACTGGATGATCGCATCGAGTCGATTGCGGAACTCCGGCGAAAACGACTTCTTCAGTATCTCCATGCCGTCCGCGCTGTGGTCCTGCGTCGTAAAACCAATCGAAGCACGACTCATTTCCTGCGCACCCGCATTCGTTGTCAGCACCAGGATGACGTTGCGAAAATCGGCTTTGCGACCATTGTTGTCGGTCAGCGTGCCGTGATCCATGACCTGCAACAGCAGGTTGAAAACCTCGGGATGCGCTTTCTCGATCTCGTCGAGCAGCACGACCGCATGCGGATTCTTCGTGACAGCCTCAGTCAGCAGCCCGCCCTGGTCGAAACCGACGTAACCGGGCGGAGCGCCAATCAGCCGTGACACGGTATGCCGCTCCATGTATTCGGACATGTCGAAGCGAATGAGTTCGACACCCATCAGCAACGCGAGCTGCCGTGTCACCTCGGTCTTGCCCACGCCAGTTGGTCCGGCGAACAGGAACGCGCCGATCGGCTTCTCTTCTTCGCGCAGGCCGGAACGTGCCATCTTGATGGCTCCGCTGAGCGCGGCGATGGCCTTGTCCTGCCCGAAAATCGTCAGTTTGAGGTCACGCTCGAGCGTGCGCAGCGTGTCCCGATCAGACGCAGACACCGACTTGGCCGGGATCCGTGCCATCTTGGCGACGATGTTCTCGACCATTTCGACCGTAACCCGGTCGCCGCGTTCGCCCACTGGCACGAGCCGCAGGTTGGCGCCCGCCTCGTCCATGACATCGATCGCCTTGTCTGGCAGATGCCGGTCATTGATGTGTCTTACCGACAATTCGACAGCCGCTTTGAGCGCAGCCCGGTCATATTTGATGCCGTGGTGTTCCTCGAAGCGTGTTTTCAGTCCCTCGAGGATCGCAATGGCTTCCGGGATGCTCGGCTCAGGCACGTCGATTTTCTGAAAACGCCGCGCCAGTGCGTGGTCTTTTTCGAAGATGCCGCGATACTCGGAGTACGTCGTTGAGCCGATACAGCGAATCTCGCCGTTTGCCAGGACCGGTTTGATCAGGTTACTGGCGTCCATAACGCCGCCCGAAGCCGCGCCCGCCCCGATCACCGTGTGAATCTCGTCGATGAACAGGATGGCGCCCGGATCCTCGCGCACTTCCGCGATGACGCCTTTCAGGCGTTTCTCGAAGTCGCCCCGATACTTGGTACCGGCAATCAGCGCGCCCATGTCGAGCGCGTATATCGTGCTGTCCAGCAATACTTCCGGGACCCGTTCTTCGGTGATCATACGTGCCAGGCCTTCGGCCAGCGCTGTCTTGCCGACGCCGGCCTCACCGACATACAACGGGTTATTCTTGCGACGCCGACACAGGATCTGCACGGTACGCTCGATCTCGATTTCGCGCCCGATCAGCGGATCGATCTTGCCGGCGATCGCCCTTTCATTGAGGTTCGTCGCATACTGGTCGAGCGGCGAAGCTTCTGCTTCGGGGTCCGCTTCAGCGCGCGCCTCGGATTCCTCGCTATTTCCCTCACCCGGCAGTTGCGGCATGCCATGGGAAATATAATTGACGACATCGAGCCGCGTGATGTCCTGCAGATTCAGGAAATACACTGCCCGCGACTGTTTTTCGCTGAAAATTGCGACCAGTACATTGCTGCCGGTAACCTCTTTCTTGCCGCTGGACTGAACGTGAAAAACCGCGCGCTGCAGGACACGCTGAAAACCCAGCGTAGGCTGCACGTCGATGTCCTGCTCGTCCGGCAGCAGAGGAGTCTGCTCGTCGATGCTGTCGATGAGTTGCTGACGCAATTGCGAAATATTGGAATTGCACGCCTTGAGGATTTCGTGAACTTTCGGAATATCCAGCAGCGCAAGCAGCAGATGCTCCACCGTCATGAACTCATGACGGCGCTCCCGGGCCCGCTGGAAGGCCTCGTTCAGACAGAATTCGAGCTCGCTACTCAGCATGACACTGCCTCACTGTTCAAGATTCCTCCATCGTACACAGCAGCGGGTGCTGGTGCTGCTGCGCGATGCTCATGACTTGCGCCACCTTGGTTTCCGCTATCTCGTAAGTAAACAAGCCACATACCCCTCTGCCCTTCGTATGGACCTCCAGCATCACCTGCGTTGCGCGCGTTCGCTCCATGCCGAAAATACCCTGTAGAATATCTACCACGAATTCCATCGGCGTAAAATCGTCGTTGATCAACATCACCTGGTACAGCGGCGGTTGTTTGACCTTCGGTCGAGCTTCTTCGACAGCCAGATCATGGCTGCCATCATAGTCGTTGTCAGTTTGCTTGTGGCTCATGGTTACTGGTTTTTCAGGGGGATTCACGATAATCGCCCAAGCTGCGGCCGGTTCTCGAAAATTCAATGGCCGGGAGCTTGCCAACCAGTATATCGTGGCTCGCCCGCAGCCGTTATATTATTGCCAAATATAGTATTTTTAGGCATTCCCGGCTTGTCGCTGGCGCTCCTCAACCCGTATCATCGGGTCGCTGCGTTAATAGCAAAGGACAGCATGTACGACTGCTAGCGAATAATGATCAAACGAGCCATCTGGTCCGATTTTTCGGGCGTCGACAGCAGCAAGGCGCTGGCGACCTTCAACAGGATAATCCCCCCGTGGATCAGCCTGCTACTGGTCGTTGCGATCGCCTGGCAGGCAGGGAAGATCGCCTGGATGCTGGTGCCCGGCCCGGCCGCCGGCGACCTGGTGCCGTTACCCTCGACCATGCCCGCGACCCCTTCGCAAAGCGGTGCGTCGCCGGACGTCCAGGCCATCGCGGACGCGCACATGTTCGGGGTCGCCGACGAGCAAAGCGCGGTACCGGTGGTCGTCGAAGAGGAAAACCTGGTCGATACACGCCTGACGAACCTCAGTCTCAAAGGCACGATCGCATCGGACTACCCGGAGTTCTCGGTCGCCGTCATCGCCGATGGCAACGCCGAGGAAAAGGTCTACGTGATCGGCGATGCGCTGGGCGCCGGCACCACCATTCACGCAATCTACCCGGACCGGGTGGTCCTGAATGAAAACGGCGCGCTGACCAACCTGAAGCTGCCGAAGGAATTCCCGGCAGCAGTAGCGAGCGCGACGCGGCAGAATATGACAAGTACAAGGCAGGTGCAGGACGAGACGCAATCGATCCAGGACGTCGTCTCGGAGAACCTCGCCAAGCTAACCGACGTCATTCGACCAACGCCCTACATGGTCAACGGCGAACAGGCCGGATATCGGGTCTATCCGGGACGGGACCGTCAGCAGTTTGCGGCACTCGGCCTGCGACCCGGCGACCTGATAATGGATATCGATGGCCAGTCCCTGAGCGACCCGACCCAGGCGATGCAGATTTTTCAGTCACTCGGCACGGCGGAACAGGTTACTGTTACTGTTGAGCGCAATGGACAACCCGAGACCATCGTCCTGAGCACCAGCCAGCTGGCGCTGGGTGACGAGCAAACTCAATGAAATATAATAAGATGCTAATGAAACCCGGATCCCTTCGATTGCTGTTCGCAGCCGGCGCGCTGCTGTTTGCGACAATGGCGTGGACACAGCAGCAACCCTCGTCGACATTGAACTGGAAAGACGCCGATATTCGGAAGGTCGTCGAGGCAGTGGCCGCCGTCACCGGCAAAAACTTCATCATCGACCCACGGGTTACCGGCAAAGTCACGCTGCTGTCGGCGACGCCGCTGAGCCCCGATGCCCTGTACGAGGCATTCCTGTCCATCCTGCAGGTACATGGTTATGTTGCCGTCGAGAGCGGTGACCTGATCAAGATCATCCCGGATGCGACAGCACGCCAGTTTCCCGGGCCACTGGGCACCGCCTCAAGCCGCGGCCCCGACGACATGGCGACCCAGGTCATCCAGGTCAACAACGTCGGCGCAACGCAATTAGTGCCGATCCTGCGGCCACTGATTCCGCAGTACGGGCATCTCGTTGCACACGCGGGATCGAACCTCCTCATTATCTCGGACCGCGCTGCCAACGTGACACGCCTGGTCAACATTATCCGCCGTATCGACCAGGCGAGCGATGAAGACATCGAAGTCGTGCCGCTGCAGCATGCATCGGCTGCGGAAATCGTCCGCATCATGACGGCCCTTACGCAGACCCCGCGAGCCGACGGTGTACCGGTTACCACCAGCCTCGTTGCGGACGCGCGGACCAACAGCGTCCTGATCGGCGGCGACAAGAATGAGAGGCTGCGGCTCAGAACCCTGATCGCGCACCTCGACACACCCCTCGAAGACGGTGGTGACACGCAGGTCCGTTACCTGCGCTATGCCAACGCCGAGGACCTTGCAACGAAGCTGCAGCAGCATTTCAGCACGCGCGGCGCAGTCGCCAGCCAGGCACCGACCGCCTCCTCGGGTCCGGACGAAATCAGCGTCTGGGCCGATACGCAGACAAATGCCGTGATCATCAACGCGCCACCGAAAACAATGCGCTCGATCATGCAGATTATCGACCAGCTCGACATTCGCCGCGCGCAGGTGCTCGTCGAGGCGATCATTGTCGAAGTCATAGCCAATGCGCAAAACGAACTGGGCGTCAGCTGGGCCATCGAAGGCGAAGGCTCCAATACGCCGATTGCGGTAACCAACTTCTCAGACTTCATGAACGGCGTCGTCCAGCTGGGCTCGGCAGCCGGTGCCGGAACAGCGGACCCGACCGGGCTCATACAGGACGGCATCACGGTCGGCGTCGGGCGGATCAGCGACTCGGGTGTCAGTTTTGCCGCAATCCTGCGCGCGCTCGAGGGCAATGCCGACACCAACATCATTTCGACGCCTTCCATCGTCACGACCGATAACGAGGAAGCGACGCTGAACGTCGGGCAGGAAGTGCCGTTCGTAACGGGCTCTTACAGCACCACAGGTGGTGCCGGTGCCGTCAATCCGTTCCAGACGATCCAGCGCGAGCAGATCGGCGTCAAGCTGGCGATCACGCCGCAAATCAATGAAGGTAACTCGTTGGTGCTCGCAATCTCGCAGGAAATTTCGAGTATTGCGGCCTCCTCCTCCGGCGCGGTCGATCTGATCACGAACCAGCGCATCGTCGAGACCACGGTTATCGTCGATGACGGCGAAATCCTGGTACTGGGCGGTTTGCTGGAGGACGTGTTGCGCGAAAGCAGCCAGAGCGTGCCGGTGCTCGGCAAGATTCCGTTGCTGGGCGGCCTGTTTCGTTCGCGCAAGACCGAGAAGGTCAAAACCAACCTGATGATCTTCATCCGGCCGACGATCTTGCGGGACGCGGCACAAACCGCCATCCAGACGAACGCCAAGTACAATTTCATCCGCGGGATACAGCAAGGCAACCAACTCTACGATGTGCAGCTGATGCCGGGACAGCGACGGCCAATGCTGCCTCCATTGGATGACAGCGAGCTGCCGGCCCTGAAAGACAGTGATGCTCCGGATGCCGCCGAGGACCGCGAGGAAGCCGGCAACGCTGTGAACGACGCGACCAGCGAGCAATAAGCACGCCATGGAAGCAGAAGGCGAGATTATCCTTGAAACCGGGACCGAGGCGACCGGGCAGCATACCGTCGAGGTGCGGCCGGTACATCGCGCCCTGCCCTTTTCGTTTGCCAAGCGGCACGGTGTATTGATCCAGGAAATCGGCGCCAGGGAAGGATTGGCAGTCTATCGCCGAGGTGCATCGCCCCTGAGCCTAGCGGAAGCCCGACGTTTCGCCGGCGTGCCGCTCCGGATGACGCGCGTCTCTGCCGAGGATTTCGACGCGTTGCTGCAGCAATCCTACGAAGGCGATCGCACCAAGGCGTCGCAGATGGTGGATGGGCTCGATGACGACTTCGATCTCAACCAGGTCGCGCAGGAATTGCAGGAACCGTCGGATCTGCTCGAGAGCGATGACGACGCGCCGATAATTCGCTTCATCAATGCGGTGCTGACCGAGGCAATCAAGGAGAACGCATCGGATGTGCACATCGAGCCTTACGAGAACCGGCTCGGCGTGCGTTTTCGTGTTGACGGCGTGATGCACGAGGTCCTGCACACTCGGCGCGCGCTTGCTCCACTGGTGGTATCCCGAATCAAGGTCATGTCCAAGCTGGACATAGCCGAAAAGCGCTTGCCGCAGGACGGCCGTATTTCGCTGCGCATTGCCGGCCGCGCCGTCGATGTTCGCGTATCGACGATGCCATCCGGACATGGCGAACGCGTCGTGCTCCGCTTACTCGACAAGCAGGCCGGCCGCCTCGACCTGGCGTCGCTGGGCATGGACCCGGAAACGACGCGGACGATGGACAACCTCATCCACAAGCCGCACGGCATCATCCTGGTTACCGGGCCGACCGGTTCCGGTAAGACAACCACGCTGTATGCCGCCCTCGAGCGCATCAATGACAACAGCCGCAATATCATGACCGTCGAGGACCCGATCGAGTATTTCATCGACGGTATCGGTCAGTCACAGGTCAACACCAAGGTCAACATGACGTTTGCGCGCGGCTTGCGCGCAATCCTGCGCCAGGACCCCGACGTCGTCATGGTCGGCGAAATTCGAGACCTGGAAACGGCCGAAATCGCGGTCCAGGCCAGTCTGACCGGACACCTCGTATTGTCGACGCTGCACACGAATACAGCGGCGGGCGCCGTAACCCGCTTGCGCGATATGGGCGTCGAGCCTTTCCTGCTGTCATCGAGCCTGCTCGGCGTTCTCGCGCAACGCCTGGTTCGCGTTCTCGAGGACGAAACCAAAGTGCCGTACAAGGCGCGCGAGTATGAATGTGAATTACTTGGCGTCAATCCCAACGACCCGCCGACCCTGTACCATCCCGGCGACGTCCCCAGCGGCGGGTTTTCCGGGCGCACCGGTATCTATGAACTCATTACCGTCGATGACGAAATGCGCGAAATGATTCACGCGGGCGTCAGCGAACAGGAACTCGATCGCCACGCGCGCAAGACCAGTCCCAGCATCCGTGCAGACGGACGCCGCCAGGTACTGGCAGGCCGCACAACGCTGGAAGAAGTCCTGCGCGTCACCCGCGAAGATTGAGATAGCCGATGGGCGAGTTTGAATACGTAGCGATGGACAAGGCCGGCAAGCAGTCCAAGGGGCTGCTGGAAGGCGACACGCCGAAACATGTGCGCCAGATACTGCGTGAACGCCACCTGTTACCGGTCAGCGTCACCGAAGTTTCGCAACGGGAAGCAACACGCCAGCGCAGCTTCTCGTTCCGGCGCGGCATGCCATCGGCCGAACTCGCACTCGTTACCCGACAGCTGGCGTCGCTATCGCAGTCCGGGCTGCCGCTCGAGGAAGCGCTGCTCGCAGTCGCCCAGCAGAACGACCGTCCCCGGACCAAGAGCATCCTGCTTGGCGTGCGCGCCAAGGTGATGGAAGGCCATGCACTCGCCGATGGCCTGGCGGAATTTCCGCAGGCGTTTCCCGAACTCTATCGAGCGACCGTCGACGCCGGCGAGCAGTCCGGTCATCTCGACACGGTGCTCGAGCGGCTGGCCGACTATACCGAAGTCCGGCAGGAGCTCAGGCAACGGATCAGCAATGCCCTGATTTACCCGATCGCCCTCGTGGTGATGGCGGCCGGCATTATCAGCTTCATGCTGGCTACGGTCGTACCAAAGATTGTCGGTGTTTTCGAGAATACGTCGGCCGAGTTACCCGGGCTTACGATCGGCCTGATTGCAACCAGTGATTTCCTGCGCAACCACTGGCTGCTGCTGATCATCGGTGCCTGTGCGGTGGCCTACGTCACCTGGTGGACCTTGCAGAAGGAGGGGCCGAAGCGGCGCTATCATCGCTTCTTGCTGCGACTACCGATCATCAGCCGCCTGACGCGCGGCGTTAATACGGCCCGCTTCACCAGGACGTTGAGCATTCTCGCCGGCAGTGGCGTACCGATACTCGATGCACTCAATATCTCAGCTGAAGTCATCGAGAATGTCCCAATGCGTGAAGCCGTGCTCGATGCGACGCTGAGAGTTCGGGAGGGCGCATCGATCAGCAAGTCGCTTGCCGCAAGCAAGCTGTTTCCGCCAATGATGATTCACCTGGTTTCGAGCGGTGAGGCTGGCGGACGACTCGAAGAAATGTTGTCACGCGCCGCGGACGGACAGGAACGGGAAGTCGGCGGCCTGATTGCCGCTTTCCTCGGTATTCTGCAACCGCTGCTCATCGTCCTGATGGGCGCCATCGTGTTGATAATTGTGCTTGCAATTTTGCTTCCAATCTTTGAAATTAATAACCTGATTCGGTAGCTTGATTCCTGACCTGCCTGGTGCGAGGTTACTGCAATGATCGGTAACATTGACAACAACGATCCGGACCTCGACGAAACGGTCGACGAGGCGCTGGACGACGACGATCTGGATGATGATCCGCTGGACGATGACGCGCTGGACGAAGACTCCGACGACGATGACGCCCCCGACTTCGGTGGCGATACACTTGTCGATATTGCAGGTGAACTGGACGTAGACGATCTCGTCGCAAAACTGGATGCAACCGACCCGAAAGAGATAGCACGGCGACGTGCCGTACGCCGTCGGCTGGAAGAGTTGCGCGAACAGCGCATGCAGGACCTCGACAGCACCTTCGATTTCAATCTCGACGACGATCCCTGAGCAGCTAACGAAAATCTCGTGAGTGCACACTCAGATCGCCGAGCAAGTCGGTGTGATCGATCAGCTGCCGCGCAATCACGTGAATCACCTGCCCTTCAATCTGTAACTCCCCGGCCACGCCGAGCAGGCGTGCGTTCAGCAACGCCGCACGAAACTGCGTGGCTACCTGCTTCCACAGGATCAGGTTGACCTGGCCGCTTTCATCCTCGAGTGTCACGAAAGTCACGCCACTGGCGGTGCCGGGACGCTGCTTCGTAATCACCAAGCCGGCCACATGCACTGTCTGTCCGCTGGTCAATGCCGGCAGCCTGCATGCAGCAATATAGCGATAACGGTCGAGATGGCGGCGCAACAGGCACAGCGGATGACGCTCCAGGCTGAGGCCGGTGCTTCGATAGTCTGCGACGATATTCTGGCCTTCGGTCGGCTGCTTCAGTAGCGGCGCAGCCTCGTATCGCTCCATGCTCGGAAAGAGGGGCAGCGGTTTTTCTGTTCCGGCAACAGCCCAGCGCGCCCGGTGACGGTCGCCTGCAAGATCCCTGAGCGCGCCAGCCGAAGCCAGCAAGCCGAGTTCACGTCTTGCAAGACCTGTGCGCTCGAGCACTTGCTGCACCTGCCGGTAACCGCCGGCCGGGCGCGCTGCAACGATCCGCTGGCCGGCTTCCTCGCTCAGCCCCTTGACCAGTCGCAGGCCGAGGCGCAGCGTGGCGCTACCGTATTCGTCGGCTTCCAGCGAACTGTCCCAGTTGCTGGCGTTGATATCGACGGGTCGCACCACGACACCGTGGCGCTGCGCGTCCTGCACGAGCTGCGAGGCCGAGTAGAACCCCATCGGCTGGCTGTTCAGCAGCGCACAGGTGAATGCAGCCGGCTCATAGCACTTCAGCCATGACGAAACGTAGACGAGCAGTGCGAAACTCGCCGAGTGTGACTCGGGAAAACCATATTCGCCAAAGCCCTCGATCTGGCGGAAAATCTGCCGCGCGAACGTCTCGTCATAACCCCGCTCCCGCATGCCGGAGATCAGTTTTTCCTCGAAAGGCCCGAGTCCGCCGCGTCTTTTCCAGGCGGCCATCGCGCGGCGCAGGTGATCCGCCTCGCCGGGTGTAAAGCCCGCAGCGACGACGGCCAGCTGCATGACCTGTTCCTGGAAGATCGGCACTCCCAGCGTCCGCTGCAACACGCCCTGCACTTCGGGGCTCGGGTAGTCGACGGCTTCCTCACCGTTACGGCGCCGCAGGTACGGATGCACCATGTCGCCCTGGATCGGGCCCGGGCGAATGATCGCAACCTCGATGACCAGGTCGTAATAACAGCGCGGCCGCAGTCTCGGCAGCATTGCCATCTGCGCACGCGACTCGATCTGGAATACACCCACGGTGTCACCGGCGGAGATCATGTCGTAAACGAGAGGATCTTCGGCCGGTATGTTCGCCAGCGTGTACTGACGGCCGGCGAACTCGCGCAGCAGGTCAAAACTGCGGCGGATCGCTGTCAGCATTCCAAGTCCCAGGACATCGACCTTGAGCAGGCCGAGTTCCTCGAGATCGTCCTTTTCCCACTGGATGACCGTGCGCTCCGGCATCGATGCATTCTCGACCGGCACGAGTTCATGGAGCGGTGCGTTGGCAATCACGAAGCCACCGACATGCTGGGAAAGATGTCGTGGAAAACCGATCAGTTCCCTGACGAGATACAAGAGGCGCCGAATGACGGGGCTGTCGGGTGCGAGCCCGGCTTCGAGAATACGGCTGTCATCGATCGTGCTGCCATCCCACCATTGCATCGAACGCGACAACCGGCCGAGTTGCAAATCGCTGAGACCCAGCACCTTCCCGACATCCCGCAATGCGCTACGCGGCCGGTACGTAATGACCGTGGCCGCCAGGGCGGCGCGCTCACGCCCATACTTTGCGTAGATATACTGGATGACTTCTTCGCGCCGTTCATGCTCGAAATCGACATCGATGTCGGGCGGTTCGTTACGCTCTTTGGAGATAAAGCGCTCCACCAGCATTTCCATACGTGCGGGATCAACTTCGGTTATCCCCAGGCAGAAACAGACCGCCGAGTTCGCTGCCGAGCCGCGGCCCTGGCACAGTATCCCCTGTGCCCGCGCATAGGCGACGATATCGTAGACTGTCAGGAAGTATTGTTCGTACTTGAGGTCGGCGATCAACTGCAACTCGTGCTCGACCAGCGCAGTCACCTTCTGCGGCACACCGCCCGGCCAACGGCGTTGCATTCCCTGCTCCGTCAGCTTGCGCAGGTAGGTTGCCGGCGTCTCGCCATCGGGAACAATTTCGTTCGGGTATTCGTAATGCAGCTCGTCCAGTGAGAAATCGATCGTGTCGGCGATGTGCACGGTCTCCGCGAGCATCCCGGGTGGATAAATGCGTTGCAGAACATCCAGTGGACGCAGGTGGCGTTCGCCATTCGGGTACAGCAGGTAACCGGCGTTGTCGATCGTCGTACCATGGCGAATTGCCGTGACGGCATCCTGCAGGATACGCCGCGCCCGGCAATGCATATGGACATCGCCACAGGCAACCAGCGGTAGTTTCAGCCGGCGGCCTTCTTCACGCAGTGCTGCGAGTTGCTCATGCTGCCGGCCATCGGCCAGTAATTCCACGGCAATCCAGAGACGGTCACGAAAAGTCTCCCGTAACCAGTGATCCTCAACATCGAGTGAACAGTGGCGATCCGGCACCCACAGCGCCAGGCAACCGGGCAGACCTTCGTCGAACGCCAGCCGTCCCAGCTCGTAACTGCCCTTCTGCGCCGCACGCCGCGCATGCGTGATCACGCGACACAGTGCGGCATATCCGTTGCGGTTCTGCGCCAGCACCACCAGTTTTCGGCCGCTCTGCAGCCTGAGTTCCGAGCCGATTATCAGTTTCTTGAGCCCGCAGGATTTAGCGGCTGCATGTGCGCGCACAACACCGGACATCGTGCACTCATCCGTGATGGCGAGTGCTTCATAGCCGAGCTTTGCCGCCGTCTCGACCAGTTCTTCGGGGCGGGATGCGCCACGTAAAAAAGTGAAGTTACTTAGCGCGTGTAACTCAGCGTAAGCATTGGCCATGGCCACTCACCCGAAGTAGCCATGCAGATACCAGCCCGCTGGACGGTGGCGGTTACGGAAAACCCATAGCCGCATGCCGGCCGGATTCACCGCCGTATAGTAATCGCGCGAAATACCGTCTTCATCCCACCAGCCGGTCTCGAGACGTTCCGGCCCGTCCAGCAGGCGCAGACGACAACCCTGGTGTAACGGGTAACCACTCTCCAGCGGTAACAGGGTCGGCTCCGGCAACATCCACAGCGGTCGCTGTATGCGCCAGCGCTCGTCCGGCAATGTACTGCCGGCCCAGTCGGACAAAATACTCTGCGCACGCCAGGCATAGTGTGGCCGGTGGTCCGCTACCATCATCATGGCGTGCACCGATTGCTCACCAATGCGTGCCACCAGGCGTTCGGCGAGTTGCGTGATCGAGAAACGCCTTTGCTGCGTACCGGGCGCACCCCTGAAATCCAGGTTCTCCGATTCTGCCCGCAGCGGTTGTGCCAGCCCGCTCCGTAAACGCACTGCAATCACCGCTGCCGGTAACTGCAACTGTTCGAAACGGATACCAAGTAACTCGAACCAGCGTTCAGCCGAACGGTCCGCTCGCGCACAGCCCAGTCGCAGCTCTGTAGCTGTGCCCTTGAGATGAAAAAAACTGAAGCACAGTCGCTGGGTGCCCAGTTGCCGTGCCAGCAGGAATCGCTCCTGGGACAACAAGAGTTCGCGGCAGATATTCAACAACAGCTCGCGGTCCGTTTGTTCCTCGGTCATTTCATAGTCCGCAGAAAAACGTTCCGGTGCACGCCAGGAATTGCGGGGATCCGGCAGGTGACCGAGTGCACGATCGAGTTCCAGCAGGCGTTCGGCGCCAAAGCGCCGGGTAAAGCCTTCCCGTGGCAGGCGCAGGCAATCCCCCACCATGGTCACGCCCATGCCGGTCAGTTCCGCCAACAGGTTCGCGGGCCAGTCGAGGCTGGCCAGTGGCAGCTTGCGCAACGCGGTGGCGAGATTGGCCGGCTCACGAATACAGCTGCGCCAGCCGGAACGCGCCAGCCAGGTTGCACCCAGCGGTGTTGGCGCAATGGCCGGCATGATGCTGAACCCGAGTTGCCGCATACCCTCGACAATATCTTTTCGCAAACGTCGCAAGCCGCCGAACAGGCGCAGGCTGCCGGCAAGTTCCAGCAACAACACATCGTGTGCGGCAATACAGACAAACGACGAGAAACGCTCCAGCCAGGCTGCAAGGCGCTCGAGCGCCTGCTCCTCTCGCAGCACACTGCGCTCCGTGAGCTGCAGCGCCGGCAACAATGCCAACGCGGCGTTGGCGGATTGCCCGGCCATGACACCGGCAGCCTGTGCGGCATCATCCGCCATGACGACACGGTGAATACCATGCTGTTCTGCAACGATCGCCGTGGGTGCCCCGCCACCATTGCCTGCGGATTCGAGCGGCAGGTTTGGCAGCCATACACAAAACCACAGGCGCTCTGTTTTTGTAGGAGAGGCCCCTGGCCTCGACCTGTCACGGGCCGATACTTCAAAGCGGCCTGGCGGCCGCCGCGTTGCTTCGCGGCCAGGGGCCGCTCCTACCGGGGCGTTCGGCGCGGGGGACGCTTCCCCGAGCGGCAAGTCCTGCTGTCTTCCAGGGGGAGTCGGGGCGGCGTCCCGCGCCTTGGCGGGCGATTTCCATGCCCGTGACATGGCTAAAGCAGGTTATTCAGTACAGCCGGGTGACCACCACGACTCTTTATTACATGAACGCGGGTCCCTTCCCCGGTGCCGTGCAATTCCAGGCGCAACGCAGCCGCCGAAGGTTGCTGACGCGCCGCCAGCGGACGAAACGCAACGGCCCAGCTGTTGCCTTTCTCGGCAGCGAGTTGCAGGCGCCGACTGGCCTGATCATCCAGTGTCTCCGGCCAGAACAATACGGCCGCGCAGGTACCCGATGACAGGGCCTGCTCGGTTGACCACAGGACATCACCGGTATCCCTGGGGCGCACAATCAGCATGCGGGACAAGTCGATGCCACATTGCCGCAGCGCGGGTGGATAGGGTTGAAAAGGCGGTGCTATCCAGGCAATCCAGCCGGGTTCCGCCTGTTCTGACTGCGGGTCTTCGGCACAGAGGCGTGCCAGTGCCGGCATCAACAGGCGCAATTCACCGATGCCGTACTGCTCGGTCAGGATTTCGGTGAGCGCCTGTTGCGGCCAGCCTCCACCGGGCAAATGCCGATCCAGTTCCGGGTAGCCACTGGCCAGCCCTGTCTTCTGCTGTGCCACGTTGCGTCCCCGCCAGACGCGTGGGTTTTCGAGTAACTTGTCGAGCGATGCGGACACGCTTCAATACACCCGGCTCAGTGCAATAGCAGGCCGTCGCGAATCACACCGACCACCACGCCTTCGATGACCAGCGACTGAGTTCTGAGATCGACTTCGATGGGCTCGAAGTCTTCGTTTTCCGGCAATAAAGACACCAGCGTGCCGGTTTGCCGATAGCGTTTCACCGTCACTTCGTCATCAAGTCGCGCCACGATGATCTGTCGGCTGCGTACTTCCGGTGTGCGGTGCACGGCGACCAGGTCACCGTCGAGAATGCCGGCGTTCTTCATGCTCATGCCCTGTACCCGCAACAGGTAATGCGGTTTTGGGCGGAACAGTTGCGGGTCGATCTGGTAATGCGTCTCGATGTGTTCTTCAGCAAGAATCGGGCTGCCGGCGGCAACCCGTCCGACGAGCGGTAAACCGATCTGGTCACGCAGCGAATCCTTGAGCTGGATACCGCGTGAGGCGCCCGGCAATAACTCCAGCACACCCTTGCGCTGCAGGGCACGCAGGTGTTCCTCGGCCGCGTTGGCAGATTTGAATCCGAGTTCGCCAGCAATCTCGGCGCGCGTCGGGGGCATGCCTGTTTCGGCAATAAACTCTTGAATCATCTCGAGAATTTGCCTTTGTCGTGGGGTTAGTTCGCGCATTTCAACAGTTCCTGTATGGATTCACAGTATATGGGATTATATACAGTACCCGTGGCAGTGCAATACCCGAATCATCAGAATCATCAGAATCATCAGAATCATTTTTATAGAGCCGATTCCTGGCGTAAACAGGGCCTGTTGTCGCCAAGCAACGACAAAAGACAATAAAAACAGTCGTTTTCATTGCAGCCTTGCGCTGTATAGGAAATAATGCGCCTGCAGTTTTTCCCAACCAAAGGAACTTTCCAAAATGAAAAAGACCGCACTCAGAGCAAGCGCACTTGTGCTCTTCGTCGCATTAGCTGCTGGTTGCGCCAGCACCACCAAACTGGATGACGTTAAAGCAACCGCTGATCGCGCTGCCGCTGACGCTGCTTCTGCAGCATCTGCCGCTGAAGCCGCTCGCGCCGCTGCCGATCGCGCTGCTCAGGCCGCTTCCGCTGCACAGAGCACTGCCGACCAGGCACTGTCTGCTGCTACAGAAGCACAGGCTTGCTGCGAAGCGAATCGCGAAAGCATGGAGCGTATGTTCCAGAAATCGATGTCCAAGTAATACCGGACACGAAAATAGACTAGTAGCGTAAGACTACGACACTGTTTATTCGAACGCCGCGCTTGTCGCGGCGTTTTTTATGCTCTCACCAACGGTCTCGGGAATACCGTCTGCGCGCACGACCACCGCTTCCACGATTTCCCAGTCGAGCAGACCGGGGCGCACCGATGTCGCCGCAATGAACTGCTCGGTGACATACGTCAACGGATTCTTGGTGTCGACAATGACTGCCGGCACCTCGACCTCCACGTCGAGTTGTTCAAGGTGTTCCGCAGATTCATTGGCAAGCCGCTGCGGCGTTTCAAGCAGTGGATGCACTTCGGCAACCAGCACGTCGCCATTCCAGCCTATCTTTACCGGCACATTGATAATGCGTACCGGCGTATTGACGGGAATCCTGTCAAACAGGAATTCGATATCCTCCGGAAACATGCGGATGCAACCATGTGAGACACGCATCCCGACACCGGCAGGACGGTTGGTGCCGTGAATCAGGTAACCCGGCAGGCCGAGGCGCATTGCCCGCGTACCGAGCGGGTTCTGCGGACCGGGCGGTACGACGCGCGGCAGTGGGTCACCGTCCGCAGCGTGCTCGTCACGCACTGATTGCGGTGGATACCAGGCAGGATTCTTCGCCAGCGCGGTAATTTTGGTCATACCCAGCGGCGTTTCCCAGTCCATGCGCCCGATACTCATCGGGTAGGTATAGACGTAGGCCGGCTCCCCGGCTCGCGGCTCCGGGAAATAGTACATGCGGTATTCGGCGAGATTGAGAACAAGACCTTTACGCGGCCCGGGCGGCAATACGAATCGTGTCGGCAGGATAATCTGCGTGCCTTCACCGGGCACCCAGACGTTCACGCCGGGATTGGCACGCACGATATCCTGGTAGCCGAGTCCGTGACGCCGCGCAATATCGACCAGCGTGTCTTCGTAACGCGCGGCCACGCTCGACACGGCACCGATCACATCATAGCCTTCCGGCGGCAACTCGTAGACATCGGCCTGTGCTGCAAGTGCAACCGTCAGCAGCGCCACCAACAAAAAATTCACGCGTCGCATTACTGCCCTTTCTCGTCCGCTTCAATGACTTCGATTTCACACTCCGCCGCGGCAAGCCAGGCTTGCATCGCCGTGCTTTCGAGCAGGCGCCGGGGAAAGTACAAGGCCGAATCGGGCAAATTGATCCCGTAGGTGCGCATCCGCAGCGCAACCGGCGCATACATCGCATCGGCCACCGAGAACCGGCCAAACAACCAGCCGTCCCGGTCGCCATATCGTTGGTGACACTCCGACCAGATCGCAATGACGCGGTCGATATCCCTGCCGAGCTCGTCGGGCAGGTGGACCTTGCGCCCCATCGCGCGGCAATTCATCGGCATGCGTGCACGCAGGTGCGGAAACCCGGCATGCATCTCTGCAGAAATGGCTCGTGCGAACGCACGCTCGGCCGGATCTTCGGGCCAGAGCTTTTTCTCGGGCCAGCGCTCGGCGACCGTTTCGCAGATCGCGAGCGAATCCCAGATCGTTTCATCGCCGAGCTTGAGAACCGGCACGCGACCGGCCGGTGAAAGTTCGGCGATTTCCTGTGCCGTGGTCGGTGTATCAAGAACGATACGATGCTCATCGAACTCGATGCCCGCTTCTTGCAGCAGCAACCACGGGCGCAGTGACCATGATGAGTAATTCTTGTTACCGATTATCAGTGTGGGTTTCATTTTGCTGGACCTGGTTGTCTGTGCGTATCGTAATCCATGGCCAATCCGGGGCCACCGAAAATTGCCGCGGGCTTTACGGCATTACAGCCGCATCAGGACCGAACCCCAGGTAAAGCCGCCGCCGAACGCTTCCAGCAGCATCAGCTGGCCCTTCTTCAGACGGCCGTCACGAATGCCCACGTCCAGGGCCATCGGTATCGATGCCGCCGATGTATTGCCATGGTCCTGCACCGTCAGGATCACCTTTTCCATGGGCAGGCCCAGCCGCTTGGCCGTCGCCTGGATGATCCGGATATTGGCCTGGTGCGGAATCAGCCAGTCGAGTTCGCTCTTGTCGACGCCCGCCTTGTCCAGGGTTTCCTGCGCGATGTTGCCGAGAGTTTTCACGGCGACCTTGAACACTTCATTGCCGGTCATCTGGATCGCGACTTCGTCGGTGCCGGCTTTGGCGAGCTGGTGCGATGCGCCAACCGGATAATAGAGCAGGTCCTTGTACTGGCCGTCCGCGCCAAGGCTGGTCGAGATCAGACCGGGCTCATCGGAAGGCATGACGATCGCGGCGCCGGCACCATCGCCGAACAGGACGCAGGTGTTGCGATCGGTCCAGTCGATCAGCTTGGTGATGCACTCGGCGCCCAGCACCAGCGCGCACTTGGTTTCGCCGGCCTTGATGAACTTGTCGGCCGTCGTCAGCGCATAAATGAATCCGGTGCACGCGGCTTCGATGCTGAAGGCTGCACACGCCGGGATTCCCAACCGGTGCTGGATCAGCGTCGAAATATTCGGGAAGATCAGGTCCGGCGACGTCGTGCCGGTAATGACCATATCGATATCGGACACCTTGATGCCGGCATCCTTGATCGCGATCTTCGCGGCCTCCACGCACATGTCGGAAGTCGTCTGGTCTTCGGCAACAATGTGCCGACGCTCGACGCCCGTGCGCGTGCGAATCCACTCATCGGACGTGTCGACAATTTTTTCGAGATCGAAATTGGTCATGATGCGTTCGGGCAGGTAACGCCCGGTAGCAACAATGCGCGAATACGTCATACGGCTTCCTTTTCCAGCAACAGCCCGATCTGCTGCGGCAACTGGTTGCGAACCTCAACGACAGCCGTATCGATCGCATGCTGGAATGCATAGGCATCTGCGCCGCCGTGACTCTTGATAACAATACCATTAAGACCGACCAGAGTCGCACCGTTATAGTTGCGTGAATCCATCTCGGTGGCGAGTCTTTTCAGAACCGGGCGCGCCAGGAGCGCCTGCAGTTTCGCTCGCCAGTTGCGGGTGAAACCGCGCTTCAGGTAGTGCGCGCACAGTCCTACCGTGCCTTCCATTGTTTTCAGGGCCACGTTGCCAGTGAAGCCATCCGTGACGACCACGTCGGCCTTCCCGGAAAAGAGGTCATTGCCTTCGACGAAGCCGACGTAATTCAGCGTGCTGTCGTGAAGCATGGCCGCGGCTTCCTTGACCATGCCATGCCCCTTGGTGTCCTCGGCGCCGATGTTCAGGAGCGCGACCCGCGGCTGGTCGATGCGCGCAACATCCCTCGCTACCAGCGAGCCCATGACAGCGTACTGAAACAGGTGCTCGGCAGTGCCCTGGGTGTTTGCACCCAGATCAAGCATATGGAGCGAACCGCCGATAGCCGGCAATTCGGCGATAATGGCGGGCCGGTCGATGCCGGGCAACATTTTCAACACGAACTTGGCGGTCGCCATCAGTGCGCCGGTATTTCCGGCACTGACACAGGCGTCGGCGTGGCCGTCTTTGAGCTGGTTGATGGCAACCCGCATCGACGAGTCCTTCTTCTTGCGCAAGGATTCGGCCGGCGGCTCGGACATGCCGACGACTTCGCTCGCATGCACGATCCTGAGGCGCGGATCATCGCCGACGAGTCGACCGGCAAGGACTTCAAGTTCGGTCTGGTCCCCGACCAGGATCAGGTCGAGATTGCGATATTTCCTGAGCGTCGCGGCGGCCGCGCGCACAACAACCTCGGGACCGAGGTCGCCGCTCATTGCGTCAAGGGAAATTGTCGAGTGTACGCCCACCTGATGACTGGCCGGACCGCGCCCGGCTCATCAATGGAAGTGCTTACTCTTCGTCGTCATCCAACTCAGGCTGCGCAACAACCTGAACGCCGCGATAAAAGCCATCGGGGGTAACACGATGCCTCAGGTGCGTTTCGCCTGAAGTCGGGTCAACCGACAGCGTCGGCTTCGTGACCTTGTCATGCGAACGCCGCATGCCACGCGTCGAAGGGGTCCTGCGACTCTTTTGAACAGCCATAATTTTCTCCAGTTCGTGATGGCTGCCTCAGCCAGCACAAGAATTCCAGTCGTTTCGTTTACTGCCCCGCCCTCAGGCCGAGCCCTTAATTGTTGTCCTCTGCCATTTGCTCGCGCAGCGCGGCGAATGGCGTCGTTACATCCAAAGCGGCCTCACCCCGGGGCGACAGGGCCCGGCACGCTGCCACCTCAGTGTGCATTGCCGAAAACGGCAATGCCATCACCAGCAACTCCTCTACGATGTCCGCCGGGCAAAGCATCGCCTCTTCCAGTTCCCAGACTTCGTATTCGTTGTAACCCTCCACCGTCTGTTCGGCGCCGAGCAACAACAACTTGTCCTCTGTCTCCAGCGGTAATTGAAACGCTTCAAGACAACGCTGGCAAACGGCATCGACGGTCACCGCTGCCCTGCAGACCAACGCCGGCAGGCTGCCGCGCGCGTCAACAAAACCGAACCGAAGTTCACCGCGCACGCGCTGCTCGCGCCAGTCCGCCCGGATGTTACCAGCTTCGAGTACCGCGAGGTCAGTTTCAACGATCGCCGCAAGTCGCTCGAAATCGCCAAGTTTCTCATTAATTTCAATGACTTGGCCCGCTGCAGCCCATTTGGCCGCAGTACGGCGATCTCGCAGCGGATTTCCCATGGCGCGCGCATGATAAGGACCTCCGGCGTCACTGTCAAAACTTCCCGTCGATAAATGGTCGCGATCTGGAAAAAACCCGGTAAACTTTGTCGCAATTCCCTTAACGTTTTGATTTTTTTATGCAAAACCCGTCGGCTCCATCGATCTTCCTGGCGTCTTCGTCACAATACCGGCGGGACCTGCTCGACCGCCTGCTCGAGCGCTACGAAGCCGTCGATCCCGATGTCGATGAGCGTAACGAACTCGGTCTCGAACCTGCGGCTCTGGCGACGCACCTGGCCCGCAAGAAGGCCGAAGCGGTCGCCGTCAATGCGCGCAAGTGCCTGGTGATCGGTGCCGACCAGGTGGCGGTGCTGGACGGGCAGGTGCTCGGCAAGCCCGGTGATCACCAGAAAGCCGTCGAGCAGCTGCTCGCGGCCTCCGGCAAAGCCGTCACGTTCCTGACCGCGGTCTGCATGCTCGACCCGGTGGGCCGCACCCGGCACGAGCACACCGATGTCAGCACGGTGCGTTTTCGGCAATTCGATCGCCGCCTGGCGGAGGCCTACCTGCGCCTCGACGAACCCTACGACTGCGCCGGCAGTTTCAAGCTGGAGGGCGCCGGCTTCGTCCTGTTCGAGTCCCTGAAGACCGACGACCCTACAGGACTGATTGGCCTGCCGATGATCTGGGTGGCCGACCGGTTGCTCAACCTCGGGTACCTGTTGCCCTAGTCCACAGGGTCGCGGCTTGCACCCTCCTACAGTGACTTCTTGTGGCGCTGCGCCTCGATGACGCCGCGGGCCAGGAACTGCTCCAGGTCGTCCGCCAGGGGCGCCGTGAAGTGCAGTTCGTTGCCGCTGCCGTCAGCAAAGGCGATCGATTGTGCATGCAGGAACAACCGTGGCAATCCGAAACGTTTTGCGGTGGCGTTGGCGGCCTCGTCACCGTAGCGCTCGTCGCCGACAATCGGGTGGCCGACATGTGCGAGGTGGACACGAATCTGGTGCGTACGTCCGGTCTCGGGTGAACACTGCAGCAGGCTGTAAATACCGTAAGTCCGCGACAGGCTGACCCTGGTACGTGCCGGTTTGCCATTGTCACTGACGATCACGTGGCGCTCCCCGCTCTTGCGGTTCTGCACCAGCAGCGGCGCGTCGATGAGTTGTTCACCGAACTGCCAGTCGCCGACCGCCAGCGCGAGATAATTCTTTTCGACCTGGCCGTCACGAAAACGGCCGTGCAGCTCGCGCAACGCACTCCGCCGCTTCGCCAGCACCAGGCAGCCCGACGTCTCCCGGTCCAGCCTGTGCACCAGCGACAGGTCTTTCAGCTCCGGCCTGGCATGGCGCAACAGTTCCACGACACCGTGACTGATGCCACTGCCGCCGTGCACGGCGACTCCGGTGGGTTTGTCGATGACAAGCAGGCGCTTGTCCTCGTAAAGGATGTGATCCAGCATGGTGCTGGCCCAACGCTCCGATGGCGGCGGCGCCCCGGTCCTGATGCGAGCCGGCGGAATGCGCACCTCGTCACCCTCGAGCAGTTTGTATTCGGCACGGACCCGGCCGCCGTTGACCCGCACCTCACCGCGGCGCAGCAGGCGATACAGCCTGCTCTTCGGCACGCCCGGCAATTCGCTGCGCAGAAAATTGTCAACGCGCTGCCCGGCACGGTCGGCACTCACACGGACCTTGCGGACCCTGGTGACCTCGGAGGCGCCTGAAGCGGTTGAGTTTTCTTGCATGATCAATACGTTGAAGTGGGGTTCGGGTGTGCTATATTAGCTCCCCGAAGCGCCCCGGCATACCGGCTTGGGCAGTTCACGCGACTTTTCCGGTCTCGCCGATCTGCGGGACCTGGTTTCAGATGGCAGCAAGCACGGTTTTGTTACTTGCGCCGGAGCGGCTTTGCCGCAGGGAAATCATGCTGATTTTAATCTGGGCTCTCGCCTTTTCGGGCCGAACCCACACAGGAATGACCGAGAATTTCGATAACGCAATCCTGCGTCGCTCGCCTGTGCTTGACCTCCCCTGCCGCCGTTTCGCGCCAAGCCCCGATTTGCTGCCCTCCCACACAATTGAAGCAGGGCAACATGAAAAGAATGCTAATCAATGCAACTCAGCAAGAAGAGTTGCGCATGGCGATGGTCGATGGCCAGCGCCTCTACGACCTCAACATCGAAGCACCGTCTAGCGAACGCAAGAAAGCCAATATCTATAAAGGCAGGATCACGCGCCTCGAGCCCAGTCTCGAAGCCGCGTTCGTCGATTACGGCGCCGATCGCCACGGCTTCCTGCCGCTCAAGGAAATCTCCAGTGAGTATTTCCTGAAAGACGTCAAGAGCGGCAAACCCAACATCAAGGAAGTCCTGAAAGAAGGCCAGGAAATCGTCGTCCAGGTCGACAAGGAAGAACGCGGCAACAAGGGCGCCGCACTGACCACATTCGTCAGCCTTGCCGGTCGCTTCATCGTTCTGAAACCCAACAAGGCCCGTTCTGGCGGCGTATCGCGGCGCATCACCGGAGATGACCGGGACCTCGCCAGGAAATCCCTGAACGACATCGAGATCCCGGATGACATGAGCGTCATTCTGCGCACGGCCGGCATCGGCCGCAGCCCCGAGGAACTCGCATGGGACCTTGAGAACCTGCTGACCGTCTGGACCGCGATCCTGAATGTCGTGCTGGAGCGGCCTTCACCATTCCTTATTTATCGCGAGAGCGATTCGGTCGTGCGCGCGTTGCGCGATTATTTCACCAATGATATTGGCGAAATCCTGATCGACGACGAAGCGACCTACAAGGATGCGTACGAGCACGTCGAGCAGACGATGCCGCACAACCTGAAGAAGCTGAAACACTACGTCGACCCGGTACCGCTGTTCACGCGTTTCCAGATCGAGTCGCAAATCGAGTCGGCGTTTGCCCACATGGTGCACCTGCCCTCGGGCGGCAGCATCGTGATCGACCATACCGAGGCACTGGTATCGATCGACATCAACTCGGCGCGCGCCACCAAGGGCGGTGATATCGAAGCCACTGCTTTGAATACCAACCTCGAAGCTGCCGAAGAAATTGCCCGGCAATTGCGCATCCGCGACCTCGGCGGCCTCATCGTCATCGACTTCATCGACATGGGCCCGCAAAAGAACCAGCGTGACGTCGAAAACTGCCTGCGTGACGCCGTGCGCCAGGACCGGGCGCGAGTGCAGATCGGCAAGATCAGCCGTTTCGGCCTGCTGGAAATGTCACGCCAGCGATTGCGCCCGTCGATCGGCGAATCGTCTCATCAAACCTGCCCGCGCTGCACCGGCTTCGGCACGATTCGCAGCGTCGAGTCGCTGGCGCTCGCGATCCTGCGCATCGTCGGCGAAGAGGCTCGCAAGGAGCGCACGGCCAAGGTCATCGCTCAATTGCCGGTTGAAGTCGCAACCTATTTGCTCAATGAAAAGCGCGACTGGGTGCAGAGCCTCGAAGACCGGAATGCCATCCAGATCGTTCTGGTGGCGAACTCGCTGCTGGAAACGCCCCACTACGAAGTACGCCGCGTTCGTGATGATCAACTCGACCTGCCTGAAAATACGGGCGTGAGCTACGCACTGATCGACACCCACCCGGAGCCCGAGTCGCCACAGGCGATTCTCGAGCGCAAAGCGATCGCGCCACCCGCAGTCGCGACCATCAAGCCTTCCACGCCGGCGCCCCGGCAGCAGGAACCCGAGAAGCCCAGGGGCAAGGGATTCTGGGGCACGCTGGCGTCGCTGTTCAGTGCTGGTGAAGACGACGACCAGGACAAGGAAACCCATGATCGCGGGCGTCGTGGGAAACCCGAGGCACGCCGGGCTGACCCGCGTCGCGGTGCTGAAAAGAGCCGCGGAGGACAGCGTAACAAGACGCAGAAGAAGTCCGCCAAAAAGAAGACTGTTCGCAAGAAAACGGACAAGGCCGCCGCACCGCAGCAAAAGGCCAGCGAGGATCTGCAGGAACGGGACAAGCCGACCCAGTCGCAGCCTGATGAGAGCGGCAGTGAACCGAAACGTACGCGCAACCGGCGCAGTCGTGGCGGCCGCCGGCGTCGCCGCAGTGCCGACAAACCGTCCGAGACCACGGACACGCAGCAGCAGGCTGCCGACTCGTCCCAGCAGGACGGCGGCAAGTCACGGCCCGAACAACCGGCGCCGAAACCCGAAGTCGCCGCCAGGGCGGACGCGGACACGCCACCACCGGCTGTCGAGACGACGCCCGTGAAAAAGGCGGACAAGAGCGTCCCCGCGGACGATGGCAACGGGCCGGACAAGGTCGAGACCGAGAACAAACCGAAGCGCAAGCGGCCGCGGAAGAAGGCAGCGGCCAAGAGCGACGCGGCCACCGACCCCAGGCCGTCGGCAGAGAAGGAGCCTTCGGCGGGCGAGCAAGTTGTTGCGAAGAAGGCGGCGGCGACGGAGACAGCAAAACCGGCCAGTCAGCCGTCTCAGGACGGCAACGGCGCCGGCCAGCAGACGACGACGGCCCCCCGCTTGCTTCCTTGGGCGCCACAGGCTCCCGCAGACGTCTTGCCGGCAAGCAAATCGGCAGAACCGAAGCCGGCGCCGGCACCCTCGCCGCGGGTTGCGCCGGACGAGGAAGGTTCCAGGAGTGCGGCGGCGACTGAGCCGAGCGCACCGCCGCCTGCGGAAAAGCCGGCCGGTAGTCCGGCCGAAACGGCCCAGGATTAGGAAATCGTGGTTCGGGAAAGCGTCCTGAGCAGGCCTCGGGACGCTTCCTCGACCAGGTCCAGTACGCGTTCGAATCCGGCCGTGCCTCCGTAGTAAGGATCCGGAACGTCGATTTCGTCGCCCTCCCGGTACTCCAGAAACAGGCGAATCTTGCCGTGGAGTTCCGGCGGCGCCTCCTCTTTGAGCCGGGAGGCGTTGTCCCGATCCATTGCGAGGATCAGGTCGAAGGTCTCGAAGTCGTCGACCGTCACACGGCGCGCTCGCATACCCTGCATCGACATGCCACGACGTTCCGCCGCCGTGACCGCCCGGCGACCTCAGGCCAGGGGGATCGCGAACGTCTGTATGGGGCCGACATGCTCGTACGCCAGGCTGAGCTCGACCGCCCCGTCGTGCCGGACGTCCAGGTACCGCGCGGCGGCCTCCGA
>Ga0210081_1000035_pt1 | contig 32401 bp, 23 predicted proteins | sample White_ThreeSqA_D_FD_185589 | JGI IMG/M metagenome (GOLD analysis project Ga0210081, IMG submission 185589) | Wetland microbial communities from the San Francisco Bay, California, USA, that impact long-term carbon sequestration -... | ecosystem: Environmental > Aquatic > Marine > Wetlands ...
GGCCGCGAGCATCGTGAGCCCGCGGTCGGTTTCGTCCCCGACCTCGAAGGTCGACGACGGTATGCCATAGCGGTGGTACATGTAGTTCTTGGCAACGCCTTCTCGCTCGGTGCCGCGCTCCTCGTTACTGAACTCGTAGCCCGTGTTGCGTGCCGCGACGTTGTCGAGCCAGGTTTTCGTGAACCGCGGCGGGTCGGTTTCGTTCTCGACATCCTGCGTATAAAGGAGGTTGCGGTTGGTTGAATGGAAATCGAGGAACACGCGGATCTTTGCGCCGCTCTCGTCGAGCGCATCGAGCAGGTCCCGAATCAGCCGGGTCTCGGGTTCCCTGAACGGGCCCCAGTCGCGGTTCAGATCGGTGCCGCCCAGATTCTCGCGCCAGTTGCCGCCCGCGACGCCGTCGGGATTCATCAGCGGCACTGCGACGACGCGGAAGCGCTGCCGAAATGCCCCGGCAAGCGGCGTGTCAGCCATCAGGGCTTCGAAAAAGCCGAGAAACGCGTAGGCGCCCGAGACCTCGGGCGGATGCTGGCGGCCGACCAGGAACAGTACGTCGCGACCGCCGGGATCGCTGTCGAGATAGTAGATCGGTTGCCCCTTGAGCGAGTTGCCTAGCAGCTCGAGCCGGACGCCTGACGCCTCCACCATCTTGCGCATCCAGACGTCGTAGATGGCGGGCGTGACGAGCTCCTGGGCCGAGACCCAGGTGCCTTCGTCGCCCAGCGGGACCTCGATCGTCGCGACGGTTTCGTCGTCGTTAACGCTGACGTTCTGCGGGTCCAGCGTGAGCCAGCGAATACCGTCGGTGCTGATCTTCGGCGGATAGCGATGCGTGCCGCCGACGTACTGCATCGTGACGATGGCCGTGGTGCCGGTCTTCGGCACGAGCTTGTACGAATACCACGGGCTGTCGTTGATGTAGCCATCGTCCTCGGGAAGGATCGTGACCTCCACGTGGTTGTCGTCGATCACCCGGCAACTGCCCCGGCGCGCGCCTGAATAGGTATCGATAACGGTGAAGTCGTCGGTCTCGCAAGGCATGCCGGCACGCGCCGAGGCGCCCTCGGCCGAGCATGAAGCCAGCAACACTGACCAGGCGAGAAGTGACAGGCTGAGCCGGAGCTTGGCAGTCATGAGAGTCCTTCAGTGCGCTGTACGCGCGATTGCATTGGCGACGTCATAACCCGAGGAGCATGCCAGCGTCCAGCCGAGCATGCCGTGCCCGGCATTGACGAAGAGCCCGGGAATCCGTGTCGAGCCGACCAATGGCTGGCCGCTGGGCGTCATTGGCCGGAAGCCGCCCCAGGGCGCCTGTTGTCCGGACTCGTAGTCTGCCGCGAGCGGCGCGAAATCGCGGGCGACATCCAGCAACGCGGCAATCCGCCGGTCGTCGTCATCGGTGCGGAATCCGGTGAAGTCGGCAAAGCCGGCAACGCGCACCTTGCCGTTGATGCGGCTGAAGACGAATTTCCTGCCAAGCACGGTGACGCTGACGTCGGGCGCGGCCGGTCCCGGCGGCAACGTGACGCTGTAGCCCCGGACCGGGTAGATGTGCGGGTGAATCTTGACGCGGCGAAGCAATGCATCGCTCCACGCGCCGGTACAGACGACGACAGCGTCGGCCTGCAGGGTTTCGTCGACGAGTTCGACGCCCACCAGTTTGCCGTGTTGCCGGTTCAGGTGCCGGACGTCCTCGCCGAGCCTGAAGCGAACCTCGCCCGATGCAGTCAGCATGCGCTGCATGCCGTCGCAGAATGCCCTCGAATCGGCGACCTCGTCTTCCCGTGAGTACACGGCGGCGATGAACTTGCCTTGGGCCCCGTCCAGGGCGGGCTCAATCCTGGTCGCCTCATCGGCATCGATAATCTCGGTCTTGCACCCGTACTGCTCCTTGAGTGCAGCGCTTTCTTTCGCGGCGTCGACTTCGTCGCGGGTTGCGAGTAATACCAGCTTGCCTGCCTGCCGGTAGGAAAAATCAAACGGCAGTTCATCGCGCAACGCGTGCATCAGGGTGGCCGAACGCAACGCGTTCCTTAGCACCGCAATGGTGTTCTCGGCGGCGCGCCTGTTCGTGCACTGGGCGAGGAATTTCATGCCCCACCGGATGAGTTCGGGTGTCAGCCGCATGTGGTAAGCATGGTCACGGCCTGCGAGCACGCCGGGCATTCTCGCCAGGAAAGCGGGCTTCGCGAGTGCGTCGGTGAAACTGTAGGACAGTTGCCCGGCGTTGCCGTAGCTGGCGCCTTGCGCGACGGCCCTTTCCCGATCGACGACAGTCACGCTGCAATCGAGTTGTGACAGGTAATAAGCGGTCGTAACGCCGATAACACCTGCGCCAATAACGACAACGTGCATGATTCGCCCCGTCACCAACAGGCTGGCCATACTACTGAGCGTGCGAGGGCGCGCTCCAATGACCTTTGTGGCGGCGCCTATAACCGGGGTCTATGCAATGGCTAATTGTCGAGGAAGTTTTGCAGCGTTTCGGCAAGGTGCTGCACGAAGTGATTGGCGATGACGGACAATGGCGCGGCCGCCAGGTGCAATACCTTGATGTCGAAACGCAGTTCGGGTTCCAGTGGCAGTACCTGGATGTCGTGATGGTCGCCCGACAGGGCCGTAATCTCGTCGGTTATCGTAATGCCGACACCGCAGGCGACGAGCGCTTTCGCCACGTGATAGGTCTCCGACCAGGTCACGATATCGAGGCCGGACCCGGCTGCCTCGAGATGCGCGGACAGGATTCTCCCGAGTGGGCCGCGGCTGTTGAGTCCCACGAACGGGTAACCCGCGAGATCGCGAATCGAGAGGCTCGCCTTGCCGCCGAAATCGATGTCGGCAGGTGCCAGAACGACGAAGCGGCTGCTGGCGATATTGTCGGCTTCGATTCCCGGCAGCGGAGACGGGTCGAACGCGATACCGACGTCAATGCGGGACTCGAGTAGTGCGATTGTTATCTCTTCGAGGTGTAGCGTTTCGATTTCGAAGAGCGCGTTGCGATTGCTCGCGCGGAACGACGCGACGGCCTTGGGCAGCACCTCCTGGCCGAACGCCGGGGTTCTGGCCAGGCGGATATGCCCGGAATTGCCGGCGCGGAGATTTTCGGCAACATGGCGCAGGCGGTCGACATCCTGGTAAACGGTCGCCACGTGGGAAAACAGCCGGTGTGCCTCGGGGGTCGGCACGAGCTTGCCCCTGACCCTCTCGAACAGCAGGTAGCCCAGTTGCTGCTCGGCATGTGCCAGTACTTTCGATATGGAAGGCTGCGAGACGCTCAGTACCTGCGCGGCGCCTGTCATTGAGCCGGTCGTGTAGACCGCGTGAAAAACCTCGATTTGTCGCAGTCGCACGTGGACTGGTCTCCTGTCGCCAGCGCGTAGTATAACTGCGGGCTATGAGTCCGAAAATTGATTACCAGGTTGCTGGTCGAGTGCTGGGGCCGACCATCTTCGTCATTATGCTCGCGTTCGAGCAGTCGCAGGAGACGATGTCGGTCGAGGCATGGCGCGTGGCCGCCGTCGGCACCTGGATGGCCCTCTGGTGGGCCACCGAGGCGATCCCGGTTTTCGTTACGGCATTCCTGCCCATCGTGCTGATGACACCGCTCGGTGTCGCGCCGATCGGCGAGGTCACGGCGCACTATTCCAACCCGATCATCTACCTGTTCCTGGGCGGTTTCATCCTCGCGCTGGCGATCGAGAAGTGGCACCTGCACCGGCGCATCGCGCTGGCCATCCTCGATCGTATCGGCACAGATGGACGTCGCCTGATCGGCGGCTTCATGGCGGTCTGCGCGCTGCTCAGCATGTGGATGACGAATACGTCGACGACGATGATGCTGTTGCCGATCATCCTGTCGGTATCCGCCGTGATCCGCGACAACGCCGGGGACCTGACCGAGAAGGCGCGACACAATTTCCAGGTGGCGATGCTGCTCGGTCTTGCGTACTCCGCCAGCATCGGCGGCCTGGCGACGTTGATCGGGACGCCGCCGAACGCCCTGCTGGCAGCCTTCATGGCCGAGAGCTACGGGATCGAGATCAGTTTCGCCCGCTGGATGCTGGTCGGAATCCCGGTCACGTTCCTGATGCTGCCGGTTGCCTGGTTCGTCCTGACACGCGTCATTTTCCCGGTCGATATCCCGGCCAGCGCCGCAGTCCGCGCGCACCTGCATACGATGCGGGCCGAACTCGGGCCGATGAGTCCGGCAGAGCGGCGTGTCGCGATCGTGTTCGCAGCTGTCGTGGCCGGCTGGATGTTGCGACGGCCGCTGACCGAGTGGCTCGGACTCACCGGCGTGTCCGATACGGCGATCGTGATGGCCGCGGCAGTACTGCTGTTCATATTGCCGAGCGGCGACCGGGAACAGCCGTGGCTCATGGCTTGGCAGGACGTCGGGCGCCTGCCCTGGGGCGTGCTCGTGTTGTTCGGCGGCGGCCTGAGCCTTGCCGCGGCGGTGTCGGGTTCCGGCCTGGCCCTGTGGCTCGGCGAGGGGCTCGCGCCGTTGAATGCGTTCGGCACGACGGTACTGGTGGTCGCCGCGGTGGCGCTGGTCATTTTCCTGACCGAGCTGACAAGTAATCTCGCGACAACGGCAACCTTGCTGCCGGTCGTTGGCGCCATTGCGTTGCAGGCCGGTGTGCCGCCCATCGTCCTGACAGTGCCGATCACGATCGCGGCGAGCTGCGCCTTCATGCTGCCGGTGGCGACGCCGCCGAACGCGATCGTCTTCGCGACCGGTGACATCACGATCCCGGAAATGGTCAAGGCAGGCGTCGTGCTCAACCTGCTGGGCATCGTCATCGTGACGCTGATCGCGCTGTTCGTCGCACCGGAGTTGCTGGGCTGATCCCGGCCAAAGTTTCCCAGGTGTAAAAAAATATTGGCGCTTGCCGGGTAATGCCCATAGACTCCGGTTATAGGGTCGGGAAGTGAAGGTATTGGCGACGCTTCCGGCGCCTTGTTAGCGTTAAACGAAGTCTCTGAACGAGAGACAGTAGTAAGCGGTTATAACCAGGGGGAACACCATGCGATTCCAGCTCTTTACGGGCGGCGTCTTCCGTCGTCACGCATATTTCGTATTCTGCGCGCTCGCGCTGCTGGCAGGACCTACGGGCGTTTTTGCCCAGGGTACCGGCGTCGGCACGCCGGAGACCGAAGAGGAAGAGGCAATCGAGACGATCACGGTCACCGGTACCCAGATCAAGGGCGCCAAGATTTCCGGCGCGCTGCCGGTCTCGATCGTCACCGCGGAAGACATCGAGGCATTCGGCATCCAGTCGGGCGATGAATTGCTCGAGCTGATTCCCGAGAACGGCAACAACTTCTTCAATGAAGCCGAGAACATCTCCGGCGGCGTGAACTCGGCCCGCGGTGATATCGGCGCGTTCAACCTGCGCAGCCTCGGTACCGGCAATACGCTGGTGCTGCTGAACGGGCGCCGCCTGGTCATGGCACCGCAGTACCAGACCGAAGAGATCGGTGGCAGCTTTGTGCCGGTCACGACGGTCAACTCGAACACGATCCCGGTGCTCGGCGTGAAACGCCTTGAGGTACTGCGGGAAGGCGCGTCGGCAATCTACGGCGCGGATGCCGTCGCCGGTGTCGTCAACACGGTGCTGAAAAATAACATGGAAGGCTTCACGCTCAGCGCCCGTTACAGCGACTACGATAACGTCCCACGCGACGACCAGTCACTGACCCTCGAGTGGGGCAAGAATTTCAATGGCGGCGCAACCAATGTCGGCCTGTTCGCGAACTGGTACCAGCGGGATCGTGTGAACTCGCAGGATGACCCGCGCTGGGCTGACGCCGACTTTCGTTACCGTATCCCGGAAGGCTCGCCCTGGGAGGGCGACACCGCATTCCGGAATGACACGGCCAACTCGACGTACGGGCAGTACGACGTGCGACCCAGCGCCTCGGCCAACGGCCTCAGCGGCGTGCTGACGGATTCTGCCGGTGAATTCGAAACCTACCCGGTCGGCGATCCGCGCTGCCAGTGGGATCTCGGCTACGGGACCTGTGGCGGCATCGACGGCCAGGGTACCTATCGCCATAACCTGAACGAGAATCGCGATCTCAGCTCAGAGCTGGAACGCTTGAGCGTGTTCTTCTATATCAACCATGAAATGGAAAACGGTGTCGAGAGCTTCACCGAAATTTCCGGTTACGACTACGACACGAACCAGTTCCGTCATGGAGCGGCGCCGTTTTCGGACGTGAAACTGCGCGTCGCGGCGGATAACTACTGGAACCCGTTCGGACCGATCACGTTTGCCGACGGTCGTCCGAACCCGAACCGCCTGCCGGCCTCGGTGGTCCCGGACCTGGACCCCGACGGCGTGCAGCTCGAAATCGACAACTACCGCTTCACCGAGTTGCCACGCATCGTCGACAACACGGGTAACTCCTATCGCTTCGTGCAGGGCTTCCGCGGCACGCAGGGCGAGTGGGATTGGGAAACGGCCGTCGTCTGGTCCCGGGCCACGGCGGATGACATCACACATAATCGTGTGTCGAACACACTTATCCAGGAAGCGCTCAACCTCGACACGCCGGACGCCTACAACCCGTTCAAGGCCGGTGGCGACCTCGAAGGCCTCCAGCCGGCGCTCGTCGATGTCTATCGCAAGAGCGAATCCGAACTCAGGATGATCGACCTCAAGGTGTCGACTCCGACGCTGTTCGAATTGCCGGCCGGCCCTGTCGGTTTCCTCGCCGGCGCCGAGTATCGTGAAGAATCGTTCATCGATGAACGCGACCCGCGTCTTGACGGGCGCATTGTGTTTACCGACTGGGAGGGTGACACGTACCCGTATGTGTCTGACGTCGTCAATTCCAGCCCGACACCGACCAGCAGGGGCGACCGCAACGTCGTATCGCTCTTTACCGAGTTTGCCGTGCCGATCTTCGAGACGCTGAACGCGCAGTTCGCCGTGCGTTACGAAGACCTGTCGGATGCCGGCAACACGACAGTGCCGAAGGTGGCACTCGGCTGGCAGGTATTTGAGCCGTTGTTGCTGAGGGCATCCTGGTCCGAAGGTTTCCGCGCACCGAACCTGGTCACGATCAACGAGGAAATCGTTGCACGGCAGAACACGCGGCGTGACTGGGCTTGTACATACGCAGCCGAATTCGGCGGCGATCCGAACGAAGACGTGCTCGATTGCAGTAACTCGACGCAGCGTATTGCCGAGGGCAGCAAGGACCTGAGGCCGGAGAAGTCGGATAACCTGTCCGTCGGTTTCGTACTGCAGCCGCTCGAGAACCTGACGCTGACCGTGGACTGGTGGTCAATCGAGAAAAAGGACACGATCGGGCTGTTCGGCGAGGAGAACCACACGCTCCTGGATCTCTACTACCGCCTGCAGGCCGGCACGTCGAGCTGTACGCCTGATATCGGCGATCCGGCGGTCGTTCGTTCCGCTCCGGACGACGACCAGAACACGTACTTCCTGGCGGCCGGCATTTGCCCGGGCGGCGATATCGACTACATCAACGATACCTACCAGAATCTCGATACCCGCACCGTCGAAGGCTACGACATCGGCGTCTACTACAACGTCGACACGAAGATCGGTAACTTCGATTTCCGCTACGTCGGCTCCTTCCTCGAGAAGTACGAGCAGGTCGCTGGCGGCGACGCAGCCATCTTGCTGGAAGCCAGGGACAGTGGCCTGATCCCGGTCAACTACCCGATCGCGGGCTTTGCCGATCTGATCGGCATGGACGGCAACCAGGAAGAGCGTTGGAACTTCACGACGGCGTATGCACTGGGTGATTTCGGTGCGTCGGTAACGGCTAACTACATCGGCGAGTTCTACCAGGATTCGCTGACGCTGTCGGACGGCACCCGCTACATCATTCCGTCGGTGACGACCTACAACGCGCGAGCCGATTACACGTTCCACTTTTCGGATGACTTCAACTTCCGCGCGCGCCTCGGCGTGAATAACCTGACCGACGAGCGGGCGCCGCTCGCGGATCGCTACTTCGGTTATTTCTCCGATGCACACAGCGACCTTGGTCGCTATTACTACCTTGACCTGAGGTTCAAGTTCTGACCCTGGTACGCAACAGGTGGCGAAAAGGGGGCATCGCCCCCTTTTTGCTTTTTGCCTTCCTGCTGGCGCCAGCCGCCGGCGCGGACGAGGCCCCGGACGTGGCGCCGCTGCCGGCGAAAGTGCTGTTTGTCGGCAACAGTTTCACCTACTACAACAACAGCCTGCACAATCACTTCCGGCAGTTGACCGCCGCGGCACAAATCCTGCCGCCTGGCGGCGGTCGTGCCCGCATCATGACGATCTCCGGCGGCTATCTTCCCGAGCACGCGGGCGGGTTCGAGCCGGTATTGCGCGGTGACGACTGGGATGTCGTCGTATTGCAGGGACACAGCCTCGGTCCCATCACCGAGGAGACGGCGCCGGCCTTCCGGGAAGCCGCGCGCAGCTATGTCGGCATCGCCCGCGAACAGGGCGTGCGGCCGGTGTTCTTCATGACCTGGGCCTACACCGGCAAGCCCGAGATGACCGCTCAACTCGACACGGCGTATACGGCAATCGGCAACGAACTGGACGCTGACGTCGTTCCGGTAGGGCTCGCATTCGCGACAGTCACGGCCGAGCGCCCGGATATCACGCTCAGAATCGATGACGCACGTCACCCCACCCTGGCCGGAACCTATCTTGCCGCGTGCACGTTTTACGCCGTGCTTTACCGGCAATCGCCGGAGGGACTGCCCTACGATGCGGGGCTTGCGCCCGAGGTCGCGGGGTACCTGCAGCGTGTAGCGTGGGAGACGGCAACCGCGTACGCGGCTCGTGACGATGCCGAAATGCTCGACGCCGCCGCGGGTTATGTCGAGTGAGTGCACGTCCCGAATAGTGCCAACTGCAACACGCAAGTTGCAGGGCAGGCCGGTAGAATCTCGGTGTATGAGATTTGCGATTGCAGCAGCTATCCTCGCGTTTCTGCTCGTCCCGGCGGCGCACGGTCAGGACGATCTTGCCTACGTTGAAAATGCCGGTCAGGTCGTAGAGGTCTTCGAGCACGCCGACCTCAACTACCGGGTCGATCTCAGCGGCCAGGCCTACACCTATGTCGATTTCTCGTCGCAGGTGCCCGAGGCGAGCTTCGCGGCCCTTCACTTGCAGCCCAACGTCTTTTCGCTGGTCGTCGTCGAGGACCTCGGCCCGGGGTTCTCCGCCGGGCAGTATGCCGACATTGTGCAGTTGTCGATGGAGGAACGCTTCAGCGGCCAGCAGGACCTGGAGCTGAAGGGTTTCTCCGATCTCGGCCTGCGTGAGGTCAGCGGAATGGACGTCTTCCAGAAGACCATCTATGCGGAGGCTGCCGGTACGCCGATTACCTACGTGTTGTCGGCGATCGTGGACGGACCGAGAGCCTACCAGTTGCTGACGTTCGCACCGAACGCCAGTGACGATGAGGTTCGGGCCGAGGCGGATAAATTGCTCGGCAGTTTCTCGATCGTGAACGCGAATCGCAACGAGCAGGTCGTTGTCGAAATGCGTTCGGTCGAAGATTATCGCTCCGACACGTTCGGCTACCGGTTTCGCGCCCGCGCTCGCGGCTGGTTCCAATGGACGGACCTGGCTGACAGCAACGATACCGCGGATTTCGGCGCGCTCTCCGCGCGAAATTACGGGGCGGTCGTGATGCCGGTCTGCTGGCGCGGACCGCGTCCGAACAACAACGCGATCTATCGCGTCATCATGCAGCAGTTCGCGGAAGACTACCCATCCGACTTCATCACCGAAGAAACGGACATCGAGAAGGACGGTGCCTCGGGCAAACTGCTGGTCGGTATAGAGGAAGCGGACGGGCAGGATTTCATCTATTACCAGTGGATCGTCGCCAACGATCAATGCGCCTATACGCTGGCCGCATGGGGGCCGGCAAGCCAGCGTTCGGTCAGGAAGGACCTGGAAAAACTCTGGAAGGACTTTTCGATCTCAGGAGAGCCGGGCGCAATCGATGGTCGGTACGAGACAACGCGCGAACGGGAAGTCAACGCATACCTGCTGAACACGTTTGGCCTGCATTTCTACGAGGCGCGCAGCTATCGCGATGCGTTTGCGTATTTCTCGCATGCGGCCGACCTGTCGCCGGAGGACGATGCGTACCTGGTGAATTCGTTGCGCGCGCTCGCCGATATCGATGCCTATCGCGAAGCGCGCGATTGGCTCGCATCACGTCTCGGGCCGTTTGCCGACGACCAGGTCGTACAGAGCTGGGACGCATGGCTCGCCTACCAGACGGATGATCCCGGCAAGGCGATCCAAATTTATCGAGACCTGTTTGCCGACGGTTACCGGGACGATGACGATTTCTCGGTGTACATGGGCCTGCTCGCTGACGCCGGCCGCTGGGAGGATCTCGACCAGGCGTTTGCCGCGTACACGGCACTCGGCGGCGAGTCCGAAAACATGCAGCTACTGCATGTGCAGTTGCTCAGCCGACGGGAGCGCTATGCAGAGGCACTGGCCGTTTTGGATCGAATGACCGAGGGCCGCCCGTTTAATCCCGACCTGGTTTACGAACGCATCGACATCCTCGATGAAATGGGTGAGCCGGCAGAGGTCCTGCGCCTTGCCGAGCTGTTGCTCGAGAACGGTTATCGCGCTGCGCAAAGCTATTACTACAAGGGCGATGCGCTGTACCAGCTGCGCTCCTACAGGGAAGCACGCGAGTCGTTCGAACAGGCGCTCGTGTATGCGCCGGCGAACGCGCATATCAAGGATTACCTGGAAGCCATCGACCACATGCTCGGCGAGGGGGACACGACAACGATCAGTACGCCGATCGAGCCGGTGCCACTGCCGGCCGATATTCGGGCGGTTTTCGAGACGAACGAACTGCACTCGAAGAAGGCCGATTACGGCGCCGTGTTCCTGGCACGCATCTCCGGCTACGACTTCGATGGCAGCGACATCCTGCGACAGACGATGTATCGCAAGATCCTGATACTCGACGACAATGGCGTGACCCAGTTCAGCACGCTGGAATTCGATTTCGATCCGGCCTTCGAGCAGCTCTTTGTGAACCGGGTCGCGGTGCGCGATGCGGACGGCCGGCTGATCGCCGAGGGCGATCTGGATACCTACTATATTACGCACAGCGACACCGGTTACGAGGCCAGCACGGAAAAGACCGTGCACTTGCCGGTGCCGAGCCTCGCACCCGGCGCCGTGATCGAGGCGGTCGTCACCAAGCGAATAGGCGTGGAAAACGGCCGGTTTCCGCTGGAGACCGTGTACATGTCGACCAACCGGCCGATCGACTACAGCGCAGTGTTCGTTAGCGGCAACTACGATCGACTGGCCTACCAGCTGAGCGGCGTAAACCAGCCGCGCAAAACTGGCAACGCTTTGGTCTGGGAGTACGAACAACCGGTGGCATTCCGGTGGGAACCGTTACAGCCGTACTACGACCAGATTCTTCCCTGGATACAGCTCGGCACCATCAGTGACAGCTGGACAGCGGCAGGCGAAGAGTACCTGCAGAAGATCCAGGACAAACTCGACATCGATGAGGTAGCCGATCGCGCACAGCGCCTGGTCGAGGGCGTCGACAGCGAGGCTCGCCGGATAGAGATCCTGAGCGCCTATGTGCAGGATGAAATTCATTACGAGGCGATAGAGTTCGGGCGCCGGGCCTACATCCCGAAAACGGCCCGGGAGACGCTGCGCGATCGCTACGGGGACTGCAAGGATCATGCTGTTCTGCTGTATGCGATGCTCGAGGCGGTAGGTATCGATGCGTCGCTGGCGCTGGTCAACCTCAATCAGCAGATCGTGCCCGCCCTGCCGAATACGGATCAGTTCGACCACATGATCGTCGTCGTACAGACGGAAGCTGGTCCGCTCTTCATCGATGCGACCGACAAGGACCTGCGACTGGGCCAGCTGCCGCCGCGCTCGATGGCGGGCAATTTTGCCCTGGACCTCGGCGAGACGCCGGAACTGGTTCGAATTCCCGACTACCGCTCGGACCTGACCGGTCTCAGCGTAGAGCGGACCGTCGAGCCGGGCACTGACGGTTACCTCAAGGTCACTGAAGCGGCGCGATTCAGCGGCTACCAGGCGGCCGAAATGCGCGGCCAGCTGCGCGATATCGAGACCTCCGAGATGCAGGCGTCACTGCAGCGCTGGATCGGCACCCGTTATTCCGATGCGGAACTCACCAGCTATTCGGTAGAAAATGTATTCGACGCCGGGTACGACCTGCTGGTGGAGATTCAATACACGCTGCCGCTGGAGACGGATGGGACATTTGATGTACCCGGTTTCCTCGAAGCGTACTACCTCGAATTCGACCGGATCTCGGATCGGCGTTTTCCTTTCGAACACTATTTCCCGCTACGTGTCAGCGCCATCACGTCGGTCGAGGTACCGGCCGGAATGCGCCTCGAGGAGCTGGCGAAACGACCCGATAACGGCGAGTCCAGGTTCGGCCTGTGGAACCGCAAGGTTACCCAGGATAATGACCGCTGGCAGATAGAATTCGACTATGTCGCGTCCGACAAGCGCTTTGCGCCGGAAGACTACCGTGAGTTTGCGGAATTCCAGCGCAAAGCCGTTGACGCGATCGAGCAGCCGCTGATCCTGCAATAGGCCGGCAATAAAAAAGGGGCCGTGAGTTGCCTCCGGCCCCTTTTCGTGTTGCGGGTTAACTGATTAGTAGGTGTAAGTTACCTGCGCGCCAATCACCCGGCCCTTCAGCAGCGGCGAGAATGTGCCACCGAGCGGGACAGGGCCGATCGTGAGCGGCAATTGCGTGTCACCACCCTGGAGGACTTCGTTCTCGAGGTTCTTGCCATACAGCGAGAACACCCAGGACTCGCTGTTGGTGTGGAAGTCCAGGCCGATATCCAGATAATTCACGGCGTTGGTGAACGCCGTGTTCGCCTCGTTCCACGCCGACTCGTCACGATGCGAGTAAACAATGCGTGAACTCAAATAACCCCAGGAGCCGAGGTCGACGTCGTAGTTGAAGCCGGCGCTCCATGTCAGTTTCGGCGCACGCTTCAGCTCGAGGTTGTTGTCGCCATCGTCGATGACGCCGTCGTCGTTGAGATCGAACAGGATCTTGGTGTACTGGGCATTCAGCGCGCCGATGGACGCGGTCATGACCAGGTTCTCGGTGAGTTCAAATACACCATCGAGCTCGATACCCGAGAGGTCGGCATCTGCCGTGTTCTTGATGACCTGGACGACGCCGACGACCGGGTCAGACAGGTTCACGTCGGCCTGCAGGTCGGACACCTTGTTGAAGAAGATCGCACCGTTGATATAGCCGGCGTCGAACTGGTTCTTGAAACCCATTTCGAAGTTGTCGACCGTTTCCTCGTCGAACGGACCAGGCCCGAAGTTGACCGTGTCGATCGCCGAGTTACGCAGGTTGTAACCGCCGGAACGGAACCCGCGCGTCCAGCTGGCATAGACCATCGCGTCCTCGGAGATAGTGAACGTTGCGCCGACCTTCGGCGACCAGTTGTCCCAGGACTTGTCGTTGACGAAGTCATACGGGCAGGTGCCCTGCAGCACGTCGCAGATTGCGTTCACGTTGAAGGGCAACGAGGCGATCTGGGCGTCCTTGTCTTCCTTCGTGTAACGCAGGCCGGCCGTCAGGGTGAGCTGGTCGGTTGCGTCGAAGTCCACGGACATGAAAGCGCCGAGGTTCTTCATCTTGTAGACGCCGCCACCGGAAAATGTCAGCGCGCCGCCGAGCAGCAGTCGGGTTTCTGCGTACTTGAGGTCGTTCTGGAACCAGTACAGGCCGGTCGTCAGGTTGACCCTGCCATCCGCGAGCACCCCGTTGTAGCGCAGCTCGTTGCTGTACTGCTCTGACTCGGTGCCGAACAGGCCGTGGAACAGGAACGCCGGCTGTGCATCGATATCGGAAATACCGTCGTTGGACAGGTCGCGCCAGCCGAAGATGTTGGTAATCGTGCCGGTCTCACCGACGTCCCAGTCGGTCTGCCAGGTGAACGCGTTGATCTCGTTCGACTGTGAGCCGGGCTCGTCGATGCTGAAGTCATGCGTATACCGGTCATAGTTGACCGGCGTCCCCGGTGCACCGAGTCCGCTTGTATGACTTTGCGACGACGGACCATCACCGCTGATATCGCTGTACTCGTAGCGGAAGCGCATTTCGAGCGTGTCGCTCGGTGTCCAGACGACGACGGGCCGAATCATCAGTTGCTCCAGGGCGCCGTGGTCAGAGCCGTCATAGAGGTTGGTAAACCAGCCTTCGTCGTTGTTGTAATGCACGGTGAGTTTCGCGCCGAGCGTATCGGAGATCGGGCCGCCGATGCTGCCCATTGCGAACTGCTGCAGTCCGCCGTCACCGCCGCCGTCGACGGCAACGCGTGCTTTCGCTTCGAACTCATCGCCAGGCAGCTTGGTATTCAACAGGACGGCGCCGCCGGTTACGTTACGACCGAACAGGATGCCCTGCGGGCCGCGCAGTATTTCGATACTTTCGAGGTCGAAAACGTCGAACACGACACCCGTGTTGATGCCGAGGTACACGCCGTCAACGAACACACCGACGGTGGGGTCGATCGAGGGAATGGATGCCGTGATACCGAGGCCGCGAATCGAGAAGTTGGCGACGCCCTTGGTCGTTGCGACATCGTCAAGCGAGACGTTCGGGATGCCGACGGTCAGGTCAGACACGGTGCGGATCTTGCGCGCGTCGATCTGCGCCGGGTTGTACGCGGTCATCGCGATCGGCGTGTCCTGGATATTTTCCTCACGCTTGAGCGCCGTGACGACGATTTCTTCGAGCAGCACCCCGGCGCCGCGGCGTTCCTCGGCGGCGGTTTCCTGTGCGGTTGCCGGCAATGCAATCGTCGTTGCCAGCAGTCCTCCCAGCAGCGATGCCAGGACGCCACGATAAGTGACAGATTCGCGATTCATCTTACTCCCCCAATTGGCTCACAATAGACTACGGGCAGCAGCAAGTGAGCCCGTAAAGCGTTGATACTAGATCATTATAAGCACCGGTTTCAAAGGCTTTCAGGGCGTGACTTATACGTATGCTGCAGCTGATTAGTAAAGCACTCCCTAAATTATGGACTTCTAATATAAATAACCCTATATTGTTGCGTTGATGCGCGCAAAGAAACGGGAAAAACGATGAAAACGGACACCGGTAATTCCGCCATGCGGAACACAGCCGGGTCACCTGCCAGTGACATGAAGGTGCACGCATCGGATGCGGCCGGCCTGATGAAGGCGCTGGGAAACGAAAGCCGCCTGATGATCCTGTGCGTCCTTGCGGAAGGCGAACGCTCTGTCAGCGACCTGAACAACGTCGTGCCGTTGAGCCAGTCGGCCCTGTCGCAGCAACTCGGGCGCCTGCGCCGCCAGGAACTGGTGAAGACGCGTCGTAAATCGCAGACCATCTACTACTCACTTGCCGACGGTCCCGCCGACAAGGTGATCAATCTGTTACATGATATCTACTGCGGAAAAGCCGCTTGTGCAGGAGAGGACAGCAAACAATGAGTTCGGAATTCGGATTCGGCAAGAGCGTCGAAATGTCGTTCGACGATGCCATCAGCAAGGTGACCAGCGAACTCGAGAAAGAGGGTTTCGGGGTCCTGTCGGACATCGACGTCGCCGCCAAGATGAAGGCGAAACTCGACAAGGACATGCCACGTTACCGGATTCTCGGCGCCTGCAATCCGGCACTCGCCTTCCAGGCGATTTCCGCCGTCGAGGACATCGGGCTGTTATTGCCGTGCAACGTACTCGTGCGCGAGGACGCCGACGCTAAGGTCTGGGTCGATTTCATGGATCCGGAAAGCGTGCTTTCGCTGGTCAACGATCCCGGCGTCGCACCACTCGCGACCGAGGTCAAAGGCCGCCTGCAGCGAGTCCTGGCGGCGCTTTGACTCGTGCCTACCAGCAGTCGCTGGAGGCGCCGCTCTTTCCCTTGACGCCGGCCTGGGTCAACGTGAGGCTGCCGCAACCCGTGTCCCGCGCGAGCTGGCCATGGAGCGGTGCGGCAGTTGCGGTATAAGTCGTTGCTGCCACATTCGACAACGTAATCGAGTAGACCGCATCGCCGTCGGCCGCGACCGTCGAGGTTCCGTCATCGGCGATGACGTAGGGATCGGCATCGTAACCGAGGTCGGTCAGGTCCGCGGCGAAGCGCTTGTTGTCCATGAAGAACTGCTGCTGGCGGTCGGCAACCTGGATCAGTGCCGATGTCGCCGCGGCGCGCTTCGTATTCACGACGTAACGCGTGTACGACGGATAGGCAATCGCTGACAGTATCGAGACTATCGCAACAACGATCAGCAGCTCCATCAAGGTGACGCCGTGCTGCTGCGCAGGACGTGCCGATCCATACTTTCCGGTCATTCTGGTTTTCATAAGTCTTCATCTTCCTGCAGGTACCAGAAGGTACGCCAGCGAGTGGTTGTATCGAGATTATCGATCTGCAGGTCAGGCCGCAGAATCTTGTTGGGGGGAACCGAGACGACCTCGGCGGGAATGCCCAGCGACTGCAGTTCGACGCTGCGATCTTCCTTGCTCGACGGCTGGTCCGGATTATTCGGATCGTCATCGCTGCTGTCGTAGTTGATCACGGCTCGCGCATCCTGCAGCGACACTGCGTACAGGCGGCCCGCGCCTTCGCTCGGCGAACAGGCTGTCGCGCCGGTGCCCGAGCGCGGCAGGTAGGTCGTGAAAAAGACCTTGCCCGTAATCGTCAACGGGGTCGCAAGCATCTTCTCGCCGGGTTCTTCCAGCTGCATGCGCCAGCCTTTCTCGAGGTTAATCGTGCAGCCGCCACTGGTCTGCAGGCAGTTACTGGTGACGTCTCCCAGCTCTGTGAGCTGGATATTCTCATTCACACCGCTGCCGGGCGCCGTGTGCCGGTCCTTGATCATGAATGCGAAGTCGACAGTCGTGCCGCCCTTGTCGAGCGGATCGGGGCGGTCTCCCGAGCCGATGACGACGGCGTCGAACATGCCATCGCCATCCTTGCTCGGCACGAGGTCCGGTCGGTGGAAGAATCGCCTGTCAGACGCGATGCCACTCGCACCACTGCCGTGCCGGCCGAGCGTCGCGAGGCGCGTCAGCTTCCAGCGGGCGGTGTCAGTGCCGTGGATGTCGGCACGCCAGACGTTGCCGCCGGTGTCACCGACGACCATGCGATCGGTGTAGCCATCGCCATCCGTGTCGCCGACGGATAACGTCGAGGGAATGCTGTCGGTTAGCTGCGGGTGTTCGAATACGGTCGCGCTTGCGCTGCCCGAGCCGCGCACCGCCTTCCAGATCAGCTGGCCCGTCTCGGCATCGACGACGAAAATCGCGTTGCCTTCGGTATCGTCGGTGCCGACAGAGCCTCGCGTATCCTTGTTCATGTCATAACCGCCGGCAAACATGACGACGGCGCGCGGGCCTCCGCCGGTGTTCACCAGGCCGACACGCGGGTTCGAGAACGTGTAGCCCAGTTCCCCGAAATCACCACCCTTGCCGATGGTCCACATCAGCCGGGGGCTTTCCGGATTGGTCACGTCCAGCGCGTAGTATTTCTTGCCGCCACGTCGCATGCCGACGTAAAGATAGACACGGTCGCCGTCGCTGGAGACGATCGAACCGTCGCGATTGACGTCCTGCATGTAGGCAACCGGGGCGCCGTCAATCGTGTAAGGGTGCTGCATGCCGGTACCGTTGGCGCGCAGCACTTTCTGCGCTTCCATCGCGTCTCGTGGCATGAATGCCCAGACTTCCTGGCCGCTTTCGCCGCCGCCTGAGCGCGTGTTTCGAATCATGCGCAGCATGCCGTCGTTGGTGCCGACCGCAAGATAAATGGCGGGATTGTCCGGATCCGTGTAGCCGCCGATTGAGCCGTAGTTGATCGGCAGTGGACGGGAGTGCAGCGCGTCGCCGAACAGCCACTCGCGCGCCTCGTTCCTTTCGCCGTCGCCGTCAAGATCATCGATGTCCAGCCCGCGCGCGTAGGCAATGAGTTCCGCCGCCTCGGTAATTGTTGGTACTGCAAAGTCCGATTGCAGAGACGTCGCGGTAATCAGGTCGGTGTTCAGGCTGCCCAGGGTGCCTGGAGTACGGTCGTAATAGATGGTCCGGCCGCCGAGCCCGTTGGCCTCCTGCGGGCTGCCGAGCAGGAACCCCGGAATACGCTGGCCCGCGCCACCGCGGGCGACGACCCGGCCGTCACGACCTGCAACCTCACCGGCATCGAGGTCCGGTGGCGGCAATGCGGCCGGCAACGTCCAGTTGGTCAACGCGTCGAAACGGATGCGGCCGTCGGCGGCAATCGCCGGCGTGCCCAGCGAGTCGACGAGAACGCCGGTAGAAGAGGAGTCATTTGCGCCGGTCAGTTTCAGTTTCTTGACGTTGCCTACCCAGTACGGCCGTGCCTGCTTGTCGACCTGGAACAGTGCGATATAGACGTTGTCGGTCACTTCCGAGCGGTTAAAGACGTTGACCGGCACCGACGCCGCGACAAACGTGGTACTGACACTGAGAATCTGCTTGAAGATTTCCTGCAATGTCGCGACGAGTTCATCCGGGTCCTCGGTCAATGCGAGCGGCACTCCGGTGCCACCGGCACGTGCGTATCCGCGGGTTGTGGTGTTGATCTTGGTGTCATCGACGATGAAGTAGGAGATGACGTTCTGCTTGTCGTCGAGATCCGGCGCAGAGCCGTAACTGCCGTTCGCGAGGTCGGCGTCGTTCAGGTACTGAATGACGTCGGCGAACTCACGTTGCGGTGAACCGAAGCCGCTCGCCGCTACCGGGTCCTCGATCGCGAGGTCGGAGTCGTCGTCCTGGTTCGAAACCTGGAACATGACGTTGACGGTGTAGATCTTGGAACAGGCGCCGGTCGAGCTGATCGGTGTCGAATACTCGGGCTTGATTTTCGGGCCTGTCTCGATGCTCTCGTCCCAGGCAAGTCCCGGAAAGTCCACGTCGAGGTTGTATTGATTGCCGGTGGAGTAGTCCGTATATCCGTTATGTGCGTTGTAAACGCCCTGTCCGGTCAGGTAGCGGAAGAATTCGAAGAACAGCTCTTTGCCCTGGTAGGAGTGGCTCACATTGCCCTGCGGCGTCGGCATTGAGGCCAGGATCTTGTGGAACTGTGCCTTTGCCCCATTGGTATCGCCGGCGACGAACGGCTGGAAGCCCATCGCGATGTAGCCGCCGTTACTGCACTTGGTACGCCCGAAGCCTTCGCAATTGTTGTTGTTGTTGTGGTTCAGCATCAGTCCGACCCGTACGCCCTCCAGCGGGTCGAATACTTTCCTGAGCGCACCACGCAGCACATCGAAGAACGTGTACGGTCCCGTGGCACTCATGTAGCCCTCTGCGATCAGAGTATCGCACTCGCCGCCATTGCACGCGGTTGATCCCAGGTTCGGGCGGTAGTCGAGTGAGAACATGACCATGGGTTCGCTGCCGGGCGGCAGGCCTGCGCCAGGATTCATGTAGACGTCCGTGTCATCGGCCCGGGCCGAGCCGATAACGAAGATCAGCGCGGCCATGACAATGCAGAGGGTGGACTTCAGAAGATTGGTATCCATACCGGTATCTCGACTCAATGTTCCAACTACTGTTTCGGCACAAGCACAAGAACACCTTCGGTGACTTGTTCCCGGCCAAGGCCTTCATCGACACGATCAAAGCTCGTCACGACCTTGAATGAGGCGCTGCTGAACTTGTCGATGCTGGTTTCGACGACCCGCGGTGGAGGACGAAAAATGGTGCCGGTGCGCTCGACGCGTGCCTGGATATGATTTGCCGCAACCTGGCTGGCCAGCGTCGGGTCGGTGACGGGCAAGTCGGTGCGGTTACAGCCGGTCTGGCCCGCAGTGCAGGCAATGTAGCCGGTGTTACCGACGACTGGCGTCGAGGCGGGACTGGCGACGATCGCATCCGCCAGCGCCTGCGCAGCCTGTTCCGCGGCGACACGCGATTCCTCGTTCTGTGCCATGAACAACTCGATATTGCTCGAGCGCATCGACGAGATCGTAAACAGCGTCATGGCAACGAGAAACATCAGCGCAATGATCAGGATCGCCCCACCTTGCTTCTGTCTCGAAATCGGCGGCATTTGTCTCATTCAGAAACCCATCATGTTCATGCTGCGTATGTTCTGTATCGACACGCTGGTCGAAAATACGCGGCGGTGGAAAGAGTCGCCCGGTACCAGGTCCGGCGAGTTGCTGACCGCATAGGTCTTCGTGTTCTGGTAGCGCGTATCGATGTCGGTCGTGCGGGCCACCAGGAAGATGCGAGCGGCAACGACGTCCTGCATTTCTGCGAGCGTGGGGTTGGTCATGTAGATATTCGGATGACCGTCCTCATTGGTATCGATACCGTACTCGACCTGCAGGTTCTCGATGCCCGTCGCTATGCATTCGGTGCGCATGCTCGGTCCGGCGCCCGATAGCGCCTTGCGGCACAATGTCGGAATGTCGTCGCCAGGCACATTGGCGAATTGCCGGATGTAGTAGATGCTCGGGCGAAACGCCCAGTCGGCACGCGGCGGTGCGACGACGACCGGAGGGGCTGCCGGGGCCGTACCGCTGAACAGCACGCCAACCGTGCCATTGGTGCGCAAGTATGCGCCGTCGGCCGACAATGCTCCGGCCTCGGCGCCGGCAACCCGCTTGATGGCGACGACGTCAGTTCCCGGCAGGATCTCGCCGGCAGTAAAACAAGAGTGCGCCGCGAGTACCGTGGCATCGTTCGCGTTGTCGATAGCGGACAGCGACAGCGAGTTGCCGGTCCCTGCTTCGGTAGCCTGGTACATCCAGTTCACTTCACCCGCCGGGCCGCAGTCGGTACCGATGCTGAGTCCGCCGTCGTAGGACACGCTGGACGGGACGTGCAGCTCGGCCCAGTGGCCGGCCATACTGAGATCGAACGCAAGCTCGCGCATCGCATGCCGTGCGTCATCCTGCATGCGACCGACGTTCTCGTCCTGCTTGAAGCTGTAGCTGTTGTTGACGAACACCGTGATGATCGCCGAAGCCAGCGTCAGCGACAGCAGCATCGCGATCATCAGTTCAATGACGGAGAAGCCGGCCTGGTGCTGTAATGAGCGGGAACGGGTCATCGTGACACTCAACTGTTCGGATCGATAAACGTCGGGATTTGCAGGATGCGGCGAAACTCGTTGTTGGCGCCGTAATTGCCACTGAGGGAACCGCAAGGATTGTTGACTGCGTTATTCATCGATGCGGAGCCGCGCCAGACGACGGTCACCTGGTAGATGCCCGCACCGCCGCCAACGGGTCCGTCGACACACAGCGTCGGTTGCACCAGCCCTCCGGCACCGGTGCCGCCGCTCGATTCCAGGTCGCCGTCCAGGATCTGCTCCCAGAACCACAGGTCGTGGTTCGCTTTTTGCGTGGCATTGCACGGTGCTGTCGAAGTGCAGTTCGGGGCCGGTTCGTTACCACGGCTGCCACCGCCAACGGCGCCGGCGGCAAGATAGACATTCATCGCGTCGCCATTGACGCGCATTTCCTCGAGCAGGCCAAAAGCGATCTGCGAGGCGGTCGTACGTTGCAGGGATTCAAAGTTGGCCTGCTTCGACATCGTCTGCATGCCGGCAACAGCCAGCAGGCCGATGCTGAAGATCACCAGCGCGACCAGCATTTCGAGCAATGAGAAACCGTATTGTGAGTTTGTGGTTCGCATGCCGCAGTCAACTACAGGCAGACCGGCGCGCTGCCGTCAGCCATTTTGGTGGCAAGCCGGGGGCGGCCCGAGAGATCGATGATCATGACCTTGGCATGACTCGCGCCACGGTTATCGCAGACGGTAAACGCACCGGAGCTGCCGTTCAGGGAAGCGTTCATGACGCGGCCGTTCGGCCGGTACATCAGGAACTGCCCGAACTCAGCGGACTGGAACGCCAGGCCATCCTTGGCGTCGCCGACCGACAGGATCGTCTCCCCGGGATCGACGTTACGGTCGCTGTCGGCATCGGTAAATGCTATCCAGCCATCGGCCCAGGAAGTTGCTTCGCAATTATTGCCAGCGGAACTCGGACAGATGGTGACGCGCGTGTTGGTCGTAATCGCGGTGCTGCGAGCGGCGTGCAGCGACGAGACGAAGTCGTTGATGGCGCCGGTCTGGCGGGCATTGGAAACGAAGATGTCCAGCGCGGGCACGGCCATCGACAGCAGCAGGCCCGTCAGGCCGACCGCGATCATCAATTCGATTAGCGTAAATCCACTTTGCCGCTGCATTACATAATTCCTGCCTTGCGATGCCGTAACCTGCAGACACTTCCGGTGTCGCTGGTTTACGACGACTTGGGTGCAATGCTAGTGATTAAGCGGATTTGACGATGAGACACAGGTCGGATTTGTGGCAATTCGGGGTCATTTGTCGGCCAACTCTGTGAACTGTGCACAGGGTTATGTCGGCATGCGCGGTTTTGCCGGGAAGCGCGTAAAACAAGGGGGCCGCAACAAATCTGTGACGCCAGTCAAGGTGCTGAGTGGGCAATCGATACCATACTTCGTACTCACCAGGAGTGCCTATGAAGATCGTCCCAGTAATTTGCGCAGCGCTGTTCGCTTTCAGTTCGGCAGCGGTTGCCGACGTGTGGAAATGGGTGGACGCCAATGGCGATACGCATTTCGTCGACAGCATGACCGCCATCTATACATGGACCGACGAATTCGGCGACATACATTACAGCGATACGCCGGATCACGAGGATGCTGTGTCGGTGGAACTCGTCTGGCACTCGAAGGGCACGCTGAATGACCTGGACGATCCTGCGCAGGGTTCGTCGAGCGGCAGCGCGTATCCGGGTGAGACGGCCGACGAGCGGTTCGAGCGGGAGCAGGCGGAAGCCTACTACTGCAAGCGTGCGCAGGAGATCTACGACTCCTACGTCAATGCGCCGCGGTTGTACCGGACCAACGACGATGGCGAGCGCGAGTACCTTAGCAAGGAAGACGCAGCGGCCATGATTGCCGAAACGGAAGCCAGGAAAAACGAATTGTGTCGATAGCGCGCTGATTCGCCTGAAACAAGGCGCGGTGTGTGAGGTACTTCACAAATAACGGCAAGAATTGGCGCCAGTATGCGGGCATGTGACACCCGTCGCGACATCGTCAGTCAGCTGTGGGCATCGTTGCCCGCGTGTAAAGAAGAATTAGGTGCGAGGCTATTGGCATGTGGATACCCAACCCGGTTTACGATCGAGCGCCGCACTACTGGCTGTTCCTCGGCCTGCTCTTGATTATTGTCGGCATTTATCTCGGCATCGAGATCGATAGCCTGTACATGTATCTTGGCGTCGCAGTGGGCCTCGCGGCCTGCCTCTGGGGAGTGCGCGTATTCGTAAAGCGCGCGGAAAAACCCGGCCCGGCACGCCAGGCCAATCCCTCCCCATCCGCCGACTAGAACACCCCGGACTCAGCCGCTTTCTTTCAGGCGCTCCACGCCGATCAGTTTCATGATCGTCTTCTCGTAATACGGCTCGGTCTTCGCCGCACGCACCTTGTGCAGGAAGTACTTCTCGTAGGCAATCTTGGCCAGATGCACCCATTTACCTTGAGAAGCCCAGTTGGTATTGCGCGGCGGGATCTGTGGCAACGCCACAAACGCGACGCCAGAGTCGCCAAAATCGGCAAGACAGACGGCGTTCCAGGTGCCGCGTTCTTCCGGTTTGTCGCCCTTCAGCAGCCTGGCGATGTTATGGGTCGTGGCGGTAACCATCGACTCGATCATGTAGCCGGTCTTCGGTGCACCTGTCGCGACCGGCGTCGGGCTGACCGGGGGGATGGCAACGCAAACGCCGACCGCGAAGATGTTCTGGTATTTCGGGTTACGCTGGAACTCATCGATCAGGATGAAGCCGCGTGGATTCGTCAGCCCCTCGATATCGATAACGGCATCCACACCCTTGAAAGCCGGCAGGATCATTGAGTGGGCGAAGGCCAGTTCGTGTTCTTTCTTTACATTGCCGTCGTCATCGACTTCTGTGAAATGAATCTTGCCTTCCTCGACCCGCGTAATTTTCGCATTGGTGGTCCAGTGGATGTGACGGTCACGGAGTTCCGATTCCATCAGGCTCTTGGTATCACCGACGCCATCGAGTCCGAGGTGGCCGATGTAGGGTTCCGGCGTGACGAAGTGCATCGGCACCTTGTCGCGAATCTTGCGTTTCTTGAGCTCGGTGTCGAGGATGAAAATGTACTCGTATGCCGGGCCGAAACAGGAGGCACCGGGGGCGGCGCCGACAACCACCGGGCCGGGGTTGTCGACGAATTTCCGGAAATCGACAAACGAAGCTTCTGCGTGCCCGGTCTTGCAGACGGATTGTGTGAATCCGCCATCCGGACCGAGGCCCTCGACCTCTTCGAAGGCGAGTTTCGGGCCGGTTGCGATCACGAGATAGTCGTAGTCGAGCGACGTGTCGTCGTTGAGTTCGAGGCGATTTTCGTCAGGGAAAAGGCGCCGTACGCCCTGGCCGAAGAAGCCAATGCCGTATTTCTTCATCAGGTCCGGCAACTCCACGACGACCTGGTCCTGCTTGCGCCAGCCGACGGCGACCCAGGGATTGGACGGGGTGAATTCGAAGCGATCCGAATCGCCGACCAGGATCAGCTCGTGCTCGCGGCCGAGTTCCTTCTTCAGTTCGTATACCTGGGAGATGCCGCCAATGCCGGCACCCATGACGATAATTCTGGCCATTTCCTGCTCCCTCTGTCTCTACCGGGCAATGATCAAAGTAGACTATTACATAACACTAATGTAGTAAAGACTAATTGACGTATTGCTAATGTAATGGTGTGCGCTCCGCGGCGATGTGGTGGCGCATGTCTTCCCGAAGCAGGTTCACCCCGGTGAAGAACTCCCTCATCAGGACAACCCAGAGGTAGTAACCGCGGTCGGTCAGCAACAGCCGATTCCCGAGTTCGGAAACTGACCCTGAATGCCTGAGCGTCGTCAATTCGGGCCACAGGACCTTTCGAAAGCGGCTGGCGAAACGCTCGTCTGCCTGGTCGAGATCGACGCATCCGGCAAACAGGTGGGTCAGCAGGTAGTAGCGCATCTGGTCGCGTTCGCTCAAAGCCCGCTCCCGCACGATGCCCGACAGGCCGGCGGCGGCACGATCGATGTAGTGATTCAGCGAGAAAGTACTCGCGTAAAAACGCCCGCCGAGATAACTGAACGCACCGCTGCCGAGGCCGAGGTACTCGTCCTGGTCGATAATGTATTCGTCGATCATCGCCGGTTGACTCGAAAAGCACCAAGCCGAGGAGCGGTTGTAGCCGGCCGCGAGCATCCTCTCTGCTATCTGCTGGTACAGCTGTTTCTCACGACGATGATCGATACGCCCAAGCCGTTTCTCCACGGGTCGCCGGGTACTTTCTGACGTCATAAGCGGATAGAACGAGACCTGGTCGGCATGCAGCTCATTCACGAGAATATCGAGGTCCTGGTCCAAAGACGCTTCCGTCTGGTCCGGAAAATTGAAAATCATGTCGATGTTCAGCGTTTTGAAACGCCCGGCGATACGCTGCAGGCGTTGCCTGATTTGTGCACCGCTACCGTATTTTTCCAGGCGGCCCATCTCGGCAAGGAGCAGGTCATCGAAGCTCTGCACGCCGACCGACAGGCGAGTCACGCCGGCGTCGAGCAACGGTGCAACGATATCCTCACGCAGGTCGTCCGGGTTGGTTTCGGTCGAAATACCCTGCAAAGGATGGAGACGCCGCAGGAGTTCGATCGTCCGGACGAGTTGCTTCGGCATCACCGTGGGCGTGCCGCCGCCGACATAGAGGTCGCCGAAGCGGAACCCGGCGTCACTGACCGTTTCAATCTCGTGCTGCAACGCATCGAAGTAGCCGAGGCAACGCGTCTCGTGGAACTCGACACGGTGGAACGAGCAGAATGGACACAACACGACGCAGAACGGGACATGCAGATACAAGAGGTAATGCCTGTCCGGTGCTGCAGTGGGCAAACGTACATCGTCTTGGGAATCGCCGAAGCGCAGGTAACGTCGGCTCAGGCGGCGCCCGACACGACTGATGGGCGACTCGGTGAACATGGGCCTATTTAGGGCCCGGACGACATCCCGGTCTGTACGGAATTGCCGCAGTTCTCTGCGGCATCGTACTTGAGGCGCATGACACGGGCCCTGCTGACATACAGGAGATCGCTGATTTTCAGGATCAGGGCGTCCTCGTACTTGTCGAGCTCGCCATCGGCATAGGCGATATCCCACAGCAGCCCGACGATGCGGGCCTTCTCGTCTTCACTGAGATGCCTGTGCAGGACCTCCGTGAACTCGTAAGCCGAAACCAGTTCTTCAGCTTTGGCATCCGCCTCGTTGACCAGCTCCGCAGCCTGCTCCGCGGTGAGATTGAAATGCAACTGCGCGAGCCTGAGCACGCGATCGAACTCGCTTTCCTCGAACACATGGTCCGCCCGCGCGACGTCGATCATCAAAACGGCTGTCGCCAGGCGCAGCGCAGCTTCGCGATCTGCCGGGGTGTTGTCGACGGATGCCGTAATTGATTCGACTACCTGCGCGAAAAATTGCTTGATCATGTCCGGGCCTGTTCTCCGTATTACCGTTTATGATTGAGATTGCGGCCTGAAGTTTCAAGATCCGGCTGCTTTTCAAGAACAACTAAACGTTTGCCACCGTATGCGACAACGGCGAGAATGGTCGCCACCCGGAGCGGCGGCCACAAAATCTTGATTCCATTTTCGTCCATGAGATTCCTGCTCGGCCCGATCCTGATGGGCCTCGCACTCATGATGCTGGTGCCTTGTGCCGTCGCGCTCTACTACGGGTCGCCGGATCTGAAAGCATTCCTGGTGAGTGAGGCGATCACGGCCAGCGCTGCGCTGCTGCTCATCATTACAGGGCGTCGCAACATTATTCATCTCCGCCTGCGCGACATGTTCCTGCTGACCAGCTTGTCCTGGATCCTTGTTTGCATTTTCGGTGCTTTGCCTTTCATTCTTTCGCATACGGTCGGCAGTTTCACGGACGCCGTTTTTGAAAGCGTTTCCGCCGTGACGACGACCGGTGCGACAGTGCTGACGGGGCTGGACTCGATGCCGCGCGACATGCTGTTGTGGCGATCCATGATGCAATGGCTGGGCGGGCTGGGCATCATTGCACTCGGCACCGCCGTGCTGCCATTCCTGCGCATCGGCGGCATGCGCCTTTTCAATACCGAGTCATCCGACCTGTCGGAAAAAGCGCTGCCGAGCACACGCCGCATCATGAACCGGCTACTGATAGTTTACTTGCTGATTTCGGCGACCTGCGCACTTGCCTACAACCTCGCCGGTATGACGGCCTTCGACGCGATCAACCACGCGATGACGACCGTGTCGACCGGCGGATTCTCTACGCACGACACCTCCCTCGGATATTTTGATTCCGAGGCCATCGAACTCATCTCGATGATCTTCATGCTGCTTGCGGCAGTGCCGTTCATGCTGTACCTGCCAATGTTGCTCGGCCGCCGCATCGGCTTGCTCAGCGACGGCCAGGTACAGAGCATGTTTGCGATCTACCTTGCCGTAGCGCTGATCCTGTCGATCTGGCTGGTGCTGACCGACCAGATGGGGGTCTTCCCGGCGTTCCACGATGCGGCCTTCAACGTCATCTCCATCGGCACTACCACCGGCTATGTCAGTTCGGATCATTCGACCTGGGGCAGCTTTGCCGCCATGACCTTCTTCTTCCTGACCTTCGTCGGCGGCTGCTCCGGTTCGACCAGCGGCGGCATCAAGATCTTCCGCTTCAAGATCGCCTTCTTCATGTTTCATGAAACCCTGCAGCGCCTGTTGCATCCGAATGCCGTGTTCTCCCGCACCCTGCAGGGCCGGCCGCTGACCGACGAAATCGTCGCATCGGTGATGGCTTTTTCGCTGGCGTTTGCGACGATTGTCGGGCTTGCCGCGATCCTGCTCGCTGCCGCCGGCAACGATGTCGTCACCAGTATCAGTGCCGCGGCGACCACGATGGCCAATGTCGGCCCGGGAATTGGCGATGTCATCGGGCCTACCGGAACATTTGCATCGTTGACGGATCAATCGAAATGGGTGCTTTGCACGACGATGCTTCTCGGTCGCTTGGAGATATTCACAATGCTGCTATTATTGACGCCGGCGTTCTGGCGCGCCTGAACAGGAATCCGGATGGCAGACGACAAGGGTAAGAACAAACAACCGCCCATGGCGACCCTGAACCGGATGACACCGCCCAGCGCCGCTACCGAGCGGCGGGGAAAGGTCATTTCCTTTTTCGTTGTTATCCTCGTGGCTGTCCTGCTGATTATTGCGGTCAAGCCCACGCAACTGGACGTCTACAAGACTTTCGACGAACTCGAGTTCGAAGATCCCGCACTCGCGCAGTGTGTCAGGGAGTTTGCTGCCGCCAACAACTGGAGCGATGTGGGGCAGGCCTACAAACTCCGGTGCAACAACCCGTCCGGCGACGGTATCAGCAACCTGTCCGGCATCGAGCACCTGGTCGAGCTCGCCGAGGTCAATCTCGCGTTCAACCAGATCACCGATGTCGGCCCACTGGCAAGCCTGCCGCGCCTGGAAATCGTCGACCTGAGTCATAACAAGCTGACTGGCCTGCCGGTGTTTCGCGCAGCCCCGCGGCTGAAGCGAATCGAGCTCAACTACAACCAGATCGAGTCGCTGGAATGGCTGACCAGCGAACACTTTCTCGTGCTGGAAAGCCTGTCACTGGTGCACAACCATATCTCTGACCTGTCCGAGGTTCCGGCGCTCGATGGAATCCGCGAGCTGAGCATCAGGGATAACCAGGTATCCGACATCGATCCGCTGTTTGAGCTGACTGAGCTGGTAATGCTCGATGTGGGCAAGAACCTGGTCGCGGACATATCAGGCATCGGCGCGCTCAATAAGCTGAGCCGGTTGTTCCTGGACAGGAACCAGATCAGCGACCTCGGCGGTATCGGCGCACTGGCTGAACTGGAAGAGCTGGATCTTGCCTATAACCCGCTGGTTTCGACTGCGCCAATCGCCGGACTGGCGCACCTGCAGCGACTGAACCTGACCCAGACCGGTATCGCCAACCTCGAAGGCGTATTGTCGCTCGGCAACCTGGATTTGCTGCGAATTCCGGGCAATCCGGATCTTGCCTGCGAAGACATTCTTGCTGCGATGGTCGAATACGGCGTCACGTCGATTCGCACGGACAAGGCCTGCGAACGCGAGTAATCCCGGTTCGCTGATTCAGGTGGAAGAAGCCACCCGGGTACCGGCGCGACACGCGGAAAACAGGTCCATTGCGGGCTCGTAAACTTCAGTCGAAACGCCAAGCAAGCCCAGTTCCGTGTGGAACAGGTTGTCGTGCGATACCGGTGCCTCGGCCGCAGAGCTGTCGCAGGCGATGGTCGTGGGACGGTCGATATTGTGATCCTGGCCGAGCCACACGATCAAGGGCACCGTTGTCTGCTCTGCCGGTGCCAGCCTGTATGGCATCCCGTGCAGGTACAGGTTGTGCTCGCCGAGGGATTCGCCATGGTCTGAAACATAGATCAGCGATGCGTCGAACCTGTCGCCCTGTTCGGACAACGCATCGATAGCCGCGGCGATGACGTGGTCCGTGTAGGCGATTGTGTTGTCGTAGGAATTGGATATTTCCTGCGGGCTGCAGTCGCCGAAATTCGCCGAGCGGCAATCGGGCTGGAAGACCCGGTAAGACTCGGGGTAGCGCCGGTAATAGGCGGGACCATGGCTGCCCAGCTGGTGCAACACGATCAGCGTGTCGTTGGTAATGGTCGGCAGCATGTTCTTCAGCTCCTCGACCAGGATCTCGTCGTAGCAGGTGTCGTCCGGGCAGATCGCCTGGACGTGGGAGACGTGTACGTCGCGGTTTGCGACTCGCGCGCATACACCTTTGCACCCGTTGCCGTTGTCGATCCACAGGACGTCATAGCCCGACCGGGCAACGACATCCAGGAGATTGTCCTCGTACTTGCTCCGTTCCCGGTCAAAGTCATCGCGGCCGTGGATCGAGAACATGCACGGTAGTGAAACTGCGGTTGCCGTCCCGCAGGAGGCCGCCTCGAAAAACCGGATGTCGCCCGTGTGCTCGAGTTCAGGGTTGGTGTCGAGCCGGTAGCCATCGAGGCTGAAGTTTGCGGCACGCGCCGTTTCGCCAACGATCAGTACGTGCACCGTCGGTTTCCGGCCGCTGGCCATGGCGGAAGCGTGCAATGCGTCGAGGGCAATCGGCTGGTAGTCGGGTGGCGTCTCGAGCGCGTCGCGGATGGTTACAACCCCGGCAGACATCGCGTTCAGGGGCGCGATCATATGCCGCAACTCCTTGTGGTTGCGGACGACCGAAACGATTTCCTTCTGGTACGCCGTCAGGGGCACGAGAATCAGGCCCGCGACGAGCAGAAATGCGACGCCGCGCTGCAGGAACGCGGCCCGCCAGCGACGTGCCTGCAGCGGGTAATACCAGACCGCCAGCGCCGGCAGCACCCCGGCGAGCGCGATAAAGGCCAGGAGCCCGGGCGAAACGAGTTCGAACGCTTCAGCCTTGTTGGTCTGGACAATATTGGTGATCATGCCGGCGTCGATGAGGACGCCGTACTTGCTGGTGAAATAGCCGGCGCTTGCGGCAACGACCAACGCCAGTCCGAGCACAACGCGGGTGATGCGACCAGCGGCGAACGCCAGCATGACGAGGCTGATGAGTCCGATCGTCAGTGAAAAGAAGCTGACGAAGTAGACGAACGTTGGCAGCGCCCCGTCAGGGTGGCTGCCGGCAATTACCTGCCAGTAACTCAGGTTGCAGACCAGCGCGAGCCACAGGCTGACAAAAAAGATGAGCACCTCTGGCGTCTTGAGAAAACGGGACATACGACCACACCCTGATAACGTGAATGGCTATTGTGCGCTCGCCGCCTTAAAGCAGGCTTAAGGGAGCCTTAAGGCGAGGTGCCGCGGCGCTTTGCACTGGAATTTTTTGTCACAGAACCGGCGGGTATTTGGTTAGTATGTACCGTCCTTCAAGGGGGGTGACGGAGTATGGAGTCGATGGACCTGACCGCAAGCTGGACCGGATACGCCGCAGTACTGGTGTTTGTCCTGGCCTACCTGTTCGTTGCTACCGAGGAATTCACTCATCTCAGAAAATCCAAGCCGGTGATTTTTGCGGCGGGAGTTATCTGGGTGATGATCGCGATACAGTATGTCGGCACCGATGATCCGCATGCGGCCGGGGAAGCCGTCAAAGAGTACCTCGTCGAATTTGCCCAACTGTTCCTGTTCCTGCTGGCCGCGATGACCTACGTCAACGCGATGAGCGAGCGCAACGTGTTCGTTGCCCTGAGGGACCAGCTGGCAAAACGCTCGTTCACGTATAGACGCATGTTCTGGATAACGGGCCTGCTGAGTTTCTTCCTGTCGCCGGTCATCGATAACCTGACGACGGCGCTGGTCATGTGCGCCGTGGTGCTGGCAATCGGCAAGGGGAATCAACGGTTTGTTGGTATCGCCTGTATCAATATTGTCGTCGCAGCGAATGCCGGCGGGGCGTTCAGTCCGTTCGGCGATATTACGACGCTGATGGTGTGGCAGCGTGGCATCATCGATTTCTGGACCTTCTTCGCCCTGTTCCTGCCGAGCGTCGTGAATTTCGCGGTGCCGGCCGTGATCATGTCGTTCGCGGTGCCGAATGTCGTTCCAGAACATGCAAACCCCGAATCCCCGATGCCAATGAAACGCGGCGCCCGGATCATCATGGGCCTGTTCGTCGCCACGATCGTGACGGCCGTGTCGTTTCACAATTATCTCCACTTGCCACCCTTCCTCGGCATGATGACTGGTCTCGCGTATCTGAAGTTCTTCGGCTACTACCTGAACAGGACACACAAGCCCACTGCGCTCGACACCAACCAGTATGGCCAGGTTGGTGATACCGCGGCGTTCGACTCGTTCCGCGAGGTTTCAAGGGTGGAGTGGGATACGCTGCTGTTTTTCTTCGGCGTCATCATGTGTGTCGGTGGGCTCGGCTTCATGGGCTACCTCGCGCACATGTCCGGTTTTCTTTATGGCCAGCTGGGGCCGACGACCGCGAACGTCCTGGTCGGCGTCATGTCTGCGGTCATCGACAATATTCCGGTCATGGTCGCGGTGCTCGAAATGCACCCGGTCATGAGTGTGCAACAGTGGTTGCTGGTCACGCTGACAGCTGGTGTCGGTGGCAGCCTCCTGTCAATCGGTTCGGCAGCAGGCGTTGCGCTGATGGGCCAGGCGCGCGGCAAGTACACGTTCTTCACGCACCTGCGCTGGACCCCGGCGATCGCGCTGGGCTATGGGCTGAGTATCTGGCTGCACATGGT
>Ga0210081_1000036_pt1 | contig 31964 bp, 43 predicted proteins | sample White_ThreeSqA_D_FD_185589 | JGI IMG/M metagenome (GOLD analysis project Ga0210081, IMG submission 185589) | Wetland microbial communities from the San Francisco Bay, California, USA, that impact long-term carbon sequestration -... | ecosystem: Environmental > Aquatic > Marine > Wetlands ...
GATCAAAAACAATGCAGGTTGGTGGGCAGATGGTCAAATAGACGATAACTCATTTGTGCAAGGAATCCAGTGGTTAATCAAAGAAGGAATAATGAAAATAGAATCATAGATTTTATAAAAATAATATTTTTTAAAATTAGATATATACTTCGAATCTAATCAATAATATGACTAAAAGTATTAGCTGTGCAGATGCAGGTGCAGATTGTACATGGTCTGCCACTGCAGAAACTGAAGAGGAACTCTTGCAAAAAGTAGCAGAACATGCAAAAGCAGAGCACAAAGACTTGGAGATAACTCCAGAATTAGTTGCCAAAATAAAATCAATAATAAAAGAAGTCTAACTCATATTCTTTTTTTGTAATTTCATAATCTTTTTTTAAAATTCAATGTACAGATTTTTTGCAAAAATCAAATATTGTTAGTTTATTTTTTAGGATTTTTTAGATGGTTGTAAGAATATACAGGATATATTTTCTTGCTAAATTTTGAAGTAAATGTCCAATTTGGCAAATCTCCAGTAATTTCTGTGAATAATTCCTTAAGATTAGGATGTAGTCGTTCATACACATCATGACCTACTACAATCTGATTTGGCTTAGCAGTACTCTGAATCTTTGAAGCCATGTTGATTGAAGGTCCCAAGAGATCCACAAATGAATTTTTTTCATCTGCACCATATTGAACTACAGTTGCAGGTCCAAAATCTAACCCTATCTTTATCTTAAGATTAGGAAATCCTTTTTCTTTTGATAAAATCGGATTGACTCCATTTTTGACAATTTTAAGCATGGATTCTGCACATCCTAGAGCAGCATCTGCTGCGCGCAACGAACTTCCTTTTCCTACAAAATATCCAATAACAGCATCTCCAGAGAATTTTAAAACAAAACCATCATGTTGAATAATCAGATAGGACATTTCCTGAACAAAAGAGCTGATAATGATTGAAAGTTTAGCAGGAGGCAATTCAAGACTCATCTTAGTTGATCCCACCAAATCTACATACAACACAGCCAGATCCAATGTTTGAAATGTATGTTTTCGTAGAAATTTTTCAGAAGCATCAACAACTTTTTCATACCTATATCCATTTTTTAGAGAATCGTGAATGCGAGTTTGGACGGTTTTTAGTAATGTTTCAGAATCAACTGTTTTACTTTCTGTTTTGCTTAGCATCATATCAATGATATTTTTTTCTCTTTTGGGTTTTGTTTCAGTCATTTTAATTACAGTCTGAAAAACTAATTGAATGCTTCAAATTTATTCTTATGATCTCAGCGCCTTTAGAATAGCCTTGCCATACAAGCCATAGACAAATTTGGTGCTTCTCAAGATATATCTGAAAACGAAAATCCTGTCAAGTTCCATAGTATCTTTAATTTTTTTATATTTCAATGATTGATACAGATGTTCTGAATCAATTGCAGATCTACCAAACAACAAACAAACCTCCTTTACCTCCTGTCTAGTATTTGAAAGAGGTCTATCCAAAACAAAAAGCACATCATCACAAGCCCAAAAATTGGCCTTAACAGCATGAGAGAAAGCATATTTTATTCCAAATGGAAAAATAACAAAACTCATCATCAAAAGTAACATTGCATTGAAAAAAGACTTTATTTTTTCAAATATAGGAACTGATTTTGGAATATCTTTTCTTATGTCTTTTCCATATAAAATAATGCCAGTATTCTTAATCCGTTGTAGGAATAATCCCAATGAGGCAATGGTTCTAGTTCCGATTTCCATTTTAAAATCATTCCTTATTTTGAATCCTTTAAGATCAAGCTGATTTTCTGCGACCACATAAAATGGCTTTCCAAACATCATTTTGTTTTCAGTTTTAAAAATAAGATCTAATGCAAGATTGTTAGTTTTTTTGTAAGAGGTGCATGTTTCAGCTAATTTTAGATCATATTTTTTATCAAGATCAAGTAAAAGTACATTCAGGTATTTTTCAATCTCTTCCAACAAATTTTTGTTTTTTATGATTACGATACAATCAATGTCTGATTTTCCTCTAATCCATTCACCAGTGGTTGCAGAGCCAAACAAGACAAAAGATACAACATCGTGAGAATATTTTTCAACTAATTTTGATACTAATTCCTCCATGAATTGTTTTAGTTTTTTATTTTGTATTCCCAATTTACTTCAAATGCATAATAATCTTAAAGGTCATAAATTCTTCTAATTAGAAATCAAAAAAATATTGAATCATGTTTAAAAATGCATAAAAATCAAATAAATCTACTATCTTCCTTTACAGTATTTAATACAAGATGAGTTATGGTATTTTCTACATTTGGAATGCTAGAAATTTTTTTTACAAATTCACTTAACGAAGTTCTATCCTTAAACTTCCCAATAACCATGATGTCAGCATTTCCAGTGATATCGTACACTGCACATACATTTTCAGTTTTAGCAATTTCATCTTCGATTTCGACCATTTTTCCTTTAGTGGTAGTCACTTCAATAATTCCTGTAATATCATATCCTAAAGCAGAATGGTTAAGCCGAACGGTATATCCCTGAATGATTTTTTTTTCTTCCAGTTTTTTTAATCTGGAGATCATTGTTACTGTTGAAATGTTTAATTTATGAGCAAGTTGTCTAGCAGACTGTCTTGCATCAACTAGAAGGTGTTTGAGAATTTTTTCATCTTTTTCATCAAAACTCATAATCCATATAGGTTAAAAAAATATTTAAGAATTGTTTAGATTGGCAAACAGATTTACTCTTTTTATAGATAAAATCGAATAATCATCAAACACTTAGAACATATCGTAAACTGGGATTTAAAAATATCAAATACAAGTAGGCGATTTAATTTGTTTTAGAATTTTAAACAGATTATGGAATCAAATCTATTAAAATTTGCTTGGCAGAAAGGATGTCTCCTTCAAAGTCATAGGCTATACCATAAAACATAGCCAAAGAATTGTTTGGAAATGAGGTGACATTGCCAATCACGATACTGTTGTCATTTGTTGATTCAATAATGTGAGGAAAGCAGCTTACACATCCAATTTGATATGAAGAAGCTTGTTCATCATAATTCCAAGTAATTTTTACCGTGGCAGTATTGTTAGAATACTCCATAACAGATGTTTGAATATTGTCAAAAGGTTCAGCATAAGCCATTCCCATAGACATCGCAAACAATGGAATTAAAAAGATGAATTTACTCATCGAAGTTTTTATCGAATATTATCTTTTAATGTTTACTACTATTTTTAAAAAATTTAGGCATGAAAATTACACGATTTTAGATATTTTTTAAGAGAGCACATGACTCTTAGAAATGTCGATCAGACCACCAGACTTGAATCTGAAGGGTATAACGGTTTTAAGATTTCTAAAATTCTGTCGATGAATTGTTTTACAAGAGACAAGACATTTGTAAAGTATCTTTTTGGATTTTCATAATGAGCAGAGTCCCAATAAACAGAAGGACGGTTGTCATCAGCTAGCTTTACTCTCAAATAATTTCGTGGCTCATCTTTTCCTCTTTTTCCAGCATTTTTTAGTAAAGAATCATACGATTCAAGATCCTGCTGATTTCTTATTTCCCATAATCTACTACTTGCACGGTTCCAAAAATGTTGGTATTTTTCTTGGCCTCTGGCCTCATATTCAGCATGAAATCCTATAACATCAAAACCATATCGGTTTAAACCATCATTAAATTCCTTATCTGAAATTATTTTTTCTTCATGTGTTGGCTTTTGAAAATATTTTTGAAATTCCTCAAGCATCATTTTTGAATCATTTGATTTTTTACTATTGAAATTGAGCATTATATTTTCAGGATTGATTTGGTTAGGAGGCAATCCCAATTCCAATTTTTTGTTAATTTCAACGAAAACCAAATCCAAGGCAGAATTTGCATAAAATAAAAAACCATCTATTGCAACCTCTGATGCAATTTTGTCTTTTGGAAAAATATCCAGAGGTATAAAAGTAGGAATTTTGTCTAAATTAATTTCAGCATAAAACAGTCTATACTGAATAGAATCTATCAAACTATTTCTCTCATTATTAGAATTAACATTTGAGGCCATTTTCATTTTTTTATTAAAACTAGATTAAAATTATTCTTGTTAACTTTTTCTACTTTAATAGAGACTAGAAAGATATTTGAAATGATTTTAGTGAATTAAAACACCTAGAACCTCATTGATGTGATTTTTGAATCACACAAACTTGACATTAGGCAGAGAGTCAAAGTAGTCCAAGGAACTTTTCAATATATTGAAAAGCATGTTCTCTAAAAATTTCAAAAAATTGTTTCCTTAAATAACCAAATCCATAATGAAGCCACAGTGGGCCTCAGAGATATAAAATTAAAAGAAGAGTATCGCTCGGACAGAGATGATATAATTACAGAGTTTTTCTTCCCATGTCTGAGTAATTGTATCGAATATGACAGATGTGTGGATTTTTTGTCGATTCAGGCATTGGCCACTATTGCCATGGCTTTTGATAATTTTTCTCTAGGTAAGGCAAAATTAAGAATGATTACTGGACATATTTTTAGAACCGGTGAATTAGGTCTTTTAACCAAGGTTTTTTCTGAAAAATACACCAAAAGATTTGATGGAAAACTCATTAGAGATTCAAAAATTCAAAAAATTCAAGATGTTGTGAATAACGGTCAAATCGAATTGAAGGTTGCAATACCAAATTCAGAACAAGTTGCAAATTCATTTTCTGAAAGAATTGGAATATTTTTGGATGACCAGGATCAAAGAGTAGCTTTTACTGGAACTTCAAAAGAATCTTTTTCAACGCAAACTAGGGATTTTGAATCTGTTGATGTTTTTACATCGTGGAATGATAAATCAAGAGTTGAAAGAAAGGTAAAAGACTTTTCAGAATTATGGGAAAATAAAACAAAGTATGTAGAAGTGTATGATTTTTTGTATGCAGAAAACAATGGATTGTTAAAATTTTCATCCGAATGGGCTTACAACATTTAAATTTGAAACTTCTCTTCTAACCGTGATTTGTTATCATAAAAATTCATTCGGTTTATTTTATAGTAGATTACTTCCCCACGTCTTTCTATTACAGCAATGATAGGCTCTTTTCCCATTTGGGTAATTTCTTCAATTTTTTTTTGTAGATTTCCCATTTTTTCTTGTTGTCCTTCATTAAGGCCAAAAACAAGAAACTTTGCCCCTTTTTCTCCAAATTGCCCTCTTTCATAAACTCTAAAGTCAGAACCAAACCCAAAGCCATCTTTTACTACATACCCCCTATTTCTCAAATCTCGATATATCAAAAACTTGGTCAGAGTTTCTGAGTCTTGCGTTTTACAAGATAACATGAATGAATCAAAATCAATTGTTTTTTTCCCTTTTTTTAGAATTAATTTTTGTGCATAAAGTAAATACAATGCTTCAAAAAATTTTAAAATCAACTTTCCATCTTCTACCTCTCCATATCCCTTGATTTCTAATTCATGTATCATTTCTTTATTAGAAATTATAGTTTGATCCGAAATTAATTCACCCTCGACTAATGGAGTATCTTCCATAATGATAAGAAATTCCTCGATTTCCATATTTATGTTGGCAAAATGTGAAATGATGTTAATTTTAAAGAGAATACTTAGAATTCATCAAAAGCATCATTTTCAGAAGCATCATTTTCTGGATCTATTACACCTAAATGATATAAAATCAGATAATTGCGCTTCATGAATTGAATGCAAAAAATCAGAATATAATAGTATGACAGTAATATCTTAGTACATATTTATCAACTATTGACAACAAAAATTGCACTGATATAGTTTTACACTACAATTATTTCGTTTTTATAAGATTCCTGAGTTGACATTCCACCATTTCCAGGGTCAATCTTTTGTTTAGGATTAAGAGTAGTATCATGGTGACATAATTTGTTACATACAGGACAAAATTTTCTATCCAAAACTATGCATTGACATATATGGTTTTTCATATATGCTTGTGCTGCTTGATTCCATTCACCGGTTCCGTTACAATAAACACATGTGTAAGAAGTCGTTTTTCCTATACCTTTGCAAAAATCGCAGATATCATCTTGCATACGTATTCATCGCCCTAATTTGAGACCAAAATGAGTCAATATATTTGAAAGCAAAACTAGCAAATTGAGCTGTTTATGAAAAACTCTAAGAAAATGTACGTCTAACCGTTAAAATATGGGCATTTTTGTTTGATGGTATCATGCATGGTGCCAATTACAGAGCAGGAACAGGACAACCATTTACCAGAAAAAAATACATCAAAGGTAAGCCACAGATAAAAATTGCCAAATTTCAAGGTGGAAAAAGGGCAAGTTACGAATATTGTGTTCAATTGTTAGTAAATGAAAAAGTCCAGATTAGACATATGGCAATCGAGTCAATGAGATTGGCAGCAAATAAAACTTTAGAAAAGACTACAGGTGAATCAGGCTACTACTCAAGGCTAAGAATTTATCCACATAATCTTTTAAGAGAAAATAAAATGATTGCAGCAGCTGGTGCAGATAGACTTCAAGAGGGAATGAGAAGAGCCTGGGGTAAAGCTGTAAGTTTGGGTGCAAGAGTTAAGCAAGGACAATGTATTATGGAATTTTACGTCAATGGTCCTCATGTTGACGCTGCAAAAAAAGCACTCAAAGGCTCTTGTGTGAAATTACCTGCCACTCCAACGATAAAGGTTCTTGAATTTGGTAAAATGTCACCATAGACTTTCTAAATAAGATTTTTTACTTTTCACTAATTCAATAAACTCAGATAATTCATCAGGAGTAGGTTCACGATTAAGATTTTTTTTAGATTGATAGTAAAACGAGTTATAGAGACGTCCAACAATAATACCTAAAACAAATGATTTTGAATCAGATATGTCAGAAAGTGTTTGTAGTTGTTTGATTTCATTTCTTTGAGAAAGTGTTTCGTGAATTTTCTCTTCAAGTTTCTTTTTTAGGATTTTATCCATGAATTGTATTATATGAAATAGTTAAAAACAGTTTAATAGTCAAATCCGTTTCTCATGATTGTTGCAGTTATAGTACAGTCTGGTTAGTACTCGTGCTTGCCAAGTACGTGACCCGGGTTCAAATCCCGGTAACTGCACCACTTTTCATACATCTGAGATCTTAAGTGCTTTTTGAATGATTTCTAATGCAGCTTCAGCTTTTTCAGGTTTGGGTAATTGGATCATAAAGACATTATCTTTCCCATAGATAGATTTTGGGGAAGATATTGCAATCATCGAAGTTTTTGCCAGAGATTGGAAAAAAAGAATATCTTTATTTGCATTTACAAGAATTTTTTCCACCATCCCACTGCTAGAAAATGTCAATATTATTTCAACAAACACATGTCCTAATCCATCCTGCAAAATGTTTAGGTCTGTGTTTATAGAAAGAGGTGTTCCTAAAACTTTTGAAATAAGATCATCATATTTTTTTTCTTCAAAAATAATACATGGGACAGATTTTCCGTCAAAATCAAAGACAGTTATTCCCTCGTGAACTTGTTGAAGGAGTTTCTTTAGATCTTCAGACATCCTTTTCTTGTATGATAGGAACTACTTTATCGCTTGCTCGAATTAAAAAGGGGGAGATAAAGGCTGTAATTATTGAAATAATTCCAATCAAGGGGAACAAAAAGGAACTCACTGCACCGATATCCACACCTGTTTTTATGATTACAATAGAGAATTCACCTCGAGGGGATGCCAAAGCAAAAGCAGAGCGAAAAGACTTGCCACGTTTCTGACGGAATAAGAAATTGCCAATTAAATTGCCGCCAAACTTCATACCTGTGGCTACCGCAATTAAAGCAATTGCTATGAAAATATAATTTTCAAGATGAGAAATATCCATCAATGCGCCTACAGAGATAAAGAATATTGCAACAAACATATCCTTAATTGGACTTGCTAAAATTTTTGCAACTTCAGAGGATTTTGATTCGGCTACAAGTACACCTGCCAAAAAGGCACCAATTGCTACAGATAATCCCACAATATTAGCTAGCAATGCATAGCCAAAACAAACCCCAAGTACACTTAACAAAAGAATTTCACGATGCTCTGATTCTGCAATTCTGTCAATTAGTCTCGGAATTATTTTTGTTCCAATGGTAAAAGTGCCTACAATTAATCCTGTTGCAACCACAACAACTAAAAGAATTGATTCCAAAGAAACCGATCCAACCAAAGCTACAGATTGTAAAGATGAAATTAAAATTACAGCAATAACATCCTCGACAATTAGAATGCCCAATACCAAGATAGAGGATTCTTTTCTAATTCGTCCCATATCTTCAAAAATTTTAACAATTATTGCAGTGCTAGAAATTGAAAGAGCAGCGGCAATAAACAGTGAATCCATAAAATTCAAACCAAGTGCACTTGCAGAATAAAATACCACACCCAGTGTAGACATTAATCCTATTGTTCCAACTCCAATTGCAACCCTCCCGATGCTTTTAATTTTGGAATATGGGAATTCAATCCCTATAACAAACAACAAAAGAATAACACCAATTTCTGCAAACAAATTCAGAGCAGAAACATCTGACAAAATTCCGGCACTGCCAAGTAGATCTGATGACGGACCACCAGCAGGAAGTATCCATGCCCATAGAGGAGAAAGAGGACCTATTAGCATTCCAGCAAACAAATAACCAATTATCAAAGGTTGTTTTATTTTGAAAAATGCCAAAGTTACTACAGCACCAATTATCATGATAAATGCTAAATCGGTAACAAAAGTAGAATGGGGTAACTGAGGAGTAATTTGTTCAATTATGTTGGAAAAGGTATCGGTTAAAGAGATAGGAATTTCACTTGATTCAATTTGTAATGCAAAATTCTGCATGACTTGCTTCGTCAAATTTGTTTAAAAACAGTTTTGTTTTGTTCAAATTCGTTTTGATAGCATCAGACAATGTAAAAACAAGATAAATTTTTGAATTTTAGAGATTTTCAAAGTCTTTAAGTCTGAAGATTAACTTTCAATCGCAGAGTGATGAGTAGGTCATCTGAACTAAATGTGGAAAAATGACCTGGGGTATCTGACTGCATATAGGTAATTACAAGATTACCACAATATTAATAGTACGGTACCATACCGTACTATATGATTCAATGCGAATATTGTCCGAAGGGATTTATAGAAACAGCAAACGGTCTTGCTGAAAAGACCTTTCACGAGTTACTTCATGAACCCAATGTTGTCAATAAGTAACTCTTTACATTTTTTATTTTAGACCTAACTTTTTTATCATAATATTCCAATTCAAGTCATATGGCTACTAGTTCAGCTAAGAAAGGAGCATCAAAAACAAAGAATTCAGGCTCTTCCAAGAGCATAAAAAGAGAGCCAACACCGTCTTCAGTTTTAAAAAAGGTTGCATCTGTTTCTGACTCCACAAAGGCTTTACAAAAAGAAATTAAAGTCATGTCAAAGATTTTTGTAGATAATCAAAAGGTTTTGCTTTCAATGAAAGGGATGATCGATACTCTTACATCCACATTAGAAAATATCCAAAAACAATCAAATAGATTAAACATTATTGAAGACGATACTCAGAAACTTTATGCTGGATTAAACCAAGTAAGAACTCAATCAAACTTAATCACTAAAATCAATGAACAGACAACAAAACTTCAAGATGAAATAAACAAAATTAATCAAATACAAAAAGGATCACCAAAACCAGAAGTGATATCCCAACAGGTTGAGGACAGTATGAATTCAATTCGGAATAACTCCCAAATGATTATCAAAATAGCTCAAAGAATTGACGAAGTAAGAGATGAACTAAAAAATATTTCAGGAAAAACAGATTCTGTGTTAAATGTTGGTCAAGAAATAGAAAAATTAAAGGAAACAATTCAAACAATTTCTGGAAAAACCAATAAAATTGAATCATCATCTGAAATAGTTTCAAATTTAAAACAAGAATTAGATAAAATCATAGAAAAAACAGAATCATTTTCTAATTTAGATTCAGAGCTAGATGCAATAAAAATAACCATCGATTCTATTTCAGGAAAAGCCGAAAAAATAGATTCTCTAGGAGGAGTGATTGATGGCCTTAAACAACAATTTGAGGGCGTAGCAGTCAAAACAGATTCAGTAAATAAATTAAGTTCAGAATTGGAATCCATAAAAAGTGAAATAAACTCGCTAGCCTCAAAGACACAGGTAATTTCAGACTTTGGTGGAAAAATAGATAGAATTGAAACTGAAGTTGGAACACTTAGTCACAGAGCAGATTCCACGGCATTTGTTGGAGAAGGATTAAAATCAGTTCAGGAAGACTTTTCAGATTTTAAAAATAATGTCTTTGATAAAACCAATACCATTGAGCAGAAAGTTTCATCAATAAATGAGATGATCAAAAGACAAGATGCATTAACTGCAGAATTCCACAAAAAAACCGATAAAGTTTTTCAAGAATTGCAATCAGTAAAAAATGTTACAAGTAAAGTATCATCAGACTCTTCCAAAGAAATGATGGCATTGCTGAAACTATCAGAATATCAATCCAATATGAGAATGCAGTCAGAGTCAAAATATGGGGAAGCTAAAGATCTAGAAAACATGACTACTCAAACAGCAGACATCATCAATTTGTTTGATAAGTTATCTATAGAGTCAGGGGATAAAATTCCACTTCCACATGAAGTAAGGCAGTGGGCAGTGAGTAAAATTTTAGATTGTGCAGATAGGTGGGAAGTCAGATTCAGCGATGTTTTCACGATATTGTCTAATGGAATTGGAAGAGATCTTCTAAAGGAATCAATAAGAATCCAACAAATAAGAGACATTTACGGAATAAGAGCGGTAGACGAAATTAGAAAGGAATTGAATATTTCTTAAATTCCAGATTCATCCAATTTTGTCAATTGGTCTTTCTTTCTTTTCAGAGCAGTAAAGATACCTATAATCACTGCAATCCACATAGTACTAAAGACAATGTTAGACACACTCACATACATGTAAGGGGTTGCGTCCATTATGTTTTCTTTAAGCAGTGTTGCTCTTGCATTAATATCCAGCATCCCGGTATGAAATGCAGAACTGTCCTTAGGAACAGTAGAAATTTTTTCAATGCTTTCCACCATAGAGTTCACATCGCTTTCTATTCTTAAAAAGTTGGTAGACTCCGTTGGGAATATCCAAACAGGGTTTTTACCTATAGTTTCGCCATCAATATTTTGTGTTTCTGGCATTTTTTCAATAATTAATGATAAATCTTGTTTTATAGCAGATAAGTGAGATTTGATTGTCACAGGATCTGAAGAACCAACAATACCATCAAGATGACCGCGCATTCTATCTAAAGGATAAATGTCTGTATTATAGCCATAAACAGCCATAAAGGCACCGAATATGATAATTGCAACTATTCCTACCATTGAAATTGAATAAATCTTATTTGCCATTTTTTGCTCCCTGGAGAGAACTTGCACAACGGTGGATTTATTTCTTTTAAACCTGGTATGTGAGAGACTCATGTACGCAATAAAGAAAAATCCTATGGTCTGAATTCCTATAATTGGGGCAAAAATTGGATTGTTTGAGAATATTGAAATTAAAATCCCCATCAAACCATACAAGCCAAAAAATATTTCGAGCAAAGTGATTTTGGTAAACGGAAGATTGTAGGCATTATCTCTCCAATCATCTCTTTTAGTTAAAATTCCATATTTTGGAGTTCGTAAAAATTCATTTTTCTTACCTAGAACTGCATCAAAAACAGCAACGGTGTTATTTACGGACATTCCAGCATTATAAATTAAAAGAGACGGTAAAATTTTTGCTTTTGACTTCCAAGATTTGTTATACATTTTTTGAATTATCATCAAGTATGCACCTGGTCCCATAGCAAGATATGTTGCAATGGTTAATGCAGGAATAAAGCTGACCACATAGAGATTGATATTAGCAGCCAAAAGAATAGGAAGTGAAAGAAATTGAATTAGCATTAACGGATAAACAATGTGACGAGTTAATTGAATAAATGCTTGAATTTTTGCTTCTACAGATACTTTTCTTTTAATTGCAATTCCCGCAAGTAATTTTATTGCACATTGAATGGAGCCTTTAGCCCATCGGAATTGCTGCCTTTTTGCTGCATTCATTTGAATTGGAAGTTCGGCATCAACTACGATGTCAGGTAAAAATACACATTTCCATCCTTTCATTTGCGCCCTATAGCTCAAATCCAAGTCCTCAACAAGAGTGGCCGTATGCCATCCTCCTGCATCATCAATACAATCTCTTCGCCAAATTCCTGCGGTTCCATTAAAATTCATAAACAAATGAGAATTACTTTTTGCTTTTTGTTCAATTAAAAAATGAAAATCAAGGCTTAATGCTTGTGCTTTAGTAATTGCAGAATAATTTTCGTTGACATGTCCCCATCTACATTGAACTAATCCGATATCTGGTTTTGAGAAATGACAAATTGCACGTTTAAGAAACCAATCAGGAGGGATAAAGTCAGCATCAAAAATAGCTACATATTCAGTATCAGTTATTTGCATCGCATATTTGAGAGCCCCTGCCTTGTACCCTTTTCTAGTTCCTCTTCGAATATGCTCTATCTGAAATCCCTGTGTTTTGTAATTTTTCACAGAGTTTGCTAAAAGATCTACAGTATCATCATCAGAATCATCCAAAACCATAATTTTCATTTTTTCTTTTGGATAATCCAATGCACATACAGCATCTACAAGTCTCTTGGCAACATATTTTTCATTGTAGATTGGAAGTTGAATAGTAACAGAAGGAGTACCCATTTCAATTGTGTCCAGGGTTTCTTTTCTTCTAGTTGAAAGAAAAGTAAGATAGTAGAAATTAAGAGTGTAAGCTGTGATGATGATAGCTGAAATAATGAAGAGATTAAACACAAATGAAGTAAAAGGATTGATTGCCATACCCTAGATTTTCCTTATCTTGCGTGGATATTTATACTTGCAAAATTTTTGATTTTATTTTTGCTCGAAGATCTTTATGGCAGATGGAGGACATACACCTTCACAAGCAAGACAAAATATACAATCAGGTTCTTTTGACATTAAGGGCTTTTTCTCAGATGCAACATTTCCCGGAGTATCAAACCACTCGTAAACTCCTACGGGGCATGCTTCGATACATGCACCATCCGCAATACAAATATCATAATCAACTGAAACAAACTCGCCCCATACACCCAATTGTTTATTGTCAGCGCCTCTTCTACCCCATGTTTTAATGACATGTCCAGATGCATTGAATGCCGAGGTGGCTTTCATTTTGGATTTGTAATCAACATCTATAGGTCCTGGTTTTGGTCCATCCAATACAGGAATGTCTGCTCCTCCTTCATCTCCCCCAGCTGCTTCTTCAACAGGTTTTGGTTTGGGTTTTGCATCAAGAACAATTTTTGCCAATGGAGTCATCTCTTCTAATTTTTGAATTGCATTAAGTTCAGTAATTTTCTCATCTTTAATTAGGAAATCAATCATTTTGTCAGCCAAAATGGTATTTCGTAAAATAGTATCAATAATCATTTTTGCAAAATGATCAGCCTTCTTTCTATAATCTTTAACCCATTGTGGATCACCGAATTTTTCAATAGGAAATATTTGATAGATAATATCAACAACTTCTCCAGTAACTATTTCAACAGTTACAGATAGTTCAACTTCTTCATATCCCTTGGCATCAGGATCATCCATGTTTTGTTCTTTCCAACGATATGTGGCAAAAATTCTGTCTGCATAAGCATCCATCTCAAATGCTTTTTTGAGTCCATCATGGACAGATTTGATTTCGTCTGGATCCTCTAAAGTTATAGGTAACCGATAAAGTCCCAATTTGAAACCGTGTAATGGGTAAACTCCCCTTTTAGCAGTAGGTGCCTCCATTGACCAAACTCGATCTTTGAGAAGTAAAGACATCTGGTTTCAGTATAATGAATTTAGTTAAAAAGGTTATCTAGTCATCATCGGGGCAAGTAAGTTCCCGTAAAGCAGTATATCTTTTTTCCATGTCTTCTGCATATTTGGTAATCTGTTCAAAACTGAACTGATTTTTTGGAAAATACCATCGGATTGGAACCCAATGACCAATTCCATCCATGTCATGAATCATCCCTTTGTCTGCCTTTGCAGATAACTTTTCATCTATTGATGTTTCTTTTACATTAAGACCGCGTTTGGTTTTATCTTCCATTACGAAATCAGAGATTCCATCTTTGATGAAATAAAATGAACCTTTCTTCAGAACTGGAAGGTCTAATAGCAATTTATTTTTCCACGGGGTTTCCTATCATATTACCCCATTCTGTCCAAGAACCATCATAGTTTCTAACTTTAGGGTAGCCAAGAAGATACTTTAAAACAAACCAACTATGGGAAGATCTTTCACCTATTCTACAATAGCAGATAACATCTTTGTCTGGAGTAACTCCCTTTGGTTCATAATTTGCTTTAAGATCATCTACGGATTTGAAAGTCCCATCAGCATCATTGACAGCAGTAGCCCAGGGAATATTATTTGCTCCTGGAATATGACCTCCTCTTTGAGCATGCTCCATAGGATATTCTGGTGGTGCAGTTATTTGTCCTGTAAATTCTGCAGGTGATCTCACATCAACCATTACCGAATCTTCTTTCCCTAATGCCCTGCTAACATCAAAAAGATGAGCTCTAAGACCTGCGTCTGGAGGTTGCGCAATGTATTTTGTTGGAAGTAATTGTGGTTCCTCTACAACATATTCTCTATTTTCTAATTCCCATTTTTTTCTGCCACCATTCATTATTTTCAAATTTTCATGTCCATAAATTTTAAACACCCAAAAAACAAATGCTGCAAACCAATTGTTAAAGTCCCCATAAAGAATTACTTCGGTATTAGCAGTAATTCCATTTTTTGCCATTAATTCTTCAAATTGGCGTTTGTTGATAATATCTCGAGTAAGAGGATCGTTGATATCTCGTTTCCACCAAATTAGACTAGCTCCCTTAATGTGTCCTTTTTGATATCCATTGACAGGATCATAATCTACTTCTACTAACTTTCTATTTTCACTTGGGGGATTATTTGAAACCCATTCAGTATCGACTAAAACTTCTGGATGTGCATAACTCATGTAATATTCCGAATTGTCATTCATACTTAATTGTTTTTCCAATAAAAAGGACCAAAAATATCATTTTTAAGTAAATGACATACAGCAAATACAGTTGAAACTTAAGAAAGTTGCAATCGTTAGCAAGGTAGGTTCCAAAGAATCAGAGGAAGCTGCAAGAGATGTCGCAAGAAAATTCCTAGCTAAAAAATCTCTTGTCTACACCATATCACCAATTGAGGTAGAAGGTGCAAAAAAGATAGATTCCTTGGGAGATTTAAAGCAAGAAAAATTGGATTTAGTGGTTACCCTTGGGGGAGATGGAACAACTCTGAGAGTTTTCAGGTATTTGGAAAACGATACACCGATTTTGACCATTAATGTTGGTGGGAATAGAGGAATTCTTTCAGAAATTACAATTGATGAAATTGATAATGCAATAAACCAAATTTTAAAGGATAATTTCTTTTTAGACAAAAGGATTAGAGTAGTTGCTTCGTGCGGAGGAAAAGAATTTCCTCCAGCATTAAATGAGATATACATCAGTAGAACAAATCTCACAAAGACTGCAGAAATCGAAATAAAATTTCAAAATGACACAATAAAGCAAAAAATGGACGGAGTGATAATTGCAACACCGAGTGGATCAACAGGACATTCGTTTTCATTAGGAGGGCCAATACTACATGAGAGTCTAGATGTATTGATAATCACACCAGTTGCACCTGTTTACAGACTGGAGTCAATTGTTGTTCCTGATGAAAAAATAGAAATAATCTCATCTCATGATTGCAACATAGTTATGGATGCACAGGTTGTAAAATCTGCAGGATATGAGGAGCCAATTATTATAAAAAAATACAAAAAACCCGCTGTCTTTATTCGATTAAAGAAAAGAGGGCTAAGACAGATGAGCAAACTTGGATTTTAGAATTTTAGACGCCAGTGCATTTTATGCTGGAATTCCATTTGGATCATCCAGTGATTGTTATACTACTTCTCTAGTTTATGATGAAATAAAACACATTAAAAAAAATCAAGAAGTTTTAGAAACTCTTTTAGAAACAAGTAGATTAAAAATTAGAGATCCTAATCCCGAATTTGTAGATTCTGCCATAAAGGCCGCAAAGAAAACTGGAGATTACCAACAGCTTTCAAAACAAGATATTTCAGTTATTGCCCTATGTATTGACCTTAACGGTCAAATCATTACAGATGATTTTGCAATTTCAAATGTGGCAAAGAATTTAGGATTAAGCGTATCGCCTCTTATGACGGAAGGAATCCAAGACGTGGGAGAATGGATTCATTATTGTCCTGGATGTCGTTCTAATCACAAAAATGGAAAGGAATGTCCTATGTGTGGGACGTTGTTAAAAAGAAAGTTGCTCAAACGAGAATCATCCACCATGCCGCTCAATGAATGAGCACCATAAAATTTCGCTTTTTTAATCCACCTAAAGAGAGTTGAAAAAAATAATTCCACAAGTGTGATCAAAAATTTAAGATTTTTCAATTCTTCGTGACATCATGTGTCATGTAATGTTTTTTGGTTAGTTTTTTTCAGAAATTTGCTTTCTGATTCTAATATTTTCTTTATTTTTTTGGAGCGAGATTCCCCTAATCCCTCGACTTTTGCAAGCTCCGCAGTAGATGCATTTAGAACATTTATTGGAGAACCAAATCTTTCTAGCATTCTAATAGCAAATTTTTCTCCTATTCCAGGAAAACTACACAGTGAGGATAGTTGTTGTTTTTCAAGATCATTAGATTTCCTTATTTTTTTCAAATAAGGTCCTTTAGGAGAATCCTTTCTAGAACACATTGATACAAGCAATTTCGCAGTATGAGAAGCATTGGGAGTAGGAATTATGGGAATTTTAAAATCAATCACTACAGTAGACAATGCACCATAAAAAATCAGAGGATTCTCAGCAATTTCCTCAATTTCATCAACATTTCCTTCCATTAACACTACAGGGAATTCAAAATTTTCTTTTAGTCGATTACATTGATCAAAAAGACGTCCATCAAAAATTGAAGAGAGTAGATCCCGAATGCTTTTTCGTTCTACTATAGTTTCAGGTGCTACTATGTAATCCCCGACTGGAAGGGTTTTCATTTCAACATTAAGACCAATCGATTTTAGAAGATCAGGAATTCCACTTTTTTTCTCCCTTTCGTCCACTACAATTCGCAGATTTTCTAATTTCATGAATTCTAGAAGATGAATTTGTTAATATCTTATTTGAAATTAAAACACTACTTACGAGGATCATCTACTGTAGGATTTGGTGAAGTCATAGTAGCTCCACTTGAAGGAGTGCCATTTTTCATCATCTCAGTAATTTTTGCTTCTTGTTCTTTTAGCGATTCTTTTAATCTAGATTCTTGTTTTTCCAATACTGTTGATCTAGTTTTAGTTAATTCTTTTCTTTCCTCAAGTTCTTCTATGAGTTCTTTTTTAGTAGATTTTATCAAAATTGAGCCTGCATGTTTATAGACAGTGTCATCATCAGAAGCCTTTCTTAATTCATCTAGGGATTTTTCAGTCTCAATTTTCTCCATCTCAATTTGCTGTTTTTGTTGCATTATGACCTGAAGATTTTGTTGAGATTGCTGCATTTTCATTAATTGTTCCTGTAACCAAGGAGGCATTTGTCCAGATGACATATTTTAGAAGGATTTGAATTTCATTATATCTTTACCGGATTGAAAAAAAATTATGAATAAAATTGAGTTATTCGCTTTTCAAGTAAATCAAGATAATCAATTGGATTTTTGATGAATTCCATTCTAGTGTTTTTTTCACTGGAAACCAAAATAACAATTTGTTCTATTTTTATTCCTGTAAGCTCCTTGAACATAACTCCATAGGATGTAGCTTGAATGAAATGGTCGGTAAGCCACTCCTCTTTTTGATTACTCCTTTTGGTTTTATAGTCAATTATTGATAGTGCGCCATTATACTTTGCAATACAATCAGAAGTACCAGCAAGTTTCATTTTGTCACTGTAAAGTCTTAATTCGATTCCATGGATATCATCTATTTTATTGACAAATGGAAGTAAATTGTTAAAATGAGCCTCTGATAACAATCTGAAATTTTCAGAATTGTTTTTTCCATTAAGATAGTTCTCAATTAATTTGTGTGTTTCAGAACCTACAATGGCTGCTTCTTGTGTTATGTATTCTGAAGCAATTTCTTGTTCCTTCCATCTTTGTAAGCTTTCTTGTTTTTCTTGAGATTGTGTTTTTTGGAGCATTGTTGTTATGGAAGGATAAATCAAACCGCTAGGAGTTCTATAATAATGACCATCCTCTTTTTCTATTAATTCAGATTGAGTAAGATTTACGGGAATATGGTTAAAGTTTGTCATTGACAGGTATCTGAATTTGTTTGAATAATAGGATTATGAAAAATATTTTTTATTTTTTATCAGCAGATTCGATTACATCATAACTTGCTTGAATTAATCTCAAGGTGGAATTGAGATTAGCTCGTAGATGTGGGAGATGGTTTGATTCGATTTTCACCTCTATTTTTTCGGTTAATTTGAAATTTGTTTGTGTTGGATTTTCAGGATAAAAAATATTATCTGTGTTTATTGAATCAAAAATTGCTTTTGTTTTATCTTTTGCGTCAACCGTGATTTTTGCACTAAAGTTTGACATCATATGCTGTTCCAGCTATTTTGAAACTACATTTTTTGCAAGACCAGATTCCTACAGCATCTCTTCCAAATTGTCTAGAGCCACAATCAGGACAAGATCTCTTTTCTTTTAATTGATCATGAACCTTTGTGTATTGTTTTCTGAGTTTAATTCCATATCTTGCACCTAAACCCTTTAGAGATTTTCTTTTTGCCATTTTATTGAGAACCTTCTCCTGCTTGTTTTAAAGTTTCTCTAATTTTTGCGCCTGCTTTTATTGAAAGATCTCCACATTTTACAATTTCATCCACAGTGAATCCACCATCTCCTCCCTTTTGTAAGGCAACAATATTCCCATTAGAATCAGTAGTTATTGTTATTCTAGAATCCATGCTTGCCCATTCATCGGCATTTGGATCAACAATGATATGATTTCCGATTTTTCCCATAGTTATTGAAACCGGGATGGTGGTAGTTGGAAGATCAGATTCTGCTCCTTCAACTAAGGTAGGAACATCATCTTTTATTTCCCATTTTGGCATTTTTGACTTTAAAACTGCAGCTGTTGCAGCATATGAGCAAGCATCAAAAAGATTTCCATCATAATCTACGACAACGATATCTGCAAAAACTCCAACCACCGACTTGTTTTTTTCGATAACGAGTTGAGATACATCTACCATGTGGCTTTCTCTTATTCCTCTATCAACCACCCTTGCTAATTCAATAACATCAGGTCCAGGGGGGCCAGTCTCTACACTTGGATGAGATAATGGTAATAGTTCAGCGGTGCAAATAAAAATTCCCTTATCACCCATGTCTGGAAAAGGTCTATCAGGTTGGATTTTAACACCACAAACAGCTTCAGTGTCACCTAGTCTAACCCTAGCAGATCCATTTGCTTTTGGAATAGCATTTATTTCAACAGTTAATTTTCTTGGTTCATCAAAAGATCTTCCATCTACTCTTTTTCCTTGATCGAGTAATTCCAGAATTTGGGTTTTCTTTAATTGGTCGATTACACTTGTTGTCATTTATTGTTCTCCTCCATTTTGGAAATATTTTTCCTGTAGAGCCTTCTTTTGTAAATCATAAACTATCTTACAACCATGTACTCCGGTTTCAACACATTTCTTAAATTCTTCAGGGGTTAAGACACCATCAAGTTGTAAAAGAGTGATTTTGTCAAGAGTGGGCATATATCCAATTGGCATATCTGCTTGACCTGCTTGATCTTCTTCATTATTGACATCGAGAATTATAGTATCAGCTGCTTTACCTGCTGCACATGCCGCGACCATATCTCTCATTGGAATACCGGCATCGGCCAAAGCTACAGAAGCAGCTGAAAGTGCAGCGCAACGGGTTCCGCCATCTGCTTGAAGAACTTCAATGAAAACATCTACTGCAGTTCTTGGAAATTTATCTAACATTACTGCAGGCATGAGTGCTTCTTTTATTACTTTAGAAATTTCAATCTCTCTTCTGGAAGGAGCTGGGTTTTTTCTCTCTCCTACAGAGAAAGGTTCCATATGATATCTAACACGTAAAATCCCTGTATCGGTATCAGACATGTGTTTTGGATGTACATCACGTGGACCAAAAACCCCTACCAAAATTTTGTTATCTCCAAATTCAATATAGGCTGAACCATCGGCATTTTTCAGACCTCCAGCTTTTATCATTATTCTTCTTGGTTCGTCGACTTTTCTACCATCACAACGAATTCCGTTTTCATCTAACAATACTAGAGTACTTTCTCGTCCACCCATTATGATTCACCTTTTGATTCTAACATTTCTTTCACTTGATCAGTCAAATTAGCAACATGTGCCTGTTCATTAACCATTTCTATTGCTTTTTTAGCCTTTAATAATCCCTCGGGATTTTCACAGGAAACAACCACCCAACCATTTTGTCCTATGGTGATTACTGCATCTGTAGCTGTTTCTATAGTTTGAATCATAGTTCCTCTTTTTCCGATTAAACGAGGTACTTTACTAGGAGAAATTTTTATCAAATCTCCCGAGTCTATCTTCCCTAGATCTCTGTCGGCTATTGTTACCAGAGGATCCCGAGTTCTATCAAAATTTGCAATTCTGGCAGCAACAAGATCCCCAGATTTTAATTTCGAAGTTAACTCATCGGCATGTGCAGAAAAATCTCGTCCAAATACATCTTGAGCAGGTAAAAATCCCACATAGCAGGAATTGATATCAAGCTCCCAAGACAGAGAAGTATGAGAAATGACTTTGCCAATAACCAAGTCATTGATTTTTGGAATGTATTTTCCCGTAAGAGAGATTACTTTAACAGAATCATCATAAATTTCGGAAACACCTATTGTAGTTGAAATTATTTTGTTTCCATCAAGAATTACATTTTGTTCAGGTCTAAAAGGGCCTGTGGTTACGACATCACCTGGGATAACGTATTTTCTGCGATTATCCATTATTTCATTACCTCTACTGTAGCTGAGCCTTTTGTTATAGACCCTAATCTATCTATCACGTTGGGCCTTGCTCCAGCGGGTATTTCAAGTATTGCTTTTAAAGATCCGTTATTTTGCCATTCTTCTTTTTTCAGAGAACCAACAGATTTCAAAACTGCATAGGATTGTGATGCAAATTGAGCTGGTATAGTTATCTCAAGAGTTAGATTTTCAGATTTAAGAGGGATGATAGATCGTAATTTTTCTACAATGTCTTTTACTTGCTCATCTATATTTTTTTGAGGGTCCACAGAGATTCTCGCATCTTTCATGGCTTGTTCTATTCTTAATGGTGGATGGGGGAGATGAGATCTAGGATCAACATATGTTTTAGAAATGAATTCCACGAGTTGTCTTTTTTTCTCATCAACCATTTTTCTCCTCTGGTCTGTTGTGAGATTCAAATCTCCCTTTTGGAGAATTTTTTGAGCAATCTCAATTGGATCTTCTGTTTTGAATGCTTTCAATAATTTTTCTGCAGAGGGCTTTGTCCCTTTACCAGAATCAGTATAGATCTCATCAGAAACAAGTACTGAAGAAATATCTTTTTTCTTTCCTAATTTGTAATCTAAAGCAGGATCAGGCTTTACTAGTATCTCAAACTTTTCTCCCTCATAGGAGTACCTTACTACTGTTACTTCGGTCATTTACGAAATACCATTAGAAGATTCAGTATTTATCTATAGGCAAAACTAGCTAGATTTTTATGTGGACTTTGAAATTTTTGGAATAAGATTTGTCCTCTTTAGAAATTGTTTCAAAAGATGAGCGTAAAATGTCAGTAAAGCTCAAAGGAGTGCCTCTTCAGTACGCCAATGCCCTAAGAAGACTTTGTCTTAATGGAGTACCTGTTTTTGCGATTGATACTGTGGACATTTTAGAAAATTCCTCAGTTTTACCTGACGAGGGTTTAGCACATAGATTAGGTTTAATTCCATTAAAAACAGACTTGGCAAGATTTAATGAGCCATTAAATTGTGATTGTAAAAGTGAAACTGGTTGTTCTAACTGTAAGGTAATGCTAGTTTTGGATTCAGGAGATTCAGACATTACAAAAACTATCTTCACTGATGAGTTGACGTCTGAGGATGAATCAGTCAAGCCGATTTCAGATAAAATCCCTATTGTACAACTTGCCCCAGGACAAAGAATCAAAGTTGAATGCTATGCCAGACTAGGTAGAGGGAGAGAACATGCCAAATGGAATTCTTCAAACATAGCAACTTTGGTAGAAACTGGAAAAGAAGATGAAAGAATTCTAACAGTAGAATCTACTGGGGCATTAAACCCTGAACAAATAATCTTGGCAGGGGTAGAAGAACTTGGAAAAAGGATTAAAGAGTTCCATGAAGTAATTGACGAGATAAAAGAAGAATAACACAAGCACACATATTATATTTGGGTTTTAATTCGCATTATTCACATGACTAATCAAGTAGTAATACAGATGGCGAAGGATTTGAAGAAAGCTTCAGCTAAAAATGACGCTCCAATATGGGGAAAATTGGCAGAATATGCTTTAAAACCATCAGTTGCTAAGAGAGACATCAACTTGTACAGAATAGGCCAAATTACCAAAGAAAATGACATTGTGGTTTTTCCAGGTAAGGTTTTAGGAACAGGAACAATTCCACATAAAATTACATTATTTGCCTTTTCAATTTCCGAATCTGCTGCAAATAAAATCATAGCAAGTGGCGGAAAATTAATTACATATTCAAACTTGATCGAAAAAAATCCAACAGGTAAAGGAGTGGTTTTGCTTGGCTAGTCAGGAGCAAACCCTTGCAATCAATGCACCAATAGTAGTTGATGCTACAGACCATATTGCAGGACGACTGTCTTCAAATGTTGCAAAGTTACTCTTAAAGGGAAATAGAGTATCAGTAGTTAATTGTGATAAAATCATGATAAGCGGAACAAGAAGTAATATCATTAGTGAATATAGAGAATTTTTAGAAATTAACAGTATCAACCATTGGAAACACGGTCCTAAACATCCAAGAAGGCCAGATACCATAATGAAAAAAATGATACGAGGAATGCTCCCAAATGAAAAACCATCCGGAAGAGAGGCTCACAAAAGACTTCGAACATATATTGGAAGTCCAAAGGAAGTAAAATCATTGAAAAAAATTAAATTTGAAAAAGCGATGATAAAGAAACCTTCATCAAACTATACAACTATGGCTGACTTGGGAAGAACTGTAGGGTGGACTGAATGACAGTACCAAAAACTGAAATTTATTTTGCAACAAGAAAAACAGCAAGTGCTCACGTATACATTACAAAAGGTCAAGGAAAAGTAAGAATCAATAATGTTCCAGTCGAAATGATTCCGCAAGAAACAGCCCGAGAAGTTATTTTAGCACCTCTTGAAATTATTGGAGAGTTAAGAGACAAAATAGACATTTCCATAAGAGTAAGAGGAGGAGGCATTATGGGACAAGCAAGTGCAGTTGCTACTGGAATTTCAAGGGCATTAACTGGATGGACTAAATCTAAAAAAGAACCAAAAGAGCACCCATTTCCAAAATCCACCCGTGAAGACCTAAGGCTAAGAATTACAGAGTTTGACAAATATTTGATTAGTGGAGACGCTAGAAGAAAGGAACCAAAGAAATTTGGAGGTCCTGGAGCTAGACGAAGAAAACAAAAGTCTTACCGTTAGAACGTGAAAGCAGTCATTTTAGCTGGTGGTAAGGGAACAAGAGGAAAACCATACACAGAATATTTCCCAAAAGCGATGACCCCCATTCAAGGGAAACCACTAATTGACTATATTGTTCAGTACTTGGATTCTTTTGATTTTATCAAGGAAATCATCATAATTTCAGATTTTGAGGGATTGGGAGGACAGATTAAAAATTATTACCAAAGTCCAAAAATAAAAAAGAAAATTTCTTTTGTACAGGATTCTCAAAGTGGGACAGGGGGAGACCTTCTACATATTGAAAAAAAATTAAAAAATCAGAAAGGATTTGTTTTGTGGTTTGTGGATAATTTATGCGCCATAGATCTAAAAAAAATGTATGAATTCTTTAAAGAAAAGAAAAGTTCTGCATGTATTGCAACTAGAACTAAAAGAAAAGAAGAAACAGGATTTGCAGTAGTAGAAAAGGGAATAATAAAACAATTTGTTGAAAAACCCATTATGAGTTTACCAATGTCAGAATGTTTGGGAATTTACATTTTAGGAGAAGACACCGTACAGAAAATAAGAGAAAAAGCTAAACAAAAAGAGATTAACTTATCATATGATGTTTTACAAGAATTGGCTCAAGAAGGAAAAATTAGTTCTTTTGACATTGGCGCAAATCAGTGGGTAGATGTAGAATCACCTACAACACTAGATAGGAAAAATAAAGAAATCAAGAAAATTATAAAACAGATGGGATTCTAGAATTTTTTTCAAATTCAGATATTTTTTCTTCGAATTGCAGGGTTAAAGCAATATCATCCAAGCCTTCTAAAAGTATCTTTTTTTGATAAGGGTCTATATCAAAATGAATTTTTTGGTTATTTGTAATTAAGATTTGTTTTTCTAAATCTACTTCAAGTTCCAAGTTCTCCTCATTTAATTTTTCAATTGTTTTCTCATCTACCTTAATTGGCAAAATCCCATTTTTAAAACAGTTACTATAGAAAATATCGGCAAAAGACGGAGCGATTATTACGGAAAAACCGTAATCCTGTAAAGCCCATACAGCGTGTTCCCTGCTTGACCCACATCCAAAATTCTGTCCGGTGATGAGAATTTTTGAATGTTGGTATTTTTTGTCATTTAGAATAAAGTTTTTTTTTTCTTTTTCATTTTCATCATATCGCCAATTGTAAAACAAGTATTTTCCAAATCCAGATTTTTGCACAAGTTTTAAGAATTGTTTTGGAATGATTTGATCAGTATCTACATTCATCTGAATCAGTGGCGTTACAATTGATTTTGTTTTTTTAAATGGTTCCAATTTAATCCAAATCCAGTTCTCTTACGTCAACAAAATGTCCTTCAATTGCAGCAGCTGCTGCCATTACAGGACTTACTAAGTGAGTCCTTCCTCCTGTACCTTGTCTCCCCTCAAAATTTCTATTCGAAGTACTGGCACACCTCTCACCAGGAGACAAAATATCAGGATTCATTCCCAAACACATACTACATCCAGCCTCTCGCCATTCAAAATTAGCATTAATGAAAATTTTATCTAATCCTATTTCTTCTGCTTGTTTTTTTACCATTTGAGAACCTGGTACTACCATTGCTCGTACTCCGTCTGCAACTTTTTTTCCTTTGATTGCTTTTGAAGCTTCAAGCAAATCTTCTAGTCTAGCATTGGTACAAGATCCAATAAAGACTCTATCAATTTTGATGTCTGTAATTGAAATACCTGGCTTTAGTCCCATGTATTCAAGCGATTTTTCTGCAGCCTTTTTTTGATTTTGATCACCTTTAGAATAATCATCAGGAAAAGGAATCAAATCAGTAACATCACATGTCATTCCAGGATTCGTTCCCCAACTTACTTGAGGGGCAATATTATCAATACTCATTTCAAATTTTTTGTCGGTTTTTGCATCAGAATCAGTGTACAAATTATCACGCCAATATGATACAAGTTCATCGTAGTTTTTTGGAGTGTATTTTCTATTTCTCAAATAATCAAATGTCTTTTCATCAGGTGCAATCAACCCAGCTCTTGCTCCAGCTTCAATAGACATGTTACAAACGGTCATTCTCTGTTCCATTGAAAGGTCTTCTATGCCCTGACCAGAATATTCAATGACTGTTCCAGTCCCGCCATCAGTACCGATATTTTTGATAATAGACAAAATAATATCCTTAGCAGTTACTGCGTGAGGGTTTTTTCTTTTTCCGTTGATTTTGATTTCAAAAGATTTTGGTTTTTCCATCCAGATGGTTTGTGATGCTAAAACATGTTCCACATCACTTGTACCTATTCCGAACGCCAAAGCACCAAATGCCCCATGAGTGGATGTGTGACTATCACCACATACTATAGTAGAACCAGGCAACGTAATTCCTAGTTGGGGTCCTATAACATGAACAATCCCTTGATTAGGACTATTAATGTCAAACAGTTGGATTCCAAATTCTTTGCAGTTTCGTTCTAATGTTTGAATTTGAATGGCAGATGTTTGATCTAAAATTGGCAAACTTCTATCATTTGTAGGAACATTGTGATCCATTGTAGCTATAGTGAGATCAGTTCTTCTCACTTTTCGGTGATTCATTCTTAACCCATCAAAAGCTTGTGGAGAAGTCACCTCATGAACTAAATGTCTGTCAACATATAGAAGAGAAGGTTCATTTTCTCTTTCTACAACAACATGTAAATCCCAAATTTTTTCAAAAAGAGTTTTTCCCATTTTTATCCTAATCTGGTTTATAATTGAAAAGACCACCAGCATCAATTATCTTACTAATAATTTCTGAAAATGGTTTCATTTCATATGTTTGGTTTTTTGAAATGTTTCTAATTTCATTTGATTTAATATCAATCTCAATTTGATCGCCCTCTAAGATATTGTGATATGCATCTTCATCAATTTCTATTGGAAGCAGAAAAGCTCCATCAACTGCATTTCTATAAAAAATACGCGCAAAGGACAATGCAAGAACTGCTTTTATTCCTGAATGAGATAAAGCAATAGGCGCATGTTCTCGTGAAGACCCACATCCAAAGTTTCTTCCGGCTAAAATAAAATCACCTTCCTTTACCTTAGAATGAAAGTTTGGATCCAACCCTTCCATTGCATGAGTAGCAAGTTCAGCATAATCATGAACTTTGAGATACTGTCCGGGAATTATGACATCCGTATCTATATTATCACGTTCGTATTTAATCACATTTCCTTTCATTTCAAATCCCTCGGATCAGTTATTTTTCCTGTGACTGCAGATGCAGCTGCCACAAGTGGTGAAGAAAGATACGTTTGAGAATCCACATGACCCATCCGTCCTGGAAAGTTTCTGTTAGTTGTACTTATACAAATTTCGTCTTTTGCCAATACACCCATATGAGCTCCGCAACATGCACCACATGTAGGAGGGCCCACCATGACTCCAGCATCTAAGAATATTTTCAAGAGACCATTTTCCATAGCTCGTCTATAAATGGATATGGCAGCGGGTAAAATCTCTGTCCTAATTTTCACTTTTCTTCCTTTGAGAATTTTTGCAGCAGCTTCCAGGTCTTCGTATTTTGCTCCCGTACAAGAACCAATGTAAGATTTATCTAAATCAACACTTGGAGCTTCTCTTACTACTACGGTGTTTTCGGGAGAGAAAGGTTTTGCAATCATGGGCTCCATTTCAGAACTTTCATATTCAAAAACTTTTGAGTATTCAGAATCAGAATCTCCCTGGATTGGAGTAAGGTTCTTTGCACCTCTACTAGTGAGATAATCCATTACTTTTTGATCAGGTTCCACAATACCATTTTTTGCTCCAGCTTCAGTAGTCATATTGCAAAGAGTGAGACGGCTTTCAACAGACATAGCATCAATACCTGAACCTCCAAATTGCATTGTTTTGTAGTTACCTCCTTCAGTACCAATCTCGCCTATAATTTTCAGGATCAAATCTTTTGCCATAACATGATCAGGGAGCTTTCCATTAAGTTTGAAGTATAAAGTTTCAGGAACCTTAAACCAAATTTTTCCATTCAATAAAACATATGCAATATCAGTATGTCCTAAGCCACATGCAAATGCACCTAAAGCACCAGTGGTGTTAGTGTGAGAATCCCCACCTACGTAGACTTCTCCAGGTAAAACCAACGCTTCTTCATGAGAAAGCGTGTGACAAATCCCATATTGCCCCATACCGTATTTGAAGTGTTTTTCTATTCCATAATTTTTGGTAAAATTTTGCAATTTTACTATATTTTCAGCCGAGACTTTTTCAGCAGAAGGCACAAAGTGGTCTTCTGCAACCCATACCTTCGAGGAATCCCATAATTTGTCAGTGTTAATCCCTTGTTTCTTTAATTTATCAAATACTTTGAGAACACCAGGACCTGAAACATCATGAACCATAACCTTGTCAACTTTGGCAAAAACTACATCGTCAGGAGAAACTTTATTCCTACCTGATGAGCGAGCAAGAATTTTTTCAACAATATTCATAAACAAAAAACCTCTCTTTAGAGATTAAAAGCTTTTCAGAACAATAAAAAAGAAAAGAAAGACATCACACATATGCCACTTACAGTTTCGGCTTTAATTTCAGATAGAAAAATAGGTAAGTTTGATGTTTTTCAAGCCCTTTTAGAAACCATAGAAAAAAACCAAGAAAATTTGCAAAATGGGGATATTTTAGTTATTTCAACAAAATACATATCTAATTCTCAAGGAAGAATTCTTAATCTAAAAAATATCAAAATTTCAGATGAAGGGAATAAAATTGCAAATAAATTTCTAATGAGACCAGAAATTGCCGAGATAGTCCTCAGAGAATCAGATAAAATTTTTGGGGGAATAGCAGGATTTGTAATAACGTCTGCAGATAATATAATGGCGCCAAATGCAGGCATTGACAAATCAAACGCAAATAAAGATCAAATTATTCTCTATCCAACCAATCCATTTTTAATTGCAGAGCAAATCAAAAGAAAAGTTTTCTTAAATTTTGCAATTCATATTGGAGTTATTTTAGTTGACAGTCGCCTAATGCCTGGAAGAGTCGGCACATCAGGAGTTGCAATTTCATGTTCTGGGATTGAGCCGGTGAATGATATGAGGGCAAAAAAAGATCTTAGCGGAAATCCATTGAAAGTTACATTTCAGGCAATTGCTGACAGTATTGCCACCATAGCCAACTACGACATGGGAGAAGGTTCAGAATCCAGACCATTTGCAATAGTTCGAAATTCAAATGTAAAATTAACAGACAGAAAGATAAACCCCTCAGAAATGGCAATTTCGTATGATCAATGTGTTTATGTCAGAGGATTATCAAACGTGTGATTTTTAATAAATTCCCCTTGTGCTTTAAATAGAACCTTTCTTTTGGTGATTTTAATGGAGTACCTTACAAGCTATCCAAAAACAGTTTCATTTCTAGATGGTTTGAAACATAAAATTAATGTCGATAGTAAAGACGGAGTTGAGCAACTTCACATAGTAGTTAGAAAGAATTTTGAAGAATTATTGAAAATTTTTACTTCTGAAGGATTTACCAAAGTAAAATTTGAACATAAACAACCAGATCAAATTGGGAATGGATTGAATCTGAAGTTAAAAAAACCTTGGGAAATGCATGTAAGATTAGTAGATTTGAAAAAAGGCCTAATCGGAATTCATGCAGAAGTAGAAGTTTCCAGAGATTATTTACAGCATTTATTTTCTCAAAGGACCCCCGTTGTTTATGAAATAGAAGAAATTTTAAAAAAATACCAAGTGGATTATAACATCTGGCACGACAAAATTAGAAAAAATGTCCAAACAATTTTTGACAATTATAAAGTTAAACTATCTACTCCAAGTCTTCCCGTTTTTGCTTGGAAACCCATGTTATTTGTAATAGGCACTATTGGTGTTTTCTACATGTGGAAATATATCAATACCATTTAAAACAGAGGTTTCTATATACCAAGATTTTCTTCTTTTGTAAGCTCTAAAAACACTTTGTCTCCAACAGATAAACCCATTTCTTTGTATTCATGCATTTCTAGTTTTAACTGGGTTACTCCACTTTGCATTCCAAATCCTCCTGCCCCGGATAGCATTTTGTTTAGATCTTTCATCATATCATTCATGTTGCTAAATCCCATAACCTTTGGGCCACCAAATGGACTAGGAGTATTGGCACCTTCTTTAAGATCTTTTATTGACGATAAAGAAACCACCACATAAGGTGCACCATCAGGAGCAGAGTCTATGCTTTTTACAACAAATTCTTTTTTCATATATAACCTAAAAATTCATTCCTTATAATTTTAGTTTTGGTATTGAAAAATTCCACCAAAAAATCTAACCTTTAATTACAATTTTGATGACTTTGAGGTATGTCTGAAAATAATTTGAAAACTCATCTCAGATACTATGGAATTTCACCATGGGAGATTGAAGTGATGTATAGTTATCTTAATTCCAGATTTTTGATTTCACAAGAAGAAATTGAACCGGAAGATGAAGAATTTGTTAGTTTTCTAGATTGGGATATCCCTCTTGATTTTAATGAAGAATTTTTCAAGTGGTTTGAGTTTAAAAGATGGGAGCAGATTAAAGCAGTGTTCAAAGAAATGAAACGGCGTCGGGGTTCAGGAAACGCTATAAAGATAAAAATAAATTTTTTAGGAAATCCCAAAATCACTTTTGTCCTCGATACAGAAGAAAAGCAATGGTATGATAATTCTATTGAGAAAATCGATTTTGTTTTAGAATTACTGCCATATCATTTGAATCCGGAAAAGATTCCATCTGACGTGTCTGAATTGACTTACAAGTTTGATCCTAAAGCTATAAGATGGCGCTTAAATTTTGCAATTTCAAACGAAAAAAAATATGTTTTCAACGGAGACAAATGGTCTCTAGTCAATTAAGATCTTTTTGTAATGGTTTTAGAAGATCATGAAGTTCTCTATACTTTGATTCAAGAAATTCAAGGGCATCAGTGAGTTTTTTTGATTTACCATACTTGTACCTAATTAGTTCTCTATGATGCCAAAAGGTTTTACCATTATCTGTTGAGATAGTAGTAAAGAAATCAGAACCTTTCAACGAATCCGGTAGATTGATGTCATAAGGAAAAAGTATTTCGGCAATAAACCATTCATCACCATCAGGGTAATCCGAACCGGTTTCAATATCAAAGAAAATATGAAGTAATTCAGACTGCATTAGGCCGTCATCATTAATTGAAGGATGCTTTATCCCTGATTTCTTAAAATCAAGGTTAACCAACTGAGGTTCAAAGAATCCTCTGATTATTGATTTTCTAAATATTTTGTTGGCTTCGTTTATGTTCAACTGCAGAGTGAACTAGAAACAAACTAGACTATAACTTCTTAGGTTATCCACCAATATTTTTCAATAAAATTTAAGCGTAAAATCCATTAGAAAGGAAGCACTGATGGACTGAAATTGGATCATTCTAAACTTGTAAGGAATCCAATATTGAGGACACATCAGTGGTAGGGTGTCCATCTATAGAGATTGTTTGTTTTGATGGAGGATTTTCAAGATAGTTAGGAATCTTATCAGTTAACCTGGTCGAAAAAGGTGATATCAAATCATTTTGGTAAAATACGCCAATAGGAATTTTGCTTCCCCATTCAAGAGATTTTATCAGGGCTTGGGCCAATTTTTCATCAACTTCTGTTTCATCTGCATAGTGTACTCTAGGATCAAAATGGGATTCCTCAAGCTTGTAAATTCTGGAATGCCTTTCCATGGATTCTTTGGCAAGATCTTCTCCAGCATACCAATCTCGAGTATTGATATCATTGTAAGTTGGACAGGGTTGTAAAACATCTAAAAATGATAACCCCTTATGCTTGACAGCTTTGACAATCAAATCTTTGAGATGCCTTACATCATAAGAGTACGCACGCGCTACAAATGTAAATCCACTAGCAACTGCTAATCCGATTGGGTTCACATTATAATTTGTATTTGGAGATGGGAGTGATTTTGTTTTTTCACCTAATTTCAAGGTAGGAGAAGCTTGTCCTTTGG
>Ga0210081_1000037_pt1 | contig 31934 bp, 33 predicted proteins | sample White_ThreeSqA_D_FD_185589 | JGI IMG/M metagenome (GOLD analysis project Ga0210081, IMG submission 185589) | Wetland microbial communities from the San Francisco Bay, California, USA, that impact long-term carbon sequestration -... | ecosystem: Environmental > Aquatic > Marine > Wetlands ...
TCTAGCAGTAGCAATTATCTCAATAATTGCAGTCTCTGCAAAATCAAAACTAAGTATTATGCCAAGATACTAGACCTACAACTTTTTTTCATTTTTTAATTTTTGATAGTAAAGGAGATATAGAAATAATGATCCAAGTTTTTTGTGAATATTAATATTTTATTTATGATTATCCTATTATCAATTTCCGTAGCTCCAACATTTGCTCAAAGTGATGAAACTCCATTTCTAACGGTAAGGACTGATGATAATCACTATGATGAAGGTGATATTATTGTTGTATCAGGACAAGTAAAAACTGTAATTGCAGATACTCCCATTCTACTTACGGTGGTATTTCAAGACACAAAAATTTTAGAGATTGGTCAATTTTTTCCCGCACAGGATGGAAGTTATTCTCACACTATAATTGCTGAAAAACCACAATGGAGTAAAGAAGGAGAATATCTAATTAGGGTATCTTATGGAACTGGAAATACCGCAGAATCAACATTAACATTTACTCCTAGACAAGAATTTTTAGAAACTAAAGACACGATTGAGGTCAATATTCCAAATGGGGGAACATTTGATGCAGAATACACAGTTTTGGGAGGGAAGGTGAAAAATATGATATTAGAACCAGATAATTTCACCCTACGAATTCTAATAGATTCCATAGATGAAGGAACAATTTCTATCAAATTACCAAGAAATGCAATAGACTCAATGAAGCAAGATGGAAAGGATGAAAAATTCATTGTTTTGATTGACGATATTCAAAATCCTTATTCGGAAACAGAATCAACTTCAGATTTCAGGCTAATTACAATTAATTTTGACGAAGGGGATTCAGAAATTGAAATTATTGGAACATTTGCAGTTCCAGAATTTGGTGCAATTACTTCCTTGATTTTGTTGATATCTATTTTGAGCATCATAATAATTTCAAAGAGTGGATTTCAAATGAAATTAAATCAGTAGGTTCTGTCAAAAGGAGTATTTTTCTTTAAATGGAGAAACAGAACGAAGTTCACCAACAACTTTCTTTAATATTTCAATGGTCTCATCCATCTCTTTAAAGGTATTTGAAACCCCAATTGTCAAACGGAGTGATCCGGTTATTTGTTCATGAGAAAATCCCATGGCTTGAAGAACATGTGAGGCCTTTTGGATTTGAACAGAGCAGGCAGATCCTGTAGAAGCAGCAACTTCATTTTCATCCAATTTTATCAAAAGATCTTCTCCATTAACTCCTAGAAAGGTCAAATGGACATTATTGGGTAATCTTTTTTCAGGATGACCGTTCAAAGTAACTTCATTAATTTTTTGAAGAATATTTGTGGAAAGATAATCTCTTAGTTCTTTCATTTTTTTTGTATTTTCTACAAAATTGTTTTTTGCAATTTCACATGCTTTTCCAAAACCCACAATGTTAGCCACATTTTCTGTTCCAGAACGAAATCCTTTTTCTTGACCGCCTCCAAGAATCATAGGATCAATAGCAATCTCTTTGTTGACATATAATGCACCAACACCTTTTGGACCATAAAGTTTGTGAGAAGAAATTGAAAGTAAATCTATTCCTAAATCTTTAACATCAATAGGAATTTTTCCCACTGCTTGTACGGCGTCTGTATGGAACGGAACTTTTTGTTCATGGCAAATTTTTACAAATTCTGATACAGGTTGCAATGTTCCAACCTCATTATTTCCAAGCATAATAGATACCAAAGAGGTATTTTTAGTAATTGTTTCTGAGAGATCTGTTGAATTAACCAGTCCTTGATTGTCAACAGGTAGGTAAATAACCTCAAATCCTTCTTTTTCCAATTTTTTACAGGGTTCTAAAATGGCATCATGTTCAATTGAAGAGGTGATTATCCGAGAATTGGGAATTTTTTTCGTAATTCCATAAAGAGCAGTATTATTAGATTCTGTTCCGCCAGAAGTGAATAAAATTTCAGATGGATCTGCATTAATCAAATTGGCAACTTGTTTTCTGGCCTTTTGAATGGCTTTCTGCGCCATTCTACCGTATCGATGAATTGATGAAGGATTTCCAAATTTTTCTTTTAGGTAAGGGAGCATCTCTTGTAAAACATCATCATGAATTTTAGTTGATGCAGCATTATCAAGATAGATCAATCAGCAATCACATTTATTTTTCCAGGTTGATATCCATTTGGATCAATTACCACATCTAAAAATCCAATCAGTTTCAGTTTTGTTGAAATTTCTTCAAAAATAATTTTATCATATAAAATTGAAATTTTTTCTTTTTCAACTTCTATTTTAGCTAGACCATTTAGATCTCTTACTCTCACTTGAGCTATTTTGGTAGTTTGTTTTACTATAGTCTCCCCATATTCTATACGTACTAACTGTTCATTTGTAATTTTTTGTCCCCAAGGAATCCTAGATGCCAAACAAGAGTTTGATGGTTTGTCATAAACAGATAAACCAGCCTCTTCTGCCATTTTCCTAACTTCACTTTTAGAGAAATTATTCTCAACTAGAGGGCTCAAAATGCCTTTTTGTTTTAGAGCCTCTATTCCAGGCCTATATTCATTCAAATCATCCAAATTAGTACCATCTACAATAAGTCCTATTCCCATTTCTTTTGCCAAATTCACCAAATGAATTCCCAGTTCTTGTCTACAATGAAAACAACGATTAGAGTTGTTTTTTATAAAATCTTGATTTTCTAATTCATTATAATCCAAGAATATTTGAGATATTCCAATTTCTTTGCAAATTTGCTTTGATGATTCAAGTTCTTCTTGGGATAGAGTTTTGTAATCTGCCGTTACTGCCAATGCGGACTGTCCCAATTTCTGAAAAGCAGCATATGCCACTAGAGCACTATCAACCCCTCCTGACAATGCCACAATAACGCTCTCCTTATTTTCAAACCAATTAACCAGACGTTGTATTTTATCCATTGTCAAATCCTCTCTTTGTGATTTCATCTCTTATTATTGATTCTGTTTTGACCAGGGATCTATTAATAGCAGTAGAAATTTTTTTCAAATCATCAAATTCGATTTTGAAATTTGATCTTCCGTTAAATTCAGAAACTTTGAATTTTACATCAAAATTTTTGTTTTCTATTGTCAGATTTAATTCATGGATGGTTCTTGGAACTACTATACGATCAGATTGTCTGATTCGTATGCCCAATGTCCCTGTTTCTGAAATTAAAGTTTCAACAATTTTGTGATACACCTCATTTGAACAAATGACAGATATTTCATTGGAAGGTCTTCCTTTTTTTGTAATTCCACTTGAGATGAAAACATCTTTTGCTCCTTCTTGGATAATTTTTTCTATCAGATTTCCCAATATTTCTCCGGATACATCATCAACATTGGTTTTTAAAATCATTACAGAGTCTAATCCAAGATCGTTTGTTTTCATACCTCTAACAATTTTTAAAACATTTGCAAAATCAGTAAAATCTTTCTTTCCTGCTCCATAACCAATAGACTTTATTTTCATTAATGGGTAGTAATCGACAGATGAGTCTGCCAGATTAACTAGAATTGAAGCTCCAGTAGGGGTAGTTAATTCACTTTTTGAGCTTCCTCCATGAATTGCGAAATTTGAATTTCTAAATATTTCAAGAACTGCGCTGGCAGGATTAGTCATCACCCCATGAGAAAAAGTAACGGTTCCCCCACCTACACAAACTGGCATAGATACGATATACTCATCAAAAAGTCCCAAATTGTCACCAGCAATAGTGGTTCCCACAATATCTACAAGAGTATCGATACTTGAAGCTTCATGGAAATGCACTGAATCTTCAGGAATACCGTGTATTTTAGATTCTGCTGAAATTAATGTAGTAATACATGATTCTCCAAATTTTTTTGCCTTATCAGACAACGTCAAATTATCTAATGAGGATTTAATGGCTTTTTTTATTTCTGACCCTTTTCTTTCATGAATTTTTTCATCGATATCCAAAAATAATTCAGTTGAGTTAACTCCATGTTTTTGGACTTTTACAAAATCAATTTTTTTTATCGTAGAGTTTGGTAAAAATTTTTCAGATGACTTTATTCCTTCAATAATTAATTTTTTATCTGCACCTAGATCCACTAAAGAACACAATATCATATCTCCAGAAATTCCTGCAACATATGGATCAATTACAAATACCATGGATAAGAAAATGCGAAAAATGCATATAAATTCTGTCAAATAACCTTAGAAATGTCACTAGATTTAATTATTGAAAATTTTCACTCCCTGTATGATAACTATAATTGGATCCGGAAAAGTTGGTGGAGACGCAGCATTATTTTCTGCCTTGAAGAGATTAGACGATAAAATTTTGCTTCTTGATGTGGTAAATGGACTTCCTCAGGGAGAAGCCATGGATATTAATCATATGTTATCCGAACAGGGTATTGATGTAGAGGTCAAAGGTTCAAATGACTTTGCAGACATGCAAGGTTCTAAAATAGTAGTAGTTGTTGCAGGTTCTGGAAGAAAGCCAGGCATGACCAGAATGGACCTATTAAAAATAAATGCAGGAGTTGTAAAAAGTGTGGTTGAAAATATAAAAAAATATGCTAAGGATTCAATGATTATTCCAGTTACAAATCCTCTGGATCCAATGGCATATGTTACATACAAAGCGTCAGGATTCGAAAAAAATCGAGTTTTTGGAATGGGAGGAATGTTGGATTTATCAAGATTTAGACAGTTTATTCATGAAGCTACAGGTCATTCCAGAGATTCCATTAGAGCACTTGTAATAGGCGAACATGGTGAGAATATGTTACCATTGCCTAGATTTTCATCAGTTTCAGGAATACCTCTTTCAGCATTTTTGCCAAAAGAGAAATTAGATGAACTTATTCTAAATACAAAACAGGTTGCAGCCAAAGTAATTGAATTGAAAGGAGCTACTGTTCATGCTCCGGGTAATGCCATTTCGGCCATGATAGAATCAATAGTAAGGGACAGAAGGCAAGTCATTCCAGTTGCAACATACCTAGATGGAGAATATGGTCATTCAGATGTTACTATTGGTGTACCTGCAGTGATTGGAAAAAATGGAGTGGAAAAGATTGTAGAACTTGATCTTAATGCAGAAGAGAAAGCAGCATTTGATGCAGGTGTAAAAAACGTAAAAGATGCAATCTCTGGAATTGAAATCTAATAGTTTTTTTATTCAATCATAGAATTTCTATTTATTGGAAATTAACGATATCTTGGAATCATTGGAAAAAGGAAAAATTTCTTCTAGTAAAGCTAAAAAATTATTATCGCTTTATTCAATTGAAAAAATTGAAAACTTTGCAAAAATTGACATTAATAGAAGAAAAAGAAGAGGCATACCAGAAGTAATCTTTGCAGAATCAAAACAACTTGAAGAAATAAAAAAAATCATAAAAATAACCCTTGGCAAAACAAATTCATTAGTTATATCCAAAATTAAAAAAGAGGATTATAAGAAAATTATTTCATTTTGTAAGAAATTAAGCATTAGGGTTGAAACTGGTAAAAATTCGTCGTCTTTGTTGTTGTTTAAAAAACCAATTAAATTCCAAGGCGGAAAAGTTGGAATTATTACTGCAGGGACTTCAGATATTGGAATTGCAGAAGAATCAAGATTGATGTGCAAAGCGATGAATTGTAGGGCTATTATTAGCTATGATGTAGGAGTAGCAGGAATTCATAGAATATTTCCAATTTTAAAAGAAATGATAAATGAAGATGTGGATTGTATAATAGTCGCTGCTGGGATGGAAGGAGCATTAGCAACACTTGTTTCTTCAATGGTAGATATTCCAGTTATTGGAGTTCCAACATCCGTTGGATATGGATATGGGGAAAAGGGAATTGCAGCTCTAGCTTCTATGCTGCAAAGTTGTTCTTTGGGCCTTTCTGTGGTTAACATAGATGGAGGAATAGCTGCAGGTTCAATTGCTGCAAATATAGCAAACAGAGCCATTTGGAAAAATAAAAAAACGTAACTATCAGAAAAATTTTGTCGTACGTACCTACAAGCACACCTAATCTCGTAAATGATATATAAGATGCAAATCGAAACTGGGTGATATTGTCGGGTAAGAGAATTGTTCTAACTGCAGATAGAAGTTTGATGACAAATTATAGAGGGAATTTTCTTTATGGGTTTATTGCATGTGGCCCATATGAGGTCCTTCCTGAATGGGTTTTTGACAAAGTTTTTTGTCCCCCAGTGGAAACAGACCCAATTACTGGGGAGTCTAAGGTGGCTCAAGTTGGACTAAGAAGAGTAGAAAGTTCCCTTCTCCAAGGATACAAAAGAGATGAAGTTTTTGTAGCAAATCCTGAGATGTTACACAAATCAATTGGGCCTGATACTAAAGTAGTTGGGATAAACGTTATGGATCCTCTTGGGATGGCGCCCGTTACAACAACAATGTCTCCAGAAAAATTATCCTATGTAGCAATGAAATTCAAAAAAATGTGTGCCAACATTATCCAATTAAAAAAGAAGTATGATTTCAAAGTGGTGGTTGGAGGAAACGGAGCCTGGGAATTAGCAAAAACAGATAGGATGAAAATACATGGAATCGATACAGTTGTGGTTGGCGAGGCCGATGAATTAGCTTTAGATCTTTTCCATGACTTAGAAAAAGGTGATGCTCCTGAACTAATGCATTGTTTTGTTCGCAACATACAGAACATTCCAATAATAGAAGGTCCTACCATTAACTCCTTGATTGAAGCTATGAGAGGATGTGGCAGAGGTTGTGATTTTTGTGATGTTAATAAAAGATCAAAAAAGGATCTTCCCTTGGAAAGACTGCAGAAAGAAGCAAAAATTAATTTGGATTACGGGTTTGATTCAATTTGGCTTCACTCAGATGAAATGTTGCTTTATGGTTGCGATAACAGAGATTTTATTCCAAATCGTGATGCCATTACTGAATTATGGAAAGGTCTGAAGGGGCTTGGAGCTAATTTTATCGGAACAACACATATGACTTTTTCAGCAGTTGCAGCCGATGAGATGTTGATGCAACAAATTTCTAAAATTAATCAGCAAGATCAAACAGGAAGATGGCTTGCAACCAACTTGGGAATAGAAACAGTTGCCCCCAATCTTGTAAAAAAACATCTCGGAGTAAAAACTAAACCGTTTTCACCAGAAGAGTGGGGAAGTGTAGTTAGAGAAGGGGCAAAAATCCTGAATGAAAATCATTGGTTTCCTGCAGCTACAATTATCATAGGATGGCCAGATGAGACTCCAGACGATATTCAATATACAATTGATATGATAAGTGATTTCAGAGAGATGGACTTTAGAGGGTTGGTCGCACCACTATTATATCAAGACTTCAGCGAAAAAAATTCTATGCATTTTGGAAACTTGAATGAGGCACAATTTACTTTGTTTTGGAAATGCTGGGAGAATAACTTGCGTGTAATTAATGACATCATACCAATCATTCTACGAAATAAGACCTATGGGCCGCCAATGAAAGTTTTCATGTATGGAATTCTAAAAGCAGGGACTTGGGCCATCATGAGATATTTGAGAGGTTTATGTAAAGATCTTTTTAATGGAAGAACTCCAGATGAAATTATTGATAAATACGCAAGATCTAGATCAGTTTCGGCACCAAAAATTCAAACTAAAAAATTATAATTTTGCAATAGCAAAATCGGCAATTGTATTCTTTTTTGGAGTAAGCGAGATGAAATAATTTTTGTCTGCTCGTTCTATAGATTCTACTTTCTTAAATGATTTTGTAGAAACATCAAATTCATAGATGCCAGGTTCAAGCGAGCCCTTTGAATAAATCATAAGATAAGTGTCGCCATTTGATGAACCAAGAGGGATAAAAGACATAACATGTCCTTTGTAGGAATTCACTGGCATTGTATTTTTCATTGGAGGTGCGGCAGATGCCATATACATGAAAACATCTTCTATAGAATCAAATTCTTCATATTCAATCTGCATTACTTTGACTAAATCTTTTTAGTATAATAACTTAGAGTAAAATTAAGAGGGATTTTTTTGTGATCTCTTATTTTTTATGATTTTAACAATAACCGCAATTGTAATTACTGCTGCTGTAATAATAAAAGCCAAAACTCCAATTTCTATTGTAACTAAAAATAAGGATGAAAATATTGCTAGAAAAAAATTGATCATTTTATTTTAGGAAGATCTAATTTTTAGACTTTAGTTTTCTTTGAATTGTAATTCCCACTGCAGTTGGAGCGGCAATATACATTCCCAAGTTCAATGCAATTACAGAAATTCCTAATCCTAACACTTGAGCATCATTTCCATCTTCAGCAAGGGTCATAATGGATAGACTTGAAATCATTGGAGTGATGAAGGCTCTTACTGTATCTTGGAACAATGGGTTTTCTCTTTCCAAATCAGCTATGGTTGGAGAGAAGGAGTAATACAATTGGTTAAAGCCAGTCATAAAGGCAGAACCTGCAGATGTACTCATCACAGTATTGTCTCTTATTTCCCTTAGGAATTGTACCTGTGGTGCAAGTTCCGTGCCATATGCAGCAGTTGCAATGAGACAACCTCCACCTGGTTTTTCATCTTTTACTACTTGACATATACCATTAACTAATTCGGTGCCGGGTCCACAAACTGGTTCAGGTTCTGGTTCAGGTTCTGGTTGTGGTTCTGGTTCTGGTTCTGGTTCGGGCTCTGGTTGTGGTTTGGGTTCTGGTTTAGGTTCTGGTTTAGGAGTAGGTTTTTGTTCAGGTGCAGGAGTTTCAAATTCTCCACCCAAGTATATCATTTTACTCTGACCCTTTATTGCACCAAAAAATAACTCAATAGAATAATCCCCATTTTCTTTAAAGAGGGCACCTCCTGAAACAAAATCAAAGTCAAAACTACCATCAGAATTGGGAATAACTTGTCCTATAGTTACAATATTGCCAGATGGATCAGTGACTCTGTAAGTCAATGCAGTATTAGCGTGAAGGTCAATGTCAAAATCACGAATAGATCCTTCTACGTATACCCTATCACCATTTTCATAAGTGGGCAATTCTGTTCTGGCAGAGATTGGTGGGATGTTATGAGAATCAGCAAAAACAGAGTTACTAAAACCATATGATAAAATAGATACTGATAAAATCGCAAACATAAGAAAACCGGTTAATCTCATTTTCATTTTGAATCAGGCTCGAGGGTATTTATGTATTAAATGAAAGAAAAATTGACACGATCATATTAGAATTACACCTTTCTTAATCAAGTATTCAATTGCCAAAATAAAATCATCATCAGAAATTTCATCCTCGGACCACCATTTTGCAGTTGTTTTAATCCAGTTAGGAATTTCTCCTTCAGATGTGGGCTGAGTCTCGTTTGAGGGAATTCGAATTACTCCTTGTTCTATCAGACTTTCAATCCCATCAATAAATTCTGAATCAGTAATTGCATTAATTGACCACCATTTTGCATTATTTTTAATCCAGTCAGGAACATTAGGATAAATCACATTAAAAGAAACTGAACCCACATTGACATTATTATGGTTAAGAAGAATTTTGTATTTCCCAACTAATGAATTATCGTTTATAGAGAACATAGCCTTGTAGCTCCCACTGTTTGTTAAAGAGGCAGTAAACTTTTGGCTTACTCCATCTGGATGAGTTAGAATCAAATCTAAAGGCATTCCAATTTTATGATTTTGGATATTTCCTGATAAAATGATGTTTTCAATTTTTCCTTTGGAGGGAAGGACTATCACCTTTTGGTTTAATTCCGGAGTCCCAGTATTTTGAGTAGATTTATCTCCTGTTGAAAGTCTAAAAATATTTGGTTCACCAGAAGAATCTCTAGCATCATAGTACTTTGCATCTATGCTTCCTCCAGCAGATGAAATCAATTTTGTCCCAGATTTATCACATATTTGAGAGGGCATTTTAAACACACCTTTGAAAATTCCAGTGTTTGTTCCAGTCTCAACTAGGCTAAATCCAGTAGAAGCTAAACCGCCATATTCAACCCCATTTATCATACATCTTTTGTACCGAATGTCTTTGATCAGTATTTCTAAGAGAATATTGTTGTCTTTTCCGACGGTATCTACATTGACAGAGTTTGGATTATCAATTACTTGATAAGTATCAATTTGATCACTTTTTAAATTCAGATCAGGATCAGTTAAAGTAAATGTTACTGGTTGGCCGAATCTAATGGAAGATGAATCCAAAGTGATTATTCCAGAATTTGTTTTAATATCGGATTTAGCAGAAGTCGTTATTACTACTCCTACTTTTGCTAAATCAGAATAGGAAATAGAAATTCCTTTTTCATCAACCAGTTTGTTCGTTACAATGAATTTTATTTCATCATCTATGGGTCTAATGTTGCCAATAAAGCTTGGATCTAAAATATTAAGCTGATTTGTAATTGCAAATTCTAATGTCCCATCAAAGACAGATGAATTGTCACTAGTTTCTTCTAATTCAAATCGATATATTGCATTGTTAATATCGACATTGTTTTCAAGACCAAATGAAAAGAAATCAAAAACTATAGGTTGTTTTTTAATTTCATTTGAAATGTTTCCTACACCAAAACTATCATTAGAGGAATCCAGATTTATAACAATAAATACAGTTCCGCTTTTTGAGGATATTTCATTTACTACAGCATCACTCAACCTGAGAAATCCGTGAGAGCTCATTTGTCCTGGATTAACAATTCGAGTGGGGGAAGTACTAAGGCTTCCAAAATAAAGGTCAATAGATGCATCAGAGAAATCATTAATTTCCAAGTCATTTGCAAAAGATCTTAAATCATAATTAATCCAGTTTGTTCCAAAGAAATTTGGTTTTGAAGTGTTGATTAGGACAGATTGTAATTTTGATGCAGAAACTCCCAAACTAAGCGAAATTTTTTCAATTGAACCATTTGGTAAGGATGATGAATCAATGATTAGTCGGTCAGAATTTTTATCTGGAACCGAAGAAATTGCATTATTTCCACCCGAAAGAAGATTATCAGTAGAGTCAGAATAGAATTTCACATTTGCTGAGTTTTCCAGAGTTATTGGATTTCCAATAGTCAATGTAGGGATTATTGCAGAATCACGGAAAACATCCAAATGATCACGAGAGCCTGAGTTGATGTTTTGGTCATTATCAACAAGAATTACAGGGTATTCTGTTCCAGATCTTAAAGTGGTTACACCGTCACCTATTTTTAGAGAAGGTTTATCGGTTACAGATACTGAAGCAGTGGAAAAACCGGTTAAAACGGATATGGATTTTGAGTTATAATTAATGGACCCAGTTTGGCCTCGTGGAGCATTACTTTGAATTTTTAGAGTTGATTGGTCATTATTATCAGCATTATCAAAAAATCCTGAGTTTGGACCTTCTTCAACTAGTGTGATTATTTTTGAAAAAGAACTTCCAGCACCATTATTGATAGTTGTGTTTGGTTGCTCATCATTGGCTTGTAACCCCAATACATTTCCTAGATTAACCGATAATAATCCATTATCTTCAAAACCCAAAGAAGACAGATATGGTTTCAAATTAACAAGACCGCCATTGCCATTTGCTGAATTTCTTCCTGAATTATCAAAAGCCTGATAAAATACTCCAGTAGGAGATTCAACATTAAAAGTCCAGGAATCTTCATCTGTTGGATCTTGATTTAGTTGAATGTCATTAATGGTCAAAAATACTTCAGAATTTTGTGGGTACTCATCTCTATCTATGTTAAATGATATATTTGGAATTTCGTCATATGACAAGTTTACTTGTTGTACAGGTCCACCAGGATTGTATTTTATAGATACATCATCAAATGAGAATAGTTGGATAAGAGGCCAGGCCAGAGGATCGAGTCCAATTTGTCCGGATAAAGGAGCATTTTGATTTATTGATTTTGCTTTTCGTACCACATTATTTATTGAATTTTCACCAGGATTGCTCAGAGAACCAGTACAAGAACTAAATGAAATATTCCCGTTTGTAAACCCAGTAAGTCCTACAGATCTTGGAATTGCTACACCATCAGTTTCGGATAGAGATATTCCTAAAGCAGTAGTATCTCTACTACAAAAAACTCCAAAATCCAATCCCTCTCCTGCAAGTCCAACAGTTGAATCTGCCATCTTCGCCTTATTTACATTTGCAAAATAAGCATACCAATTTCCATCAGTGGCTTGAACCATTCTAAGAGATTTACCATTTATGGTTACATCGGGTTCTCCTTTCCCTTCGTCTGTATCATGAATGTTTGAATCTCTAATTACAACTTCTACAACCATTGATCCTGAAAAATGATTGCTAAATTGAGAATTTTCTGCTGAGACAGATAAGTTAGGATTACTTGCCGCATAAGCTTGAGAAATTGGGATTATTAGAAGTAACAAAAGACCCAAAAAAATCAATTTTTCGCGCATGACCAGAATATCATAATAATTGTCGCAAATAATCTTGTCGCATCATTCCTCTTTTTAGAATACATGTAATAATTGGATTTGACAATAAAAATAAATGGAAATCTTTGTTCAAAGGACCAAAGTTCTTCAAATTTCACTTATCGCCATATTTTCAGCTTTTTTGGTCGAGTTAACTTTTGGGCTTGTTTCCAATAGTCTTGGATTGATTACAGATAGCATTCATGCTTTGTTAGATAGTATGGTTACATTGATTCTTCTTTTAGCTGCAAGATTAGCAATGAAGCCAGCAGATGAAGAACATACCTATGGGCATGGAAAAATAGAATCACTTGGGGGTTTAATTGGAGGAATAGCAATTTTCTTAATCGCTCTTTTTTTCATTTACGAGTCTATTCATAGACTTCAAAGTCCACATCCAAGTATCCTTCCCGGGATTTTTGCAATAATAGGCGGAGTATACACGATCGGAATTGATATGTTCAGAATATTTCTTTTAAGAAAATCCATAAAAAAAATTGGGGGAAATACACTCAAAGCAGATTTCTATCACGCATTTATGGATCTAGGATCCACTTTGGTGGCAATTATTGGGATTATCCTAGTAACATATGGATTCTATAATGGCGACTTTATTGCAGCTTTAGTTCTTGGAGGGCTTTTAGCATTTCTCAGTTTAAAATTAATTTACAAAACGTCCCAAGAATTAACGGACATAATTTCTCCGGACCTTGTAAAAAAAGTAAGAGAGATTATTTCTAATACAGAAAATGTTGTAAGTGTAGGAGCTATTCTGATGAGAAAATCAGGAGATACTATTTTTGCGGATGTGACAATATCTCTAAGAGGAGATACAAGTTTTGATGAGGCACATGAAATTAGTAGTAGGGTGGAAAAAAACATTAAAAATGAAATTGAAAATTCTGCCATCACAATTCATTTTGAGCCTACGTGGGAAAATGTTCCCTTAGATGCCAAAATTTTTGATATTGCAAAAAATATTGAAGGAGTTAAAGGTGTACATAACGTGATAACACATAAATCAAAAGGTAAAACATACTCAAACCTCCATGTAATGGTAGATAGAGAAATTGATCTCTATTCTGCTCATAAAATTTCAGAGATAGTAGAAGAACAAATCCAGAGAAATATTCCAGAGATAGAACATGTAACCATTCACTTAGAGCCATTTTTAGAAGTTCCAGATAATTTTTATCTGGAGGACAAGATTACAGAGAAGAAAATCAGAGAACTTTTGAACAAATATACTGAAATTAAGAAAATTGGAAGGATTGTCTCCTTAAATTTTGAAAACATCCTCAAAATCGATATTGATTGCTCTTTTGACAGGGATTTATCTATTGAAAAGGTTCATGATTTGACTTCTGAAATAGAACATCTAATTAGGTCCGAAATAAAGAACTCAGTAATCACAATACATCCAGAACCAAATTAAAAAATTAGATAACAATACTTGTAAAATACATTATTAGCATCCCTGTAGAAAATCCTGCAATCACAAAACCGCTTGTAAGATTATTTTTTCCATCGAGATGAATCCATTTTAAAATAACCACAATGACCTGGAAAATAGCCCCTGCACCTATAGATAGAAAAATCACGGCAAAAATTGGAGAGAATGCAAAACCCCCAACCCATGAACCAAAAATTGCTGGAACTCCTGCCAATAGTCCAAATGCAACTAATTTTCCAACAATTTTTCTTTCTCTAGACAATGGAGCTGCAATAGCAAGACCTTCTGTGGTATTATGTAAGGTAAAACCTACTATCAGAAATGTGCTAAAAGCTATGGAACCAAGTCCTATGGATGCACCAATTGCAAGTCCTTCTCCAAAATTATGTAATCCAATCCCTATAGAAATCATTAATCCTATAGCTATGGGTTTAGATATTTTTAAGGCATCAGCTTTACTTGTTAATTTCTCCGCGGCATAATACAAACCCAAAAAAGATAGAATTGTAGTTGTAATAATTAGTAAAGGTGAATTAAAGCTATTACTGAGATGGTCACTTGCAATTTCAAATGACTCTTCGATTGCATCAATTCCCAAAAATAACAACAGCCCACAAGTAAGTGCCATAAAGAAACAGTACTTATTTTTGCTAATTTTTCTAATAAATGGCATCCAAAGCAATCCGATCATAATAGGAATTACGCCGACGTATGTTCCAATTATTGCAAAAAATATTGTAAATTCAAAATCAGGAATTAATGCAGGAGCGGCAGACTCTATTTCTTTTTCAAATCTAACTCCTTCCTCGGTAGTGATTCCAATTTTGTAAGGTTCACCCTCATTCCACTCAAAAGGAATTCGCACCAAAGCACTTTCATAACGTTCTAGAAATCTATCTGGTTCAATAGCTGCTGGCTGTATTCTATCGTTAACATCTGCCATAACAACTTCTACGGGAACAGGTCCGGTGTTTCTAACAATTACTTGAATTTCCGAATTCTTAAAATCAATCTTTTCGATTGTTATTTCTGGTAATGGAATTCCAAATTCTAATAAATCAGATCCGGGCCCAAAAATATATGCAATCATAATTAGTAAAAAAATGAAAGGAATTAATCCGCTCGTTATGATTTTAATTTTTGAGGATGTAGGTTTAAGTTCCAAATTCTCCTCCTTTATCATTATTTTTTGCTGAATCTTTTACAAGAAATATTCCCACCCAGCCTTTTTCAGAAAATTCAACTTTATGAGCATGGAATAGATATTTGCCAGGATATGAATATTCAAACTCCATAATCCCACGTTCAGTTTGTGAGAGAGTCAACATATCCGTGTAAAAGGATGGAATTTTGTCAGTTCCTGTTGGATAATAATAGTAGAGATTTCCATGCAAATGGAAATTATTTATCGGATCAAATTCAACCATATTTACTACATAAATTCGAATTAGTTCATTTGTGTTAATTTGAATAGGATGGTGTTGATAATAAAACGGGATTGTATTTGCAGCATAAAAATTATTTTCAGTATCAAAATCTGTATCTAATCCATTTAGAACCATCACCATTTCATCGGCTTTTTCTCGTCCCTCTTTTGGATCTACAATAAAAACACCATAAAGACCATGAGAGATATGCTCCTCAAGTGGCATCACATGACAATGATATGGATGAACACCAACAGGGCCAGCTTTGAATTCATATGTGAATTGTCCACCACCGGGTCCAACAATTTCAAACACACCGTCCATCTCAGCTGGATGGATTCCATGAAAGTGCATAGTGTGTGATTTTGATCCATTATTGATAAAATGAATTCTAACTAAATCTCCCTCTGTGGCTCGAATTGTCGGTCCTGGAACGGTCCCATTAAAGGTCCAAACATTATAAAAAACTCCTGGAGATACTTCCATTACCTTATTGTCTTCTGCCACTATTGTGAATTCTCGCAAGTTTGTTCCATCAGAAAGTTGAGAGACTTTTCCATAATTGAAATTTCGAAGATAATCCATTGGATCAAAATCCATTTCAGATTCAACATATACAGGATCGATAATTTCTCCTGTTGTTGTTATTACACCCCCAGTATGAGTAATGAAAGTTTTTTGTTCTTGCTGCGCCTCAGAGATCATTGGAAAGATTAAAACAATTGAAACCCCAAAAATCGGGATTAAGATCAGCCCCATAATAGACGAGCGGGTAAGTTTCAAAGTCATGTATTATAAACTTCATAGAATATTTATAATTTAGCCTAAGCTAAATTTTTTACCCTAAACTAAATTTTAAAAAATGCTAAAAAATTAGGTTTAAACTGAAGATTGACATTTTAAAAATGATGAAAAAATCAGGGATGGCACTAGTTGCGTCTGGCGCGTTAATAGGAATTGGAGTCATACTGTCATTTTATGGAAATTATATTATTTTTGAAGACTTAGCAAAAACTAATGGAGTTATAGGTGCGGAAAATAGTTTAACCCTTGAAGTTGACTTTGACCAATCTAAATCTAAAGCAGGGATTTTTGCAGTTCAGATAATTGATTTTAAAAGCCAAACTGTTTCAGCCATGATTGTGGATCCACTTGACAACATCATAGAATCTAAGTCAATTAGTGAGGAATCCTATGAAGGAATTTTTGACATCAACATGTCAGGAACATACAAACTGATAATTGAAAATAGTGGTGATGAGTTAACAGTGTTTGGAGTAATCGGACCTGAACCGGAAGAATGGAAGCAATCACTTGCGTTTGTTTCTTTATACATACTTGTAATTGGTTTGTTTGCAATGGCATTGATAGCAGTGTTATTTGTAATTAATCGTAAAAGAGGTTCTAATTAAGAAAACTGTCCATTTTTTCTAGTCCTTCTATTGCCGCACCAAAATTTTCTCCACTCTCTATAATCTCAGCCAATTTTGCTTCATTGGCAGCCAATGTTGATAGTCCGTCAATTTTTTTTTCGTCAATGAATCCACATTCAATTAAATAGGAAAGTCTTTGGTGTACTTCGCTTTCAGATACAGAAGACTTTTCTGAAAGATATAGAACATTTTTTTCTCCATCTTCTAATTCTGCCAATATCATAGAGGTTATAGGATCAAACATGCAATCAAGTATCTTTTCTCGATCATAGGAAGGGTCCATTTGTAATATCAGACTTATTTTAAATTATTAATCTTTTTGAAAAATTTGTACCTTAAATTATCAAGATTTTTGCTAAATACAAAAAATCATTACAAATAACATATTAAGAAAATTGCATTACTGGAAGTATTGCAGAAATTATGTAATAAAGACCCCTCTGGTAAAGGAATTCATTGTTTTTGTATTGAGGTGGATTCCAGAAGTGGAATTAAAAAATGCTGTAAATGCAATCAATGGAACATACAAGGAAATGATTGGTCTGAAGACTCTGACTTTAAATAAAATTTTCCTATCTGTGAATTCTAGCAGAGATTGTTTTCATACCTGATAAATTCACGCCTAGCATGGTTTTTATCGGGGGAATCTAACATTTTTGAATACTTGAGTAGTCAAGAATATAATCACATTGTTAGGATTGTGGGAAATGATATTCCTGGTGAGAGAAAACTCATTATCGGTTTAACCCAGATTAAGGGAATAGGATATAATTTTGCCACTGCACTACTAGATTCTCTAAAAATTAATCCAAATTCTAGTGTCGGATACCTAAATGATTCTCAGGTTCAGCAAATTGAAAAATTAATTTTAGATCCAGTTTCAGGAAATTTTCCCTCATGGTTTCTTAATAGAAGAAAAGATGTAGAAACAGGAAAAGACTTACACTTACTTACTTCAGATATCGACTTTACATTAAGAAACGACATTGAACGAGAGAGGGTAACTAGTAGTTGGAGAGGTTATCGTCATCTTTATGGATTAAAAGTTAGAGGTCAGAGAACCAGATGTACTGGTAGGAAAGGAGGGGCTGTTGGCGTAGCAAAAGGTGGCAAAGCCGCTCCAGCAAAATCAGCAGCACCACAGGCAATTGCAGCTCCAACTGGAGAAGCAGTTGCAAAGGCTCCCGCTCCAGAAAAGAAAGTTGAAACAAAGGAGAAAAAATAGGTGAAGTAATTGGGAGATCCTAAATATCCACGTAGAGTTTGGAGAAAACCAAAAAGACCACTCAATTATGATTTAAAGATGGAAGAGTTGAAAACTCTTGGAACATTCGGATTAAGAACTAAAAGAGAATTATGGAAAGCTCATACACAACTTTCTAATGTAAGACATCAAGCAAGATCATTACTTGCATTACAGCAAGATGTTAGAGAAGAAAAAGAACCAATTTTGATGAAATCGCTTGCTAGAATTGGATTAGTAAGCAGCGGAGCAACATTAGATGATGTGCTAAATCTTCAAGTTACAGATTTGCTCACAAGGAGATTACAAACACTAGTTTTCAAAAAGTTTGGATTTAAAACACCTTACCAGGCTAGACAAGCAGTAGTTCACGGACATATTATGATTGGAGATAGAATAGTTAACATTCCATCCTACACAGTTACAACATCCGAAGAAGCAACTATCAAATTTACCCCCGAATCCAAATTCCCAGAAATTTTGGAGAAAAATAAAGATTCAGGCAAACCCTCAGAAATTGAAACAGAATCTGAAAGTAAAGAAGAAACCATTATTGCTCAACCTGAAGAGACCCCAGAAGTAACGGAAAAAGCTTCAGAATAGTAAATAAAAATACGAATTCGTAAATATCCCATAAATCAATTACAAGTCAACAATGTGCTCAATCATAGGTTATTCGGGAGACGATACAGCAGCTCCAATTATTGTCAAAGGACTTCGAAGGATGGAGTATAGGGGATATGATAGCGTAGGGGTTGCAACAGAATCCAACAATCAGATTGAATTAAAGAAGGGGGTAGGAAAAGTTGAGGAGGTAAACACCAAAGTCCACTTAGAGAAGCTACCCGGAAAAATTGGAATAGGCCATACCAGATGGGCAACTCATGGAAAAGTAACAGATTCAAATGCACACCCACATCCGTCAAACTCTGGAAAAATAGCAATTGTACATAATGGAATAATTGAAAACTTTGATGAGTTAAAAAATGAATTACAAAAAGACGGATACAAGTTTAAGAGCGAAACAGACAGTGAGGTGATAGCTAATCTATTACAAAAGAATTTTGAAATTTCAAATAATGTTAAAGATACCATGATGAAAACAGTGACTCAACTAAAAGGACATTATTCTTTTATCGTAATGTTTGAGAATGGTCAATTAGCAGCTGCTAGATTCCATGAACCACTAATTGTTGGTGTAGGAGATAACAATTATTTTCTATCTAGCGATGTTTTGGGTTTCATTGAACAAACTGATAATGCAATCTATATTGATAATGGAAACTTTGTTCTAATAGATCAAAATAAATTTCAAATTTTAGATTTTGATGGAAATGAGATTAAACCACAAATAACTAAGGTCTCAAAAGAATTTGCAGATGTGTACAAGGGGGATTATGCCCATTTTACATTAAAAGAAATATCGGAGCAAGCAGAAACTGTTTTTAGTGCAGGGGAAAATACAAAAAAAGCAATCAAAGAATCTGCAGATTATCTAAAACATTCAAAAAATGTATTTCTTACTGGAAGCGGCACAAGTTACAATGCAACACTAATAGCAAAATATCTTTTATCAAAGTATGCCAAAATAAAGACAGAGTCCATAATTGCAAGTGAATTACAATTCTCTCCAGAGAGTATTGAACCTAATTCTATACTAATTGCCATATCACAAAGTGGAGAAAGTGCAGATGTTTTAGAAGCTGTCGATATTGCAAAACAAAACGATTGTAAAATAATATCAATAATCAATTCTTTGACATCTTCCTTGGCTAGAGAATCAGACATTGTAATAGGAATGAATTGTGGCCCAGAAATCGGAGTTGCGGCAACTAAAAGCTTCACTTCTCAGATGATTATTTTGTATAAAATAGTTCAAGAGTTAAGTAAAGATATAGAAATTGACTTTGAGGAAATTTCATCTTCAATTTCGCAGATTCTTGAAGAACATAATATGATAAAAAAAATTGCTTCGGAAATTAAAGAGATTTCAGACATTTACGTACTTGGGAGAGGAATTCACTATCCAATAGCAATAGAATCAGCCTTGAAGATTAAGGAACTTACATACATCCATGCAGAAGGTATTGCAGGAGGAGAATTAAAACATGGACCACTTGCATTAATGGATTCAAATGTGTTTGTGATCATAATCAACCCAGAAGATTCTACATACCAAGATACTCTGACTAGTGCACGAGAAATCAAAGCTAGAGGAGCCAGAATAATTGGAATTTCTAATAAAAATAGTGATGCATATGATTTTTGGATAAAAATACCCAAAACAAAGGAATTAACATATCCAATTTCAGAAACAATTCCTATACAATTGCTATCATATTATGCAGCACTTGAGAAAGACACTGATCCTGATTATCCAAGAAATCTTGCAAAATCAGTTACAGTGAAGTAAATATCCTATGATATTCTTTTTCTGCAAGTTCTAAAAATTTTGAATGATCGTTTCTTGTTTTGAGCATTGATGCTATAATACTTCCACCTGCACCAACTCCTTCTTTTGCAAAGCCTTCTGAAAATGCCCGCAAACCGCTAAATTTTGAATTTTCTAGATGTGGATTTACCGCTATCGCAGGAATATCTGCAATTTCAGACACAAGACATTTGAAATTTGCGCTGGAATCATCAGAAATATACGAAGTAGTCCCAATTGCAGTGTTTTTTTCATTAAAGCCTACCTTTGAGGCAAAAGCTAAAACTGCCGTCATCTGAGTACCTCCAGCCAATATTACAGGATTGATTTCAGAAGCTGAGCTAAGCATTCCAGTAACAAAAGGGATCATCGGATCACCAACCTTTGCAATTATGCTATAGGGGTTATCTGAATCGATTCGTTCCAACGCCATACATGCAATTTGATTTTTTAGTATAACAGGATTATCTGGAATACTAGAGCTGACTTTAGCTTTGTAGCCTAAAGCCCGCAAAACAGCAAGTGCGGTTGTAGTCCCTCCTGGAATACTTTCACCAATAATTAAACAGTTAGTCATAGATGCCAAAGTTCTCCCTACAATTCTTCCATAGTTTACTGCTTGTGAGACTTGTGAATCTGTCATTGCAGATTCTACTGAGATATTTTTTCCTGGAGATAAACTAGCATTAATGAATGGGAGTTGTGGAGGGACTTTACTCCCAGCATTAATAACAATATGAGGAATACTTGAAGATTCAAGTGCCACTTTAGTCAACAATGCAGGGGTAGGTTTACCGTCAGGAGTCATAGGAATTTTATCAATTGTTTTACAGTTTCCATAATAGAGATATTCTGCATCTGCTGGAGGAGTATATTTTATAGAATCTTTATCGGCCCCGGCAAAAGTAATACCAGGTATCTCACATGTTTCAGTGTATGAAATTACAAAAGAAAACAAAAAATTTCCATTTTTAATTGAATTGATAAAATTTTCAGCTTTGCTTACATTTCCAAATAATTCAAAATTTTCCAATTACTTCACTGCCCCATCATATCAAGAAATTCTTCTTCAGATCTTCGCTGCATAACCAAATTGGTAAGTTTCTCTTTTCCAATGGTGGATATTGGCGAAGGACCATAGTTATGACCAGAGTAAAGAACAAGATCATCATCTAAACCGTACAAAACATCAAAAAGACTGTGAAATAGCTCTTTTGCACTTCCACCAGGAAGGTCAATTCTGCCGCAATTACCCACAAAAAGAGTATCACCAGAAAATAATTTGCCATCACCAATTAAACAAATACTGTCTTTAGAATGACCCGGAGTATGTAATACTTTTAATTCAGAATTTCCAAATTTTATTACATCGCCATCTTTTACAGTTATATCATTTTTTAATTCAGAATTTTCATGTTGAATGATCTTACCTTTTGTAAATTCAGCCATACCTTCGTTTCCTATAGTATGATCAAAATGATGATGCGTATTTACAATGTATTTAATATTCAAATTTTTTCGGGTAATAATTTGTTGTACTTTATCAAGATCCCATGAAGGATCAATTACTATGCCCTCTTCTGTACCATCATCCTCTACGACATATGTGAAATTTTGCATATTTCCAACTAGGATTTGATGAACTATCACAAAATTCCCTCTTCAGCTTCAGGAGGGATTCCAATTTTTTCAACAAATAACTCTCCAGTGATATCTTTTCTTTTTGGAATGCCTCTTTTCATTTTATGAAATGTGACTGTCATATCAGAAGTTACAAAAATATTTGCAGTTTCTCCATTGTCAGGATTTAAACCAGATGGAACATCTACAGAAAATTTGAAACAACTTAAACTATTGATATAATTAATAGCAGATGCATATGGTTCTCTAATTTCACCAGATATACCAGTCCCTAAAATTCCATCTATGATGATATCAGGATTAAAATTAAAATCAATTTCATTTCCTGAGATTAGTTTTATTGATGGCATTTTTTTTAAAATTTGCCAATTCCATGTACTTTCTTCTGTTTTAATATTTTCTGGAGATCCCAACAAGACCACGGTAACATTACAACCATGACCAGAAAGATGTCTTGCCATAACTAATCCATCTCCACCATTATTACCCATTCCAACAAAAATTATAATATTTTTTGATTCCAGATTTCCTAATTTTTCTACCAACCTCCTGACTGCAGCCGCGCCAGCATTTTCCATCATGAATTTCTTTAAAAAGCCCATATCATGTCCTTTGTTTTCAATTTTGTACATTTGGTCTACAGATATTTCCATAATTAGATGAAAAACAGATGAGAAATAAGAGCTTTAAGAATCTGATTTAGGTGTAGAATAGTTAAAATCAAAAATTTTATGATTTTTACAATAAATCATGCTATTTCTTTTAATTAAGAATATATTTTTTAAAATACTATTTCCGAAATAATATCATCATCAATCAAATTTCGTTTGATTTTAATCGTAAGTAAGTTTCTGAATCTTTTTTACAGTTTCATTCAATGAATCTACAAGAGATTTCTTTTTGTTAAAGTCAGTTGACTTTAAAAATTCCTGTCTCAAGTCAGATAATTGTTCTTGAAGTATTTTAATTTCAGAAGATGGATTAAACTTGGCATTTTTGATTACCACAGAACTATTGTTGTTCTTATTTGTGGCAGTACCAGAGTTTTCAGGTGTTTTAGAGTTCTCACATCCATAACAAGGGGCATCATTATCATCTTCAAATCGTGGAAGCTTTCCATTTGGATCAAAGTTTTCTTGAATGTCTCCATTGGCAAATCCATATTTGACATTAAGTTCTTGAATGTAACTTATCATCTCTAATCTTGGCATTGATGCATACTTGTAATATTCTCTTTGAGCTTCATAGTAAGATCCACCATTTTCTAACACTACGTTTTTTGCCGCAATAGCAAGTTGCACTTTTGCATGAAGATAATCAAATTGGTCTCTAAAAATACCATGATAAGTTTCATTTAATTTTGATACAAATTTCTCAAATGCATTTTGTGGTGTAAAATCGATGTATTTTTTTTCCATTGATTTAAGATCTTCCTGCAAAAGATCTTGTGATATTTTTCTACTTTTTTCTACTTCAATCTGTTGTTTTGTAAGAGGAATTGGAGAAATTTTTCCTTCCTGAATTTGCTTATATCTTAATTTTTGAGCTTCCATTTCTGCAATTATTTTCATCGCTAATGGATCATTTTTTAGTTTGTCCGAGACTAAAACTGTAGGATTCGAATCGGTTTCAGCAAAGGCAATTTGTTGAACATCTAGAATAGTGACGCTTAGCATTCCAGAAATCATTACCAAAGCTGCTGAAAGAATTATTGAATAGTCAGTTTTATTCATGATTTCATTTGAGGATTTTTCCTAATAAGGAACAAGAAGGATTTAGTCTTATCAATAATCAGTATTAGTTTTTAGTAATAGTTATAAAAAATAAAAAATTTGATACTGGCAAATTTTATGCTCAATCGGGTAGAATTTCAATTTAAAAAAAAATATGCTTGGGCAAACGGCTTTATCCTAGTTTTCTATTTTAATTTCAAATGACATTAAAAAATGTAAAATTTTCGCTAGATAAAATTTCAAAATCACTATCAGAAGTTCAAGACAATAGGGAATTTTTACTGAAAAATACCAGAGAAATTGTCATTCTTTGCAGCAGATCAATTATTTCTCTTCACAATGGTGAATTGAAAAAAGCAAAACAAAATCTCAAAAATGCGGATTTGCTTTTAAAAAAATATAGGAAAAAAGCCAAATTGGATTTACAGCGATATTTAGTTACCTCTGAACAAGAATTTGTAGAAGCAGCATGTTTACTTGCAATTGTTGAGAAAAAAGAAATTCCATCAGATAAACAACTGAAGGTTTCAGAAGAAGGTTATGTTCTAGGATTATTAGATTGTATTGGAGAAATGAAGAGAATGATTTTCGATAAAATTCGAATAGGGGACATTAACAATGCCTTAAGAATTTTTGAGATTATGGAAAACCTGTATCTTCACTTGTATCCATTTTCAATGTACGATAAAGTAGTCCGAGAAGCCAGAAGAAAAATTGATGTAGATCGTATTTTGGTTGATGATGCCAGAGGAGCAATAACCGAAGAAAAAAGAAGATCGGATCTAATTGAAACCTTAAACAAATTAAGAAAATAATTAATTTTTAAAAATAAGAATGCGGGCGATGGGATTTGAACCCACGAACTCCTAAGAGACTAGCCCCTCAAGCTAGCGCCTTTGGCCAGGCTGGGCGACACCCGCAGCAAAATTGCCTTGCATGGTTTTTATAATCCTTGATTACTTTTTCGTTCGTATGTTAATTCCTGTACGATGTTTTACTTGTGGAAATTTAATTGCCGATAAATTTGACGATTATCAAAATAAAGTAAAAGCAGGAGAAGACCCAGGAAAGGTCCTAGATTCTCTAGGAATAACCAGATATTGTTGTAGAAGAATGCTATTAACAACAGTTGAAACTATTCAACAAGTTGTTCCATTCTATGAGGCCATTCAGAGAAGACATCAAGAAGTTCAATCTGAACTAGATTAGTTTGTCAAAGATCACTTCAATTGAAGGTCGTATTTTATACAATAGCAGAGGCAGTAAAACTATAGAAGTAGATGTAGTTTCAGACAATAAATTTTTAGGTAGAGTTTGTGCACCTTCAGGAGCTAGCGTGGGAAAATATGAAGCGGTTAGCTTTCCAAATGAAAAACCAGAAAATAGTCTCAAGGTATTAAATGAGAATAAACAAAAATTCGTTGGTTTAGAGTCATCAGATTTAAAATCAGTTCATGAAACATTACGAGGTTTAGATAACACAGAAAATTATTCTATTGTGGGAGGAGCACTTGCATTTTCAGTTACAATTGCATCGATGGAATCAGCTTCCAAATCATTGAATCAACCTTTGTTTCAAACATTATCTTCAGAGACGTCCTTCAAATTCCCTTATCCTTTAGGAAATATTTTAGGAGGAGGTGCCCATGCAGGTCCTGGAACACCAGATATTCAAGAAATTTTAATTTGTGCCATAGGTTCAAAATCAATCAGAGAAGCAGTTGAAACTAATTTAGCAGTTCATAAGGAGTTGCGTAAAGTGTTAGAAAGAGAAGATCCACATTTTACAAATGGAAGGGGGGACGAAGGAGGTTGGGCTCCAAAGTTAACAAATGAGAAAGCTTTAGAGGTATCAGCTCAATCAATTGAGAAATTAGGATTTACGTTAGGAAAGGAAGTAGCATTAGGAGTAGATTTTGCTTCATCAACACAATGGAATGAAGAAAAACAAAAGTATCTTTATGACAGAGCTGGATTTGAAAATTCTTCTACAGATCAGATAGAATTTGCTTCATCAATAATTGAAAAATACAAATTAATTTATGCTGAAGATGCTGTCCACGAGGAAGCCTTTGAGGATATGGCAGAACTAACTAAACGATTTCCTAAAACTTTGGTAACAGGTGATGATCTAACAGTCACAAACAAAAATATCTTAAACAAAGCAATCCAATCCAAGTCTTGTAACGCGGCTATTCTTAAGGTTAATCAAGCAGGGAGTCTTTTTGATGCTTTTGAATTTGCCGAGGTGGCAAATAATAACAATGTAAAATTGATAACATCACACAGATCTGGGGAATCCACAGACGCTCATATTTCTCATATTGGTCTTGCTACAAAGTCAAAAATGCTAAAAGTGGGCATAGTAGGGGGCGAGCGAGTGGCAAAACTAAACGAGCTTATACGACTATCAGAGCATGATTTAATACGCGGTATGGTTGAGATTTAAAATCGCTATGAGCCAGCAAGTAGGGTCTACGGACATTAAAAAGAAAGTTCTATCTACAGGGATTAGAGTAGGAACTCAAGTTAAAACCAAATTTATGAAGCCTTTCATTACAAAGGCAAGCCCAGAAGGCCTATACATGCTCGATCTAGACATAACCCTAGAAAAAATAAAGACAGCTGCAAAATTCATCAATCGTTTAGGCTCTGACAAACTGATTGTTTGTTCTGGAAGACAATATGCAAACACCCCAATTGAGAAATTTTGCGAGATGTTAGGTTCTAAAAAACTACTTGGCAGGTTTTTGCCAGGTACTTTAACCAATCCTTCTTTACCATACTATATTGAACCAAAATTAGTTTTAGTTTCAGATCCACAAGTTGATGAGCAGGCAATAATAGAGGCAACAAATGCCGGAATACCAATCATCGGAATTTCAAATACAGATAACATCACTTCGAAGTTAGATGTAATCATCCCAGCAAACAACAGAGGAAGAAAAGCACTTGCTACTGTTTATTGGCTACTGGTTCGTCAAGTTCTCATTGAAAGAGGAGAGTTAAAAGAAGACGAACCTATGAAGTATGAAATCGATGATTTTGAAACAAAGATAACGGAAGAGGAAATCGAGTAATGCAGATTAGGACACCGGCAGTAGCCGGAGTGTTCTATCCAGAGGAAAAAATCAAATTATCAAAATTAATCGAAGAATGTTTTTTTCATCCGTTTGGACCAGAAAAAAATCAAATCAAAGTAAACAAAAAAGTTTTTGGAGTAATTTGTCCCCATGCAGGATATGTATATTCTGGCCCCATTGCATGTAATTCCATAAACGGAATATTATCACAATCACCAGAATTATTCATAATCATTGGACCTAATCATTGGGGAATTGGAAGAAATGTTGCAACCATGACAGATTGCGAGTGGGAGACACCTCTTGGGAGAACACAAGTAGATTCAGAATCTGTCCAAGAAATTTTAGAAATATCTCAAACCATTGAATCAGATTTTTTTTCTCACTCTCGGGAACATAGTTTAGAGGTACAACTTCCAATTTTACAAAAGAAATTCACAAATTTTAAAATTTTGCCAATTTCTCTTATTGACCAAAGTAAAGAAACTGCATATGATGTAGGAAAAGCTGTAGCCAGAATTGCCAAAATGAAAAAAACCATGATAATAGGATCCTCAGACTTTACTCACTACGAACCCAATGAGTTTGCTCATGAACAGGATAGAGCCTTAATTGAACCCATTTTAGAGATGAATGTAGACAAATTTTACGATATTTTAGAAAAAAGAAAAGTAACAGCTTGTGGATATGGAGCCATAGCAGCTACGATAATTGCATGTCAAGAACTTGGCGCAACAAGAGGAGAATTGTTGAAGTATGCTACAAGTGGAGATATCGCAGGAGATATGAGTTCTGTTGTCGGGTATGGGTCAATAGTTTTCACTTGAAATCCAAGGCATCAGCTCCTGGGAAGGTTATTCTTTTTGGAGAGCATTTTGTAGTGTATGGAGTTAAAGCAATTCTTTGTGCAATTGATAAGCGAATAACAGTCATTGCTGAAAAAATAACAGATAATAAAATCATAATCAATTCTGAAATAGGAACAATAATCACCCATCCAAGAAAATCAATTAATGAAATTGATAATTCTCTTAAACCATTTTATTTTTTGGCGGATAAGATGATTCAGAAATTTAAAGATAATTCAGGATTAAAGATAACCATTGAATCTGAAATTCCATTAGGAGTTGGGCTCGGATCATCATCAGCCTGTTGCGTTGCTGGTGCAGCCGCTATTTCAGGAATATATGAAAAAGAATCAAAAGAAGATATTTTGAAATTGGCAATAGAGGCAGAAAAAACTATTTTTCCAAATACGTCAGGAGCAGACTGTACTGTTTGTACTTATGGCGGATTAATTCAATATGATAAAAATTCTGGACATGCAAAAATAAATTCAGAACCTAACTTTAATCTGGTTATTGTAAATTCAAAAATGGAACATTCCACAAAAGAAGTAGTTTCAAATGTAAAGGAGTTCAAAGAAAAAAACGAAACAAGATTTTCTCAAATTTGTAAGGAGGAATCTAAACTAATAGAAGAAACATTGGAATATTTGAAAAAGAATCAATTAAAACAAATTGGAGAAAATATTAAAAAAAATCAAAAATATCTTGACATAATTGGGATTTCAAATGCAAAATTAAAGAACATGATTTTAGTTGCAGATGAAGTTTCCTTTGGGTCTAAAATTACTGGAGCAGGTGGGGGAGGATGCATTTTTGCTTTAACTGATGAAACAAACAAAAAAAACACTATTGAAAAATTAAAAGAAAATAATTATGAATGTTTTTCTGTAAAAATTGATTTTAAAGGATTGGATACTTTTTAATTGAATGGGAAAATGATGACATCATGATTCTGGTAAAACTTGGGGGCTCAATCATTACCAATAAAGAAAAACCTCTTTCACCTCGAAAAAAAGCCATAGAAAATCTTTGTAAATTTTTAAAGAAAATAGATGAGCCGCTAGTAATTATTCATGGAGGCGGATCTTATGGGCATTATTGGTCTGTAAAATATGATATGCACACAAAACCCCAAAAAAACGATATGAAAGGTGTATCTATTGTAAAAAACTCAATGATTGAATTAGATAAAATAATTTTGGATTTATTTTTAGAGAATGGATTAAAACCTTACAGTCTTCCTCCAACAGATTTTATGAGTGGGAATAAGCCAATATCAAAAAAAGTAAAAGAAATTGAAAAAATAGCAAAATCAGGATTGATTCCTATTACATATGGTGATGCTCTTTGGTTTGGACAAAATAAAACATACATTTTATCAGGAGATAAAATAATGACACACCTTTCAAAAATTCTAAAACCACGATTAAGCGTATTTGCTTTAAACGAAGATGGGGTGTATTCAGATCTTAAATCAAAAAAATTAATCTATGAATTAAAGAGTGAGCTTCCAAAATTTTCTCAAAATAAAATGGATGTAACCGGAGGAATGACTAGAAAAGTTGAGGAAGCTACAAAAATTGCAAAGATGGGAATAGATGTATTTTTTGTAAACGGTAACAAGCCTGAAAGAATTGTGAAAGCGGTTAAAAATAGGAAATTCGAAGGAACTTTGTTTAGAGGTAAAAGAAATGACTGAAGAATATCTAGTGCTTGTGGATAAGAATGACAATCCAATTGGCAAAGAAGAGAAGGTAAAATGTCATTTGCCAAATGGGATTTTACATAGAGCATTTACTGCCTTAATATTTGACAAGGAGGGAAGGCTGGTTTTAACAAAAAGAGCCAATGAAAAAATGCTATGGCCTGGAGATTGGGATGGAACAGTTGCAAGTCATCCACGAGAATCTGAAACATATGTTTCATCTGGAGAGAGGAGGATGCCCGAAGAACTAGGTATTAATTGTAATTTGGATTATTTATTCAAGTTTGAATATCATGTTCCTTACAAAGACATTGGATCAGAAAACGAGATTTGTGGAACTTTAATAGGAATTATTGATGACTCATCGTCTTGTAAAAAAATAGAAGGAGAAATTGATGAGATAAAACTAATCTCGCCTAACGAACTACTGGTTGAATTGAATGAAAAACCCGATATTTATTGTCCATGGATGATACTAGCCCTAGAATTGCTAGATAAATCAGAAGAGCAAATGCTCAAAAAATATGAAAACATCTTAAACCCATGGATGGATGAAAAACTTCACAAAGCTTTTCAAAAGGCAATAAGGATTCATCTTCCTGATAATAATTGGAGACTAGTGGAATGAAATTAACTCCTATTGAAAAAAATGCAAAGGAAGTAAACAAATTCCTAAATACAAAATTAAAAGGAGACCCCAAAATTCTCTATGATGCAGCAGGGCACCTAATTGTCAATGGTGGAAAGAGGCTTCGCCCATTTATGGTAATTAAAAGCTGTCAGATCTTAGGAGGGAAAACAAACAATGCTATGCCAGCTGCAAGTGCAGTGGAAATGGTGCATAATTTCACTCTAGTTCACGACGACATTATGGATAACGATGAGATGCGTCATGGTGTCCCTACAGTTCATAAAAAATTTGGCATGTCTGTAGCAATTTTGGCAGGAGATGTACTATTTTCCAAAGCCTACCAAATAATTTCAAATTCAAAGTTATCTCCCAGTGCTACAAACCAAATTACATCCAGATTAGCCAAAGCATGTGTGGATGTTTGTGAAGGCCAATTATTTGACATCAAAATGGCTGAAGAAAAAAGAATTCCAACTCAATCTGAATACATAAAAATGATTGGCAAGAAAACTGCAGCGTTATTTGATGTGTCATGTGCAATGGGTGCAATTTGTGCTACAAACAAATCTCAGGATATTTCAAATCTATCCTCCTTTGGGAAAAATTTGGGAATAGCATTTCAAATTACTGATGACTTGATAGGAGTCATGGGAGATCCTAAAATCACAAAAAAACCGGTAGGTAACGATTTAAGAGAAGGAAAAAAATCACTACCGATTCTCATGGCAATTAATTCTGCCAAAGGTAAAAATAAAAAAATTATTTTGAAAGCATTTGGAAATTCAAAAGCATCGAAAAACGATCTTTCAAACGCCGTAGAAGTGATTCGCTCTTTAGGGATAGAAGAGAATGTTAGAAATCAGGCTCTAAAATACGCAGAACATGCAGAAAAATCTCTAGCAAAATATTCGGGTCAAGCCAAATAAGAATTGATAGATTTGCTTGATTTTGTAGTAAAGCGAAGTTTGTAATAATTATATCAGATTCAGAAAAAGTCAGAAAAGACCAAGAGATCTAAAGAAAAGGAACAAAACTATATCCTTCTTCTTTTTTTAATTCTTCAAGCCCTCCAAAAGTTTTTTTGATCAAAGTCAAAGATTGTGTTTCTTCCCCTACAGGGGCTACCAATAAACCTCCCAAAGCTAATTGTTCTATTAGTTTATGAGGAATAGTTTTACAAGCAGCCGTAACTATAATTCTATCAAAAGGAGATTCTTCGAGTAGGCCCAAGTTTCCATCACCATGTATAATTCTCACATTTTTTATGCCTAAATTTTCCGAGTTTTTTTGAGCAAAACTTGCCAATTTTTTATGCCTTTCAACTGAGAAGATTTGTCCACTACCAACAAGATTAGCAAGAATTGCACTTTGCCAACCCGAACCACTTCCAATCTCCAAAACCTTTTGACCTTCTTGCAAATCCAGCCACTCAGTCATTCTTGAAACTACTATTGGTTGAGAAATTGTTTGTTCTTCTATAATTGGAAGTGGAATATTTTCATATGCAATATCTCTTTGAGAAATAGATACGAAATTATGACGAGGTGCTTTTTTGAATGCATTTTCAATTTTAGGGTCATTAAGAAATCCACTAGATTTCATAAGGTCAATTAGTGTTTCTAACTTTAACTGATAATCTTTTGGTGTGTGTTTTTTTCTTAGAGATTTCATTTTAAGGCATTATTTTACAATCAAGACAGGAATTTTTGATTTATCTACTATGTGATAAGATACACTTCCAAGCAAAATTTCTTCTACATGACCCTTCTTTTTTGATCCCATGATTATAAGGTCAATGGAATTTTTCTTATCATGTGCAAATTTTATTATTCCAAATGCAGGGTTTCCAGAAACCATTTTGGGTGAATATTTTATCTTGTTTTGCTT
>Ga0210081_1000038_pt1 | contig 31560 bp, 43 predicted proteins | sample White_ThreeSqA_D_FD_185589 | JGI IMG/M metagenome (GOLD analysis project Ga0210081, IMG submission 185589) | Wetland microbial communities from the San Francisco Bay, California, USA, that impact long-term carbon sequestration -... | ecosystem: Environmental > Aquatic > Marine > Wetlands ...
GCGGAGAGTGTAGCCGCCACTACGTTTACCCATAACCCACAAAGCCCCCTCGATTCTCAAGGAATCGAGGGGGCTTTTTTCATTTTAAATCCCGATAGAAATTAAGGCCCGCGTGGATCGCGCTGGGTGTTCTTACACAATCCGCATTATAAACGCCAAGGCATAGTACGGCGGCCGAATATCTTCCGTCGTCGAACCCGCCGCCGCCGCCAGACCGGCGGTAACATCGTGCATATGCGACGTTGAGGCCGTGGAGCCGGTCATGCCGTGGCTATGGGCGTCGCTGTCCGTGAGCCCAGAGTCCACGCTATGGCTATGGCTATCCGTGGCCGACGCGCCGCTGACCGTATGCGTATGCGCATCGTTGGCCGTGGCCCCGCTGACCGTGTGGCCATGGTCATCCAGGGCCACCGTCAGGTCTACCGTGCCCAGCGACTCAATGCCTTGCGTCGAGTCCGGCGCCCCATCGGCGGCCAGGGTGCCGGCGTTGTGACTGTGGCTATCGGAGTCGGCGGCCAGTGTGCCGGCGTTGTGGCTATGGATATCGGAGTCTGTGGCCAGCGTTGAGGAGCCGTGGGTGTGGCTATCCGAATCGGTTAGCAACGTTCCTTTCGTGTGGACGTGCGCTTTCGATTCGGTGGCCAGCGATCCCGGCCCGTGCCGATGCTCCAGGTCAGCCGTGGCTGCCCCACCGGTATCATCGATGCTGTACGTGGACCCAGAGCCGACAATGAATCGATCCCGTAAATCGGGCGTACCGTTGGAGCCGTTGCAGAGTGCCCAACCCGAAGGAATCGACGCCCCCGACCACATAATTATTGCGCCCAGGGGCACGGACCCAGCCACCCCGGGGGAGCTGGTGATCTGGGCTGCTGAAGGGCTAGTGCGGCTCTGGGTGCGGCTGCGCCGCCGCCGCCGCCGTTGCCGCCGTTGTTGCCGCCGCCGTTGCCGTTCGCGCCGGCGCCGCGAGCGTCGGGAGCCGTAGTCATCGCCGGCGTCCAGGCCCAGGCCGAAGACGCCGCCGAGCGTGATCTCCTGTTCCCAAACCAACTCCTCCCGATCCCGGCGGATGTCGTAATCCTCCACGATCTCAATGACTCGCCCGGTAATAGCCGGCCCACCCCAGGCCGGGGCAGTGGTCACCGTGACCACATCATAGAGATTTAAGGTAAAGTGCGGCCGAGCAATGAGAATCGCCGCCTCAGCCTGAGATTGCTCCTGGCGGAGCAACGACTCGGCCTGCTCAGTGCATTGTACGTTGGAGGTCAATGTCCCATTCTCGACGGTCAACAAGCGAGTTTGACCGGTCAGCGTGACCTCGGTCGCATCTGTAGCCGAGCCAGTGTATTGCAGATCGGGACCACCCAGGACGGTTACTTTGTTGTACCTGGCCGTAGTCTCCAAGATTTTGCCGTCGATCAGCGGGTGATCACTGGTGCCGGCGGCAAAATCATAGGTGTACCCGGCCGCCTCGGCCGGGTCCAATTGTTTCCATAGGATCTCGCCGGCCAAGCCGGCGTAGAGTTTCTCATGGCATTCGCCCATCAGGTCTTGGAGCGCCTCGTCCCCATCAAGGTACTTGGAGACCTTGAAATCAGTGCTGAAGCCGAAACTCCCACTGTCCAGGGTCAGCCCCACTTGGCCCAGAATCGAGGTGGCGATGGCGCTATGGGTCTGGGCCGTGAACTGGGTATCGGCGGCATACCGCCACCCCTCCAGCCGCCCCCACCAGTCGATGCAGGTCAGCAGCAGCGCCCCATCCTCGGTGTACTCCAATGATTCCACCCAGCAACGCGGTAGCGCCTGCACCCCCTCGACCGTCCCAGTCACAGCACGGCTGAGCGTGACCGCCGCGCCCCTAGTCAAGGTGGGGTAGTCGGTGGCCAGGTCGTCGAACTGATCGGCCCGGTTGTCCAGCCAGACGGCCAGATAACCGCGTTCCTCGGATTGCTGCTCATAATGGTAGGCCAAGATAAACGCGCCGAGCGACTCGGAGCCAACCGTCAAGGTAAGCGAGGGGATGCCGCCGAGAGTTTTCTGGGCGTTGAGCAACGCCTGCAGGTACGAGGTGGCCAACGAACCGGCCGGAGCCAACGCGCCGGCCAGAGGCTTCAGCGCTTTGCCGGCCAACGAACCGGCCGGAGCCAACGCGCCGGCCAGAGGCTTCAGCGCTTTGCCGGCCAGCGAACCGGCCGGAGCCAACGCGCCGGCCAGGGCCTTCAGCGCTTTGCCGACCAGCGAACCGGCCGGCGTAATAGCCCCGGCGATAACCCGGCCAAACTGTGTAGCCAATGTCCCAGCCGGCGTCAACGCGCCGACCAGGGCTACAAAGGATTTAAACCCGGTGGCCAGTGACCCGGCCGGCGTCAACGCGCCGGCCAGGGCCTTGAAAACCTTGCGAGCCAATGCGCCGGCCGGGGTGATGGTCCCGGCCGCGTCTTGGCTCAGGCCAGATGCGCCGATTTCTGAGCCGTCGTCGTTGGCCACCATCTCATCGAGGTACAGTGTGCCCGATGTGCCCGAATCGACGCCAAACGCACCGAAGGCCATACGATCAATGGTGACAGTGTCATTGTCCAGGCTGGACAATGTCTCTTGCAGCGACCCATCGAGATAGAGCGACAAGAAGCCATCGTTGGCCCCAGGCGATGAGGCCGCCGCCCAATCGAACTCTATATAGTGCTCAGCGTCGGAGATGTCGTAATCGCCGGTGACATCGGTCCCGCTGTCCAAGTCGCATTGGATGTTGATCTGGTAGCCACTGGCCGTGGTGTACTTGAGCCGGAGAGCAATTTTTGAGGAGGAGATTTCCTTGGCGATGTTGAACACATCGCCATCGGCCATGGTCAGACTATTGATGTCGATGTAGAAACGGCAGCGAAACCGGGTGACCGAGGAGAATGTTTTCTCGCCATAGATTTGATTCGTATCGTCGATGAGACAAGACATACCCCCGGCCGTGCCGGCCAGCGCCGCCGCGCCGGACTGAGCCAGGTCGCCGCCATCAGTGGCGGTGGTGTCGAATTCGGAGAGATCCGTCTCCAAGCCAATGTTAAATAGCTCAGTCATTAGGCGTCTGGATCATCCTCCGGCCAAAGCAAAGGCTCCGCGCCATAGGCCACGGCTAACGAACCATCCCGGTTGTAATGAAAAAAAAGAGGCAGGCTACGGCCTGCCCGGCGTTGCACTTCAGTTAGGAGTTTAGCCGCTGTATCATGCGTGGCTAAATCGGCGTGATCAAGCTCGATAGTTTGAGCGCCGATCTGCACCGCGAACGCGGGCCGGCCACGCCCAACGCGGGCCGTGCCGATGCGCTTAATCATTGATTAGCTCCCAGCGGTCAGGGTGAGCTGATACGTAAACTCAATCGAGTCCCCGTTGTTAACGTTGATGGCCGTAAATACCGTGCGGTCCATCAGCGTGACGCCGGTACTCGCATTGAACAATCCGTGTTCGGTGATTGCTTTGGTGGTGGTGTAAGCGATGGTGCCAACGCTCTTATAGATGTTGGCGCTGGCCCCTTCAGTCTGGCTGCCGGTGGCCCGCGATTCGCCGTCCGTAGTCTCTATATCCGTGTCGCCCACCGCTTCGGCGGTGGTCCCCACACCGGAGTCGTGGTACTTAAAGTCGCCAAACGTTGAGGTCTCAGTTTGCAGCTGGTCGACTACGTAATTGACGAAAGCCGTAGTGACCACACGGCAACCGACCAGGCCATAATCCACCACTGTCCCATCAGCCCGGAAATGCCGGGCGCTGATGGCGCCGTAGTAAGTGGGGATCTTCAACGCCAGCGCCAACGGCACCCGCCAAGCCCGCAACAGATTCGGCAGGTTGCGCAGCTTCCAGCGCAGGCCACAAGATTCTACGTTGTTAATCAGCCGCGCCCGGACGTTCCCGGCCGGCCCTAAATCTCCGTACATAATATATAGCTCCTTCGCCGATCTTCAACCCCTTTGATCGGCAAGATAGGGGGGCATACACGCTCTAGCCAGGTCTCCCAAGCAGCAAGCCGCAACCGTAGCGACACAGCCCTTACAGGCCATCAGGGGTACCCCTGGATCAATCAATCAATCTAAGCCCAGCCGCGCCCATCCCGGTCCCAGCGATCCAATGCCGGCAGCCCCACGGCGCTTTGGCCCAGCAACGCCAGCCTATGCGCTTCAGTGCCCAGCAGCGCCCGGAAGCGCAGCAAGCGCACCTCGCCCCAGGCCTGAATCTCTTTGCTCACCCTGGAGCCAAGCGTGACTTGCTCCTCGAGATCCAGCGAGCGCGACGTGGCCGCGAAGCCAGCGCCGCCATGCACCAGGACCGATTCTTGTAATGCGGTTAGCGTGGTTGAGGCCGCGCTATCCAGGTCCTCAACGGTTTGCACCGCCGTATAGAACACCCTGGCCACATCCCCGCTCTGAGCCTGGTACTCGCCGAGATACAAAATGCTGTTGTCGCGCCAGTGGTCAAAGCCGCGCCAATTGGGAGGATTTTCGGGATTGCTGGCCGTGTAAGGCAGCCAGAGACGCTGGACATTGAGCAACCCGGAGACGCTGGATATATCGAGTTCGTAGGTGTCGCTGGCCAGGGTCAGCGTAGTAATTTGGTGTAAGGGGATGGATAGCGAGAATTCAGCCAGCGCTTGGCGCAGACCTTCATCGATCAGGTCCGTGGACCAGATGCTATTGCCGGTATCGACCAGCTGCTGCTCTACCCGATCCCGAATCGCGGCCAGGTTGCTCATTAGAAGGGAATCTCCAATTGATCTCGGATGCGCTGCAGCGTAGCCTGGCCCACGCCATCGACGGCCAACAGGTCCTCATCGCTGGCCGCGTCGAGGCGGTCCAGCGTGGTGTAGCCGGCTCTAGACAAAGCCAGAATCACATTGGCCGGAATACCGCCAATACGGATCTCTGTTGGTCCAATCGCCTCAGCCTCGATCACCACCGGCACCGAGGCGGGGAGAGCAGAGCGCTCGACGCGGATATCGCCGAAGACAGCAGTCTCCAAGAAAATATCCGTCTCGGTCAGACGGCTACCGGTGACCAGATCCGGGTCCAGATTTTTAGCAGCGCAGGCGGCCGCAACCGCCTGCTCAGTAAGTTGCTTCGTCACTTGGCCAGCCCCAGCAGCGTAATCGTGATCGGGTTGGCCAATGTCACATCCTGATTGAAACGGATATAGCGCCCAAACAACTGTACCCGAGTCATATCGGTGTCATCAGCCACGTTATTAGTCAGGATAGCCGGGCCATTGTCCCAATTGGAGCCGTCGTTGCTGAACTGAATAGTAATGGTAGTCGTATTGTTTTCAGTGCCGACGATGGTTTGATCCACCGTCGTCTGCAAGTCGAGGTATTCGTAGCCTTGCAGCAGCCGGCCGGTGGTATTCGTATCAGCCGACATCGACAAGGCGCTTTGAAAGGTGACGTACAATGCATTGTCAGAATCGCCGGGGATGTTGGCCACCGGCGTGGGCGCGGCCGGAGGCGCAGCGGATGCGCCGGGAGCCGGGGCAAACAGCAGATTAACCAGGGCCAACAGGACCAGGGCAATGATAGCCGCAGCCGCCAGGGGGACAAAGGTTTTTTCGCGTCGTTGGGCGACGCGCTTGGTTTCGGTTTGTTCGGTCATTAGATTACTCCTGAAATTACAAAGTTAAAAAGTTTGGTCACATAGTTAGCACTACTAACTAAGTCTGGTTGCTCTTAATACCCCCCCGCCATTCAATCACGCTCACCGCGAAAAACCAGCGAGTTTTGATCGGCAGCACATCGTTCAACCACAAAATATGGTTGTTCTCCGAGGGCGCGAAGATTTCGGGCATCTCGCCGAAACGAAACCCGACGCCGGCGAAGGGGCAAATGTTGGGGTCAGCCAGGGCCGCCCAATTCGTTGCGTTAGTCCAGTGCGGGACCGTGATCACATCTTCTTCCCGGAGCAGTCGTTTGCCCGGATAGCGATCCGCGAGCGTGCCGGCCTTGACCGCACTGGTGGTGGCCGTGATACCATCCTGCTCAAGCTCAATCGGTACTAGCAGCTTACGCGGGCGGGCCGCCAGGCGACGGCTTTCGCTCACAGTGCTATTTAATAGCTGAGTGAGTTTGTACATGGTCTCCACCGCCAAGCCCCAAGTGTCCTGGTCAAGGGCCTGGGTGATGAGGTTGCCGCGGGTGGTGTTGAAGGCATAGCCATCCCCGACCGAATCAGAGAGATCAGCCCCGGCCCCAGAATTGTCAGTGAACAACGCCGAGACGACAGAGCTAATGGTGACCGCTTGGGCCACCGCCAATTGTCGGGGCACATCCTTCCAACCCATCACGTCGTCCCGGTCGATCATCTCCAAGCTCAAGGGTAAATAGCCGCCGTACTTGGTCCAATCAGCGGTGGTCCGGTCGTCCTCCCACAAGAGCTGCTGGTACTCGCCTTTCTCGGCGACGCTGGGGAGACCGGTGCCACTATCGTAACCAATGCCGCCGTATCTGACCCAGGAGATTTGTTGCAACGAGTTAAAATTGTCCGTGTGGGCGATCTGTTTCCACCAGCTATACTCGGCGAGTAAATCCGATTGCTGAATCAGACGCTTATTCATCACGTTTCTGGTTAGTTCCGCCATTGTTGACGTGTCGGCGTTATTACCGCTGGACGAATACGCCAGAAACGACGGCACCAAGTCCCGGTTATATTCTCCCCGGAAATTACGATCCCCAGTGAGCAATAGATAAAGCTCACGGATACCGGAAAACTGATGCACCGGCCCAGAGACCGGCAGGCCCATCAGTTGGTCATAGGCCAGCTCTACTTGATCCAGACTATTCAGCCAGGAGCCACGCACTTGCGCCGGCGCCCGGTCACGCGGGGCCACGCCCACGCCCATATCGCTGATAACGCGACGCTCTTCTTGGTGGGCCAAGCGTTGGGCAACCGTGCCCTGCAGCCTCGCCACCGAATCGGCCAGGCTGAGGACAGCGCCCTCGAGCCGGTCGAGGCGATTCTGGCCCAGAGCGTGGTCACCATCGTGATCCAACCCTTGACTATGATCCAACCCAGACCCAGCAGACAATGCAACCGCATGGGCGTGCGGGTTGGGATAGCCGGCCACGCTGGCCGGTAAATCATTGGCGGCAGCCTCAACAGAGGCAGAGGTCGCCGCAGTTCCATTTGTTGCTTGAATTTCTTCAGGCATAGTAAAAACCTCCGATAAATTATGTAACGCGCCGGAATCGACGCGAGATAACACTTCTCTGATTCTGCCTTCGGCCCCAGGGCCGAAGACAATGTCACAGGATTCGACGTGATCGATGGACTTGGTAATCCGGATCATAGCGCCATCCTCACCTTCTGGATCATCCTCCAGGACGCTGTTGCCGAAAAAGACTAACGACAGGCCAACGTCGGGAACCTCACGGCCGGCGGCCTGATCCGCCACGATCTCATCAAGTAACGTGCCCAACCAGGCCAAATCATCACGCGCCGAGAGTCGAATACCACCATCGACCCGGCCCGCCTCATCATTCCAGACAGCGTCAAAGGTCACGCCGGCCAGACTGCGCAACGATGGATGCACCGGCATAAAGAAACCGCCCAGCGTATGATCGACAAAAACCGCTTTGCCGCCCATCTGCTCAACAGCGGCTCGCACCGTCGAACGCGGGATCAACCAATTGGCCTCTTTGCCGTCCCGACGGCGGACCCGGCCAGCTTTGATAAATGATACCTCGTATTCCCTACGCGAATCGCTGCTGCTGCTAACGCTACCTAAGCGCAACGGCATATAGATAGCTTCCTGCTGCTGGATCATAGACTCTTCCATTATATACAACCTCCTATCCGGGGAATTTCCCCAGATACCTAGATTTCATCCTCTTCATCCTCTTGATCGTCTTCCCCTTCCCCTTCTTCCTCATAGATCAGGTCGTTTTCTGCGGCCCAATCCAAGATCTCGTCAATTTCCTCTTGAGATAAAATCTCGCCGAAGAATTTAAAGCACAATCCCACGGCCAACTCATCGGTGATCCAGCCGAACTTCCGCATTTCCGCGAAGGCGGCCACGATGTCCTTAGCCGCCGCCGCCAAAGCGGCGTTATCGCTTTCGCTGACATCAGCCACGCGGAAGGCCAAGCGCAGATCATCGTTAGCCGGCAGGCGACCGTGGCCGGCCTCAGCCGCCCGACGGTAAACGAAATCAATCAGATCAATCAGCGCTTCCGCAAAGTCCGCTTGGCGCATCTCAAGGAAAGAATGAGTCGGGCCGCCCATCTCTTTGGCCGTGGCCCGGTTGGCGTCGGACCCCTCACCAAAGAAATGGAGCGGATAATTTGAGCCGGCCGAGATTGCCATGCGTTGCGCGTGGCCATCCGGGGCCGCGTCGCCGGCGTTGATGTTGGCGGCAGGGAAACCAATGCGCTCTCCTTTGCCGTGGACGAAGATCGCGCCTCCGATCGGAGGCGTGGCCGTGTATTGTTGGCGCTTCGATTCAACCTTGGAATCGTCGTCCACTTCGATATCGACGGCGGCCAGGTCAGAGCGCAGCTTGTTGAAGCGCACTCGCCCTTTGAGCCAATCGGTGTAGCGCTGCGCCAGCGGTAACACCGGCGTCAAGTCGCTTTCGCCCCGCGTGGCCCCAACCACACGGTTGAAAGCAAAGTGCAGCAGTACCGGCTCATCATTGCGGGCCGTATACCGAGACTTCCAAACCTTCGGTTCGAGACTTCCAGGGACGGTTTCGTGGAATTCCAACGGGCGTTCGTAGTCGCTGGAGTCCGTCTCGATCCACTGAATACAACTAGGCGGGATAGCGCGGATGAAGGCCAGGCCATCAGCCTCGCTCGGAGCGCTGACCGCAATAAACAACTCACCTGACCTGGTGATCTCATCACACCAGCTCGAGAGCCGGAGCCGGAGACGATTCTCCCGGTGGTCCCAGAATGACCGCGTGAAGCGCTCCACCGATGGCCGCGTGGAGCTAACCCCGATCCCCTGCGAACCGACGACATACGAAGTTGTTATGGTCACAATGCGCCGAATGATGAAGTTCCTGCGCCAGGCTTCCAGCGTATCCGTCAGATCCTCGCGGAGTTCGGACCAAGGTCTGTCAGCCGGGCCGGAGCCGGAACGCACCAGGTCCCAGCCAGCATCCTCAGTAGCCCGGGCGGCCGGCAGTGGGCCGGCCACGATGGAGGCCAGGGTAATGCGCCGGCGAGCTATCCAGTTAGCGAGGCGTTGCCAAAGAGTCATTTCCTGCGTCTCCTGCGTCCCCCCGACCGGGGGGAGGAAGAAAGGGGTATTCAGCGGTGGTAGGCATAGTAGAGTTTACAGCGACAATTGCGATGCGCTGGAGGTTTCGGCCCCCGATCCCAACGGAAGACTTTGCCATCCCGGCGTGTGCAAATCTCATTCGGGTTTTTGCGCTCTTCTGAGTTGGGGTCAGCCCGCCAGACAACATAGTAGATCTTGCGGCAGCCACGCGGGCAACGGCGATCACGATCAGTTATCGGTCCGCGTGGGCAAGCCATCAGGACCAGCCTCCTTTGTCCTCATCAATTCGCGGAATAACCGCGCTTTCGCCGGTGGTCAAGAACAGATCACCTGACTTGACCAGCCGATCCACCTCAGCGACCAAGGCCGCCGACAAGAGGCGGTCATCATGGACCAGCAACGAGTCGCCGGTGGCCTGGACAACGACTTTCGCCGAGGGCTTTACTTCCCACCTTAGCCCCCGCTCAATCGGAACCCCTTCAGCCAGCTCGTAACCGCAATGCTCACATTGCGTAAAGAACCACCAATAATCTGACAGTTCCTCTTCCATAGACCCCGCAAAGTAGCGAAAGCGACCGGTCTCCACCACCGCCAGGAAATCATTGCCCAGCCTGCTCTTCCCGTAGGCTTTGGAGAAATCAAAGCCAAACACAGGCTGAGCCAGCGCCTCGATCAAAGCATCGGTGATCCCCTGCCCCAGGCCGGTGAAGTCGGAGACGACGGCCACCACGCCCCAATGCCGCAGCCTGGCCACCAGCTGCTCAAAGAGGCTTGGCCGGCCAGGGCTGGCTTGGAAGTGCCGCGTCCCCTGGTCGACCCAGACATCAACGACCTCATACACCGGCCCAACCTCGCTTTGCCCGGTCACCACGCGGACAATGGTCAGCGTGGTGTAATCCCGGCCGGCGTTGGCCAACTCCACAAACGCGCCGGTGGCCGCTTCATCCTGGCCGCCGACATCGACCAGGCCAAGGTAGATTTCGTTTTGTTGGGGGCCATCGAGCCGGGAATGGCCCCCCTGCATCAACACCCGCCGCCGCCGAGGAAAAAGCCCCGCGGCCACATCGACCGGTTCATTAAAGTACTCGGTGCGAATGATCGGATGTTGTCTACCCCGTTGCCTCACTTGGCTCCCAACAAAGGCAGCGTAATGCTCATTCTCTTGGCCAACCGCAGCCGGCGAAACAATGAAGACTCTTTGCTGGCCATCGCTGGCCTCTAGCTTCTCCAGGCGTTGCTTAGTGCGCCAGAGGTAGTCGTTGGTGGTCCTAACCGTACCAACATACAAGGCGGTGGCATTGGTGCTGGAGCGCATCGGCGTAAAGCGACGCTCGACCGTTGGCTCATCATGGTCCTGAACCTCATTGACGATGAGCAACAAGTTAGCCGTGGCCCCTTCAGCTTTCGCCAGCGGATGGCCGGAGAAAAAGCCACATTGGGCCAGGCCAATGCCGCGGCGCGTGGGCTTGCTCTTAGACCACCAACTATTACCAATCCAGAGGTTGCTCATTCGATTCTCAAGCCTCGTTAACCCAGTTGAAATTTGGGTTGCCGTAGGGTAGATATGGACCATTTGGGCCTCAGTGCGGTGGAACAGCATCAGCAGGAAGGTGAGCATCTGCGCCACCGCTTCGTCCTTTCCGCTTTGGCGGGGAAAAACCCAAAGAAACTCCAAGCCCTTACGATACAAAATAGACTGTATCACCGCGTCAGCCGGGCCGACCTGGTAACGACGAAGCGGAAGCTGAACAATCAGCCGCGAGAAGAGATTGATAGAGAGGATGACATCGATCAATTTCTTGCGCATCATTGCCACCCGTTCGCAATCGCAATGTGCCAGAGCAGCAACAAAACTGCTTCCACAATCGGGGCAACGACCACCAAAACAAATAACCAGCGTAGCCGCCGCTCGATTCGCTCGATCCTATAGAGGAGCCAGACCTCGGCCGATTCGATTGGTCTGTCTGGTCGTCGTCGTTCCACATTATTTCACCAACAATTCTACTAGACCACTTAGCCAATCTGTCTCTATGCCCAGCAGGGCGGCCACGATCCCAACGAACAGCAACGCCAACCGAAACCATTGCCCCGGCGTCAACTGCGGTAATTCGCGGATACGTGGCCAGCGCCGAGGCTTTGGCTGCTTCAGCCTGCGCAATGACTTGCGGAGCTTCCGTTCTCCCTGCTTCACAGTGTCACCCCGAGATCCATCTCGGTGTTGATCTCGTCGAGGAGTTTACTAACCATCTCCAGGAACCCATCCGCCGAGGCCCCACTAAGCGCCCGCTGATCCCGCAGCAGCCGCCCCAGCCGCGAGGCGTTTTGCCCGGTCAGCGCGAACAACCTAACCACCTCGTCCAGATCGACATTGCCCGCTTTCATCTGCTCATCAATGTAAGCCGACAACTGCTCCTGACGACCAAGCTGATCCTGGACCACATCATCAATCGACTCCAGCTTCCGCGATGGCGCAGCGTAAAAGCCGTGTGTTTGCCGGTTTTTGTTGCCCGCCGGCGCGCCGGTCTTGCCCAGGTGCGACGCGCACAACTGGCTACCATGCGCAGCCCAGGCACGGCACGGCTCACCCGCCTTGGTAGTCGCCGAACATCGGCGCGAACCGTCGCTTGAGGATGACACTGTAAACCTCCATTGCCGCGACATAGGCGGCCAGGAGCAGAACAATAAATATAGCACTCAGGGATGATTGCGAAGAGGACAAAGCAGAGAGACTCCTTAAACGAGAAAAGGCCCCCGCCCGGGTGCGCGAGGGCCTTTTCCACCACACATCAAACCAGAATAAGGAGGGTAAAGGAGACCAATGCCAACCGAACGAGTGACCACGCGGTCAACTGTCACCCGAACAGTTGTTCTATTTACTTTACCATAAAACGGAATTTCTGCAAATCAAGGCAAAGAAAAAGCGCCGTTGCCCAGTTCAACGGCGCCAAGGAGTAAAACGAGGGATAAACGAGGGAAGAAAGTGTGACTTCATTATAGAACAAATGGTCTACACTGGCAAGTCAGCCTCGGTGGCGATGTAAAGCGCCTGCTTGCGCACGTAGGCCAATATCCCCGCTACGATTTCCTCGTAGTCCTCCTGAGGCGCATCACGCCTCAGAATACCATAGGCTACGATAGTAGCAACGTGATCCAACTGATCGGACCAGGACCAAGGCCCGACCAGGCCGGCGTCTTCGATTTCATCTTTGAGCCATTGTTTTCTATCCTCCATTGATCACCCCCAGCCAGACAACCCCGGCCAATATCGCCATAGCCGCCAGGATCACCAGCGGATGACAGCCCCAGAGGTGATCAGCGAAATCAACGGCGGCACGGATAAATTCGCGGATGATACGGCGCGTGTACATGGTATCCTCCAAAAAAAAAGAAACGTGATTTGACAGTATGCCTTTTGACAAGTACAATGGTCACCAACTTGTCAAGGCACACAGACAGGAGCAATATTATGAGCGATATCGTAGGAACAAGAGAAGCCGCCGAAATGCTAGAAGTTTCTCGCCAATGGGTGCTAATGCTCATTGACGGACAGAGACTTGAAGCCAAGAAAATCGGCACGTCCTACGCCATTGATGTCGATTCCATCAAAAGGTATCGACGCGAGGTCCAGAAAAAAGACGACCTGGACGAAACAATCTAATCGGAGCGCAGCGGCGGTTCAGCGCCGCCACGCCCCTAACTCACACTGTAAAGGAGACTTACAGATGCAAGCTAATCCTATTGTACGAAACTTCCATTTTTCGGACAAAAACCCCACCCCCAAAACAATCGTCACCCACACCAATCCCGACCTCGACGCCATCGCCTACGCCTGGCTGATGGCCAAGTACGCGCCAGGCTTCGGCGCATACAAGATCGAATTCGAAAGCATTGCCAACCCTGACCGGAACCTGTTGGAGCAGGCCGATTCGGTCGGCGACATCGGCGGCGAGTATGACCCCGCCCGGTGGCGGTTTGATCACCACCATTTGCCAGGCGCAGAATCAACGGCCACCTGCGCCACCAGAATGGTCTGGGAACATCTGCTCTCGCTGGGCATCGATGTCGCCCATCTGGAGCCACTAATTGAGGTCGTCCACCAGGGCGACCTCGGCTACACTGATGCAGCCGGCATCCACGCCATCCTGTGGGGCTTCGGTATAAGATTCGAGGCCAACAATAACCGCCGCCTGACCGACCAAGAGATGGCGGCTTGGGGATTTGAAATCCTGGACTGTGCGGGCCACTGGCTAAAGCGGAAAGCCGAGCTTTCCGCCGAGCTTTCCGAGAAGGTCATCTGGAAATCAGACGACAGATTGATCTGGGCCGTCGAGAATGGCTCACACGGTACCAGTTTCGCCGCCTACGCTGAAGGGGCCAGACTGATCGTGTTCTTCGGGAAGCCCATCGACCTACCCGAAGGAACAACCTACCCGGTAGGCGTATCCCGCGCCCCGGAATGGCAAGAACCGAACCTCAACGTTTCAATCGGCCACATCCTCCATATGGCCGACCACTACCCACCCGAGGTCATCGCCGAGATAGAATCTTGGTTCGTCCACCCGGCCGGCTTTTTCTCCGGCCGCGGCACGGCCAAGGGGCCGATGTTTGAGCCACCAAGATGTAGCCTACTCGACCTGGCCACCGCCATTGATCACGCTTGGCGACGGCGGGAGGTGACCGAATGACCACCCTCCCCAACCGCGCCTTAACCCTTTTCGACGGCACCCGCACTATCGTCTCCGGTTTCGTGGGGATGCTCGAAGGCATATTCACCGACACCGTCACCCGCCTGGCCCCCATCCTGGCCCCCTTGCCCCCCGCCTTTAGCGTCTACACGGCGATGACCAGAGCCGAGACGCCGTATTGGATTGCCATCGCTACGGCCTTGGCCGTGGAGCTCATCGGTATGTTTTCAAGCAAAGTGGCCGTGCGCTCCTGGAACTGGAACCGCAGCCGGCTGAAAACCGAGCCGGCCGCGCCCTTCCGCCTGACCGTGGCTATGGCCGCTATCTATTTCGTCGTTGTCCTGGTGTTGGCGCTGAGCATCGAGATATGGACCGAAAGCCTGATTATCCTCTATCCGGGCTTCGTGATCATTGCCGCCGCCACCTATGTCAGCAACGCCATTAGTGGCGATCTCAGCGCCTGGCAGCGTGAGCGCGATGAGCGCATCGCGCAGCAAAAAGAGAAGCGGGGTTTGGCGGCGGAGATCAAAGCGGCCAAAGAAACTCTTGAATCGATTCGCACCAAGGCCAATGACCTAACCGCACAGATCGAAACCTTGACCACCAAGGAAACCACGCTGAAGCGCAACATCGCCACGCTGAAGCGCAACACACAGGCCGCAGCCAGTGACGCCCCGGCCACCACCGGCGAAGACACCACCGACCAGGCTTATCAAATACTGCTCGATTTCCACCGCAACGGGGAGGAACCGAGCGGGGCCGAGTTAGGCCGGCGCTTGGGCCGCAGTGGCACATTGGGCCGGCGGCTCAAAAACGAGTTGTGGCCGGAGATTGCACAGAGCGAAACCAACGGCCACGCCAACGGGAACGGGGTGGCGCAATGAAAAAACAAGTGAAGAAAATTTACCGCTATGAAAACAGGCTAGTCAAGCCCTGCCCATGGTGCGAGGGGGCCGGGTATGACTACTATCTCCAGGAGCGATGCTGTACCTGTAAAGGGACGGGCGGCGAATGGAAGCAGATTAGAATCTTGGTGGCCGAGGAGATCATCCAAAACAATTAGGCATCACCCGCCACACAAGGCGGTTAAAATAAAACGGCTCAGGCGTTGCAGCGCCTGAGCCAACCACCGGAGAGCATAGCAAAAAACCGGTGGCTCAACAATTATATAGTAGTTAGTTAAAGGAGCATAGCAATATAATGTTTTACGATCGGAATGACCCCGAAGATTTAGAAGATTTTGTTGAAGTACTTTTCAAGATTTGCGGTTTAGTTTTCATAATAAGCTCGACAATCGGAATGACCCTTGCCATCTTCGGCAATAGCGGCCCGCCACCCGAACCACAATGGTGGCTTGACTTTGAAAAGCTTATTGGAGTAACTTGGTAAAAACAAAGCAGGCTTGGGTTTGAGGCCCAAGCCTGCCCAGGAGAAACAACTATGACCACTTGCCAACAGTGCAAACACTGGTTTACCGACGACCCCAAGCAAATCGCCATTGCCGGCCGAGGCATCTGCCTTAAAACCACCAGCGTTAAAAGTGACGGTCACGACCGGATTGCTCATCAGGACGATGATAGCAATGCGTTCGCACTGGCCACCGTCATCTCAACCTTTGGCTACAATATGGTCATCTCGCAGCTAGAGACAACAGCCGAATTTGGCTGTAACCAATTTGAGGCGAAATAATGAAACTACTCTACGACCTACGAATAATTGACCTACCCCGCTCCCAATGGAACCACGCCCAGCCCTGGCCGGTGCGGATAGCCTGGGCACTGTGGGGCCTGTGGCTGGCCATCGTGAGCATAGTTAGCCGGGTATTCACCAGGACCCGCCAAACGATTCGCGTAGTAGCCGAGACCGGCCAACTAGCCGCCCGGATCATCATTGACGACCTAGCCTTCCGAGCAGGCCGGGCCTTGCTAGGGGATCGTTTAGCGGGGACGCTTTACCCCGCATAGAGAGAGGGACCAATGCTCAACCTACAAAAACCTAACAACGCCATCCTCATCACCCTGGCCACCATTGCCCTCATCGGCCTCCTGGCCGCCTGGGACGCAATGACCCGCTGGGGCGCGATCATCGCCGGCGTCTACGCAGTCGCTGCCATCCTGAGCGCCACGGCTTGGACCGTGGCCGTCGTCGTCCGCATTGGCTACGGCCTACGCCGGGTCCGCAGCCAACACGCCATCAGCCAAGCTGAGGCGAAGGCGCGGACAATCGCCATCGCCGACGAATCCAGCCTCAACCAAGTGCGGACGATGAGCAAGGCGCGGATATTGGCCGCCAAGGCCCGCAAAGCCGAGCGGGAAGCCGAGTTGTTCATCGTGACCGCCGACCGTGACCAACAAATCCTCATCAGCGACGGCGACAGCACCCGCAAGTTCACGGCGGCTCACTTGCAATTGAGCGGCCAGGTCAACGGCGTTATCACAGCGCCAACGCCGGAGCAATCGGCGGCCTGGGCCGCGTTCCATAGCCGCTCATCGGCCGCCGCCGCGCCATTGCTCCAGGAGCCGATCACCCCGCCGGCCGAGTGGCCGGCGATTATTCCGGCGCTCAAGGATCGACAACGGATCTTGATCGTAGGCGCATCGGACGCGGGGAAGACGACGCTTTTGCGGTGGTTGATCGATGCGCGACCCAAGTGCCTAGTCATTGACCCCCACGGCTCGCCAGGGAAATGGGGCCAGGCCATGCAAATCGGCAATGGCCTAGACTACGAACGAATAGCCTCAACCCTGCCACAGCTCCTAAACGAGATGAAACGCCGCTACATTGAATTAGGAGAAGGCGCTGTGTTGGAGGGACAACATAAACGACTAACAATTGTCATTGAAGAAGCTATGGGCATCGTGAAGTATCACAAAGAAGCAGGGAAACAAATCAGCTCGCTACTCACTGACGGGCGCAAGGTTGGCTTAGACTTAATCGTCACTAGCCAATCGCGCTATGTTGAACCATTAGGCTTGAAGGGCGAGGGCGATCTACGCAAAGGGTATGTAATCGTCAACCTCATCGGCGGCAACGGCGAGCCACGGCGAGCCACGTTGGAATTCAACGCCAACAAAATTGAAATTGAACACCATCTCCCCGGTCCACATCCCGACATCGAAGCGGCCCGCGCCTTGGCCCAAGCCGCCGAGAAGATCGAGACAGATTTAGACTCGATTCTAGAATCGGAGCCGGAGCCAGCCCCAACCACCAACGGCTACGACCCGGATCAGGCCGAAGCCATCAGATCAATGTATAATGAAGGAATGAATGGCACCCAAATCGCCCAAGCGTTGGGCTACAAAAGTTACAGCGGGGCCATCTACTATGAAATTAAAGCGGCCTTAGCCGCACAAGAGAAATCTTCTTCTTCTACTACCGAACAGACGTTCTAACGCCAGAAACGGCGATTTTAAGCCGTAGCAGAAGAAGAAAACGACCTAGATAATAAGACAGAAACGAGACCCTTAACAAATGGAGAGAATTACCAAATACTGGACCAAACACACCCCGGCCGGCCGCTGGGCGCTCGGCTGGCTCGGCGGCCACCTCGTAGCCATCGGCCTCGTAGCCGGCCTCAGCCGCCAACCACTGAGTCTTTGGCGGCTGGTGGCCAGCGGCACAGCCATCGCCATCTGCTACGCGCTGGCCCGGCGCAACCAGGAGACTATAGCCAGCGTAGGGCTAACGCTGATGTTATCCGCCGACTTCCTCATCCCGGCGCTGATCAACTACGGCCAAGGCGACGACTTCAGCAACTTGACCATCGCTTCGGCCATTGTCGTCTTCATGGCCGGCGACCTGCTAGGCCAATACGCTCTACTCGCCGTGGCCGGCCTAACCGCCTTAATCCTGCTAGTGGCCGAGGATCAACTGTTCCGCGTCGGCGTCGGCACAACCCTGACCGCCTACCTAGCCATCTCGACCGCGCTCTACTACCACCGCCACCAGACGGAGCGCAGCCAGGCGGCCCAGGCTGACTTTGAGCAGCGCCGGCCGCGTGGCCGCCTGGGGCGCTACGATCACCGCGACGGCTACGTCCGGCTGCGGCTCGACACCAGACGCGGCGAACGGCTGCAGGTCCGAGTCGAGCCGAAATACTTTGACCAGCTCGAGCTGACCAACGGCGAAGAGATCATCATCGACCGCTACGAGGTCCGTAGCGACAACGGCCAGACCTACATCCAAGCGCTCTCCATTACTAAGCTTTAAGATTGAAAAATTGACCACAACGAGGATCAATCTTATAATGATTAGACAACTGAGCATCACAGCATTTTCAACAGCGCCGCGTTTAACGCGGCTTGGCTGTGCGCTACGCACATCGCGGCGTTTCGCCGCCACTCTGTTTACAGAGAATAGCCCCGCTGTTTTTCATCGCAGATCGGTATCCACAAACTAAGGATACCCCTGCCTGAAGAACAGCGGGTTTTTCGTTTAAAAATCTACGGCCCGATGGGAGGCGACCAAACCTTTACCCCATCGGGCCATCACCGGGACAAGCCCGTATGCAAACGCGCCCCTAAGCGCGACTTTGCCTATTAAAGTAACCCTAGCCTAAGCCAGGGCTTTCCCCAAAAAAAACAAGCAATCTCTTAAACCCAACCCGCCTAGAGAGATTGCTTGTTAAAAATGATATGAGCAATTATAACACACCAGCTCAACCAAATCAATTACCGCTTGACAACGAGGTCCCTATGACTGACCCTGCCTCACCCCCCAACCCCTGGCCCGAAGCCTTAGAGCAATTACGCGGCCAAACAACCAAAGCGACTTTTGACACCTGGCTGGCCAACACCACGGCCACCGCCGACAACGGCAGCCTGACCGTCCACGTCAAAAACACCTACGCCGTGGACTGGTTACAACACCGCCTCCACCCGACCATCAGCCGCGCCGTAGCCAGCGCCGCCGGCCGCGAGCTTGAGGTAACGTATCAGGTCGGCGGCGGGCCGGAGCCAGGACCGGAGCCACGCCCCAGACCCCAGCCGGAGCCCGGGCCCGGCGAGATCAGCGTCGAATTGATCTCGTTTGACCCCGCTCACTGGGGCCACGTCACCACGCAACGCTATGCCATTATTTTTTGGCAGCCACTCTTGGGCAGTTTCCCCTTCGGCGTGTGGGGGACATTGAGAGCCTTCGCCTGGAGCATCGAGGCCGAGGGCTGGCCGAGCATTGAGCTACTGGCCGATGTCTGCACCAATAGCAACCGCCACCGGCTCTTGGGCCGAGCCGAGCGGGCCGGGCGTAAGGCACAGATCGGAGCCCTAGAGATACTAAGCCGGGCGCGAATCATCCACGTTCGCACCCAGGGCAAGGGACGGAAAACACAGTATTATTTCCGGGTGCTGGACCATCTGCCCTTGCTGACGCCACGGCAGATGGAGTATTTACCGCCAGCCCTCCAAGAGCGGCATAGGGAATGGCTGCGCAAATGCAGCATCGACTACGAGGAGTGGCAACAATTGAGTTTCGAGTCGCTCCTTGACCCGGAGGATTAGCCCTTATGTCCGGGACATAAGTAATTAATCCAGTTATGTCCGGGACATAAGTAAATCAAATCGCTTATGTCCGGGACATAACAAGGTCAAAAATCGCTTATGTCCGGGACATAACAAAAACAGCGATTACTTATGTCCGGGACATAAGCAGATGTGTCCGGGACATAGCTAATATATAAAAGATTAATATAAGCTTATTATAATGAAGGAAGGAGACTCTTTTATGAGCGAACAGCGTGCGCCCTACCACACACCATATCACTACAGTAAACCAGAAAACCGCACCGCCTACCCGGGCTCCCACCTCGAATTGCTGGCCGAGGCGCTGGATACCCTAGAAACCGAAGCACCGGAGAGCTACGACGAATATTCCACGATCCACCAAGCCATCGAGGAGGTGCTTGGTGGAAGCGTAGCGCCACTCCAACTAATGGAGTGGCTACTACAAAGTACAAGTACCTAAAAAGGAGACACCATGCAAAAGAGGATCCACACTGAAACAGATATGCACAACCTAACCATAATCCAAAGTCGGGCCGAGATGGATTACAACCTGATCGACGAATACGCCGCCCAGATGCAACGCGGCGTAGAGTTCGATCCCATCAAGGCCATCTATGACAATGAGGAGAGCCGCTACTACGTCTACGATGGCGCACACCGCATCGAGGCAATGCGCAAAGCCCAACCCACAGGCGGCCTGCGAGTCAACTTCGAAAATGGCACCCGCGCCGACGCCGAGTGGGCCGCCCTGGCCGCCAACGCCAAGCATGGCTTACGCCGATCCCGCAAAACCAAACGGCGCGTGACCAAGAACGCGCTGCTGCTGAGGCCAGACCTCAGCAACCGCGAACTGGCCAAGCATTGTCAGGTTGATCACAAGACGGTCGGCCGGCTACGCGTCGAAATGATCGAATCTGGGGAAATTCCCCAGATAGACGAGCGGACCGTGGAGCGCAACGGGACGACGTACACGCAGAAACCCAAGAGCGGCTTTGTGGAGCAGATAGAGGCGGCAGCTGCAGCAACACCCCCGCAGTACACCCCCATCCACGCCCTTGAGTCCCTAGTCCGCGCCTGGCTTGGCGGCTTAATGAACCCGAATGCAGACACCGACATCCTAAGCAAAATCAGGGAGCGCAGCCAGCGTGGGCAGGACTGGCTCTCAAGCCTCAGTGACTACGTGAGACATCGACACGATGCCAAGCACCGCAAAAGCGATTTACGGCAGGCGTGTAACAATGTCTTGGAGCAGATGCGGCAGGAAGCGACGACCGAGCCCATCGCCAAACCCTGCGCCAGTTGCGGCAACGAATACCACATCCAGGCAACCAATGAGGACAGCGACAACGGCCTTTGCTGGCCCTGCACCGTCGAGACCAGGGCCGAGGAGCGCGAGGCCAACAGCATCATTCCCAAACTCAACACCACCGAAACCCGCCGCTTTGAGCTAAAACAGCGTATTCGGACACTCCTAAGATCGGTGCCCGACGAAAAGCTAGATCAATTCGACGACTGGCTAACCAGCGTCGAAATTATTTTTGACAACCTACCAATAAAGGAGACGTAAATGATTGATATAAGCACAACTATCGAAGCGAGATTTTATCTACGCTGGATGACTGTCAGCCGACTGAAAGAAATCCTGGATCAGCTCGACGACAATGCGATCGTCGTCCCAAACCGAGTGGGAAATCTTTCCGTCCGTGATTCAAATGATGTTTCAACCGGCTTCATCGACTTCAACGAAGAGCGATTCGAAGCTGATAATTAGCCTACGGAGCGTAGGACAAACGCTTAATATATTAAAGGAGAAAGAACGATGACCAACGAACTAACCACCACCCAACGCGCCATCACAACCCAGGCGCTACGCAACGCCAAGGACACCATCGAGGCGCTGCAGGAAGCGCCTTTGGACATTGGCCAGGCCTGCACCATCTATGATTTGTGCGTGGCACTGAACATTCAGCCCGTCACCATCCTCGGCGAGGCCCTGACCCTCATTGACGACAGCGACATAGGCGCGCCGGCACTCCTCGATCTACTTAAGGAGATGCCGGAGTTTCTGAGCGAGATCGGGAAGGCGGTGAATTTATGACCCAGGAAACCCCCGACCTTGGCCCTTGTTGCGCCTGCGAAAAAACCGGCGAGGATGCCCGCAACATCCTATTTATCAACCGGCGCAGTCCCACCCCGGGGAAGGGCTGGGGCTGTCTGCAATGCGGCATCCCCAACGATGGAGCGGTCGCCGTTTTCTGCGACGATTGTTTCAGGAGCGGAGCCGAGCCCCAGTTTGTCTGCACCGGCTACCCGGCCAGCGATGGCCGCACGCCGTTCGCGGAATTGTCCGGAGAGAAATTCGACCACGACCTAACCAAACACCCAGAAACCATAGATGTAGACTAAGGAGAACACCATGCGCCAAAATAAAATCCAAGCTATCAAGGAGACCAGGGCTTGGCTGAAGCAAAAGCCATTGTATTTAGATACCGAAACTACAGGACTCAGCAATACCGATGAGATCATAGACCTAGCCCTGATCGACCACGACGGCCAGGCCCTCATTGACACATTGATCCGGCCGACGGTGCCGATTAGCCCAGGGTCCGAGGCAATCCATCGGATCAGCAATGAGATGATCATCAACGCGCCAAGCTTCGCTGAGATAGTGCCCAATCTCATCAGCCTGACCCAAGGCCGGCTAATTATTATTTATAACGCTGACTTTGATTTGCGCATAATCAGACAATGCGTACAAATCCATAGAATCAAAATAAGCCCCATCGAAAGCAGAACTGCCTACTGCGCGATGAAGCTTTACGCCCAGTTTTACGGCGAGTGGAATGAATATCATGGCAATTATCGCTGGCAACGCCAAGAGGCCGCAGCGCACCAGCTCGGCCTCAACGTGCCCGCCGATCTACACCGGGCCAAGGCCGACGCGGCGTTGTGCCGGCTGATCGTTGAGGCGATGGCGGCGACGCCGTTGCCGGAGGAAGAAAGCGAGGAAGACGATGCCTAACCCGGAAACTATATCCTGCCGCATATGCGGCGAGACGACCCTGGCCAATCCCACGAAACTATGCGAGCGCTGCTTCAACATGGCCAACGCTATCGCCGGAGATCCAGAGCTGGCCAGGAAAATCCTGGCCGACATTGATAAGGAAAGAGGCAATGACTAAATTATTCATCCACATCCTATTCCCCGCCGAGCTACGCCCCAACGACATCCAAATCATCAGCCCGCCGGCCGCCGATCGGCCCGGCCAGGCCCGGCTACAGGCGGCGATGGTCGGCGATCGCCGGCCAGAGGCGCCAAATTCGCTACCGCTGATCAGCCAAAGCCAGGCCACGGTTGGCTACGTGGCCAACACGGACTACATGGAGGAACCCTATGAAAACAGCTACATCATTACCCGATGAGTTCGCCGTACACGATACCGGCGACGACGGAAAAATGACCCTGGACGAATATATGCGCCAGAGCATTAATCTAATCGTCGATATCGCCCAAGAGGCGATCACAAAAGATATGGTCAAACCCGGAGAGGTGAAGGTCGCGCCGATAATCTTTGACGCGATCCGAGAGCGGCTATTCGCGGAGTGGCTGGCCGCGAAAAGAGACTATTTCCAATTCCGGGAGGAAGACAATGGCTAACCTCACCGGTAAAACCACCACCGTCAGCCTAATTGACTTAGCCGAACATCTCGAAGCTGAGGGCCTGGAGATTGCCCGGCCCATCTACTACCGCTGGATCGATGGTGTCCACACTCCGATCCTGACGGTACAAAAAAAGCGCCTCGCCGGCCAGGGCGAGACGCTGACTGTCCACGCGGCACCACGAAGCTGCAATGTGAACGCCTAGCATGATACTGTGCTAGGCAAAGATAAGCAAGGCCCTGTCTCAACGGAGACGGGGCCGCCAACAAGGGAAAACAAGGGAAAACAATGGAACTAATTTACTGTGCCGACGGCAACGCCAGGTTTGCAGAGATTGCAATTAAGGCTGGCTTTACCTACGGCGCCCAACCACTGCGGACGACCTATTTCCCCATCGACTTTGCGGACTTACATCCCAACGCAATCCCACCGAAAACTGACTACATCGCTGCCCTGGCCAGACATCGGCCGCGGCTGGCCACGGTCACCGACTGGACCACTCCGGAGCAATTGCCGGAGGTCCTAGCGTGGGCCGAGGAGGCAGCGGCCCACGTCGAAACGGTGATCATCATCCCCAAAGTAATCGGCGGCATAACCCAGCTACCCCGGCGCATCGGCGGCAAACCAGTACGTTTGGGTTACAGTGTCCCCACTAAACACGGCGGCACCGAGTTGCCAATCTGGGAATTTGGCGACTGGCCGGTGCATTTGTTGGGCGGCAGCCCACAGCAACAGATGAAACTGGCTCAGTACCTGAATGCCGTTAGCGCCGATGGAAACATGGCGCACAAAATGGCCACCGGGCGCATATTATGTGTTTGGCTCCCGGACGGGCGACGGTACGAAAAAGGCCACTGGGTGGCGATGGCCAAATACCGGGCACGAGAATTTGGCCTTGGACCAGTCAAGGAAGACGCGCCCTATATGGCATTCGAGTATAGCTGTCAAAATATTATAGCCGCCTGGCGGCAAAGATAAGCAAAGGCCCTGTCTCCGTTGAGGCGGGGCCTTTTTAATTTATAACTATCGCCAACAATCCAACCTCCCGCGCGTCCGCAGCCGCGCTGAGTACAGCGCCGCTGCTCCTCGCGCGCAACCATAGCCGAAGCCGAGCCGCGCCCCGCTACGCTGCGCGGACCTCGCGCCTGATCAGGCGCTCCGGGGGTCCAGCGATGCAACCTATTGCCACCAGCCAACCTCTCCGCGTCCGCAGCGAAGCGGCGAAAAAAACCTCGCCGCCTCGCTGCTCCTCGCGCACTGCAGGCCAAGCAGATATTGAATCCCAGAAAAAATTGTTAGCGACGAGATATAGAGAAATTTTCGACAATTTTCACCAATTTTCACGGGAATCGACGCATTTTAATGTTATTTTAATGTTGGCGGCTTATTCTGTTAGCAACTGTTGAAAAAGGAGAAACGACTATGAAAACTTGGAATGACTATGACCCAGTGCTAACCGCTCAGGAAACCGCAGACTTACTGCGAATCGACCGCCTAAACACCATCACCGAGAAATGCCGGCGCGGGGAATTGCCAGCTTTCAAAGCCAGTGGCAAGGCGTGGCGCATTGACCGCGATAGACTGCGCATGATGTTTGCGCCGAAAAACCGGAAGAGCATCAGCCTCAGTGACCAGCTCGGGGAGATTGAGTTGGCGTTGTCTACGTTGGCGGCGGTGCATAGCGGTACGGCCATTGAAGAACAGCTTCGGGCGGCACATGCGGCGACGCTCGAAGCCTACAACCAAGCCCGCGAGGCTGAATAGAGAATCGATAGATCTAAGTTAGCCCCTACCCTCTTTTGGGTGGGGGCTTTTTTTTGGGAAATGACAAGGAACAGCGGCTGGCAGGCAAAGGATTGCAGTGCGCTCACCTTGATTTTACGCTGAAGTAACGCCACGCGCTGCCGCGCCGCCCCCCCGCCCAATTTCACCTAGTCGCTCCTGCTAAAGCTTCTCTGGGTTCAGCTTGCCCCGCGAGCAACCTCGTTGGCGGGGGTTCGTCGCGGCTCCCGCCGGGGCAGCGGCCGGGCGTTGGGAGGTCGGCTCCTATCTATAATTTCAGGTAGCGCCTCTCTCAACCTTGCTTGCGGCGCAAAGTAATGCCGCCCCTACCGCCGCCCCCCTGCGTGCCCGGCTCTGCCCACGGCGGGCTCTTCCCTGTGCAGCTCCTCCCCCTTTTTACCCGGCAACAGCTCTCAAACACCAGAACTATCTTGTTGTGGTTGGCTGTCGCGGCCTGGGCGTTGGGGCGTGTCGGCGTGGTTTTGGTGGTTTTTTCTCTCATCTTCCTCTCATCTTATTTTAATGTTCCTTTAATGTTGGCGTGTTATTCTGTGTGTGTTAGTGGGTGTTGGGGTTGGCCCTTCGCCCGTCGCGCTTTTGGGGGTGTTTCGTGTCTGTTTCTTCGTTTTTCGCTGGTTTGCCCGTCGGTCTTGCTTCTTCGTCTTCGTTCCTCGGTTCGTCGGCCGCTCCCGGTCTGGTGTTGTCCTTCTCTGGGCCTGGTCGTTTTGGCCGTTGCGCCGCTGTCCGCCGCCTCGTTGCCGCCGCTGGTCTCCGTTGCTCGTTGCTTTGGGCGCCGGGCTTCCTGGTCTTGGTCGTTGGGCCTTCGGCTTTGGCCGTCTCCTTTGCCTCGGCTCGGCCTTGGCTTCGGTTCGCGGGCGTGCCTTCGGCTCGGCGGGCCGCTGGTTCGGCCGTTGGGTCTGGCGCCTCGCGTTGGTGCGTGGTTTCGTCGGCCCGGTCGTTGTCTGGTGCGGTTCTGGTGGCCGGCTTTGTGTCCGCCGCCGCCGCCGCCGCGTTTTCTCGTCGTTGGTCTGGTCGTTTGCCGGCTCGTTGTCGTGGCGCTGTTGTGCGCCGCCGGCCGTCTGGTTTGTTCGCGGTTTCTGTGCCCGTGGTGGTGTCCGCGTGAGCGTGGTCGGGTTTTGCGGTTCGCGCCGCCTGCCTGTTGGCTCGGGCGCTTTGGCCGGCCGCCTGGTCTCCGCCGCGGCCGCCTCCGGCCGCGGCGTTGCCGTTGGGTGTTGTGTGGGCGCTGATCGCCTTGTGCTCTCGGCCGCCTCGTCTGCTGGTGTGCGCGTGTTCGCCGCTTTTGGCCCTGGTGGCGTGGGTGCGTGTTCCGCGTCGGCCGTTGGCCCGGTTTTGGCCGCCGCCGCTGGTGGCGTGGCCGTGGCTTGGTGGGCTGGTGGTGGGCCTGGTGTGCCGTTGCGCGGCCGCTTGGCCGGCCGGTCTGCGGCCCTGGTGCGCGCCGTTGCCGCCTCTGGCCCTGGTGCGTGCCTTGTTGGCCTCGTTGCTTCGCCTGCGCCGGCCGGTCTGCGGCCCGGCTCGGCGTGGTCGTCGTCCGGCTCGGGTTCGTGGTCGGCGTTGGCCTTGGCCGCCGGTCTGGGCGTCCCTGTGGTCGTGGCCCCGCTCGGCTGGTCGTGGTCTGCGCCCTGGCCGGGTGCGTGGTCGGCCCTGGTCGGCCCTTGGGCCGGCTGTTGGCGTTGGTCTCCGCCGGCCGTGCAGCCGGCTTTGTTTTAGGTGGTTCGGGTTTTTCGGCCCGCTGGGGTTCCTCCCCCAGCGGGCTTTTTTTTTGCGTGGTCTTACTCGCGCCTCTGGCGCTCGTTGGCGCTGTTGTTGGCGCTGTTGTTGGCGTGGTCTTACTCGCGCCTCTGGCGCTCGTTGGCGTGGTCGTTGGCGTGCCCCTCGCAGTCCCAGCAGCCTCCAGCTACCCCGCCCATCTGGGGAATTTCCCCAGATGACCCAGAGGGGAATTTCTCATCTTATTTTAATGTTCCTCTCATCTGGCTCTAATTTTGGCGGTTTATACTGTTGTTGTCAGTAGTTAGCGGGTTCTCTCTCTCGCATAGCGCGCGATATGGGAGGGGGAAGAAGAACCAACTAACAGGGTGAGAGGACGAGCTTACCAGTATGAGCCAAACGCGGCCCGAAACGCGTTATCATAATCAATCTGGTTGATGTGGACGGTACGAGATTTTGGCGATTTGAACGGTTCCCACATCACAAAAAACGTCCAAGGCAAAAACCGTTGAAAATCGCAGAGGAACCACACTAGCGCTAGTGTCCCTCCCTTTGGGACCGATCCCGATCAGCCCCAAGGGGAGGGGGAAAATTTGGAAGCACCTTAACATAACAATATAGCTCACCGGGCGACGGTGTAACACCGGCTTGAGGTAAATCTGAGCCCAGAGAGTGAGCAATAAAAAAGCCCCCGCCGATGCTCAGAACATCGGCGGGGAATCCACCCCCTAGTACAAAGGAGAGAAACTATGTTTATAGCTATAAATCTGGCTGATCTAACACATTATATCGGCCCGGATACAGGTCTTCTATCCCCATTGAAACTACTACTACAACCAGTAACAACAGATTGTACAGTACGATGTGAGGGAAACCGGTTTGACGGAGTCGCCATACTGGTTGATACAAACCCGGAGCGATGGGATGCTATCTATGAAATTATCCGCAACGGATGTGGAAACCTAAAACCCATCCCAAAGTACAAATTGCGGATATACCAAAGCAAAACCGGACGAGGCGGCTGGAAGCGCATTTAAAGTAAGCCCCCGCCGATGCTCAGAACATCGGCGGGGGATCCACCAAACCCCTAGCGAAAGGAGCAATATGTATTTCAACCACCTACACACCGTCGAAGACATCAAGCGAGAGTACCGCCGCCTGGCCTGGCTCCACCATCCAGACCGCGACGGCGGAGACACGGCCACGATGCAGCGCATCAACGCCGAGTACGAAATGGCGCTGAAGCGTTGCGACGGACAGACCAGCCAAGGCAGCGACGGCAAAGACCACACTTACCATTATGACCAGAAAAAAGAACGGGATTTGATCGACAAAATTAACGAGTTATTGAGCCTAAAACTAGAGGATATCAATATCTGGCTTGTTGGCACCTGGCTATGGATTGACGGCGATACCAAGCCCCACCGCGAAGCCCTGAAAGCCGCCAAATGCCGATGGCACCGCAAGCGCCAGAAATGGTATTGGCACTCTGGGAAATGGCAAGGCCGAAGGAGCAAAAAGGGATTCTCTCATTTGGCCGCCAAGTACGGCCTGGAAAAACAGGAAGAAGCCTAACAATAAAAAAGCCCCCGCCGATGCTCAGAACATCGGCGAGGGCCAACTAAATCCATATCCGCAAAGGATTGATTATGAATACTAGTATAGCAGAAGCTCGAGCCACCTACAACCGTAGCTATCGTCAATGGATTGTCGCCGATGGCAACACCATCATTGACGCCCTGGCCCCTGGATGCCAGGAGCAAGCGCAGCTTGCCGCCATGCGCTACAATAACCCCGCCCTGGCCGACGAAGTCGAGGCCATCATTGAAAATAATCGCTTCCACCCGGAGGCCAAAGCCATCGAGTCCCGGACCATCAAAGCCGGCTTGCTCATCCAGAGCGGCAACGTGATGGCTGAGAGAGCATGGCGTGATGGCCGCTACCATGCAGCCGAGATTGCCGCAGTCCGCAGCCAGAGCGACGCTAACCGCGTCTACGGCGTGTACTTCACATTCGCAGGCGATGACAACTATTTGGCCTGCGAATGTGAGGATCATGGCAACGGACTCCAGCGCGATTATTACCCCATCGGCCACCCGGAGCGACCGCGATCAGGGGCGCCGGTATTGTTCAATGGTCAAATCGCTTGTAAGCATATTTTGGCGATTTTAATCTGCCAAATTTTAGGAGCATAATTATAAGGGCGGGGATAGGACCCCGCCCAAGGAGAAACAATGTCTGACAACGATTTTTTGAACCGCAGCGCTCCCAAAGAGCACATTGAAAATGACTACGAATATCCAATCATCCAATGGAACAATGGCTACACCGGAGCCACCGGCGTGTTGGCCAATGGCGGTTTCGAGTTGCCACTGAGCCAATTTAGAGACCTAGTGGCCGGCGAAATCCTCGACATTCCGCACCGAAACGGCACGGTCACGGAACTTGGCTACCTGCTCCAGGTAATGCACCTGGCCATAGTGCAATCACACACAGCTTACTACAAGGAGCAAGGGGATAATGTCCTATGGTCCTCAACGCCAGATTTTGACAATGGCTACCGTAGCCGAACGCTCTATTTCTGCTACGCCGCCGAGATCGAACAATCAGCCCAGTTAACGCCGGTTATCCTCAGCGTAAAATCCAAAGTGGCCCAGGAGTTCAAGGCCCTGCTTCGCGCCTTCCGCAGCCAAATCTTGGCCACCGCCGACAAACTGAGCGGTAATCGAAACGCGCACTATTTCTACTATGTCCCTGTGGGCAGTAATGGCCGCGAGGTACAGCAGGGTGGGCCGCAGGGAAGCTATACCATTGCTCCCCCCATCCCCTACTGGGACACTCAAATTTCAGAAATTCCCAAGGGATCCCAGATAGACACTTTGAGAGAATTAGCCATCCCCGACTACCTCTATAGCCACATCCTCGAAAGCGGATGGGATGAGGCCAAAGCCTGGCAGGAATCACTGGCCAGCAACGGCGGCGATCCCACCCCGCCTCCCAGGGACCCGCAACCCAGCGGCCCGGCCCCGATCAGCCCAGCCAACGAGGCCCAACCCATCAGCCGGCCGCCGATGACCGAGGCCCAGGCCGTAGCCAGCGCTCAGACCATGAGCAACGAGGAGGCACAAAGATTATTCCAGGCCAACGTTGGCGATGCGATACGCGCCGGCTGCATTGACCACATCACGGCCACAAACCTGAGAAACGATGCCGACCAGGTCAGCGCTTGGCGCATCCTTTCACAGGCGCTAAACGGCCAAGCGATTGCCGCCTAAGCTGTTTGCATAGATGCCCCGGCGCTATAGCCGGGGCAAAGGAGAAATATTTGGACTAATTTGGGACCGATTTCCGCACAGTTGCGTAATTTGACGCGGCAGTGTGGTACAATGAGTTTAACCAAATCAACCAATTTACAAGGAGACATAATGAAAACTGTAACCATCCCCCAAAAAATGAGCGGAACCGGCACCATCCACGACCTGGCCAGCCAGCACTTTCATCGCGAGATAAAATTCCCCGCCGGCCACAAATACGCCGTCGTCCTAGCCGCCTATTACGGCGGGCGAGGATACTCCACGCACAGAACGGAGGAAGCCGCTATCACGGCCAGTAATCGCCAAAGGGAGTTTAGCCATCAAGTGATGGACAACAACGGGAATTACTACGATGTGGATGTCGATTATGACGCATTAGTACGCCGATAAACCACCCCGCAATCCCACAACACACAGATAGCCCCGGCCGGGAGGCCGGGGCAAAGGAGAAAAACAATGAATTCAATGATGAAAGAAAAGGTGAAGGCCATTGCCAAAAGAGAAAAAAACGGTTTGGTTGCCACCTGCGAGAAATGCGGGAAAAGGGGCGGCCCTGATCTGGTCCCGTACAAAGTCGAGTACTGGCCCGACTTTCAGTCGGGGAGAAGTGGGCGAATCGCTTATAGATGCGAAGCTTGCAAAACCAGCCTCTGAGTCGCCCCCAGACACCTCCACCCCCCAAAGAGCCACCTTGGAGGTGGCTCTAAATTTTAGACTAAATATCGGATTCTGGTATCAATGACTCCGATATCTTAATGTCACGCCGGGACCTCAGTACCAAACCGCCTTAAATCCCGCCGAAGGCCCAGGAGAATCGCCCTCAGCGCGATTCTCCCTAGAACACCCGTTCTAAAACCCCCAATCCCAATATTTAACAAGAGACTAATTTTGTAAAATAAAGGGGTTGGAGGAATTTTAATGAATTTGGCGCAGAATCACGGTATTTGAGAGTTGGCCGTGATATAATTTTCCAACTGCGGAGTATAATAGAAGAGAGAACCAAACCACACAGATAAAGGAGAACACTTGATGACTAAAAAATACCCAAAGACCATCCACCTCGAGGAACACCCGGCGACTTGGGGCTGCTACTATACAATCCCCGGAGAATCACCCGACAGCGAAGGCAGGCCAAAACTCCATCACGATTTTAACGAGCTTCCACCTGAATGCTCCCTGTGGCTATGTTGTGCAAGTGGAGCGGCCGTCGACCAATTGCTAGAGGCCGGCATAGGTAAAATCGTCGCAACCCGACCAGGAGCTTACGGCGGCGAGAAAAAAACCATAGAAATTGATGTTGACCAGCTAGAAAAAACGTGTAAAATCTACTGGGACAACGTCAACAAGGCCGGCGAGGCCGCCGACCGGCAAAAAAACCATTGCCACTATTGCGGGGGGACGCCCGTTGTGAGTACTGATTTCTTTGGCGCTCCCTGCTGCGCCCAGTGTTATTGACCGTAGCCGGCCAACGTGATAGGCTACGGTCAGGAGGAAACGCCAATGACTGTACCAGCTCGCACCTACAAACACCTTGCCGGCGCCAAACGCGCCGGTAAGAAACTTTGCCTTGATAGGGGCTGGCCAGGCTACGAAATCTACACCCTAGATCAAATCTACCTGGTCACGCCAGATAGGCGGGTGGCC
>Ga0210081_1000039_pt1 | contig 31411 bp, 30 predicted proteins | sample White_ThreeSqA_D_FD_185589 | JGI IMG/M metagenome (GOLD analysis project Ga0210081, IMG submission 185589) | Wetland microbial communities from the San Francisco Bay, California, USA, that impact long-term carbon sequestration -... | ecosystem: Environmental > Aquatic > Marine > Wetlands ...
ACGCCAGCGGCACCTGCCTGAACGTCACGAGAGCCGATTCGATAAATCGAGTTTTGTATTTCATTAGTGATTCCCCGCTTGGAAAGAATGCGAAAGCTTGAGCCATGTGTGTGACAACCAGATTTCGCCCGTCTGCTTTTTATTCGAAGTTCTGCGGTGGAGGCAGAAAAACGCTCAGCTCGCTGAGCTGGTGGGGGTAATCTAACGCAGCGAAAATGCTTGCGCAATAAAGGCTTGGGAACGAATCCGGTCACGGACTCTGCGACAATTCCGGCGTGTCAACCCTGTTTCAAGAATCGAGCTTATGAAAGGGGTACAAGCTATTGTTTTTCAGCAAATTGAATGACGGCGATCATCGGCCAGTGGTCGGAAACGCCGGTCCTGGTAGCGCTCCTGTAGCGCTCGGGCGTGCCCGTCGATGACACCTGCGCCGGAATCCCGTTGGCAATTGCGACCGAATCAGCGCGAATTGCGACTGTTGCATTTTCGCCACGAGGTGGCGAAAACAGGATCATGTCGAGAAACGACCAGGTGTTGTCGCGGCCGTAAAAGTAGCTGCCCGGGCAGTCGCTGCAACCGACGTCATGCGCCAGCGTCCAGCTGGGCCGGGCGTAGTCGTCGAGCAGGCCGGTCGCAGCTGCTTCCCCGCTGGTCGTATTGAAGTCACCGGCGGCAAAAACGGCGTTGTCGGCGGGCAGGGCGTCGCGCAGCGCAGCGAGATGTTCGTAAGCGGCGATCCGCATTTCGGTCGGGTGAAAGGGCGCTGGAAAGTGCACGCTGAAACCCGTCAGCACGCCGCCGTCGGGTAGCAGGAAATCGGCCTGCAATACGCCGCGCACGTCGCCTGCTCGATCGGCGAACTCCGGCGGCAAGTGCAGGGGATGCAGGACCGGCTCGCCCTGGAGCGGCAGTTTCGACAGGAACGCGACGTCGATACCGCGGACATCGTCACCTTCGACGAGTATCGCGGGCCGGTAGCCGAGCCCCGACAGGTACTCGGTCCGCAGACGTTCGAGGATGGCCACGTTCTCGACTTCCTGCAGCGCGATGATATCGGCGCCCTGGCCGTCGTTGACCTGGCGAATCGTCGCCGCGAGCGCGCCGAGTTTGTGGTCGACGGCAGCATCGCTCCAGTCGAGGTCCAGGCACTCGTCGCGCCAGCTGTCGACCGCGATTTCGCTGCAGGCCGCGATGTGCTCCGGATTTTGCTTGGCCTTGAGCGGCAGGTAGGCCTTGTCATCCTTGCCGGGGTCGTCAACGTTGTCGAACAGGTTCTGCACGTTGAATGTCATGACGGTAATGGCAACCGTCTGTTCGCTGTCCAGCGCCGCAAAGTCGGCATGCAACAGCGCCGCATGACGATTTTCACCGGTAACGTATACATTGCGTTGATCATCGCCGAAGGCGACGGCCTCGGCATTGGGGAGGCCGCCGAGGGACACGCGCACGGGCCGGGTATTCAGGGCATCGAACCAGTCCTGCCCGGGCTGCCGTTCATAGTAGTAGACGGCACGCGACGTCAGGATGACCGCGGCGCGATTGTCTGCGGAAATATCCATCGCCGACGGCTGCCAGTGCCAGTCATTGGTTTTCGGTGCGAATTCCACGTCCTGGCGGGTGGGTGGCGGCAGGCTGGTGATTGGCCCGAGCCAGGTGGCGGTGATCCTGTCGTCATCACCGGGGCGCAGTGGCAATTCGTACAGGACCGGAGGAATGTCGCGCTTGGTAAGAACCAGGACACGCTCATTCTCCATGTCGACAGCTATCGCCTCGGCGTCCCGCGGCCCGTTCGGGTACTCGAACCTGATGCGCCAGTCGACACGCGTGTCTTCCTTGCTGAGCTTCGGCTCCTTGAACACATAAAGTGAGCGAGATTCGTACTGCGCCTCGTTGTCGCCGATATCGGCGACGAGGACATAGGGATCACCATCGAGTTCGAAGGAGGCGAGGTCCTCCCAGTCCTTGTTTTTGGAGTCCTTCAGTTCGAACTCGCCGAGACGTATCCCATGGCTGTCGATCGCATGGATGGTCTCATCAGCGCCGCTGTCATTGATGACATACAGGACACCGGGTTGGCGCAGGGAACGTGCGAGCGCGCTGGCTTCGGTTATGCCGGGATCTTCGAGGTGACCGTTGACCTCAAACGCAAGCGATGCCGGCTGCTCGATGTTCGAGCAGCCGGCAATTGCCAGCAATATGACTAGGCGACGAATTACTCGCCGAAGCTGTAACCGACCTCAACGCCCCACATGCGTGGCTCATTGACGAAGCCGGTGTTGTTGCTAAAGTCGACGAAACCGAGGACGTTATTCTCGTCCGTGATGTTGCGGCCATAGACGGCAACCTGCCAGCCAGTTTCGAGGTTCTCATAACCGAGGCGGATGCCGCCTTCAAACTGGTTGTCGGTCTGGAACTCGATCGCTTCGTACAGCGGCATGTTGATCTTGCCGGTCCACGCCCAGTCGGTGAAGAAGTAGAGGCGTGAACTCGAGCCATCGCCGACCGGCGTGCTGTAACGCAGCGTGAAGTTGGTCGTCGTCCGCGGTGCGCGCGGGAACGGGTTGCCATCGAGCAGCACCCGGTTCGGGTCGCTCGGGTCTACCGGGTCGAGCGGGGTGCAAAGCCCGGAACCGCAAGGCACGGTCGCGAGCGTCGGATCCTTGATCTCGGTATCGGCATAGGCGGTACCCAGCGAAACGAGCAGGTTCTCGGTGATCAGCCACTCCAGGTCGACCTCGAAGCCGGTCGCTTCACCGGTTTGCGCATTGATGACCTGGTTGGTATTCGATGCGCCGCCGATGATCGACAGCTGCATGTCGTCGACCTCGTAGTGGAACAGGCCGACATTGACGCGCACCCGGTTGCCGAAAAGGTCGGCCTTGTAGCCTGCCTCGAGTGAATCGACCGTTTCCGAATCGGCCACCGTCGGTGTTTCGAGGAACGCGACATCGCGGCCCTGGATCGTCTGTGCGCGGAAACCGTTCGAGACGCGTGCGTACAGGCTGGAATCGTCAGTCATCCGGAAGTTGGCGGCGACCTCCCAGCTCGGCTGCCCGTCGTCAACGGTTATTGGCGGGGCGAGGAAGGTCGGGATACCGAGTTCGAGCCAGAGCGCGCCGAACTGCACGACCTGGAAGTTCTTCTCGTCGTCCGTATAACGCACGCCGGCGGTCAGCGTCAGAGCATCGGTGACGTCCCAGCTGCCCTGGCCGAAGACGGCCCAGGTCTCGTTCTTCTGCTGAATGATCGTATTCTGGACGTCGCCGTTACCCGCGTAAGACGCGAACGAATCCGTCTCGACGAGGAGGCTCGAATCGAAGTAGAACAAACCGAGCTGCCAGCTGAACGGCCCGTCGGTGTTGCTGGCGAGCCGGAATTCCTGCGTGAACTGGTCGGTGTCCGCACCGTCCTGGGTTACGGACGGGGTAAAGATCGGACCTGGCCAGGTGCGTGCCGGCAGGCAGGGGAACGGACAAAGTACGTCGACATCAGCAAAGGTGATGCCTTCCGGCGGCGTCGGGGTCGAGAAGATATTGACCACACCGCCGTCGATGTCGCCGCGGCTGTAACCGTTCGCGGCCTGGTAGGACGTGATCGACGTGAAAGAAGCCCTGTCGAGGTCCCACTGCAGGTTCAGCGTGGTGCCGTCGTTCTGGTATTCCTGCGGGTTGTTGTCGCCGCCGTCGTACCAGACCGTATCGCGAACGTAATTCTGGTTCAGTTCGTTGCTGCCGGTCGTGAAAACGTTGGCACGGAAGATCGACGAGGTGCCGTTCATGCTGCGTACCTGGTACAGCAGCAAGGCGGTGAAGCTGTCGCTCGGCGTCCATTCGACCTGCACGCGCCCGGCCGACTCTTCGTAGCGGCCCATGGCCTTCTGGCCGGTGTTGCCGTTGTAGATCCAGTTGTCCCGGGTACGGTGCAATACCGAGGCGCGCGCGGCGAGTGTGTTGTCGATCAGGGCGCCGCCGGCCGCACCTTCGATATTCGAGGTGCCGTAGCTGCCATAGGATCCCTTGATGTAACCCTCGGTTTCCTGCGTCGGCCGCCGCGTGTTGACCTTGACGATACCGGCCGTCGTGTTACGACCGAACAACGTGCCCTGCGGGCCGCGAATCACTTCGATATTGTTGATGTCGAACAGCGGAAAACCCTTCAGCACGACGTTCTCCATGACCACTTCATCCATGATGAAGGACACGGGCTGCGACGCTGCCAGGTCGAAGTCGATATTGCCGAGGCCGCGCAGGTAAAAGCGCGGTGCGGCACGACCGTTCGAGGATTCTGCGTACAGGCCGGGGACGCGCGCCGACAGGCCGAGCACGTCTTCCGATCCGGCGAAGATCGCTGAGACTTCGTCACCGGAGACGGTGGCAACCGAGATCGGCACGTCCTGCAGTGCCTGTTCGCGTTTCTGTGCTGTCACGACGATTTCTTCGAGAATGCCCTCCGTCTGCGCAGCGGCAGGTCCGGAAAACAGGCTGCTCGCGATAAAGATCGCAGCGCTGCCAAGTACCGGTGAAAACAGGGTAGGTTTCTTATTTGTTGCGAATCGGCCACACATCGGAGCTCTCCTGGTTAAGCATTCGCGCAGTATAACGCTGTTATTCCAGTGGAGTGTAGCAATCCTGCAAAAACCGTGGCGCGCACAGGCAGAGGAACACGAGGTCATCCGGACCGGTGTTTTCGATGCACTGAGTGATGCCTCGCGGAATCGCTACCAGGGACCCCGCGGTGACCGTCTGCGGGCCGGCATCGCCGATGGCGACGCGGCCGCTGCCGGATTCGATGACATACCACTCGGCAACGCTGAGCGCATGCAATTGCGTCGTGACCCCGGGGCGGACCCGTGCGCGTGCCAGCGACACTTCCGGCCATGCCTCGTCGTTGAGCAGTTCGGTGATGTAGCAGCGCTCGACGGTATAGACCTCGGGTTTCGGTTTGCCTGTCATCGGGAGACAATAGCGCGATTCACGTGAAGGAGCACCGTATGAAACAGCCTTCGGTACAGCCGGTGGACAAGCTGCTGGACCTGTCCGGGCAGACTGTCCTGGTCACCGGCGCGAGCGGCAATATCGGCCGGGCAATCGCCGGGAGGCTGGCCGAGGCGGGCGCCGCGATTATCGCTCACTGGTATACCGATGAAGCCGCGGCGCGGGAGCTGGCCGCAAGTGGTTTCGCCACGGTGCAGGCCGACCTGAGCGACGCGCAGGCGGTCGCAGACCTGTTCGCGGGACACGCGCCGATGATGGTCGTCAACAATGCGGCCGCGCAGCCGGTCATGGCATTTCGTGACATGCAAATCGAGGACTGGCGGGCAATGCAGGAAGCGACACTCGACAGCGCCTTCCTGGTCTCGCAATGTGCGGCCCGCGCGTGGGGCAGAACTGGCGGCGCGATCGTCAATATCGCGTCCATCGAAGGACTGGACCCGGCAGCCGGTCACGGGCATTACGCCAGTTGCAAGGCTGCCTTGCTGATGATGACGCGTGCAATGGCGCTGGAATACGGCGCGAGCGGCATGCGGGTCAATGCCGTGTCGCCAGGGCTGATCGATCGCGAAGGGTTGGCAGATAACTGGCCCGACGGTGTTTCGCGGTGGCATGATCGGGTACCGCTGGGCCGCCTCGGGACTGCCAATGACGTCGCCGACGCGGTATTGTTTCTGCTCAGTCCCGCGGCGCGCTGGATCAGCGGCGCGAACATCGTGGTCGACGGCGGCATGTCCGCCAACGGCAAATGGTGAAGCGGCGAGCACAGTTCAGAGAATCATATGGCCACCAAACACATGAATGCGGCACCCGGGGATTTCGCCGAGACGGTGCTGATGCCCGGCGACCCGCTGCGGGCAAAGTACATCGCCGACACCTATTTCGAGAACGCGCGACGGGTGACCGACGTCCGCAACATGTGGGGCTATACCGGCGAGTACCAGGGCAGGCCGATTTCGGTGATGGCGCACGGCATGGGCATTCCGTCCGTTTCCATCTACTGCACCGAGCTGATCGAATCCTACGGCGTGAAGCGGGTCATCCGGGTGGGCAGCTGCGGCACGTCGCACCCCGACGTGCGCCTGCGGGACATTGTTATTGCGATGGGTGCTTCGACGGATTCGAACTGTAATCGCATGCGCTTCGGCGGTTACGATTTTGCCGCGCTGGCGACGTTCGATCTCGTTGCGAAAGCCGTGCAAGCGGCAAAGCGACACGGCGTTCGGCATCATGTCGGCAATATCTTCTCGGCCGATCTCTTCTATACGCCGGACCCGGGCATGTTCGAAACGATGGCGAAATTCAACGTCTATGGTGTCGAGATGGAAGCGGCCGGCATGTTCCCGATTGCCGCGGAACTCGGCGCCGAGGCGCTCGCGATCTGCACCGTCAGCGACGACCTGCGCACCGATGAACACCTGACGTCGGACGAGCGTGCGACTACTTTCGATGAAATGATCGTTGTTGCGCTGGACACTGCGATGGCGGGGGACTGACGACGATGGCGCTGTCCGCGGTCAAAGTACCGGCCCGTATGCCGAACCTCGGCAAGATCCCGGCTGTCGACGAGGTCGGCATCAACGAGCGGGTCGCGCGTTTCCAGACGCGCAGTATCAAGACCTCGTCCAAGGTCGAGGCGCTGAAACTCATTCTCAGCATGATCGACCTGACGACCCTCGAAGGCCAGGACACGCCCGGCAAGGTCAGGCAGCTGTGCCAGAAAGCGATGCACCTGCATGACGCCATGCCGGGCCTGCCGCATGTCGCCGCCGTCTGCGTCTACCCGACGATGGTCGCGATTGCGAAAGAGGCGCTCAAGGGAACCGATATCAAGGTTGCTTCGGTGGCAACGGCGTTCCCGAGTGGCATGTCGAAACTGAGCGTCAAACTCGATGACACGCGCATGGCCGTCGCTGCGGGCGCCGACGAAATCGACATGGTGATCTCGCGCGGTGCCTTCCTGGCCGGCGACTATCGCTATGTCTTCGACGAGATCAAGGCCGTGAAGAAGGCTTGCGGCGAGGCGCACCTCAAGGTCATTCTCGAGACCGGCGAGCTCGGCACGCTGGACCGGGTGCGCCGGGCCAGTGTCCTTGCAATGCACGCCGGCGCCGATTTCATCAAGACCTCGACCGGCAAGATCCAGCCTGCGGCGACGATGCAGGTAACGCTGGTCATGCTGCAGGCGATCCGGGACTACTACGAGGAAACCGGGCGCATGGTGGGCATGAAGCCGGCCGGCGGCATTTCGACGTCGAAACTTGCGATCCATTACCTCGTCATGTTGCGCGAGACACTTGGCAACGCGTGGATGACGCCGGAGTGGTTCCGGTTCGGCGCAAGCTCGCTGGCTAACGACGTGCTGATGCAACTCATGAAACAGTCGACCGGTATCTACCAGTCGGCGGATTATTTTTCGAAGGATTAGGAATGGCAATTCCCGAGAACAAACTGGCTTTCAACGGCGGCTGGGAGTACGCGCCGGCGCCCGAAAGCACCGATCACGTCAGGATAGACAAGCGCTACGGCCTGTTTATCAACGGTGACTTCGTGGCGCCCGAAAAAGGCAAGTATTTCGACACGATCAATCCGGCCAGCGAGGAGAAGCTCGCCCGGGTTGCGGAAGCGAGCGATGTCGATGTCGACAAGGCGGTCAAGGCGGCCCGCGACGCCTACCGGGGTCCGTGGTCGCGCATGAAACCCGCCGAGCGCGGCAAATACATCTATCGCATTGCCCGCATTATCCAGGAGCGGGCGCGTGAGTTCGCGGCCATCGAGTCGCTCGACGGCGGCAAGCCGATTCGCGAATCGCGTGACGTCGACATTCCACTTGCCGCTGCGCACTTCTTTTATTACGCGGGCTGGGCCGACAAGCTCGATTACGCATTCCCGGGGCGCAAGGCGCGGCCAATGGGCGTCGCCGGCCAGATCATTCCGTGGAATTTCCCGATGCTGATGGCGGCGTGGAAAATTGCCCCGGCACTGGCCTGCGGCAACACCGTCGTCCTGAAGCCGGCGGAGACGACACCGCTGACGGCGCTGAAGCTCGCCGAGGTGATCGCCGATGCCGGGTTGCCGCCCGGGGTCGTCAACATCGTGACAGGCGCGGGCAAGACCGGCGCCGCGATCGTCGAGCATCCGGACATCGACAAGATTGCGTTCACCGGGTCTACCAATGTCGGCAAGATCATCATGCGTGCGCTGGCGGGCACCGACAAGAAATACACGCTGGAACTCGGCGGCAAGGCTGCCAACATCATCTTCGCCGACGCCGCCATCGACCAGGCGGTCGAGGGCATCGTCAACGGCATCTTCTTCAACCAGGGCCATGTCTGCTGCGCCGGGTCGCGGTTGCTGGTGCAGGAGTCTGTCGCCGACGAGGTCATCGCCAAGCTCAAGGACCGGATGGAGACCCTGATCGTCGGCGACCCGCTCGACAAGAACACCGACATCGGGGCGATCAATTCGCGAATGCAGCTCGACAAGATCGAGTCGTATCTCGCGGTTGGCAAAGAAGAAGGCGGGACCATGCACCAGAGTTCCTGCCGCGTCCCGCAGAAAGGCTACTGGTGCCGGCCGACGATTTTCACCGGCGTGTCGCAGTCGAATCGCGTCGTGCAGGAAGAGATCTTCGGGCCGGTACTCGCGATACAGACCTTCCGGCGTTTCGACGAGGCGATTACCAAAGCGAACAACACGCCGTATGGCCTGTCGGGCGGCGTCTGGACCGACAAGGGTGCGAAGATTTTCAAGATGACCCAGAGCATCCGTGCCGGCGTCGTCTGGGCAAACACGTTCAACAAGTTCGACCCGGCGTCACCGTTCGGCGGCTACAAGGAGAGCGGCGTCGGTCGCGAGGGCGGCCTGCACGGTCTCGATGCCTACCTGAAGCTGGGAGCCGTGTCATGAGTCGCATCCCGGTCGCGAAAACCTACAAGATCTACATCGGTGGCAAGTTCCCGCGCACCGAGTCGGGTCGTTACTTTCCGCTCGAGGACAGCAAGGGCAAGGTCATCGCCAATGTCTGTCGTGGCAGTCGCAAGGATTTTCGCAACGCCGTGGTCGCCGCCCGCAATGCCCAACCCGGCTGGGCCGGCGCGAGTGCCTACCTGCGCGGCCAGATCCTGTATCGCATCGGTGAAATGCTCGAAGGCCGTCGCGAGCAATTCGCCGCCGAACTGCGGTTGCAGGGCGCAACATCGCGGGCGGCCGACAGGGAAGTGGACGCGAGCATCGACCGCCTGATCTATTTCGCGGGCTGGGCGGACAAGTACCAGCAGGTGTTCAGCGCCGTGAACCCGGTCGCTTCATCGCACTTCAATTTCTCGGTGCTGGAACCGACCGGTGTCGTTTCCATTCTCGCGCCGGATGACAGCGGACTGCTGGGCCTGGTTTCGAACATCGCTCCGGCGATTGCCGGTGGCAATACCTGCGTCGCACTGGCTTCCGGGAGCAAGCCGCTCAGCGCCGTCAGTTTCGCCGAAGTACTGCACGCATCCGACGTGCCCGGCGGGGTCGTCAATATACTGACCGGTTTCCGTAGCGAGCTGACCGAGCAGTTTGCCTCCCACATGGATATCAACGCCGTTGTCTACTGTGACGGTGACCGCAAGACGTCTCGGGCGGTGCAGACCGTGGCCGCCGAGAATATGAAACGCGTGATCAGGCGCACGGGCACCGACTGGTCGGGTGCCGACGCAGAGCATCCCTACCTGATCCGCGATACGCAGGAGGTCAAGACGACCTGGCACCCTATCGGGGCGTGATCTCGAGGCCGGGTTCGATGCGGGCGCCCAGCTGCTGGATGACCCGGGTGGCACAGAAAGTCCCGTATTCGGCGCAACGCTTGAGCGGCAGGTCGTTGGCCCAGCCGAACAGGAAGCCCGCGCTGTAGGCGTCGCCGGCGCCGGTCGTATCGATGACCCTGGCGACCCTGTCGGCGGGCTGCACGATGATCTCGTCGCCGTGAACGACGACCGAGCCCTTCTCCGACCGTGTTATCGCGAACAGGTTGTCGTAGTCGGTGAGCGCTTCCAGCATGTCGTCATAGGTCCCGGTGCCGAGCAACGCATTTACTTCTTCCTCGTCGGCGACGATGATGTCGACACCATTGCGCACGAAGAACTCGAACGACGCGCGGTGCCGGTCCACGCAAAACGAATCCGACAGTGACAGTGCGACCGTCGTGCCGTTCTGGTGCGCGATATCCACGGCCCGGCGTGCCAGCGCCGGTCCTTCGGCGATATCCCACACGTAGCCTTCGAGCAGAATCGCTTTCGGTGCACCGACCGTCTCGTTGGTGATGTCGGCTACTGCAAGTTCCAGGCAGGCACCGAGATAGGTTTGCATCGTGCGCTGGCCGTCCGCAGTGATCAGCACGTGGCTGCGGGCCGTCGGTGCGCCGCCGACGGCAGGCTGCAGGCGAATATCGATGCCCAGCGAGCGCATGTCGTGATTGAAGATGCCGCCGAGCTGATCATCGCAGACCTTGCCGATGTAGGCAGCCTTGCCACCGAGATTCGCGAAACCGGCAACGGTGTTGGCGACCGAGCCCCCCGACATCTCGGTGGCCGGACCCATCTGCTGATATATCTCGTCGGCCCGGTATCGGTCGATCAGTGTCATCGAGCCAGGTTCGGCACCGATTTCCGTTATGAACTGCTCGTCGACGTGTGCGAGTACGTCGACGATGGCATTGCTGATGCCGAGAAGCTGGACCGAGTCTGTCATGGATCTACCTGCCGGTGAAAAACGGCGCATAGCCTACCCTGCCGCAGGCAGAATTGATATGGCGAAACGCGCGTATAGTCGGTATTGTCGCTGACACTCAGGCGCGCGGAGCATTGTAATGCGAAGATCGGCAAACCTCGTGATTCCGCTCACGCTCATCCTGTTTTATTACGCGTTCTGGGTCGGCCTGACAGTGCTGGCGCTGCGGCGTTTTCCGGGGCTCAACAACTACCTGCCGCTGAACGGCATCCGCGAGCTGGCCTTTTCGAATGCCGATTCCTTCGAGCCGGTTTATACCAGCGTCGAACGAACCGTGTTATCCGCGAGTGCCCCGGTGCGACTGCTGCTTGCTTCGATAGGTGCCTTTATCCTGACCGTGCCCATTTCGTGGGTCTATTTCATCACGAGCCGGATGCGGCGCATCGACCAGTCTTTCCTGCAAACGATCATGGTGTTGCCGATCGTGGTCACCGGTATCGCGATGATCGTCGTCAACAGCCTGGCGCTGGCTTTCAGCCTTGCCGGCGTCGTCGCCGCCGTGCGCTTTCGTTTTGCACTGAACCAGCCTTCCGACGCGATGTATATCTTTGTTGCGATCGGGCTGGGCCTCGGCTCGGGCATCGGTGCGCTGGGCGTGGCAACGGTTATTTCGCTGACTTTCGTCCTCGCGACCCTGTTTATCTGGAAACTGGAATACGGCAAGACACTGTCCGGACCCTTCCTGACAATGATGACCCGGCGCGACGCCGGTGAAGACGAGTACTAGATGTCGGCAACCGGTTGATGGAAGACGTGGCGACAAATAGCGAGCCCAGGCGCAGCATCCTGCTTGTTCATGGCCGGGGATACAAACCGCCGGCCGCCGACTATCTCGACCTCGCAACTGCTGCCCTGCGCATCGGCATCGAGCGCGACCACCCGGACAAGGTGGCGGATTTCGGTGCACTTGAGATCAATCTCGCCTGGTATGCCGACCTTGCCGCGCCCCATCTCAAGCAGGCCGACGGCAACTACGATGTGGTACTCGATGTCGGTGACCGGCAGAACGCGCTGCAGGCGCTGAGCCAGGTTGCGCCACGCAAGAAGTTCAGTATTCGCGCCTACGATTCATTGCCCGGCAAGTCTGCGCTGCCGGAGTTTCTCGTCGGAATGCTTTCCCCGCTACTCGGTGCGCTGGGCCTGTTCATGCCTGCGTTGCGACGCATCGCCCCCGATTTCGCAGCTTATCTCGCGAATACTGAGAATTTTGCCGACCAGGCCCGCGATCGTGTGCGCACGCAGTTGTGCAAACTGATCGAGCGCGGTGACCGCGTCATGCTGCTGACACACGGTACCGGAAGCGTCGTCGCGTATGACGTGTTATGGGAATTGTCGCGCGATACCGAGATCCAGTCGCGCTACGAAGGCTGCAAGATCGACCAGTGGGTGACGCTCGGTGCACCCCTTGGCAACCGCAACGTGCAGAAGCGACTGCGTGGTGCCGGCGAAGAAGGCGCCAATCGTTTTCCGGGCAACGTCATTACCTGGCACAACATCGCCGCAGAGGACGATTACACCTGTCACGACGGTACGCTGGCGGATGATTTCAGGAAGATGATGAGCGAGCGGCTTGTCAGCGCCGTACGCGATTTCCGGATTTACAACCTGGCGGTTCGTTATGGCAAGTCGAACCCACACAGTTCGATCGGGTATTACGTGCACCCGCGAGTCGCCCAGATAGTTGCCGACTGGCTGGCTTGATCCCGGCGTAGCCACTAGACTACAGGCATATTCGTTGTCCGAGTGGCGAACCTTGTTACGTGCACTTTACTGCTGCTTCCTGCTGTTGGTCCTGGTTCTCGCCGGCTCGCCCGCCGGCGTGGCGGACGACACACGCGTGGACGGCGTCGAACGCGTCGTTGCCATTTCCGACATACATGGCGCGTATGACGCAATGGTCGAGACGCTGACGAATGTCGGTGTGCTCGATGATGATCTCAACTGGGCCGGAGGCACGACGCACCTGGTGATCGTTGGTGACATCCTTGATCGCGGTCCCCGATCACGCGACCTGCTCGACCTGTTCATGGTTCTCGAAGACGAAGCGGCCGCTGCCGGCGGCTATATTCACATCCTGCTCGGCAATCACGAATCGATGAACATGATCGGCGATCTGCGTTACGTCAGCCAGGCCGAGTACGCGGCTTTTGCCGCCGACGAATCGCTGGAGCAACGCGATCGCTGGTTCGATGCATGGATGCAGCGTGCCGGCAGTGCCGGCGACCCGGAAGAGCTACGGCAGAGATTCGACAACGAGTACCCGCCGGGCTATTTCGCGCTGCGTGAAGCATACGGGCCGGATGGCCTGTATGGGCAGTGGTTGCTGAGCAAGCCGGTCATCGTCGTGATCAACGGCACGGCTTATGTGCACGGTGGCTTGCCCGCGATCGTGGCCAGCCTGGGCCTCGATGGCGTAAACGACGACATGCGCTCGCAGTTGATCGACTACGTCAATGCGATCGACGTGCTGATCGATGCCGAAGTATTGCTGCCAACCGATAATCATTACGACTACCCGACGGTCCTGGAAAACTTCATGCCTGCGCCATCGACCAGCGAGGTGGTACTCGCGGCGGTGGATACGGTGCTGCGTCTTGGTGACGTTGGACTGATGTCGAGCGGTGGACCGACCTGGTACCGGGGCACGGTTACCTGCAGCGGCCTGCTCGAGGAATACAAGCTCGACGCGGCACTCGGGGCGCTGGGTGCCGACCGCGTTGTCGTCGGCCATACGCCAACACCGACACGCAAGACTCAGCAGCGCTTCAACGGGCGGGTGATCGAGGTCGATACCGGCATGCTCAGCTTCTACTACCATGGCAGTGGCAATGCGCTGGTGCTGCAAGGCGACTCGGTAGCCGTCTATCCGCAGGATGGCAGCTCGCCTTACGCGCCGCTGCCGGTACCGCGCCAGGTCGGCGACCGGCCCGGCAACCTGACGGCCGAAGAGCTGGAGAAACTGCTCGAGGAAGGAGAGGTCGTCGCGCAGCAGGCCGGCGGTGCGGACAGTGGCAGCGTCGTTACTGTCAGCAATGGCGCGCAGTCGGTCTCTGCCATTTTCCTGAAACGGCCGGAAAAGGGATTCTACCCGAACATCGCCGCCTACAGGCTCGACCGATTGCTGGCGCTGGACATGGTGCCGGTGACGGTGATGCGGGAAGTGGACGGCGTCGCCGGCTCGTTGCAGTTCCTGCCCGATAACGTCATCACCGAGCCCGAGCGCTCGGCCTCCGGCCGCGGTGGCAGTGCAATCTGCGCATTGCCGGAGCAGTGGGCGGCGATGTACGTCTTCGATGTGCTGATCTACAACGAAGGGCGCAGCCAGCAACAGATGTTGTACGACACCTCCGACTGGTCGCTGATCCTCAGTGAGCACGGCCGCGCTTTCTCGACCCGCAAAGGCCGGCCGGCGCACCTGCAGAGCGCACAGCTGCCGATCAGCCTGGGATGGCGAAAGGCCCTCACCGCACTGACGGACGAGCAAGTGCAGGCAAACTTCAGCGACGTGCTGCCGAAGCGACGGTTGCGCGCACTCGAATCACGGCGCGACGAACTGCTCGAGTCCGCCGCGGGCAGGTAGCGCTGGTTCGAGACCGGTCAGTCGACGACCGCGATGCACTCGATCTCGACGCGCGCGTCGAGGGCGAGGCCGCTTGCGCCGAGAGCGCTGCGCGCCGGCGGGTTCGGGAAGTAGGTTCTGTAGACTTCGTTCATCGCGCCCCACTCGGCGATGTCAGCGAGGAATACCGTGCACTTGACGACCTTGTCCATCGACGAGCCGAACTGCTCGAGCACGCCGGAAATATTATCCAGCGTCTGCCGCGTTTCACCCTGGATACCGCCTTCCGCCAGTTCGAGTGTGCCCGGAATGTTGCCGATGCTGCCTGAGACGTACAGCGTATTGTCGACCCGAACGGCCGATGAGAATGGCAGGTCCCGACCCTCCATTCCCGGCATGTTCAGGTACTCGACCTCGGCCGGCTGATCGACGTTGACCTCGCAGCCGAGCAACAAAACGACAGGCAATGCAAGCAAGACTCTTTTCATATCAGGCTCCGGATAGGGTTTCTTCAGTTGCTAGATTTCGTTGGCCCTGGCGGCCGCCGCGATATGCTCGGCGGCACGGAATGCCAGTGCCATGATGGTCATCGTCGGTTGACCGCGGCCGGATGTGACCATGCTGCTGCCGTCGCAGATGAACAGGTTGGGAACATCGTGGCTGCGGTGGTAGCGATCGACGACCGACGTGGCCGGGTCGTCGCCCATGCGCGCGGTGCCGAGCAGGTGCTCGCCACCGTCGGTCGGGTGGATCGGGTGACGCCAGTACTTGGTCGCACCGGCCGCGTCGAACAGGTTGGCCGCCCAGTCCTGCAGGAATGCTGCCGTGGCCAGGTCGTCGTCATGGTCGCGATACGTTGCCCGGATTGCGGGCCGGCCCCACTGGTCGGTATTGACCGGGTCCAGCGTGATGTTGTTGCGATCCATCGCCAGCGACGTCGTCGAACATGCCATCGTCATCTGGCGCGTGAAATTGTGCGCCATCTCGTCCTTGAAGGCCGCGCCCCAGGAGGGAACATCCGGCGGCATGCCCAGCATCGCATGGAAGATCGGTGTTGCCGACCACAGCGGGCGCGCATCGATACCGCCACCGCCATAGAATCCACGGGATTCGTCGGTCTCGTAGAAATCGTGAATGACGCGTGAGACCTGCACGCTCTTGTAGTCGTTGAGCTGCTCCTCGAACACGCCGTCGACCGCCGCGTGTGCATTGAACATCAGGTTGCGCCCGACATAGCCGCTGGAGTTGGCGAGCCCGTCCGGAAAACGTTCGCTGGCCGACATCAGGAGCAGCCGGGACGTTTCTGCACCGTTGGCGGAGACGACAACGGCTTTTGCCTTCTGCGACTGCACCTGGCCATTCGCATCGTAGTACAACACTTCCCGCGCCCTGCCTGCGGCGTCGGTCTCGATGCGGAACACGGCGGACTCCGCGCGAATCTCGCAATTGCCGCTGGCCTCGGCGAGCGGAATCATCGCAGCCAGTGTCGATGACTTGGCACCGACCTCGCAGCCGAAAAACATGCAGTAACCGCACTTGATGCAGCCGGCGCGGCCATTGTGCGGTTGTGACAGGATGGCATGCGGTTCGACCTGCGCGTGCAGCCCCAGTTTTTGCGCGCCCTTTTCCAGCAGGACGCCCGACGACTTGATCGGCAACGGCGGCATCGGGAAAGGTTTCGAACGCGGGGCGTCAAAAGGGCCCGGCGCGCCGGAGACGCCGATCTCCCAGTCGACCTTCGTGTAATAAGGCTCGAGTTCCTCGTACGTGATCGGCCAGTCGGCGAACGTGGTGCCGCTGATCGGACCGAGCAGGCTGCGCTCCTTGAAGTCGCTGGGACGCAGGCGCCAGAAATTGGCCGAGAAATGCACGCTGCTGCCGCCGACGGTCTGTGCGTAACGAATCGGCTGGAACGCCGGGCTCTTTGCCACTTCGTCTTCGTCGTGGCGAAATGTCTGGCCGCTGACCGCCGGTCCGCCGCCGAGCAGCTCCGACTGGAACAGGACCGCGTACTCGTCGTGTACGAAGTCCTCGGCCTTGCGATACGGACCCTGTTCGAAGACGACGACCTTGAAGCCGGCCGTCGACAGCTCTTTGGCGATGATGCCGCCTGCCGATCCCGAACCGATGATGGCGAAATCCACTTCTTCGGTTTGCCCGAAGGTCACCCTATTCGCCATGCGAATGCTCCTTGGCGTACTCGGCGTCGTAATAGCCGAAAGGTGCTTCCCATCCCCCGTGGTGACCCTGGAAGCCGATCAGCTCCCAGCCGACATGATTCCTGTTGCCGCCGTACTTCTCCATCGCGAAGAAGCCGAAGATCGTCATCACGCGCAACAGCTCGAAGCGGTCGTCCGCTTCGGTGGCGGCAAGCAGCGCGTCCTGCTCGTCCGGTCCGAGCTCGGCGAACGGGCGAGCGGCCGCCTCATTGAGTTCGGCGAGGAATGACGTCGCGGGAGCGAGCGCATTGGCCATCTGGTTGCTGAACGCCGCATCGAAAAAGTAGACGACGCCGGCCTCGGTTGCACCCGGTGTTGCCGTGGTTGGAATGATGCGTGCCGCGATCGCCGCAAGACCCGCTGCGTCAGCATCGCCGAGCGTCACAAATGCAGCGTCTTCCTGCCGGGCGGTGCAGGCTGCCTGGGTTATGGCGGCCAGGGCCGGTGCCCCTATACGCAACAATGAGGTGCCGGCGATCGTGCCTGTCGATTGCAGAAACCGGCGCCGGGAAATACCCGCAGACTTGGTCATGTATGGCCCTTGTTATAATTGTCGCGGGTAAGCTATCACAGGATCACTGCCCGCGCAGTCCCCGCGGCGACGTATAATCGATGCTCGCCACCTTCCAAGCAGCCGGGTTACCGAATGGGAAAATTGACAACGCACATACTGGATACGGCGCACGGGAAGCCGGCTGCCGGTGTCGAGATCCGGCTTTTCGCCATCGGCGAGCAGCGCGAGCTCGTGGCTACGGCCACAACCAACGACGACGGACGCACGTCGGCGCCGTTACTCGACGGAAAAAACATGGTGTCCGGTACCTTTGAACTGGAATTCGATATCGGGCCTTACTTCCAGGCCCGTGGTGTTGCGCTCAGTAAGCCGCCATTTCTTGATACCGTCGTGATTCGTTTCGCGGTCCGCGCCGATGAGCACTATCACGTGCCGTTGCTGGTGTCGCCGTGGGCCTATTCCACCTACCGGGGAAGCTGAACCGGATGTCACGTTCCAGCATCAGGTTTGTTCTCGACGGCGAGGTCGTCCAGCTGGACAACGTCGATCCGACGCGGACCGTGTTGCAGTACCTGCGCGAGGATCTCGGCCGTGCCGGCACCAAGGAGGGTTGTGCGGAAGGGGATTGCGGCGCCTGCACGGTTGCACTCGCTGAACTCGATGGCGACGGCATCGCGTTGCGGACAGTCAACTCCTGCATTCAGTTCCTGCCGACACTCGATGGCAAGGAGTTGATCACCGTGGAAAGCCTCGCGCGGGGCGGGAACGACCTGCACCCGGTGCAGCGCGCGATGGTCGACAATCACGGCTCGCAGTGCGGTTTCTGTACACCGGGCTTTGTCATGTCGCTGTTCGCGCTGTACAAGTCGAACGCAAGCCCGTCGCGGCAGGAGATCGACGACGCGCTGGCGGGCAACCTGTGTCGCTGCACGGGCTACCGGCCGATCATCGCGGCGGCACAGGCCATGTACGATGACGGCACCGGTGACGATGACTGGCTGCGGCAACCCGCCGGTGGCGCGCAGTCAGTCGAAGACCGTGTCGCGATGCTGCGCCAGGTCGCAACCGGCGACGCACTGGACATTGCCCTCGCGGGGCGGCGCTTCATGGCTCCGCTCGACATCGACACTTTTGCCGATGCGTTCGCCGCGCACCCTGATGCAACGATTCTCGCCGGCGGCACTGACGTCGGCCTGTGGGTCACCAAGCAGCACCGGGAACTCGACACCGTCATTTACACGGGGCGCGTTGCCGAACTGCTGCAGGCGCAGACGACGGCGACGCATATAGAAATCGGGGGCGCGGTCACGCTGACCAGCGCCATACCGCTGCTCGTCGCGCATTATCCGGGGCTCGACGAACTGTTTCGCCGCTTCGCATCGCCGCCGATTCGTAATGCCGGGACCCTCGGCGGCAACGTCGCGAATGGTTCGCCGATCGGTGACTCGATGCCGGCACTGATGGTGCTGGGCGCGACGCTTGTCCTGAGGAAAGGCAGCGTCGAACGCGAGCTGCAGCTGGATGAGTTCTACCACGACTACCAGGTCAACGATCTCGATGCGGGCGAGTTTGTCGCGTGTATTCGTGTCCCGCTGCCGGCGGACGGCGACGTCGTCAGCAGCCAGAAATGGTCGAAGCGCTTCGACCAGGATATTTCGGCGGTCTGCACGGCGTACCGTCTGCGACTTGCCGACGGCCGGGTGCAGGATTTCCGCATGGCTTGCGGCGGACTGGCCGCGACGATCAGGCGGGCAGCGAAATGCGAAGCGGTCATGCGTGGTGCTGCCTGGAACGAAGAGACCATCACCGCGGCCTGCGCGGCACTCGCCGAAGACTTCAGCCCGATCAGCGATATGCGCGCCTCGGCCGACATTCGCCTGGTCGCGGTGCAGAACCTGTTGCAGCGCTTTTTCCTCGAAACACGGGGTGACCTCGGTGAGACGGTGTACACCTATGGACGCTAGCCGCAAACCGGTTGCGCGGACAGGCGGGGCCATGGGTGCCGCGCTGCCGCACGACAGTGCGCACCTGCACGTCACAGGTACCGCTGCATATACCGATGACCTGCCGGAACCGCGCGGCCTGTTGCACCTTGCCGTCGGCATGAGCACGAAGCCGCATGCGCGCATAAATGGCATGGATCTCGGTCCGGTGCGTCAAATGCCGGGCGTCGTCGACGTCATGGTCGCTGCCGATATCCCGGGCGAAAACAACTACGGGTCGATCGTCAAGGACGATCCGCTGCTGGCGGATGGTCTGGTCCAGTACGCCGGCCAGCCGGTCTTCCTGGTCGCTGCGCGCACGGTCGACGCAGCGCGCAAGGCCGCGCGCAAAGCAGCGATCGCATACGACGAACTGGAGGCCATCCTCGACCCGGTCACGGCGGTAGAAAAACGGTCGTTCGTGATACCGAGCGAGACGATCGTTCGCGGCGACCCGGACGCTGCACTGGCGGCCGCCCCGCACAGGCTGCAGCGCCGCGTCTCTCTCGGTGGGCAGGACCAGTTCTACCTCGAGGGCCAGATCGCGATGGCGATCCCGCAGGAGGACGGCAACATCCTGGTCTACAGCTCGACGCAGCATCCCGACGAAGTGCAAACCATCGTCGCGCACGCGACCGGACGAACTGCCAAGGACATCGTCGTCGTCTGCCGTCGCATGGGTGGCGCTTTTGGCGGCAAGGAAACCCAGGCAGCGCTGGTTGCCGGGCTCGCGGCGCTGGCGGCCGACAGGACCGGCAAACCGTGCAAGTTACGCCTGGACCGCGACGACGACATGATCATGACCGGCAAGCGTCACGACTTTGTCATCGATTACGACGTCGGCTTTGACGATACGGGTCGCATCCTCGGCGTCGATTTTGAATTCGCGTCGCGCTGCGGCATGTCGGCCGACCTGTCAGGGCCGGTCAACGACCGCGCGATGTTCCATTGTGACAATGCCTACTTTCTCGAAAACGTGCGCATTCTGTCGCACCGCTGCAAGACCAACACGGTCTCCAACACGGCATTCCGCGGCTTCGGCGGACCACAGGGCATGTTCGCCATCGAATACGTTATTGACGATATTGCCCGCGCGCTCGACCTGGACCCGCTAGCGGTACGCCGCCGTAATTTCTACGGCAAGACCGACCGCAACGTGACGCACTATCACCAGGTCGTCGAGGACAACATCATCGACGAAATGTTCGACAAGCTCGTCAGTGACAGCGATTACGAGCAACGCCGCGCCGGGATCCGGCAGTTCAACGCGTCGAGCGCGGTGCTGAAGCGCGGCATCGCGATCACGCCAGTCAAGTTCGGCATCTCGTTTACGTCCACGCTGTTGAACCAGGCCGGTGCGCTCGTGCATGTCTACAAGGACGGTACCGTGCAGCTCAATCACGGCGGTACCGAGATGGGCCAGGGCCTCTATATCAAGGTGGCCCAGGTCGTTGCGGACGAGCTGGGCCTGGACGTCGACCGCATCCGGATCATGGCGGCCGATACCAGCAAGGTGCCCAACGCCTCGGCGACGGCCGCGTCCAGCGGCTCCGACATGAACGGCAAGGCGGCGCAGAAAGCGGCGGCCAAGATCCGCGCGCGGCTTACCGCATTCGCGGCCCGGCATTTTGCAGTATCCGAAGCGGAGGTCGTGTTCCGGGACAATGCCGTGCACGCGGGTGAGCACACGGTGCCGTTCGCAACGCTGGTGAGAAAGGCATGGGCAGAACGCATTTCGCTGTCGGCTACCGGTTACTACCGCACGCCGAAGATCAATTACGACCGCAGCACCTTCAGCGGCCGACCGTTTTTCTACTTTGCCTATGGCGCTGCCGTGACCGAAGTCATCGTGGACACGTTGACCGGCGAGAACCGCATACTGCGTGCCGATATCCTGCATGACTGCGGTGATTCGCTGAACCCCGCCGTCGACCTCGGGCAGGTCGAAGGCGGATACGTCCAGGGCGCAGGCTGGCTCACGACCGAGGAACTGTGGTGGAACGCCAGCGGCGAACTCGGTACGCACGCTCCGTCGACCTACAAGATTCCGACCTGTTCCGACCTCGCGCCGGATTTCCGTGTCGAATTGCTGCAGAACAAGGCCAATCCGGAAGCGACGATCTTCCGCTCGAAGGCCGTCGGCGAGCCGCCGCTGATGTCGGCGCTGTCGGTGTTTTTCGCATTGCGCGATGCGCTTGCGGATGATGCGGCGCGTCCGCCGGAGCTTGCCGCGCCGGCAACACCGGAATCGATTCTGCGGGCAATCGCGGCGGGCCGTTCATGAACGAGTGGATTACCGAGCTTGCCGATATCAGTGCAGCCGGCGAGCCGGCCGTGCTCGTCACCGTTGCCGGCATCCGGGGATCGGCGCCGCGGGAGATCGGCGCGAAGATGATCGTCACGGCGACCGAGACGATCGGCACGATCGGTGGCGGGCAGCTCGAATACCAGAGCACGCGCGTGGCTGTCGGGATGCTCGAAGAAGAACAACTGGCGCTGCGCAGCTTTCCGCTCGGCTCGTCAATGGGCCAGTGTTGTGGCGGCGTCGTCGAAATCCTGTTCGAGCCGGTGCAGAGCAGCATGCCAGCGTGGCTTCGGGATCTCGTCGCGCTGCATGGACAGCGCGAACCGGCGGTTATCGCGACGCGCATATCCCGGTCGGCACCGCAGAAATTCGTCGTCACGGCCGACGGCGTTTACGGCAGCGATGACAACGACGTCGACGCGCGGCTGCTGGCAACTGCACGCGAGGTGCTCGCTGACAAAGGTAGCGCTTGCCGCAACGTGCAGGAGTTCTATGAACCGGTCGTCGCGCCGGACCTCGATATCGCCGTGTTCGGTGCCGGCCATGTGGGCACCGCGGTCGTCGATGCGCTGTCAGTACTCGACTGCAACATCCGCTGGGTCGACAGTCGCCGCAACATCTTTCGCCAGGTACCGCCTAACGTGCGCGCGGTCGAGACTGCGGAGCCGGCACTCGAGGTCGCGGCAATGCCTCCCGGCAGCTTCTACCTCGTGATGACGCACAGCCATGCGCTCGATTTCGACATCTGTGATCGCATCCTGCGCCGCAACGATGCGCGCTACTGCGGGCTGATCGGCTCGGTATCGAAGCGCCGTCGCTTCGAGAAACGTTTCCGCCAGCAGGGCATGCCGGAAGACCTTCTCGGCGGACTGGTGTGCCCGATTGGTGTAGAGGGTATCAGCGGCAAGAAGCCCCGCGAGATCGCGGTCTCGGTGGCGGCCGAAGTGCTGCGGGTACGCGAGCGCAAGGTCCTGGCTGCGACCGGCGACTATCCCGACAACGTCCACCCGTTGAGGCGCTAGCATGGAAGCCTATATCGTCGATTGGTTGAACCTGCTGGTGCGCTGGATGCACATGATTACCGGCATCGCATGGATCGGCGCTTCGTTCTATTTCATCTGGCTCGACGACCACCTGCTGCCGCCGCGGGACGCCGCGGACGATGCCAAAGGCGTCGGCGGCGAAGTGTGGTCCGTACATGGCGGCGGTTTCTACCACGCACAAAAGTACCGGGTCGCGCCGCCGGCAATCCCCTCGCCGTTGCACTGGTTCAAGTGGGAGGCCTATACGACTTGGATGTCCGGCATGTTCCTGCTGGTGCTGATGTACTGGTACGGTGCCGAGGTCTACCTGATCGATCCCGCCGTCGCCGAACTGACGGCCTGGCAGGCGATAGCGATCGGGGCTGCTTACATCGTCGGTGGCTGGTTCGTTTACGACCTGCTGTGCAAGTCGCCGCTTGCCAGCGACACCCGTGTGTTTTCAGCGATTCTGCTGGTGCTCTGCGGCGTGCTCGCTTACAGCCTTTGCGCGCTGTTCGGGGGACGCGGCGCCTACATTCATTTCGGCGCAGTGCTCGGCACGATCATGGTTGCGAATGTGTTTTTCGTGATCATTCCTGGGCAGAAACGCATGGTGGCCGCGGCAGAGCAGGGGGTGGCGCCGGATCCGGCCGACGGCATCCGCGCAAAGCAACGCTCGGTTCACAACACCTATTTCACGCTGCCTGTGCTGTTCGTCATGACCAGCAACCACTATGGCATGGCATTCGGGCACGAGTACAACTGGCTGATCCTGATTGGCATTGCGCTCGCGGGCGCGCTGATTCGCGTGTATTTCGTCGCGCGCCACAAGGGAGGCGCATCGCCGTTGCCGATAGTCATCGCCGTCCTGCTGTTGCTCGCGATCGCGGTTGCCATCGCGCCGCGAGCGCCGGCGGCATCAGGCTCCGCGGTGAGTTTCGGCGAGGTTCGCGACGTGATCCACGCGCGCTGCACGGGTTGCCATTCCGCGGCGCCCACGCATCCGGCTTTCCCGGTGGCGCCGCTGGGCGTCGTACTCGATACGGACGCAGAGATTAAGGCGGCGGCGCCGCGCATCTACCAGCAGACGGTGGTGACCCGTGTCATGCCGATCGGCAACCTGACCGCGATGACCGATGCTGAACGGCAGGTTATCGGCCAGTGGTACAACGGGCTGCAGGAGCAATAGATGGTGAACGAAGAGTACCCGAGAGACCTCCGCGGCTACGGTCGTGAGCCGCCGGCCGCGAACTGGCCGGGAGGCGCGCGTATCGCGGTGCAGTTCGTCGTCAACTACGAGGAGGGCGGCGAGAATTGCGTGCTGCATGGCGACGCTGCGTCAGAAGCGTTCCTGTCGGAGATCGTGGGTGCGCAGCCGATAGCAGGACAGCGCCACATGAACATGGAATCGTTGTACGAGTACGGCGCGCGTGCCGGCTTCTGGCGGCTACACCGCCTGTTCACCGAACGCGACCTGCCTGCCACGGTGTTCGGCGTCGCGATGGCGCTGGAGCGCAACCCGGACGTGGTCGCGGCGATGCAGGCAGCCGGCTGGGAAATCGCGAGCCACGGTTACCGGTGGATCGACTACCAGCACGTGGACGAAGTGACCGAGCGCAGCCATTTCCACGCGGCGCTCAGGATTCACGAGCGAGTCACGGGCGCGCGTCCCGCTGGCTGGTACCTCGGCCGCTGCAGCCCGAACAGCCACCGCATCGCCGCGGAAGAGGGCGAGTTTGCCTATAACGCCGACACCTACGCAGACGATCTGCCCTACTGGGACTGCACTTTCGACACGCCGCAGTTGATGGTGCCGTATACGCTCGACGCCAACGACATGCGATTCGCCACCGCGCAGGGCTTCAATTCGGGGCAGCAGTTTTACGATTACCTGAAGGACACATTCGACGTGCTCCGTGCCGAAGGAGGGCGCATGATGTCGGTGGGCCTGCATTGCCGACTCGCCGGTCGCCCCGGTCGCGCGGCGGCGCTGGCACGGTTCATGGACTACGCGGCGTCACACGACGATGCGTGGATTGCGACGCGCCTCGATATCGCAACACACTGGCGCAAGCATCATCCGCCGGGAGAAAGCTGATCGACACGCACGATTTCATAGCGCGCTTTGCGGGCATCTACGAGCATTCGCCCTGGGTGGCGGAACGCGTTGCGCCGCTTGCCGAAAACCTTGACGACACGCAGCAGCTGGCGGCGCTGATGGCGGATTGTGTCGATAACGCGGACCCCGAGCGGCAACTCGAGCTGATTCGCGCGCACCCGGACCTGGCCGGCAAGGCACAACTGGCTGGCGAACTGACGGCGGCGTCGTCCGAGGAACAGGTGAGCGCAGGCCTCGACCAGTGTTCGCCGGCTGAGTACGAGCGCTTTCAGGCGCTGAACACGGCTTACCGTGACAAGTTCGGCTTTCCATTCGTGCTGGCAGTTCGCGGCCGCAGCCGCGCCGAGATACTCGACGCTTTCGAAGCGCGGCTCGGCAACGACTACGATGTCGAGTTCGAGACGGCGCTGGCCGAAATTCACAAGATCGCGAGGTTACGCCTCGAGGCGATGAAGGCCGAGACATGACAGAGCCATTCAAACGCTGGATCCGCCTGGAGCGCCCGAGACTCGGGACGCGCGTCGTGTATGCGACCGATGAGTTTTTCGGCGCCAAGGAGCGCCTGATCGACTCCGCGGACCCGGTATTCATCGATGACAAGTACGACGATCACGGCAAATGGATGGACGGCTGGGAAAGCCGTCGCCGCCGGGAACCCGGGCATGATTACTGTGTGATTCGGCTCGGTGTACCGGGCGTCATCCATGGTTTCGATATCGATACGAGCTTCTTTACCGGCAATTATCCGCCGGAAGCGTCGATCGAAGCGTGTTCGAGCGATGCCGAGGTACCCGGGGACGGCTGGGTAGAACTGCTGCCGAAGACCGCGTTGTCGGGTAATGCGCACCACCGTCTCGATGTCAGCGACGAGCGCGTCTGGACGCACGTGCGCATGCACATCTATCCCGATGGCGGCGTTGCGAGGCTCAGGATTTTTGGCGAGGTAAAGGCGGATTTCTCAGGTATAGACGGCTACGTGGACCTGGTAGCCGTCGAGCACGGCGGCCGGGCGATCGATTGCAGCGACGAGCACTACGGCAGCATCCACAACCTGACGGCGCCCGGGCGTGGCGTCAACATGGGCGATGGCTGGGAGACGGCGCGCCGCCGCGGGCCCGGCAACGACTGGGTGATACTCGCGCTCGGCCAGCCGGGTGTCATCGAACGCGCCGAGATCGACACGGCGCACTTCAAGGGCAATTACCCGGACCGCGTATCACTGGAGGGCGCGATGTTTGCAGGCGATGCGGAAGCGAGCAACGACTCGCCGTTGTGGCGGACGTTGCTGCCCGAAATGAAACTGAAGATGGACCAGCAGCATTATTTCGATGATGCGCTGGAGGATATCGGCAAGGTTTCTCACGTACGCATGTCGATCTACCCGGACGGCGGCATCAGCCGCCTGCGTCTGTTCGGACAGGTGCACGGCAAGTCATGACGCTTTCGCTACGACCGGAACCGCTGACGAGCGAGCGCTTCGCTCCCTACGGCGATGTCATCGAAAGCGTGCCGGATAAAGTCGCCGCCATGAACGAAGCGCGCTTCCAGCGTTTCGACGATCTGTGCAACATCGATATCGCGAGCGGCGGTCGTGTTGCCGTCAGTATCGCGCGGTGCCGCGCGCCGACACGCTTGCCGCTGCGCCTCGACATGGTTGAGCGACATCCTCTGGGCAGCCAGGCATTCGTGCCGCTCACCCCGTGTCGCATGGTGGTCGTCGTTGCACCCCCGGGGGAGAGCGTCGCGGCCGAGGACCTGCGGGCATTCGTCAGCAACGGCCGACAGGGCATCAATTACCATCGCGGTACCTGGCACATGCCGCTGATCGCGTTCGATGCCGGCCAGGAATTCCTGATCGTGGATCGCGGCGGCGATGAACCCAACTGCGAGCAGCACACGCTCGAGACAGCCGTGATGCTGGAGGCTCCCTGAGCACCATGCAGGCCTTGCGCGCTTCGCTGCTGCATTGCCTTGCCGATCCCGGTGAGCATTCAAGCCCGGCGGCTTTCGAGTACTTCGACGATGGCATGCTGCTCTGGGATGCGGGCCATATCGTCTCGGCAGGCAATGCCGCCGAACTCGAGGGCACCCTGCCTGCGGACACCGAGGTCGCGGATTTCAGCGGCATGCTCGTCGTACCCGGCTTCATTGACTGCCACGTACATTTTCCGCAACTCGACATCATCGGCGCCTACGGCGAACAACTGCTCGACTGGCTGAATCGCTATGCGTACCCGGCCGAGGAAAGATTCGCCGATCCGGATCACGCCCGGGAGGTCGCGGTTGCATTTGTCGACGAGCTGTTGCGCAACGGCACGACCACGGCACTGGTGTTCGGCACGGTGCACCCGCATTCCGCCGACGCGATCTTCGAGGCGGCCCGGGCTCGTGGCATGCGCCTCGTTGCCGGCAAGGTCATGATGGATTGCAACTGCCCGGAGTCACTGCGTGACACGCCGACAACGGCCTACGCGGACAGCCTGGACCTGATCGAGCGCTGGCATGGTAAAGACAGGCTGGGCTATGCGATCACGCCGCGCTTCGCGCTGACGTCATCGGAAGAACAGCTTGCCGTGGCCGGCCGCCTGGCACGCGAGTTCCCGGATGTCTGGGTGCACACGCACCTCGCCGAGAACCGGGAGGAAGTCGAGCAGATCGCAAAGCGGTTTCCCGAGAGCAGCAGCTATCTCGACGTCTACGACAAACACGATCTGTTGCGGGAACGCTCCGTGTTTGCGCATTGCCTTTATATGGACGACGCCGACCGCGACAACATGGCCGCCAAAGGTGGCGCCGCCGCATTCTGCCCGACGTCGAACCTGTTCCTCGGCAGCGGGCTGTTCGACCTGCAGGCCACCCGCGCAGCGGGCATTCGTTGCGGTCTCGGCACCGATGTCGGTGGGGGCACCAGCCTGTCGCTGCTGCGTACCGCGAGCGAGGCTTACAAGGTATTGCACCTGCAGGAACATCCACTGCCGGCGACGCGCGCACTGTATCTCGCAACGCTCGGCGCAGCTGAAGCCCTGTACCTGGATGAGCACATCGGCAATTTTCTGCCCGGCAAGGAGGCCGATTTCGCGGTCCTGGATTTCTCGGGCTCGCCGCTGACCGCGAGGCGCACGGCGGCCGCAACCAGTATCGAGGAAAAACTGTTTGCGTTGATGACGCTCGCGGATGACCGCAATGTGGCCGCGACTTACGTCAACGGCAGGCACCAGGCGGTCAGCTAGGTCGCAGGAATTGCCGCACGGCCAGGGCCGCGATACCGAAACACAGCAAGGCGCCGCCGCCAAACAGGCAACGACCGATCGCTTCGTTGCTCGCCTGTGACAGCAACGGAATGCCGCCGGAAATCGAGCCGGGCGGCGACGCGATCGCCACCCAGCCACCGACCAGGCCGAAACAGACGCACATCAATGCGGCCCCGAGCGACGTGACGCGCGCCTTCGGGCCCGCCAGTGCCATCGCGCCACCGAGTACGAAAACGAGGCCGCTGAGAAAAAGCACCCACGTCGGGGCGTGCACGTCCTCCGGCGGTACCGGCAGGGCCCCGATTGCGACGGCCATTATCAGCAGGCCTGCCGTGATACAGACAGCGCCAATGATCCAGTGACCTCTGGTCGTTTGCACTGCGGCTCTCCCGTTTCTGTGGCTTTTCTACAACAAGATTCTGCGGAAACTGCGGACTGCTTCGCATATCTTTGTGTCGATATGCTCACAATCAGCACATTACCCAAACAAAACGGAGAAAACCGTGAACCAGATTACGAAGATTTCGCGCACCGCATTCAGGACACTGCTGGCGGCGGCGCTCATGCTACCGGTCGCCGCGATGGCGGACAGTGGTTTCTATGTTGGCGGAAGTATCGGTAATTCGACGGTCGAGTTCGACACGGCCGACATCGGTATTCCGACGGTGCCGACTTCTTATGACGAAAACGACAGTGGCTACAAGCTGTTTGCCGGCTATCGTTTCGACCTGCCTGTCGTCGAGTTCGGTATCGAAGCCGGCTATGTCGATTTCGGCAAACCGGACTTCGATATTCTCGGTGACCCGGCATCGATCGAAGCCGACGGCTTCAATGTCTGGGGTATCGCCGGCGTGGGTCTCGGCCCGCTGGACCTGTATGGCAAGATCGGTTATCTCTTCTGGGACGCCGAGGCGGTGTACCAGGGCCTGAGCTCCGGTGATGACGATTCGGATCTTGGTTACGGCGTGGGTCTCGCCTTCTGGCTCGGCCCGGTACAGTTCCGTGGCGAATTCGAAGCGTACGACCTGGACGAAGTGGATCTCTCGATGTTGTCGGTCGGCGTCGCCTACCAGTTCAATTGATGCAGGACGGGACCACCGGTCCCGTCGCAAATGACAGCGGGCCAGTGCGGCAGTGTCGCACTGGCCCGTTTCTTATTGGTCGCCTTGCGTTATCGTCGTCGCGAGGTGCGACGGCGCCTTCATCGAGTTGGTGATCAGGCAGTACTTCTCCGCTTTCTCGAGTAATTGCTCCGCCTTTGTCTCGTCTGTGTCCGCCGGAATGCTGAGTTTCGCGGTCACGTCGAAGGCGGTGAACTGGGTGATCTTGTCGACTTTCTCGAGCCTGCCGACGACATCGCAAGTGAGTGTTTCCCACTCGAGGCGCGCGGCCCGGGCTATCGCCCGGAAGGACAGGATGAAACAGCTGGCGACGCTGGCGACCAGCATGGTTTCCGGCGACCAGCGGTCGCCCGGCCCGCCGAATTCGGCGGGGCCCGCGGCCTCGATGTCCTCCAGGCCGGGGCTCGATACTGCCAGGTTGTCTGCGCCCCGGGCATTCGCCGAGGCGGCGTAAAGATGTGGAAAATCCTGCATCGTCTGTGCCTTCAGTGAATCGATGTAAGTATTGTCACGACTAGCTTGCCGCATTGCCATGGCTGGATAGTCGTGGATAACCGAGACAGGTGCAGCGATGCGCGACATTCCCATCAGCAGGATCATGACCCCCGATCCGGCGACGGTGACGCCGCAGAGTACGGCTGCGGAGGCCCGGCGGCTACTCGACAGCAACGTCATTCACCACCTGCCTGTCATCGAGGGCGGCCGGCTCGTGGGCATCGTGTCGTCGTCCGACCTGTTGAAGCTCTATCTCCTGGACGATCACCTCGCACTTTACTCACGCGCGACTGTGGACCAGATCATGGAAACCAACGTCGTTGTGCTGCAAGAGGATGCGACGCTCCGCGACGCCGCGGAAAAACTGTCAATGGGTCACTTTCACTCGCTGCCGGTCGTGACGCGGCGCCGCAGCCTGGTTGGCATCATAACAACGAGCGACCTGATCGGTGCGCTGCTGGACAACCTGCCGGACACCTAGTCGGCGCCGGGCGAACCGGCACGGGTCAGCGCACCAGTATCGCGCGGAAATCGTTGACGTTTGTGAGGGTGGGCCCCGTCATCACGAGGTCGCCGGTTTGCGCGAAGAAACTGAAGCTGTCGTTGTCGCGCTGTATCGCCGACGGGTCCAGTCCGGCGGTGCGCCCGCGCTCTAAAGTGCCGGCGTCGACGATGCAGCCGGCATTGTCGCCCGCACCATCGATGCCATCGGTGTCACAGGCAATGGCACTGATGCCGGGGTGACCCCCGAGCGCCACGGCCAGCGCCAGCGCGTATTCACCATTGCGGCCGCCGCGGCCGGCACCGCTGACCTTCACCGTGGTCTCGCCACCGGACAGGATGACGCATGGCGACTGCACCGGGCCTGCGCCTGCCGCTATCTGCAGTGCAAGGCGCGCATGCTCCTCGCCGAGCGTCCGTGCATCGCCGCCGATATCCCCGAGGACGTGCGGCGTCAGGCCGAGATCCATCGCGAGCAGGGCCGCGGCCTGGATGGCGTCGTCACTGGTTGCGAGGATGCGGATGTCGGCATCGAGGCGGCTCGTGCCGGGGGCTATCGTCGGCCCTGAAGCGACCACGGCAGGGTCGTTGCCGGGCACGTCTGAAATGATCAGCGTCACGATCCGCGCCGGAGCACACGCCGCCGCGAGCTTGCCCCCCTTTACGGCAGACATCTTGCGGCGAGCGTCGTTGATTTCGTGAATCGGTGCGCCGCTCTTGAGCAATGCGCTGGTTGCCGCCTGTTTTTCGGCCAGCGTGACCCCCGGTGCCGGCGCGCACAGCAGCGACGAGCCGCCGCCGGAAAACAGGCAAATGACAGTGTCGTCGCTGGATAAGCCGGACACCTGGTCGAGGATACGTCGGGTCGCCGCGACGCCGTTGGCGTCCGGCACCGGATGCCCGGCCTCGACCACATCAATGAACTCGCACTCCACGCTGTGCCCGTATGGCACGATAACCGTCCCCTTCAGGGTTCCGCGCCAGCAGGTCTCAAGTACCCGCGCCATGCTGGCGGCCGCTTTGCCGGCACCGACGACCACGACGTTGCCGTCAGGTCGCCGCGGCAACCAGCGGGGCATGCAGTGCGCGGGTGCGGCGGCTGCGACCGCCGCGTCGAAAAGGCGTAGCAGCAGTTGCCGGTCTTCAGGCGGCGGGGACGTCATCCGCCTTGACATGCGGTTGGAGGCGCTCCAGCAGGCCTGCCAGTTCCGGGCGATTCTGCTTCAACTCCGCGATGGAGAAGCCGGACAGCTCATACGGCAGAACCAGCCAGTCGTCGGTTTCGTGGACATAGTAGTCCGGGGTCCGCAGCGTTTTCTCGGTCGGCCGGTACCAGACCGTGCCGATACGAATATCTCTCGGCAGGTTGCGGCGCGTCTTCAATGCGAGTTGCTTGATAACAGCGTTGACACTCGAGCCAGTGCTGTAAACATCATCGATGATCAGCAGCGAGTGGTGTGAGCAGAGGTTTTCCAGCAGGTACTGGAGGCCATGCACGCGGATCGAGTCGGCGGCGCTGACCATTTGCGAATAGCCGCGGGCGCCCGAGTACGAAGTGCGAAT
>Ga0210081_1000040_pt1 | contig 31179 bp, 21 predicted proteins | sample White_ThreeSqA_D_FD_185589 | JGI IMG/M metagenome (GOLD analysis project Ga0210081, IMG submission 185589) | Wetland microbial communities from the San Francisco Bay, California, USA, that impact long-term carbon sequestration -... | ecosystem: Environmental > Aquatic > Marine > Wetlands ...
GCTCGAGCCATATCGCACCGGTGAGAAACAACCTGCCATCCGCGACTATTTCCTGTGGTCATTCCCGGATGGCGGCGGCTGGCTCGCGATCAACCCGGCCGAGGGTACCGATCTCGATGCGTTCCAGCGCCTCGTGCAGAACGATATCCTCGCGGGTATTCCCGACACGTTCGCGTTCACGCTGCGCCGCAGCCTGTTCGGCGGCTTCGAGGATTCAAACAGTGTCCAGATGCGGCTCGGCGCGACCGACATAGAAGGTCTCAAGCCGGTCGTCGCCAGGGCCATGCAACTGATACCGCAGCGGATGCCGGGCGCATCGGCGCAACCGAACCCCGATCCGTTTGCCGAAGCCAATGAACTGCGCTTTACGCCCAACGACGTCAGGCTCGCCGAGGTCGGCTGGACCCGGACCGACCTGACCCAGGTCATCATGGAACTCGGCCAGGGCGTATGGCTGGGCGAATACTTCACCGGCCGCGAACGCGTCGACATCTACCTGAAGACGGAGCGCTTCGAGACGCCCGAAGAGATGGCGGCGCTGCCGGTCGCGACGCCAGGTGGTGTGGTGCCGCTCGGTGAACTCGCAATCGTCTCGATCGCACCGTCGCCGAGCCAGATCGCCCGCATCAACCGCTCCCGGGTATACAGCGTCGTCGTCAACCCGCCCGAGGGCATGTCGCTCGAAGCGCTGGTCAACGAGCTCGAGACGAACATCGAGCCGGAACTGCAGGCGTTGATGCCACCGGGTGGCACGATCCAGTATGCCGGCAGCGTGCAGGACCTCGAGCGCGCCATCAATACGCTCGGCACCAACTTCCTGACTGCCATCGGCTTGCTGGTGCTGATCATGGCGGGCCTGTTCCGTTCACTGAAGGACGCACTGCTGGTTGCGATTTCCATCCCGCTCGCGGGTGTCGGCGGCGTGTTCGCAATCACGATCGTCAATGCCGTCAAGTTCCAGCCGCTCGACCTGCTCGGCATGATCGGGTTCATCATCCTGCTCGGGCTCGTCGTCAACAACGCGATATTGCTGGTCGCACAGACGCGCGCGGCCGAAAAGGAGGGATTGAACCGCACCGAAGCCGTGCAGCAGGCGCTGCGCTACCGCCTGCGGCCGATTTTCATGAGCACGCTGACGAGCCTGTTCGGCATGCTGCCGCTGCTGGTCATACCGGGCGCCGGCAGCGAGATTTACCGTGGCATGGCGGCGGCGATCGTCGGCGGCATGGCGGTCTCGACGCTGTTCACGCTGCTGTTGCTGCCCAGCATGCTGCAACTGACGCCACAGAAGCGTGCGGCGCGTGTAAGCTCGGCAGCCACACCCGCCGCGGAGACGACACGATGATGCACAGGTTGATCGCTAACCGGGCAAGCCCTTTCTGGCTGGCGCTGTTCCTGCTGGCGGCACCTGCGCTGGCGCAAAACGGCGGCTTCGAAATGCCGCCCGCGCGCGTCGAGGTCGCAACAGCGGAACTCAGGGACATGGCACCGGTGGTCTCCGTGTCCGGTACCGTCGTCAGCCTCAACGACTCGCGCATCGCAAGCTCGGTCGAGGGTGTGCTGACGTGGCTGGCCGAGGTCGGCGACGCCGTGAACCGCGGCGACGTCGTTGCCCGCATCGACCCGCGGCTGATCCGCATCGACGTGACGCGTGCCGAGGCGAACGTGGCGCGCCTGGAATCCGATCTCACATACCGCCAGCGGCAACTCGAACGCACCGAAGAACTGGCGGCGAAAAACAGCGCGTCGAAGACCCTGCTCGACGAGTCGCTCGCGCAGCGTGACCAGGCGCAGCATATGCTGAGTGACGCGCGTGCATCACTCGATCGTGCGCGTGTGGAACTCGAACGAACCGAGATCCGGGCGCCGTTCGCGGGCCACGTCACGGAAAGACTAGGTTCCGTCGGCGAATACATCAATGTAGGCGAAGACGTGGTTCGACTCGTAGATACGCACAGGATCGAGATCTCGCTGCCTGCATCAATTGCGCAATCCCGCTTCATCGTGCCCGGCATGCAGGTGGCGGTACAGAATGGCACCGACTTGAAAGAACACCCGGTGCGCACCGTCGTGCCGGTCGGGGATGCCGTTTCGCGCATGGTCGAAGTACGCCTCGAGGTCGGCGATGGAGAGTGGCTCGTCGGAACGCCGGTGGTTGTCAGCATGCCGAGCGGCGCCAGCCGTTCGACCGTCGCGGTACCGCGCGATGCGCTGGTCGAGCGCAACGGCCGTTCTTTCGTGTACAAGGTCAGCGCCGACAACACCGCCGAGCAGGTCGCGATCGAGATCAACGCCGTCGTTGGCCTGTGGGTCGGCGTCGTCAACGGCATCGATGCGGGCGACCGCGTGATCGTGCGCGGCGCCGAGCGCATCGCTCCGGGGCAGGCGGTGGAAGTCACCGAGCGGGTCAGTTCGCGCTAGTCCTGTCCCCAATGGCCGTGGTCGAGGGCGCCCCGACCGGCCGCCGCGCCTGCAGCAGGCCGTCGAGCTCGTTGATCACGCGCCAGGTACCGCGGGTCTCCCCGACTCTGCCTTGCCATTCCTGCTTCTTCGCGTTCCAGCCAGCATTCTTCTCTTCTGCCGTCCTGGTCGACACGTTCTTTGTCTCGTTTTACTCTCTTATAATCAAAAGGTCACCCGTGTCTGTAATGTACGCTTGCCACCGGACCCGGCGATGCAACAGGTTGCACGTGACAATGACAATGATATTTTGGTTGGCGGAGCGCCCGCCCGTTGTGTGAACATGCCTCGCGGACTCCCGGAATTGGGCCGCGCATCAAACGATCAAATGCAGCACCAGCAACGAGGCGCAGGACATCAACAGGATGAAATCGACGATACAAGTCCAGCCTGCGTTCGGTGAGGCAAGCCTCTCCAATTGTGAAAGAGAGACGAATGGCATTTGCCCATATTTCTCAAACCGCCGGCCCGCCTGAAATTCCGGGGGCAGTAATACCGTGAGCCGGACTTGTCAATCAGCGACCGAGATTGCCGACTCGGCGTTTCAGGCGGCCCTGGTCACCCAGGCAAAGAATGCGCGCAAACTTCCCGATCACTATCGGATCCCGGCCGATGCGAGCAGCAACTCACCGCAGGCAATACGCGGCGGAGGAACGTCGCGCGGCACGCCTCAGGATGCGCAACGCAGGAAATCGCCAAGGTTTTCTCGAGATGATTTTTCCTGGAGGTTGCTCGCAAGCCCGTCGCCCGATTTGCCCTGCGACGCAGGACGCGGCACAAGAATCAGCTCCCTCCCCTATTTCTGGAAATTCAGCACCAGCGTCAAACTGTAGGTTCGGCCAAAGACGTCGTACAACTGTGAGTCTGTATTATTCGCCTGATCCGGAATAACCGGCGCATCGTTGTCCAGCAAGTTAAAAACGCCAAAGCGCACTGCAACAGCGTCGTTGAATTGGTACAAGATATTCGTGTCCAGGTAAAACTGACTGCCGATTCTCGGCACCGCGAGCACTGGCTCCGGCGCTCCAACCTGCCTGGCCTCTGCGAACAGGTAACTCTCCGTGCCGCTGATCCATTGCGCCAACAGCGAGATACTCAGTGGGTCGGAACGGTACATAAGGTTGGCTGATACGCGATCTTCTGCCCCCGTAGAGCTGCTGTTAACGCCAGTGCAAGGTGCGCGGAAATAGCCGACGCAGGAGTCGACTGTACTTACCGGGTTGCCCTGATAGCGCAGCGCCAGCACATGAGTCCAGAACAGCGTCCCTGACAAGGTCGCGCCACTGTCAGACGCCGCGAGGTTGCCCGGTAGGTCCCAGGCAACGTTCACCTGCAGGTCAATACCTTCGGTCGAAATCTGTCCGCGATTGTTGAACAACTCCTCGACTTCGAAGACGTTGCCAACCGCGGGGTCGTTCGGGTCTGTGATACGGCGGATCTTGTCGCAAAATACGTTGGTCGTATTCGCCGGATCGAAACAAATGTCCTTCGCAAAGATTTCACCGATGCTGTTGCTAATGTCCATCTCGTAGTAGTCGACGGCAACGCTCCAATCCGCGTCGGATCCAGACGTGTACACGAACCCCACGGTTAGCGTGTCTGCCTCCTCGGGTTCAAGCTGGTCATTGCCACCGTAGATATAGTCGACGGGATAGAAAGGTATCGCCTCGAAAATGCCCAGCTGGTCGGGATCGAGTCCCTGGAGAATGCAGACGTCGGCGTAACCATTCGTAAGCGGATCCTGCGACGCCGAACAGTAGTCGACATAGAGAATATTGCCAACGAAATTGCTGACCTCGCCATATTGTTGTTGAAACAGTTCCTGGTTGTTTGGCGCACGCACGCTTCGCTGCCACATGGTGCGAAAGCGCAGTGATTGATTCACCTGCCAGTTGCCGCCGAGCTTGTAGGTCCAGGCGTTGCCTGCGTTGTCATAGCGGGAATAACGCGCGCCAAGTTCCAGCGACAGCGAATCCGCCGCCGGCGCCCCTTCCAGCAGCGGTACAAAGGCTTCGGCGTACATCTCGGTGACGTTTTCGGTACCGCTTACCGGAGAATTGCCGCTGTAACCCAGCGTATCGTCGGTGAACAAGGCGTTGTCTGCGCGAAATTCCACGCTATCGCTACGCCAGTCAAAGCCTAACGCGATATCGACCGGGCCTGCCCAGGTATCGGCTGGCGTGCCTCTTACGTAAACGCTGGCCAGCTTCTGGGTCCGTTCGGTCGTGTTCTGCAACGGTTGATAGCTTATGAATTCGACCGCCTCTGCGGATAGTCGCCCGGCGCCGAAGACGTCAACCGGTACACAACCACCCGACGGGTCAATGCACTGCCCGGTCTGCGGGTCTACCAGCAGCCCCTGGAGAAACCGCGTCAGGGAGGCGGCGTTTCGCAGCAATTCGACTTCGTCGGACTTCGTGTAGGTCAGCCAGCCGTCAATTTCCCAGCCTTGTCCGAACGTACCGCGCAATCCGAGCACGGTGCGCCAGTACTTCCTGTCGTTGTCACGCATTCTTGAGCCGAGTTCATCCATGCGCCGACTGAACGTGAAGCTCGCGAGCAACGGGTCTGCGGACGCCGGGTCAGTAAAATAATCCTGAAAGAGTTGCGCGGTTTCCGGCACCAAAACCGGGTTGTCGATATTGATGTTTATGTTTTCAGTAACAGGCACCGGCGCCAGTTCCTGCGCCGACTTGTTGTTTGCATACGAGGTTTCAAGGTACAGCTCATAGTTCTCGCTGACTTCGAGCGTGCCGAAGATTCCAGCCGAATATCGCTCAAGCGGTGTCTGCAGGTAGTTGAGCGGCGCGAAGTTGTACTGGTCATCGGGATTGATAAATGCCCGGGGCGTGCCGTCCGGATTGAAAATCGGAAAACCGAGACCCGGGACCGCATTGAACAGCACGCCTTCGGGAGCAGTGAAGCTGCCCGCCTCGAGCAACTCGCCTGAGCCATCTTCCTCTAGCGTGACGCTGGTCAGGGATCGATCCGCAGCAAACAGTGAATCGCGATCAAAGTAGCCTCCGTAGAAGGCAACATTGCCGCGCCCGCCAGCAAAATCGGTACCGATGGCGAGATTGATGTCGGTGTAGTTACCGTCGCCCTGATCGGTCATGCCATAGCTCGTCTCCAGCGTAATACCCTGAAAGTCATCCCGGGTGATGAAATTTACGACGCCGGCAAGGGCGTCGGAACCATACACGGCCGACGCGCCGCCAGTAATGATCTCGACCCTGTCAATCAGCACCTGTGGAATATTGTTGATGTCCACCGAGCTGCCTACTCCGGACGGTGCCACCCGCCGGGAGTTCAGCAACACCAGCGTCCGCTCTGAGCCCATGCCGCGCAGATTAAGGCGTGCCGTGCCATCGCCCGGATTATTGGAGGTGCGGCCGAAGTCCGGCGTCAGCTGAGGCATCCCGTTGAGCGCTTCTTCCAGGGTCGGTTGCGCCGCGAAAGCCAGGTCGTCGCGTCCAAGCGTGGTAATCGGGCTCGGCGCCGCCGTGTCTCGCCGCTTGATGCGCGAACCGGTAACGACGATTTCCTCAATGGCTTCGTCGGAACTATCGATCGGATCAGTCTGCGCGAAGGCTACATCGGCAAACAGGATCGCGGGCCCGGCAACGAGGCCACACAGGGTCTTGGCGAGTCGAGCTGACATCATTGTTGTCCTTATTGTTCAGACAGCGCCGTGAGAAACCGCACGACAGTATAGCGTGACTCCTCCCGGTACACGCAATACTCGGACTGCCCTTTGTTCTCGCACGGCCTTCGTGCCGGCGCCACCGGTGTCCGGTGCAACATTGATGGCGCTGCTATACAATTCTCTGCCTGTTCGGGCAACCACGGACCGGGCGTCAATTCCACCGGTCGTTTCGCCTGGGAACAGACTATCTTTGGTTACCTTTCCGGGTGGTCAGAAACATCATGAAGCAGTTGATCGCCGAGCTGAACCGCCGCAACGTATCGCGAGTTGCAATCACCTACCTGGCGGCGGCGTGGCTTCTGGTCGAAGTTGCTGACACAACATTTCCCAGGTTTGGTTTCGAAGATTCCGCCGTACGCAATGTCATTGTGCTGCTGGCAATCGGGTTCATTCCGGCATTGGTGCTTTCCTGGTTCTTCGAACTGACGCCGGAAGGATTGACACGTGACCTGCCAGGCGAGGCTCCGAAGAGCGATGCACCACGCACCAGCAGGATGGCCGACCGCCTCATTGTCATCATGTTGCTCGGGGCTGTCGCGTTGCTGGCGATCGACAAGTTTGTTCTTGAGCCGACCCGGGTCGCGGTCCAGATAGAAGAAGCCACGGAGGCAGCACGGACTGAGGCCGTCCTGCGCGCCTACGGCGACAAGTCCATCGCCGTGCTTGCGTTCAGCGACATGTCACCGACGCGCGACCAGGAATATCTTTCCGACGGCATTGCGGAAGAACTGCTCAATCTGCTGTCAACAATCAAGGAGCTTAGAGTAATCTCACGATCATCCGCATTTTCCTTCAAGGGCAGCGATGCCACGGTGCCTGAGATTGCCGAAAAACTGGGTGTCTCGTACATCCTCGAAGGTTCGGTTCGAAAATCCGGTAATAACATTCGAATCACTGCACAGCTTATTGATGCCAGGGCGGACGCACACGTCTGGTCTGACAATTACGATCGCACCCTGGATGACGTCTTTGCTATTCAGGATGAAATATCAAACTCCATCGTAGAAAAACTGAGGGTGACGCTCCTCGCCGGAGCCCCGCGTTCGCAACGAATCGATCCAGAGGCCTACGAAAAGTACTTGCAGGCACAGTTCATTCTGCATACGGAGAACAAAAGTCAATTCCGTAAAGCCCAGGCGTTGCTGAATGAAGTACTCGAGGTTGCGCCGGACTATATTCCGGCGCTCAATGCACTGGCTCGCATCTACTATCGAATCCCAAAGACCGAGGGATTATCCAGGGAGCAGAACGAGGCCGAAATACGCGCGCTGGCAGCCCGGGTGGTGGCGATCGACCCGGATGGTATTTCCTCCCTGATCTGGCAGGGCTGGTTTGCCGCGTTAGACAAGGACATGCAGACTGCCGCAAAATTCTATGAAAAGGCGATTCAAATCGACCCGAACAATACCGACCTGGCGCGTGTACTGGTCATTTTCCTGACCGACATCGGCCGACCCGACGACGCCGTCGCGTTGAGCCGCTACCTGCTGCTTCGCGACCCGGCCTGCGCCGTGTGTGTCGGAAATTATGCCTATGCCCTGAGGTCGGCTGGCAATCCGGGAGAGGCCGCGGTGGCGATGGAATCCATGCTGGATTGGCACACAGCGCAGCCGGGATATTATTGGTCCCTCGGTGTCGGCTGGCTGATTGCCAATCAACCGCAAAAGGCATTGGATGCATTCGAGAAGGAGGAGGGCTATGCGGGCAATCGTGAGATGGGCTCCATTATGGCCTTGCATGACCTCGGTCGAACCGAGGAGTTTGAATCTCGATTCGCGGACTTTCGCAACAACGGGACGGACTCGGAAAGCGTAGCGCGTGTTTACGCGTGGATTGGCGATAACGACAGTGCTTTCAAGTGGCTGGAAAAGTTGATTGAAACGGAGGGGCCCAGCCGCCTTAGGGAAGTCGACACCGATCTTTATGACAAGATCAAAACGGATCCGCGCTGGCGCGAAATGCGATCGGAATACGGCTTCGAAGACAAGGCACTGGAACCCATCGACTTCACATTCACGCTGCCACTTGGCGCGGAGATGGAAACAGGGCCTTGACCGGGTTGTCCAGACAAGTCTCGCTCAATGGCTAGCACACAAGAGACCACCGCCCCTTTCATCACCCGCTTTCTCGGCGTTTTCGTTTACAGCCGCCGCGCTCTGGAACTCGTGTGGACAACGAGTCGCAGTCTTACGATTACGCTCGCAATTCTGACACTGGTCGCCGGCGTGCTGCCGGCTGTGATTGCCTACATTGGACAACTGATCGTCGATGGCGTCGTCGCGGCGATGGCGGCAACCAACCCCGAGACGTCCCACGTGCTGTGGCTGATCTTTCTCGAAGCACTCGTTGTCATTGCAGTGGCTGCCAGTCAACGTGGGTTATCGGTGAGCCAATCGTTATTGCGTGCCCTGCTCGGCCAGCGCGTCAACGTCATGATCCTGGAAAAGGCGCTGACGCTGCAGCTTGCGAACTTCGAGGATTCGGAGTTTTACGACAAGTTGACGCAGGCCCGGCGCGAGGCCTCGAGTCGCCCGTTGAGCCTCGTGAACCGGACCTTTGGCCTGGTGCAGAACGCCATTTCGCTCACCAGTTACGCCGTGTTGTTATACGCGTTCTCGCCGTGGGCGGTGGTGATCCTGATCGGCGCCGGCCTGCCCTCGTTTCTTGCCGAGGCCAAGTTCTCCGGCGATGCGTTTCGATTGTTTCGCTGGCGCTCGCCCGAAACACGCATGCAGATGTACCTGGAAACGGTCATCGCTCGCGAGGACAGCGTCAAAGAGGTCAAGTTGTTCGGGCTCGGCCCGCGACTCCTGCAACGCTATCGCGACATCTTCAAGAACCTGTTTGTCGAAGACCGTCGCCTGACGATACGTCGTGATAGCTGGGGCTTTGCGCTCGGCTTGTTGTCGACGGCTGCATTTTACGGCGCCTACGCGTGGATCGTGATCACGACGATCCATGGCGGCATCACGCTGGGTGCAATGACGATGTACCTGGTGTTGTTCCGGCAGGGCCAGAGTGCAGTGGCCGCCAGCTTGTCGGCTATCAGTGGCATGTACGAAGACAACCTGTATCTGTCGAACCTGTACGAGTACCTCGAACAGGACGTACCCGCGCCCGGCGGCGAAGCAAAGCACGGCCCGGAACCGGAACGCGGCCTCGAATTCCGGAACGTCTCGTTTGCCTATCCGGGCTCAACCAGCAAGGCACTCACCGATGTGAGTTTTCAAATACGTCCGGGCGAGAGCCTGGCGCTGGTTGGTGAAAACGGGTCCGGCAAGACAACCCTGATCAAGTTACTCACGCGTCTGTACCAACCGACCGCAGGCAAGATACTGCTCGACGGCCTGGACCTGCAGGACTGGGACATCGAGGCTTTGCGTCAACGCATTGGCGTTATCTTCCAGGACTTCGGTCGTTACCAGTTCTCGGTCGGCGAGAACATTGGCGCCGGCGATGTCCGCCATATCGATGATCCGGTTCGTTGGGCCGCGGCCGCCGAGACCGGCATGGCCGCGCCGTTCATTGTGGACATGCCGGAAGGCTACGAAACGCAACTCGGTCGCTGGTTCAAGGGAGGTCGCGAGCTGTCGGGCGGGCAATGGCAGAAGATTGCGCTGTCACGCGCGTTCATGCGCAGCGATGCCGACATACTGGTACTGGATGAGCCGACCGCGGCGATGGATGCCGCATCGGAAGCCGCGATATTCGATCACTTCCAGTCGCAAAGCGATACCAAGATGACGATCCTGATTTCACATCGGTTCTCAACAGTACGCGCGGCCGATCGAATCATTGTCATCCACGACGGCAAGATCCTGGAACAGGGTAATCACGAGAGCCTGCTTGCCGAGAACGGGCAGTACGCGAGCTTGTTCAGGCTGCAGGCGAAGGGCTATCAGTAGGTTCTGTAGCCATTCGAGCCGCGGATGTTTGCGTTCATCGCCTTGCTGGCGCAGCACGGCGATCGGCTCATCGGGGCATTAGTTCCAGTTGTAACACGTTGTATGGCGGTTGCCGCTGTGACCGATATTCGGACGTTCAACGAAGGTCGCCATAGCGCGGGACGTTCCGTGAACTCCTGTGGGTGCGTTTCGTTAACGATCGGTTACAAAAAATTGAGCCCCTGTAAAACTTGTTGCCGCCGAGCCGCGCATTGTTTCGTTGCACGCCAGATTTTCTGACAGTGCTCGTCCTGCGTGCGTTATGCTGTGCCGCGGGATAAGTGTTGCCCCACATCCCGACTCCCGAATCATCGTATTGCACAGTATGAGCAAAGGAATTAGAAAATGAATAAAAAGAAATCTATACCGAAAATAAAGGCCCGGACGGTGGGCATTGTGGCTTTGGCTTGCGCCAGTGTCATGACCAACGTCGCCGGAGCGCAGACCCCGGCAAAGCCCCCGTCATCCCTGCTTACCCCGGACCGGGTGGAAACGAGCATTGGCACGTTGACGTTTAAAGACGGTGCGCCGAGCGTTGAAACTGCGAAGAAAGTCTATGACGCACTGGATTTCACACGTGCGCTGAATGCTTATAACAACAGCTTTCGCGGCGCGTCTGCTTTGGCAATCGTCAAGGGCTTCGAATCCATTGGCGCCGACGCGAATACCGTTGTGATATTCCCCAGGCTTATGGACTCGAATTCACTCTTTCTCACCGGTAACGCCGACACTGTCTACTATCTCTCCATCGTGGATCTCAGCAAAGGTCCGATGGTCATCGAGCAGCCACCGAACGGTCTCGGCACGATCAATGACATGTGGTTCTCCTGGGTCATCGATATCGGGCGTCCCGGTCCGGATCGTGGTATGGGCGGCAAGTACCTGATTGTTCCGCCTGGCTATGACGGCCCGTTGCCGGACAGCGGTTTCTTTGTGGCGCATTCCCGGACGAACCGCATAATGTATGCCGCCCGTGCGTTCCTCGAAAATAACGACCCGAAACCGGCGGTTGCCAACATCAAGAAATACATCAAGATCTACCCGTATACGCCGGGTGGCTACGGTACCAGCATCGCAACCGCGCTGGAGGGGAACATCAGGCTTGGGCAGAATCCGGCAATTCCGGAAATGAAGTTCATCGATGCCTCCGGGAAAGCGTTCAATACAGTGCCGCCGGGCGATTTCGGGTTCTTTGAAATGATCAACGAGAACGTCCAGGCAGAACCGGCCACCAGCTACGACATCGAACTCGCCGGCCAGCTGGCCGCGATAGGCATCGTCAAAGGCAAGCCCTTCAATCCCGACGCCCGCATGAAGAAGATTCTCGCGGATGCCGCCGCCGTCGGCAACGCGACCGGCCGGGTCCTGAACTGGCTTCCGTTAATGAAGCACCCCGACTGGGCCTACTACGAAGATTCGAACTGGGTAAACATGCTTTTCGAAGGCGGCGCATTCTTCGAAACCCCGCCACCTGCGTTTGAGGACGGCATGTTCAAACCGCAACCGGCAACAGGCGCGCGCACGCTCGATTCGCGTACTGCCTTTTACTATGGGTACACGCTCGACTCTCCCGGCATGGTCATGCGCATTCCAGGCGTCGGGTCGCAGTACCTGATGGGTTTTCTCGATGAAGACGACAAGCCGTTCGAAGGATCGAAGACCTACAAGGTGACGCTGCCGCCGAATATTCCGGCGCGCGCTTTCTGGTCCTTTACGTTGTACGACAACCAGACCCGCTCAATGCTGCAAACCCCGCAAGTCTATCCAAGGGCAGGCAGCCAGAGCTATCCGTCACCGGCAGCTGTGCCGAATGCCGATGGCACGACAACCATTTACTTCGGTCCGACGCAACCGAAGGGCGTCAAGCGCGGCAACTGGATCCAGACTGACCCGAAGAAGGGCTGGTTTACGCTTCTTCGGCTTTACAGTCCGCTCCCGTCGTTCTTCGACAAGAGCTGGCAGCCGACGGAATTCGAGGTCGTGAAGTAAGCTTGTAACAGGCCTGCTTCCGTTTTGCTGGCGGACTACGAGCGACCGGGCTTCGCCCGGCTCTCGTAGCCCGCTTTCAGCCCGCGACAGTTTGGCAGTGTCCCAAACGGCTCGAGCGCAACGGCGATCGCCGGATCGCTTTGCGGCCATGTAATCCGGTAGCATCTTGTGCTCAGGTTGAGCCGACCTGATCCTGAACCAAGTTCCGCTTTGGAGAGACGCCAATGAAGCCTGCCGAATCCAGCAAAGTCGTCGTCAACTTCGATGGCAAGAAATGTATCCACGCGCGCCGCTGCGTACTCGGGTTGCCGGACGTGTTCGTCCCCGGCGCTGAGGGCGCCTGGATATTCCCCGACCGGGCCGACGCCGAAGAAGTGACACGGGTTGTCGATAGCTGTCCGTCCGGTGCCCTGACCTACACGCGAAAAGACGGCGGCGCCGAGGAGCGCCCGGCACGCGTCAACACGGCGCGCTTGTGGCAGAACGGCCCGGTGGAATACCGCGGTGATCTGCGCATTGCCGAACACGACCGGGTGAAACGCGCGGTACTGTGCCGCTGCGGCCATTCGAAGAACAAGCCATATTGCGATAACAGCCATCTAGAGGCCGGTTTCGAGGCAACCGGAGAACATTCTCCCGAAGCCGAGGTGCAGCCGCTGGATGTGCGCGACGGACCTGTGACCGTCACACCAACCAGGAACGGTCCACTGGTAGTCGAAGGCAGCCTCGAGATCATCGCCGCATCCGGTCGTCGCCTGGCGACCAGGACCAAGGCCTTCATGTGCCGCTGCGGCGCGTCTGCGAACAAACCCTACTGCGACGGCAGCCACAAGAAGATCGGCTTCGAGGCAGACTGATGGCCGAGTACGAGATTGTGAAGGAAGACGGCGAAACGCGTGGGCGATACGTCATCACGATTGACGGCGTTGAGGCGGAACTCACCTACTCGAAACTCGGCGACAGTGGCAACGTGATCGCGGACCATACCGGTGTGCCAGATGAGCTTGGCGGACGCGGGGTCGGCTCTGCGCTGGTTCGCTACCTGGTGGACGATGCCAAAGCCAACGGTTTCAAGATCATGCCGTTATGCCCATTCGTCAAGGCCCAGTACAAAAGACATCCGGAATGGTCGGACGTAATGCTTTGAGTCGCCATTGAAGCGCCGACAGGCGCACTCGCGGCAGGCCGACATCCACTACGAACCAGCCGTGACACATTCGTTATAAATTCGTGAAAGCCGGGCGATTTCCGGTTGTTAGCCTCTCGCTTGTTCCTTAACCAATCTGGAAATCCGAGAGGAGAATACCGATGAAATCACGTTTGATACTCGTTCCGCTGACCTTGTTGCTGGCTTTAACCGGCGCGACCCTGGCATATGCCGACGCGCCCAATTTCAGTCCGGCGATTTACGGCGACGGCGAAGTCTGGGGCACCAAGGGTCTCGGTGTCCTGCCCGCACCGAACGGCCGCAACAACCAGTCATTCGACAAGCTGTTCATTTTCGTCAACGGCGCACCGGGACAGTTGCCGGTCTCCGAAGCTGCGCCCGGCAATCCCGCCTTCAATGGTGGCCGCTGGTCGGCACAGACGGTCATGTGGACCGCGGAAGGCATGGCCGCCCACGAAACATTGCCGGTGCTGATGTCCTACACCGACATCCAGGTTCACTACAGCCTTGGCCACCTCGCGATAGCGCCCGGCCACCCGGCTGGCGGCCCCGACTACTTCGAGTGCCCGCTGCTGCCGGTCCACTAGAATCGTGCGCACGCGTGTCCTCCTGCCCCGGCTGTGACATTTCGACACTTTATCCGGTCCCCTCCGGTAGAACTCAAACTCGGGGAGGCAGGGGGATGCGCAAGCGAATTCTCGTCATCGAGGACGAACGTGATATCGCCGAACTGATACGGCTCCACCTCAACGACCTGGGCTTTGCGGTAACGATCACCGGAGACGGCAACACCGGGCTGCAAAAGGCCCTGGCCACCTCTTGGGACCTGGTTATTCTCGATTTGCGCCTGCCGGGCATGGACGGTCTGGACATCTGCCGTCGCCTGCGGCAAAACTCCAGCTCGGTTCCGGTGCTGATGCTCACGTCGAAATCGTCGGAACTCGATCGCGTCGTCGGGCTCGAGATCGGCGCCGATGACTACGTGACCAAACCGTTCAGCGTTCTCGAGCTGACCGCGCGAGTCAAAGCAATACTGCGCCGCGCCGAGCTGTCGCGCCAATCCACGACCGACGAAAAGGTCGTCGTCCAGGCTGGAAGCGTCACCGTCGATCCAACGAGACGCGCTGCGACAATACGCGGCGAGTGCATCGAGCTGACCGCCAAGGAGTTCGACTTGTTGCACCATTTTGCGGCGCATCCCGGCCGCGTCTTCAGGCGGCTGGAGTTGCTCGACAGCGTCTGGGGCTACGGTCACGAAGGCTACGAACACACAGTGAATTCACACATCAACCGACTGCGTGCCAAGATCGAAACCGACCCGGCGCATCCGGAGCTGATCGTGACCGTGTGGGGCGTTGGCTACAAGATGAATGTGACTGCGCAGGATCGGCCCGGCGCATGAAGCGCCTGCATTACAAACTTTCTGCCGCGATGTTCATCATCGTGTTGTTCCTCGGCGCAGCGTTCTACACGATAGATCGTTTCAGCGTCAGGCTTTACTACGAGGAACTGAGCCAGCGGCTGAATGCTTCGCTCGCGATGTACGTGGTCAATGCAGGGGCACTGATAGCAGACGGTGAAGTCGACCGTGCGGCACTGGGAGAGCTCGCCAGTCGCGCGATGGTCATCAACCCCACGGCCGAGATCTACCTGGTGTCGCCAACCGGCGAAATTCTCGGCCACGCCCTGTCGCCCGCCGACGTAATTGCGGAGCGCATCGACGTCGGCCCGATTCACGACTTGTTGACCGATGCGGCACCGCTGCCGATCAAGGGGGTCGACCCCCGCAATCCCGCTACCCGGAAGATCTTCTCGGCGTTTCCGGTAACCGATGCGGCCCGTTCCGACGAACTGGCCGGGTACCTCTATGTCGTGCTGGGCGGGTCGCAGTACGAAGCGATTGCCGCAGAGGTTGCCGGCAGCGACCGGCAACGCATGGTCGCTGCAACCATCCTGCTTCTCGTCGTCGCCGCATTCGGCGCCGGCACGGTTCTGTTCTCCTACCTGACGCGACGACTGCGCCGGCTCACCGGCGACGTATCGGGCTTCACGGCAAGCCAGTTCGAAGCCAGCGTCCCGGCGACAGCAACCGGCGCACCGGCCGATGAGATCGACCAGCTGCGCGAGGCGTGCCACTACATGGCGGAGACCATCCAGCGACAGCTGGCCACGTTGAAAGAAGACGACCGGCTGCGCCGCGAGCTCGTGACCAACATTTCGCACGACCTGCGCACACCACTCGCCTCGATGCAGGGCTATATCGAAACGCTGATCATCAAGGACGACGCGCTCGACCCTGCGACGCGGCGGCAGTACCTGGAGATCGCGCGCAAGCATGCCACGCACCTGAGCCTCCTGATCCAGGACCTGTTCGAACTGGCCATGCTCGACGCCAGCGGTGTCACGCCGACGTTCGAACAGTTCTCGCTGCCCGAACTCATTCACGACGTCGTGCAGGAATTCGAACTGCAGGCCGGGGACTCGGATATTGCGCTGGAAGTAAGCCCGCCCGGAGCGGACGTTTTTGTCTACGCCGATATCAAACTGATCCAGCGAGTGCTCGAGAACCTTGTCGGGAACGCCCTGAAGTACACCCCGGCGGGCGGCAAGGTATCGATTTCAGTCAAGCAGAAGCCGGAAGGAGTCGGCGTATCGGTAACCGACACCGGACCCGGGATTTCCGCAGAGGCCCTGCCCCGCATCTTTGACCGCTTCTACAAGGCCGACCATGATGGCCCACAAGGCAAGGGTTCGATGGGACTCGGCCTCGCAATTGCCAAGCGCATTCTCGAGCTGCACTCGAGCGAGATCACGGTCGTCAGCAAGGAACGACAGGGGACGCGCTTTCATTTCGAACTCCCGATCGAGGCACGTGCAGCCTGAATACGTGACCTGCATCACCACTTTGACACGGCGGCATTTGACGCCGGGCCGAAAGGCGGTATGGTCGTCTGCGGCATTCACCGGGATCGTACGATCCAGGATCTGCATACCCATTCGGCTGAGGGAGACGAAAAGGATGTTTACAGAACGGACCAGGAAAGTATTGCTGCAAATTGTCTCGGTCACGCTCATATCGACCGGGTTCGTCCAGGCGGCATTCGCCGGCGCGATCGACACAGGCTACATGATCAAGGCAGACACCCGCGCGGCAAGCCTCGATCGCATCCAGGTAATGCTGGCGCAGGACAGCGTTGCCGAGCAACTGCAGAAATTCGGGGTCGAACAGAGCGCGATCGAAGAACGCCTGCAAGGCATGACGACCGCTGAACTCGTTTCGCTTGAAGGCCGCCTGCAAACGGAAATCGCCGGCGGCAATGCGGTCGGCATTATTGGCGCCGTTTTTCTCGTGTTGATTATTCTCGAGCTCGTTGGCGTCATCGATATCTTCAAGGCGTTCTAGCCATTGGCTCTTTGGAAGTGCGCTGTGGGCCGGCTGTTGCCGGCCCTCTTGATTGGCCTCTCCGGTTGCGCGAGTTTCCCGGAGACGGTTAGCAAACTTCCTGATGCCGACTATCGCACCGAACTGGCCGATACGCCGTTCTATCCGCAGGAACAATACCAGTGCGGACCTGCCGCGCTCGCGACCGTGCTCCAGGCCAGCGGCGTCGATGTTAGTCCCGACGACCTGGTCTCAAAGGTCTACCTGCCAGGCCGCCAGGGTTCGCTGCAAACCGAACTGCTGGCGGCGACCCGGAGTGCCGGCCGTATTCCCTATATCGTGAACGGCTCTCTCGCCGCGATCGCCGAGGAGCTGGACGATGGCCGCCCGGTCCTCGTGCTGCAGAATCTCGGCGTATCGATAATGCCGCGGTGGCATTACGCCGTCGTCATTGGCATCGATGGCAACAACAACTCGGTGTTGCTGCGCTCCGGTACCGACAAACGCCGCAGAACCTCCATCGATGTGTTTCTTCGTACTTGGGCGCGCAGCGACTTCTGGGCATTCTCGGCCCTGCAGCCCGGGCAGATTCCCACAAATGTCGACCGGGTCGCGTACCTGGCTGCCGTAGCCGACCTCGAAGAGGTGGGCATGCTGGAAGAGGCCGTCGTGTCCTGGCGTGCGGCATTGCAAAAGTGGCCGGACGACCCGATCGCGCAGTTCGGCCTTGGCAACACGTTACTGGCACTGGGTCGTGCCGGTGAGGCTGAACAGATCTATCGCGACATGCTCGCAACGAACCCGGACCTGGCTATTGCGCGCAACAATCTCGCACTTGCGCTGCAGCAGCAAGTGCGCCTCGACGAAGCCTTGCTGGAGATCGACCGCGCGATACAACAGACGGACGATACCCGGCTTCTCGACGAACTTTACGATACACGCGACACGCTGCAGCGCGCGCAGCAGGAACTGGCCAGGTAGAAACGGCGTCGCCAAAAACGTGCCCTGCCACGTTCTGCGGGTTACCATTCCCCTTGGCCCAGCCCGGAACATAACAATGACAATAAATTGGGTTCTCGCCGAAAACTCATCAATGCGCTACGCCGCCGGCTCGTCAATGTATTTCGCACAGGGCATTCCCTACGGCCTGATGAACATCGCGATACCCGCCTGGCTCGCAAGCCAGGGCATCGGCGCGAGCCAGATCGCATCCTTCCTGGCTGTCATCATCCTGCCGTGGGCCTTCAAACTGCTGGCCGGGCCGCTGATGGACCGCTACCAGTTCCTGCCGATGGGCAGGCGGCGGCCCTGGGTACTCGGGGCACAACTCGGCATGACGCTGTCGTTCCTGAGCCTCGTCTTCGTCGACAACCCGGTCGAACAGATTGGCCTGCTGACGCTGCTTTGTTTCTTCATCAACGTGTTTGCGGCCACCCAGGATGTGGCTGTCGACGGCATGGCAATCGATGTCACGCCGGTCGATGAGCAGGGCCGCCTGAACGGCTTCATGGTGTTCGGCAAGGCCATCGGCTGGGCAGTAACCTCGGCCATAACCGGCACGATGCTGGTGACGGTCGGCCTCGGCACCACAGCGATTGCCGCGGCGGCTGTGCATGCCGTCATTCTGCTGGGCTTCATGCTTACGGTGGAGCGCAGTGGCGAACGCCGCCTGCCGTGGACTTCGGGCAACGCGATGTCCGGGCAGCGTGCTGTCAATTCCTTCGCGAATGTCCTGCAAAGCCTGAACGCGGTGCTGTGGTCCCGGATCAGCCTCGTCCTGATGGCCATCATGTTCCTTGACGGCTTCATCAGCGGCTACGGTCACGCGCTGATGCCGGTTGCGGCAGTGAACCTGTTTGGCTATACGACGCCGGAGTGGTCGCAGCTCGTCGCGATCATGGGACTGGGCGGCGCGGCAACGGCACTTGCACTCGGACCGATGATCGATCGATTCGGCGCCAAGCGAATGCTGATATTAACGGGCTCGCTGGTTGCCATTCACGCCCTGTTGCTCGCCGAGACGCAATACCTGTGGGAGAACACGACCTACGTCAAGGTGATGCTGTCGGCCTGGGTATTGCTCGGCCCGGTGACGATGGTGTGCGTGATTGCGCTGGCAATGGCGGTGTGTTCGAGCGCAATCTCGGCCACGCAGTTCGCCATTTACATGTCGCTGGCGAATTTCGGCTACTCAGGCGGCTCGAAGACCTATGGCGTGATCGCCGAACAGGCGTCTTACGTGCAGGCCTACCTGCTGCTCGGCGCTGTCACGATCGCCCTGATAGCGATCGTATTTTTTCACCGGCACCGGCCGGATCAGGTCCACGGCCGCAAGCGTGCTCCAAGCTTTACGGTGGGCATGGGCGCGAGCGGCGGCGGCATGTACTTTTCCGGTGCGATGCGCTGTCCCAAGTGCCGCGCCGACATGGAGCAGGTCGTGATCGACGGGACCGAGGTCGATCGCTGCACTGCCTGTCACGGTCTATGGTTCGACGACGGTGAACTCGATGCGCTCTGCAACAAGGAAGCGGCCGCTGTGCTCGACATCGGCAACATCAGGACCGGCAAACAGCAAAACAAAGTCGAGCACTATCGATGTCCGCGCTGCGCCGGCCCGATGAACAGGCTCGTCGACCCCGAGCAAACGCATATCTGGTTCGAGCAGTGTGACGACTGCCACGGTTCCTACTTCGATGCCGGCGAGCTGACCGACCTCGCGACGGTAACCGTATCGGATTTCTTCAAGCGTCTGGTAACGCCCAGAGTAAGATAGGGGCAGAAGTTGTCTGACTTCGAGATTGCCAGGAAAGATTGCGAGACCCGCACATCCCAGACATGAAGATCGTCACGACACTGCTGATACTGCTCGCGTTCGCAGGCTGCACCCGGCAACCGTCTGAGCTGACGGTTGCGACATTCAATCTCTGGTACGGCGGGCTCAACGAGGGGCGGCAGGTTGTGGATACCGTGGCCGTCCTGAAGGCCCTCGACGCCGACGTGTTCGCATTGCAGGAGGTCCGCGGTGAATCGGATCCGTGCACGGCAGAGCACTGCCCGCCTTCGGGCCCGAGCATTGCACCCGAACTGGCGGATGCGCTCGGCTACTACCTGTTCGAGGAGACCAGGGTGAGCGATGCCCTCTGGGCCAACGCGATTATCAGCCGCTACCCGATCGTATCGATACTGGACGAAGATTTCGGTGTCGTGATCGATGTCGACGGCCGCCATATCGCCGTTTTCAACGTGCACCTTGCCGACTTCCCGTACCAGCCTTACCAGCTCACGAACATCGAGTACGGCGATGCGCCGATGCTCGATGACGCAGCGTCCGCGGTGGCGGCAGCGCAGGCGGCGCGCGGACCGGCGATCGCCCGGGTGCTCGACGTTGCCGGGCAACTCACCGATATCGATCTCGTCGTGATTTGCGGCGACTTCAACGAACCCTCGCACCTGGACTGGACCGAGAAGGCGGCAAACGCCGGACGACACCCGATGAAAGTCGCGTTCCCGACAAGCGCGACGCTCGCGAATAGAGGGTTCATCGACGGCTATCGCAGTTTCCGCCCCGACGAGGTCGCCTATCCCGGGTTCACGTATACGCCACTGGCCGCCGTCGACGACGAGAACGAGCACCACGACCGCATCGACTTCGTTTACCTCAAAGGCGACAACGTCCGCGTCACTTCGGCCGCCGTCGCCGGCGAGTCCCCGGCGACGTCCGACATCGTTGCCACACCGTGGCCATCGGACCACCGCGCCGTGGTCGTCAGCCTGCGATTCTGATCGGGACAAGGCACTCCTGTCACGTAGTTCGCTTGGACCAGCGAACCATCAGGGTTCCATCAGGAAATTCCGCCGGCACGCTGTCATAGTGGAGCCTGGCGCAGCAGGCCGGAGGCAGCGTAATGACATTACTTCGACACCTGGTCCTGATCCTTGCAATGCCTGTGGCCCTTGCCGGCTGTGGCGGTGACGGCGAGGTCATCGTCGTGTTCCCCGGCGACGGCCAGCCGGTGGAGGCTTTCTATGGCATGGACGCCGCCGACCTGAACGGCGACGGCTTCGCCGATATTGCAGCGATGAGCACTTGGTACGACGGCCAGGACACCTCGGAGCGGCGCCTGAATGTCTTCCTGCAGGACGCGTCGTCACCCGGCACGTTCATGCCGCCAGACCGCTCGTTGCACGAGGCAAACGGCGAGGTCTCGTATGTACGACTCGTCGACCTCGACCTCGACGGCACGCCGTCGCTGGTCACGTTCCGGCGATCCGGCGCCTTTTATGTCTACGAACCGGACCTGGCACGCCCGGGCACCTTCCTCGACCCGCTGGCATTCGATGCGATCCCGGTCGGCCTGTTTGCCGGCATGGCTGTCGCCGACGTCGACGGCGACCTGTACCCGGACGTCGCAACTGTCGGCGCCCAGAACAAACGCGTCGCCATCTACAGGCAGCTGGCCACGTCCCCGCCGAGCTTCATGGCCCCGGAGGAACCCGCTGACGGCGAGCAGCGGGTTGTCGTGAAGGACGTGAACGGCGACGGTTTCGCCGACCTGGTGACGTTCCAGACCAACGAAAGGGAGGAGTTCGGCCAGGTCCTGGATATCGCGGACACCGTGCTCGTTCATCTCCAGCAGCCTGCGAACCCCGGCCAGTACGCGCCACCGGTCTCGCTGTTTTTCGATAAGTCGGGTACCGAACTTGCCGTCGCCGACCTGAACGGGGATGGCCTTGCTGAGATCGTCGTTCATACCACCGACGCGCTGGTCATCTACCGGCAAGTGTCACCGGTCACGTTCGCGAGAAGCGATACACCGATACTGACCCCGGACAGCATTATTGGCGTGCTCGCCATTGCCGACCTCGATGCTGACAGCGTGCCGGAGATCGTCCTCGGCAGCCGCACCGGAGCGGTCGACCCGAACACGGTCGAGATATTCGCACAGGACATTGGCGGTGACTATGTATCGGCGGCAGTCCTGTCCTTGCCTATCGATGCCGCGCTTGCAGAACTGGGGTGGCATCCGCAGTTGTTTTCGTTGCGGCTCGTCGACCTCAACGGCGACAATTATCTCGACATTGCCGTCTCGACGTACGAACTGTTCGTATTTTTCCAGAGAAACACGGCGCCCGGCGCGTTCGGCCCGGCCGTGCGCATCGCAGGTCAACGCTGACATGAAATCATTCTCTAAACTCTACGAACTGGCCGCCGCGCGCAAGGGCGGGGAAAAAGCGCTCGAAAGCCTGATCCCCAAACCGAAATCGGCGGCGGCACTCGCGCGTATCCCCGACGATCGCTGGCTGTCGGGCATGGCGAAAGCCGTTTTCCGCGCCGGGTTCAACTGGAAGGTGGTCGACAACAAGTGGCCGGGCACCGAAGCCGCGTTCGAGGGTTTCGACCCGCATCAAGTGGCTTTCCTGTCCGACGACGAGCTGGATGTGCTGGTGAAGGATGAGCGCATCATCCGGCACTGGCGCAAATTGAAGGCGATACGTTCGAATGCACAGTACGTCGTCGATCTCGCGGCGGAGCATGGTACCGCCGCCAGCTATTTTGCGAATTCTCCGTCAACCGAATACGTCGACCTCCTCGGGGACATCAGGAAACGGGCCTCGTTCCTGGGCGGTACGACCGGGCAGTACTTCCTGCGCGAACTCGGCAAGGACTCCTTCATCCTTTCGCAAGACGTTGTCGCCGCACTCAGGCGCGAGAAGGTCTTCGACGGCACGCCGACATCGAAATCATCACTCGCGGCAATCCAGGCAGCGTTCAACGAATGGGTTGACGACGGCGGCAAGTCACTGACGCGCGTGAGCCGGGTCCTGGCGTTTACCGTCGGCTAGATCGTGTGCCCTGCCTGGGCGCATCATCCACAATTCGGTGTACGCCCCGGCTGGCAGGCATATACTTGCGGCTTTTCCGCACCGGCGGTTGGGGAAAGTTGCCTCTACTGGCCCAGCCACTCCCTGCGAACCACACTGATGTCGGAACCCACCGCAATCAAAAAAGCTCGCGTCGAGGACTCGTTACGTCACTCGCTGAAGGACGCGGGCGCGTACGCCGCGATGATTGGCGTCGGCGAGACCTACTTCTCGGCGTTCGCGCTTTCGCTGCATGCGACGACGCAACAGATCGGCGTGCTCGCCTCGGTGCCGACGATGCTCGCGTCGTTCGTGCAACTCCTCTCTGCCTGGGTGGGCAAACGCACCGGGCACCGCAAACTGCTGGTGCTCGCCGGCGCATCGGTACAGGCCTTCGCACTGCTGCCGATTGCGTTGCTGCCCCTGTTGTTCCCGCAACACGCGGTGCCGCTGCTGATCGCCGCCATTGCGCTGTACCACTGCGGCGCGCATTTCGCGACGCCGCAATGGGGCAGTATGATGGGCGACATCGTACCGCCACAACGTCGTGGCCGCTTTTTCGCGCAGCGCACGCGCATCGTGTCGCTGGTTACGTTTCTCGCGCTGGTTGCCGGCGGCATCTTGCTGCACCTGATGGACAGTGTCGGTCGCGTGCAAAACGCCTTCCTGTTGCTGTTCGCGGTGGCCATCCTCGCGCGGATGCTGTCGGTCTATCACCTCTCGCGCATGCACGACATGCCCGGCAACGTCGCCGCGCTCGAAGTGCCGGTCAGCAAGGCCTGGTGGCAACGCCTCAGGGAGTCGAACTTCGCCCGCTTCTCGATCTTCTTCGCGCTGATGCAGGCGTCGGTCGCGATCTCCTCGCCGTTCTTCACCGTGTACATCCTGCGCGACCTGGAGTTCACCTACGTGCAGTTCATGGCGAACACCGGTATGTCGGTGTTCGCGCAGTTCCTGACGCTCAACCGCTGGGGACGAATATCCGACGTGTTCGGCAATCGCCGCATCCTCGCAACCACTGGCGTGCTGCTGCCGCTGATGCCGCTGTTGTGGCTGTTCTCGGCAAACCCGTGGTACCTGCTCTTCGTGCAACTCGTCAGCGGTTTCGCGTGGGCCGGGTTTACGCTGAGCGCCGGTAACTTCCTCTACGACCTGATCGCCCGCGACAAGCGCGCAACGTTCCTCGCCGTGCACAACGTACTCGCGAGCATCGGCATCTTCGTCGGCGCAACTCTCGGCGGATTACTGGGCGCCTACCTGCCATCGCAGGCAGACCTGTTCGGCAAGCTCTACGAGTGGGGTAGCCCGCTGCTCGGCGTGTTCGCGATCTCGGCGCTGGCCCGCATGCTCGTCGCGCTGGTGTTGCTGCCGAAGATTCGCGAAGTGCGGCGCGTACGTCCCATTTCTTTTGGGAACCTGATCTTCCGCGTTACGCGCATGAACGCACTGGCCGGCCTGATGTTTGAAATCATCGGGCCACGGGAACGATCGAGCGACAAAGAGCCCCGGAGTGATGATTCACCATCGCCATGACGGGCTGTGACCGTCGTGGATCACGACGCCACTTTCGCTCCCGTCGGCACGGACCCAGTGGATGGAACCGGCGGTACCGAACGCCACGAATTGCCCGTCCGGCGACCAGGCGAGCCGGCTGTCACCGATCGTGTCCACCAGCGACATGAGCCCGGTACCGTCGGCGTTGAGCACGGACACTTTACCGGCAGCGCAGGTCACGAAGCCCTGGCGACAAACTACGACTGCCAGCTTCTCACCGTCCGGCGACCACGCGGGATGGTGGTATTCGAGCGTCGAGCCGTTGTAGCCGAAACCGTCCGTCAATTGCGTGATGGCCGAGCCGGCCACATCTATCGTGTAAATATCCCAAGTGAAATCGAAAGCGGTCCAGTCGCTCTCGTAGGCGATTCGCGCCCCATCGGGAGACCAGGCGGGCGCCCCTTCGTACCCGGCCCGGTCGACGATGACAGCCGGGTTCGCGCCGTCGTCATCCGCCCTCATCCGGTGCAGACCCGTGCTGCCGGTCGTGCAGCACGCGGTGAACGCAATCCATTGCCCGTCCGGAGACCAGCTCGGCGACGCGTTGAAGTTGCCATGGGTTCGCTGCACCAGGTTCGCGCCATCGGCGTCCATGATGTAGATGTCCAGTCCTTCGCCAATTCTCCGGGTGAACGCAATGCGGCTGCCGTCGGGCGACCACGCCGGTTCGCCGTCGCCGGGCCCATCGGTCAGCCGGGTCACGCCGCTGCCGTCCTGGTTCACACGAAAAATCTGCCCGTCGCGCACGAATGCGAGCTGCGGCATTCCTCCGGGCGGCGCCGCCGGAGAACGTTCCAGTTGAACCTCCACGGTCGCCGTCGTTGCTGCGTCGAGCGGGCCGACCACCTGGTCTTCGAACCCGATCCTGCTCACCCGCAGGTAGACCGGCGGGCCCAGGTTGCAAATATAGAATTCGCCATCGGGGTTGCTGCGGGTCGAGGCAACGCGAACGCCGTCGGGTACCTCGTCAACCTGTACCGTCGCTCCCACGACAGGTTGTCGTCCTTGCTCCGTGCTTTCGAATACGACGCCGGTCACCGAAGGCGCGCCGCCCAACTGCGGCCGCGCCAGGTACACCGACTGAAGTGGAGAAATCTCCACCATTTCCACGCGTATGTCGACGTCCGCAGCGGCGGTCGTACTGACCCGGCACGGCTGCACGAAATACTCGTGTTCGGCAAGAACGGTGATCGATGCGGGGAAAGGCAGCGTCGTCGCCACGGCAAAACGCCCGACGCCGTCAGTAACCGGCGCCGTGCTATTGGCTCTGTCCGACAGGTACGACCAGCGGTCCCCGTTATTGTCCACCGCGCTGATCAGAACCGTGGCGCCCTCGATCATGCCGGACTGGTAGGAAAAGACCTCGCCGCCAATGCCATGCCACTCGGGTACGGGCGGCAATGCAGGTGACTCCGACGTCGCGACGGCGGGGTTGTCGCCGCCGGAACCGCTGCACGCAGCGAGCAGCATGAGGATGGACAATGCGACGAGCAACCGGTTTGTGCAGCGCTGATTGAGTTTCATTTAATTCCCGATCCTGGCGTGACCCACTGCCGGGAAATCACCCGGCGGGCAACGCCTTCCTTATTACGCCCGGTATGCAAGCGACGCTTGTGGCAACCCTGAAGGATTCCTGAATTCTCTGGGCAACTACCGTGGACAGGCCTATGCTCGCCGCATGATTTACCGGTTTGAAAACTTCGAGCTGGACCTTGCCAGGGCCGAACTCCGGGCCGGGGGGCAACGCCAGCTGCTCGAATCGCGGATATTCGAGGTGCTGGCCCTGCTGGTCCAGAACGGCGAGCGACTGGTGTCGCGCGACGAACTGCTGGCAAGCGTATGGGCCGGGCGCGTTGTCACCGAAGACACGCTGTACACGGCGGTAAAGTCCGCGCGGCGCGCCCTGGGTGACGACGGCAGGACCCAGCGCCTGATCCGGACGATTCATGGCCGCGGCTTCCGCTTCGTCGGCGAGGTAACCGTGACGTCCGCGGCCGAGCCCCCGCTGCCGGCGCTGGCCACGGAGTCGCAGCCGTCGATCGCGGTCCTGCCGTTCCAGTTCACCGGGCGCGCCAGGCGCTTCGAGATGTTCGCCGAGGCCATCCCGCATGAACTGATCGCCGAACTGGCGCGTCTCAGGTGGATACTCGTTACAGCGCGTGGCTCCTCATTCCGCTTTCACCGGGCGGGCCTCGCGATCACGGACGCCGGACGCATGCTCGGTGTCCGCTATTGCCTGTCGGGTACCGTCGAGGTGATCGGCCGCAAGCTGGCGGTAACGGTCGAGCTGGTCCACGTGGCCGACGACTGTGTCGTCTGGGCGGATCGGTACACCGATTCGATCGACAACGTGCACGCGGTGCGCGACTCGATCCGCGCGGGCGTCCTGTCGGCGATCGAGCTGCAGGTTCCGCTGCACGAAGCGGCTCGCGCACGCCTGCTCGGGACCGAAAACCTGGACGCGTGGTCCGCCTTCCACCTCGGACTGCAGCATATGTATCGCTTCAATCCGGTGGACAACGCCGCCGCCGAGGCACTCTTCGAGCGCGCGGTGAAGCTCAACCCCGAGTTCGCGCGGGCCCATGCTGGTCTCTCTTTTACCCACTTCCAGACGGCCTTCATGCGCCAGAGCAACGACGTTGCCGGCGAGACGGCCATGGCCCGCCGCTCTGCCGAGCGCGGGCTCGAAATCGATCTGTTCGACCCGTTCGTCAACTTCACGATGGGACGCAGTTTCTGGCTGGAGGGAGATATTGAGAGCGGCCTGGCATGGCTGCAGCGTGCGACGACGCTGAGCCCGAACTATGCCCAGGGCCTGTACTCGCGCGCTCTGCTGGAAACGCTCTCGGGGCAAGGGCTCGAGGCACGTGAGCATGTCGACCTGGCGCAGCGGTTAAGCCCGCTCGATCCGCTGCTGTACGCGATGCTCGGTACCCGCGCATTCAGCCATATCGCCGAGGGCAATGACGCCGAGGCGGCTGACTGGGCGGAACGGGCGGCGCACTCGCCGGGCGCACATGTATTCATGGCCATCATTGCCGCCGTCGCCCATTCGCTGGCAGGCAACGAGGATCTTGCAACGGAGTGGGCAGCCAATGTCCACCGACGCAACCCCGGTCTCTCGACCGAGGACTTCCTGCGCGCCTTTCCGATCAGGTCTGCTGTAATGCGCGGCCGCATCGCGAAAGCACTTGCGCGGCTGGGTTTCGACGACCTGGCGGTCAGCACGCAGTCGACCTGACCAGCGAACGGTGCGCCGGTCACAGCGCCCGGAATCGGCCGGCCCTTGCGACTCAGACCGTCGGTTTGACGTTCGCGTTGAGCCGGAACAGGTTCGTCGGATCGTACTTGTTCTTCAGCTCGACCAGCCGCGGGTAATTCGGGCCGTAATTGCCCCAGATCTTCTGCTCCGTGTCCTGGTGGAGATTGGTGTAGAAGCCGCTCATGTAGGGCTCGAGCGCGCCGTAGAACTCACGCACGGCGGCGATGCCCGCTTCGTTCATCGCGGGATCATTGGACGTGTAGCCGATGCCGAAATTGACGGCGACATTGCGATGCGCGTAGGCCGTCGCATCCGGCGCAACGCGGGCCGTCGCCCCACCGAGGTGCTGGAACCACGAGCCCGTATCGCCGCGGTTGACGTAGTCCACGATGATCTCGATGATCTCGGGCGTCAGCGCATCGAAAAAGCCTGACTTCAGGTAGTTCTGGGCACCGTGCGCCGTGTCTGCATCCCATGCCGTCTGTATCACCTGGTAGGACTTGGGCCCCAGTTGGCCCGCCAGCAGTTCCGGATGCTCCTGCAGCGGCGCAAGGACTTTCGCGCCGACTTCGTGGTCACCGGACCAGGTGATGCCGATCCCGTTGAGGATTTGGCCGTCCTCGCCGGGGAAGAAAAACGGCTCGATATTCGCTTCGTCGGGCACGGACTCGAGCATCTCGGCATAGAGCAGCAACGGACCGCTGGTCGCCGGAAAGATCAGGTCGCCGCCATAGACGGTGGGATTGAACGGGTGGACCCGGAAGACGAACTCGGTGACGACGCCGAAATTGCCGCCTCCGCCACGCAGACCCCAGAGCAGGTCCGCGTTCTCGTCTTCGCTGGCGCGGACGACGTTGCCGGCGGCAGTGACGACCGTCGCCGCCAGCAGGTTATCAATTGCGAGACCGGTCAGCCGGTCCGTCCGTCCCATGCCGCCGCCGAGCGCGAAGCCGCCGACGCCGGTATGTGAAACGGTGCCGGTGGTGGTCACGAGGTTTTGCGCCAGCGTCGCGTTGTCGACATTGGCGAGCAGCGCGCCGCCGCCCACGCGTGCCGTCATGCTCGCGGCATCCACTTCGACGGCATGCATCGACGTCAGGTCGATCATCAGGCCACCGTCAGACGTCGACTTGCCCGGGAAGCTGTGACCGCCACACTTGACCGACAGCAGCATGCCGCTCTCGCGCGAAAAATTCACCGCGTCGACGACGTCTTGCGTCGAGACACACCGGGCGACCATCGCCGGCTTCCTGTTGTCGAACATGCCGTTCCAGACTTGCTTCGCGGAGTCGTAGCCCGGGTCGCCCTGCAGGAACAACTGCCCTTCCAGGCTTTCCCTGAATTCGTCGACGGCCGCAGACGCAATCGACAATTCATTGCCGTCAAGCGAGGTCGCAGGTATTGACGTTCCGGGGTTGCTTGCCTGTTGGCGGGCGCCGCAGGCGGACAGACCTGTCGTTACAGCGGCGGCGATGGCGGACTGGCAGAATGTGCGTCTTTGCATGGGAGACCCCCTTCCATAAACGAGTTTTCTTTTTCTGTTTTTTGTTGCCGTTATCCACAGTATAGACGCGTGGGCTCGCAGCGAAAGTCGCCGGAAAAACGAAGAGCGCATTGAATGCGCTCTTCGAAGGTGTGGCAGTGTACTTCCCGCTGGACTACTGGAAGTCGGCGCTGAACCTCAGGTAGTAAGAGCCACCGTCGAAACCATACGGCGATGTCAGCGCGTACTTGACACCCAGGAACTGCAGTACCGGCTCCTGCTCGGCGCCCGGCAGCTCGTCGAACAGGTTCTGCGCACCGACCGTGACCGTGTAGTTTTCGGCGAGCGTCATCCGCAGCTCGAGATCGACCAGCACGGCCGAGCCGTAGGAGTACTGGTCCGAAGCATCGCCGGGACTGAACAGGCCACCGGTCGTCGCCCAGCCATCGTAGTAGTTGAAGCGCAGCAGTCCGGCGAACACTTCACGCGTGAAGTCGAACGTCAACACCGCGCGATTCTCCGGGATCTGGTTTTCAAGATCGAAGACGCGCGACTGGTTGATCGTTCCCGCGGCGACGTCCTTGACCTCCTGCTTGTTGTGGTTGTAACGGAAGTCGGACGTCAGCGTTCCTCCCCAGATGTTCTTCGAGTTGGTAACCGACAGGTCGAGACCGGAGACCTCGGACTTGAAGCCGTTGACGAAGTAGTTCGCGTTGGTACCGATGAGCAGGTTGGCCTCGGCCAGTGGCACGCCCGCATCGAGCAATGCCTGCAGGTCGCCGGCATCGATCGTGTTGTTCAGCAACGCGAGGCGATCCTCGATCGTGATGAAGTAGATGTCAGCCGTGACACTCCAGTCGTCATTGGGCGTGTAGACGATGCCGCCCGTGAAGCTCGTCGACTCCTCGGGGTCGAGCGGCACGGCGCCCAGCGCGATGGCAACCGGGTTGTCGACCGGGTAGGTACCGTTCGGGATCAGCGCACCGGTCGAATCGGAGGTGGTCGTGACATTGAGCGTGTGGACCTGGCCCGGAGTCGGCGCACGGAAGCCCGTGTTGACGGTGCCGCGAATCGCGAACTGGTCCGTGAAGTCATAGCGACCGGCGAGCTTGAAATCGAATGTCGAACCGAACTCGTCGAAGTCCTCGGCACGCAGTGCGAGCGAGCCGGAGAACTGGTCGGTGAATTCAGTTTCGAAGTCGACGTAACCGAAGATGCTGTTGCTGTCGAAGTCGCCCGCGGATTCGGTCGGGAAGCCCTGGAAGCCGTCCGAGCCGACGCCGAAGGTTGCGGCCGTGGGCCCGGCCTGGATCGAGGCCAGGTCGCCGGCGCCGATCTTGTAGGTCTCATCGCGCCAGCCGGCACCGAAGGCGATGTTGAGTGGCGAGTCGTCGAAGGTTTTGACGAAGTCGGCCTGCAGGCCACTTTCTTCCTGTGTCAGCGTGCCCGGACGGAACTCGGTCGGCGACAGGATGCCGAGGCTCGGGTTGATCGTCTCACCGACGATATACTCGACCTTGTTCTCGGCAAAGCGACCGTATACGTCCCAGGTCAGTGTCGGCGAAATCTCGCCTTTCGCGCCGAGTACCACCGCGAAGTCGGAGAGGTCGGCGCCGAAGTCCGGGTTATAACCACCCGGGAACAACGGCCAGATCGGGTTGCGCAACACGTATCCGCTGGGGCTGACCGCGCCCGGCACCTCGGCAACGGGCTCGAGATAATCATCGGGACTCAAGCCCTGTGCGATGATGCTGTCGACCAGCGCCTGGCTCGCAGCGTCCGGGATGCCGTCTTCGTCGGCATCGATCTGCAATGTCGTGCGCGCCGCAACCTGCTGCTGCTCAGCCGCGTTGGGCAGGACCGGTGTCCGGTAGAAAAAGTCGGAGACCGTCTCGTTATCCATGTAGGTCGCAAAGCCGTACAGCGTTGTCGTGTCGGAGATGTCGACGCCGGCATTGACGACAAACTTCCAGGTCTCTACCTTCGGGTCGCCCCAGCGCTGGCCATAGCCGTTCAGTGGCACCTGGTCGACGCCGACGAAGCCGGCGACCTGCGCGGCATCGGGACGCGGTACGCCACGGTTCGTAATGTCGGCATCCGAGTACTCGGCCGTCAGGTTCAAGAAGCCGTTGTCGGTCAGGAGCAGCCCGAGGTTGCCGCTGATCGTGAAGGCCTCACCCTCCGATGCGTAGGCTTCGCCCCACTGCGCGGACGCCGAAAAACCGGACGCGTTGTCTTTCAGGATGACGTTGACGACGCCGGCGATTGCATCCGAACCGTACTGCGCCGAAGCACCGTCGCGCAGGATCTCGACGCGCTGGATGGCTGCGGCCGGGAATGCAGCCCAGTCCGCCGCCTGCGAGCCCTGG
>Ga0210081_1000041_pt1 | contig 31163 bp, 22 predicted proteins | sample White_ThreeSqA_D_FD_185589 | JGI IMG/M metagenome (GOLD analysis project Ga0210081, IMG submission 185589) | Wetland microbial communities from the San Francisco Bay, California, USA, that impact long-term carbon sequestration -... | ecosystem: Environmental > Aquatic > Marine > Wetlands ...
CGGGCGGCATTTCAACCCGACCGTCTACAACCTGGGGCGGCAGATGGCAGCGCTGGCAGGCACCGAGGCTGCCTACTGTGCAGCCAGTGGCATGGGGGCGATTGCCGCGGTGTTCCTGTCGTTGTGCGACGCCGGCGACGAAATTGTCGCTGCAAACGCCGTCTATGGTGGCACCTATGCGTTGCTGCACGACTTCCTGCCGAAGAAATGCGGCATCAGGACACACTTTGTCGACATCACGGATACGGACGCGGTCCGTGGCGCGCTGACAGAGCGGACCCGTCTCGTCTTTACCGAAAGCCTGTCGAATCCGACGCTGCGCGTCGCCGATATCCCGAGTCTGGCGCAAATAGCGGGGGAGCGGGCCGTACCGCTCGTCGTCGACAATACGTTCACACCGCTGTTGCTGCGACCGGCCGAACTCGGTGCCGACATCGTCGTCCACAGCATGACAAAGTTCATCAGCGGTGCCTCTGACGTGATTGCCGGCGCGGTGTGTGGCAACAACGAGTTCATCGCCGACCTGATGGACCTGCACACCGGCTCACTGATGCTGCTCGGGCCCACGATGGACCCGCATGTAGCGGCTGATATCAGCCTCAGGCTGCCACACCTGCCGTTGCGCATGCAGGCGCACGGGGACCGGGCGCTGCGCATCGCGACGCGCCTGGAGGATTGCGGGCTGGCGGTCAACTACCCGGGGCTCCCGAGCCATCCCGACCACGTACTGTTCAGCGAATTGCACTACAGCGAGTACGGCTACGGAGGCGTATTCACGATCGACGTCGGCACCGAAGAGAAGGCCAATGAACTGATGTCCCGACTGCAGAACGAGCAACGCTTCGGTTATCTTGCCGTGAGCCTCGGGTACTTCGACACGCTGATGTCGTGTTCCGGGTCCAGCACGTCTAGCGAAATGACCGACGATGACAAAGCGGCAGCCGGCATTTCGCCCGGGCTGGTGCGGATATCGATTGGCTACACCGGGACGCTGGAGCAGCGCTGGGAACAATTGTCCGGCGCGCTGCGAGCGAGCGGCATTGGCAAGGTATGGCATTAGAGAACATCAGGATCGGTCTCGCACTGGGCAGTGGCTCGGCGCGCGGCTGGTCTCACATCGGTGTGCTGCGCGCCCTGCAAGGCATCGGTATTCGTCCGACCGTCGTTGCGGGTGCCTCGACCGGATCCCTGGTCGCCGCCGCGTTCGCCAGCGAGCAGCTGGACGCGCTCGAAAGCTGGGTACGCACGCTGACCAAAATGGATGTCTGGCGGTTGCTCGACGCAACGTTTGCCGGCGGGGGAATGATACGCGGCAATCGCCTGATGCGCGCCGTTGCCGAACAGCTCGAGGATCACGCCATCGACACGCTGCCGCACCCGTTCGGGGCGGTTGCTACTGACCTGTATTCGGGGGAGGAAGTCTGGTTGCGGCAGGGATCTATGCTGGAAGCCGTGCGCGCATCGAGCGGTCTGCCGGGCCTGTTCACGCCGATCCGGCACCAGGGTCGCTGGCTTGTCGACGGCGGTGTCGTCAACCCGGTGCCGGTGTCGCTCTGTCGCGCCCTCGGTGCCGACTACGTCATCGCGGTCAACCTGAACCGGCCGGTCGCCGGCACGAGGACGACAGAATCGCAGCAAAGGAACGCCAGCAGCAAAGATGACCGGAGGACCTCTGTTGAGAGCGACGAATTGTTCGCCCGCTGGTCCGGCCTGTTCGAGAATTTCGTGATGTCGCTGCGCTCCGGTGGTGCCGGCAACGATCCGGGGATGCTGGAGGTGATGTACACGACCATCAACATCATGCAGGACCACATCATGCGTGGCCGGCTGGTCGATGATCCACCGGACCTGATGCTGCGGCCGGATCTCGACGATTTTCACATGATGGATTTTCATCGGGCCGCCGAGGCTATCGATATCGGCCATGCAACCTTGCAGCAAATCTCGGACCAGCTCGCCGAGCTGCAGAAGACCTGATCGATGGAGGCTCGGTAGTGCTGCATGCGAATATCGCACGGGAACGGGGACGCTGCTGTCTGCGCTGCCTGTGGATACTCATTGCGGCGTTTCTCCCGGCGCCCGCCGTGTCAGACGTAACGTGGCTGCCGCTGCGCAATCACAACCCGTTCCTGCAAATCTATGGCTTGCCGCTTTACCAGGGCAACCCGGTAGCGCCAGGGCAGACGCGGTACCGTGCGTCTTTCGACATTGCCAATTTCGCGGATAGCGGCACGTCCGACAATGAAACCGTGACGCTGGACGGGGAAAGCTACTTTCTGACGTTCTCCGTGCGACGCGGGGTGACGGATTGGCTGGAGCTCGGACTGGACCTGCCGCTGATAGCCCACACCGAGGGTTCTTTCGACGGGCTGATAAAAAACTTTCATGACCTGATCGGTGTTTCCAACGCACGGCGCAGCGGGCCCGAGAACGAGTTGCTGCTGGCCTATGCGTATCCAGGCGGCGGCCTGGCGTTGACGTCGTCGGCGCAGGGCATCGGCGACTTGCAATTGACGGCAGCTGTACCATTGCTTCGCAACGATGGCTCCGATATGCCACCGCTGTCGCTGCGCACGACGCTCAAGGTACCTACCGGCAATGCAGACCGGCTACTGGGCAGCGGTGGCTTTGATCTATCCGTTGCCTTGTATTTCAGCGACCGGCTCACGGTCGCTGGTCAGACGTTCGACATCGCCGCTTTTGGCGGCATGTTGTGGCTCGGCGACAGCGACTACTTCTCCGGCGTGCAGGAGTCCACGGTCGGTTTCGGCGGGGTTGCGGCCGCCTGGCAAGCGACGGATCGTTTCGCGATTACGAGCCAGGTCGTCGCACAGGGCAAGTATCTCGACAGCGCGATCGAGGAGGTCGGGGCAAACTCGGTACAGGGAGCCCTGGGAGGCATCTACCGGTTCCCCGGGAGTTCGCTGGCTTTGTCTCTGATGTTCTTTGAAGACATCTTCGGCAACGCGACAGCCGATGTGGCCGCACAGCTCGCGCTCCGGAACTACGACTGAGACGCTGATCCTGCATCTGAGACACCGGTACAATGCAAGGCGCAGGACTTCCGTGTCACAATGGCGCACAAACCAAAAGACAATAACCGCGTAATGAGAGGGTCCTGATGGTACCTAGCCCGGCGAACGACGATACACGTTATGTCAGTCGACTGACGCGCGAGACACTGGCCCTGATTCTTGCAGGAGGCCAGGGGTCGCGTCTCTTCGAGCTGACGGACTGGCGTGCCAAGCCCGCACTCTATTTTGGCGGCAAGTTCCGTATCGTCGATTTCCCGCTGTCGAATTGCATCAATTCCGGTGTGCGCCGCATGGGCGTGCTGACGCAGTACAAGGCGCACTCCCTGATCCGGCACCTCGTGCATGGCTGGTCCTGGTTCCAGGCGAGCAACCGCGAGTTCGTTGAAATCCTGCCGGCGTCACAACGCGTGGGTGGTGAGTGGTACCGCGGCACCGCGGATGCCGTTTACCAGAATCTCGACATCATCCGTACCCATGAGCCGCGCTTCGTGCTGATCCTGGCCGGCGATCACGTCTACAAGATGGACTACGGCCCGTTTCTCGCCGCCCATGTCGAGTACGGCGGCGACATGACCGTCTGTTGCCTCGAAGTGCCGATCGAAGAAGCCGCGGGGCAATTTGGTGTCATGACGGTGGACGAAACCGGGCGGGTCATCGCGTTCCACGAGAAGCCGGAGAAGCCGGCGCCGATTCCCGGACGCGACGATACCTGCCTGGCGTCGATGGGGAACTATATCTTTAACACGAATTTTCTGTATGAGCAGGTCATCAAGGATGCCGACACGCCGGGAACACAGCACGACTTCGGCCGCAACATCATCCCGTCGATCATCGAGAAGTACCATGTCCAGGCGTACCCGTTTCGCGATCCGGCAACGGGCCAGCAGGCGTACTGGCGCGATGTCGGCACGCTTGACGCATTCTGGGAAGCCAACATGGAGCTGGTGTCGGTGACGCCGCAACTGAACCTTTACGATGACAAGTGGCCGATCCATACGCACCAGGCGCAGTCGCCGCCGGCGAAATTCGTTTTCGACGAACCCGGCCGGCGTGGCGAAGCCATCCAGTCGATGGTTTCGGGCGGCTGCGTCGTGTCCGGCGCGCAGGTGAAGAAGTCACTGCTGTTTTCGGACTGCCGTGTCGATTCCTACAGTGTCGTCACAAACTCCGTTGTGTTGCCGAGAGTCCGCATCGGGCAGAAATGCGTCATCGACCGGGCAATCATCGACAGCGGCGCCATCATCGAGGACGGCACGACGATTGGCGTCGACCTGGAAGCCGACAAGGCGCGGGGATTCCGCAGGACCGACAGCGGCCTGACGCTGGTCACCCCGGACATGCTGGGTCAGCAGATTCATATCGTAAGATAACAACAAATTTCGTATAAACCTCTCGGCGCCGATTTGCGCACCGTCCGGAGAATAATGGATGTCTGAAGGCCCATCCCGTAAAACCGACCCCGATCAGGTCGGGCACATCGAGCTGTTGCAGGCACCGGCACTCGCCATGACCGACGAGGCGGTGCTGGAGGACGTGACGCACTATTACTGGCGCACGCTCGGTCGGCGGACCATCCACAAGCAGGAGCCGTTCCTGTTCCAGGCTGTCGCGATGGCTGTCAGGGATCGCCTGATGGAACGCCGCAACAACACCCGCGTTGCGGTACAACGCGACAATCATCGGCGTGCCTGCTACCTGTCGCTCGAATTCCTGATGGGGCGCCTGTTACGGAATGCCCTGTTGAACCTGGATCTCGAAGACGAGGCAGCCGGCGCACTTGGCCGGCTCGGCATGGAACTCGAGGACGCCGCGGAACGCGAGCACGATGCCGGACTCGGCAACGGTGGACTCGGCCGGCTGGCGGCATGTTTCCTCGACAGTTGTGCGACGCTGGGCCTGCCGGTGACCGGTTACGGTATTCGCTACAACTACGGCATGTTCCGGCAGAGTATCGAGGATGGTTACCAGCGCGAGGAGCCGGACAACTGGTTGCGCGAGGGTTTTCCGTGGGAAATCAAGCGTATTGAACTGGCACAGACCATTCACTTCGGCGGCCAGAGTACCGCCTATACCGATTCGCAGGGAGAGTTGCGACACACCTGGACCGGCACCAACGACGTCCTGGCGATCCCGTTCGACGTGCCGATTCCCGGGTACCGCAATGACATCGCCAACACGTTGCGGTTGTGGTCCGCAGCAGCCACCGACGAATTCGATCTCGACGAGTTCAACGCGGGCGGCTACATGGAAGCCGTCGCTGCCAAGAACGACGCAGAAAAAATCACGATGGTCCTGTATCCGAACACCGCAACGGTGAGCGGGCACGAACTGCGGCTGCGGCAGCAATACTTTCTTGCCTCGGCCAGCTTGCAGGACACGTTGCGCATCTGGCGCCGCCGCCACGGCGACGAACTGGACGATTTCGCCGAGAAGCACTGTTTCCAGCTGAATGACACGCACCCGGCAGTCGCAGTACCGGAGCTGATGCGCCTGCTGATGGACGAATACGGCCTGACCTGGGACGACGCCTGGAGCATTACGCAAAAGACCATGGCCTACACCAACCACACGCTGCTGCCGGAAGCGCTGGAACAGTGGCCGGTCGAAATTTTCGCGCGCCTGTTGCCACGCCTCCTGGACATCATTGTCGAAATCAACGAGCGCACGCTGGCCGAGGTAGCGGGGCGCTGGCCGGGGGACAACGGCCGACTCGAACGCATGTCGCTGATCACTGGTGGTGATGTCCCGATGGTCCGCATGGCGCACCTGGCCATCGTCGGCAGCTACTCGGTCAACGGCGTGGCGGCACTGCATTCCGAGCTGCTGCGCACCGGGTTGTTTCGCGACTTCGCCGAACTCTGGCCGGACAAGTTCAACAACAAGACCAATGGCGTTACGCAGCGCCGCTGGCTTGCCGCATGCAATCCGCAGCTCGCAGCCCTGATCACCTCGCGCATCGGGGACGGTTGGGTAACTGACCTGCCGCAACTCGAGCAACTGCGGGCCTACGCCGGGGCACCGGAATTCCAGGAACAATGGCGGGAAGTCAAACTCCGTAATAAAGCCCGCTTGTCCCGCGAGATCGAATCGCGCACCGGCATTGTCGTCGATACGCGCATGATGTTCGACGTCCAGGTCAAGCGAATACACGAATACAAACGCCAACTGCTGAACCTGTTGCACGCCATTCACCTGTATGACCGCATCCTGCGCGGCGAAGGCGACGACATCCTGCCGCGCGCGATCATCATTGGTGGCAAGGCGGCACCCGGCTATGTCATGGCAAAAGACGTCATCAAGTGCATCTGCACGTTCAGCGACGTCATCAATGCCGACCCGCAAGCCGCCGAAAAGCTCCGGCTGATTTTCTTTCCCGATTACAACGTCTCGGCGATGGAGCTGATCTGTCCTGCGGCAGAGCTGTCGGAGCAAATATCGACGGCCGGCAAGGAAGCGTCCGGCACCGGCAATATGAAATTCATGATGAATGGTGCGCTGACGATCGGCACGCTGGATGGCGCCAACGTCGAAATCCGCGAGGCGGTCGGCGACGACAATTTCTTCCTCTTCGGATTGACCATCGATGATATTGAGGCGCTGCGCCCGAACTACGATCCGCAGGCGATTGTCGCGGCCGACGAAGACCTGGCGCGCGTCATCAGGCGGATGACCGCGGGTACCTTCGATGACGCGACCAACACCGTGTTGCGCGGCGTTGCGCAATCGATCATGAATCCGCATGACCAGTGGATGACGGCTGCCGACTTCCGCAGTTTTGTCGATGCGCAGCGGCGCGTCGAGGCCGCCTACAGGGACGCGTCGCACTGGACCGGCATGAGTATCCTGAACACCGCCAGTTCCGGCCGCTTCTCGACAGACCGGACGATCAGCGACTACAACGCCGAGATCTGGCACCTGGACCCGGTTGACCTGAAACCGAAATGATCCTGACCGGCGAGCCGACTCCCCTCGGCGCCACGGCCCATGCCGACGGCGTCAATTTCGCGGTGTTCTCGGGCATTGCCGACGCGATCGAGCTCTGCCTTTTTGACGAAACCGGTAATGAGACGGCGCGCCTGGCATTGCCGGGACGAAGCGACGATGTGTGGCACGGCTTCCTGCCGGGTTGTCGGCCGGGGCAACGCTACGGGTACCGGGTTCACGGACCCTGGGACCCGGACGCCGGCCTGCGCTGCAATCCGGCGAAGCTGCTGATTGATCCGTATGCCCGGGCTTTGAGTGGTGATTTCCGGTGGTCGACGGCTGTGTTCGATTACTCGCGAGATGGCGACACGTTGCGGCGCAGTGACGAGGACAGTGCCCCCGCGATGCCGAAGTCGGTCGTCAGCGGCGCGACCGGGCCAACCGCGGTGCCGGGTCCCCGCATACCGTGGAGCGAGATGATCATCTGTGAAGCGCACGTACGCGGCTACACGATGCGGCATATCGGCGTGCCGGAACCGGACAGAGGCAGGTTTTCAGGCCTGGCGCACCGCAGTGTCCTGGAGCACCTCAGGTCACTGGGTATCACGACGATTGACCTGATGCCGGTTCATGCCTTCATCGACGAGCAGTTCCTCGTCGAGCGGGGCCTCAGAAACTACTGGGGCTACAACAGCGTAAACTTCTTCAGCCCGATGGCACGTTACGCGCGCGATGATACCGAGCACGAGTTTCGCGACATGGTCAACGCGTTTCACGATGCCGGCATCGAAGTGATCCTGGACGTCGTCTTCAATCACACGGGTGAGGGCGGATTCGAGGGACCCACGCTCGGTTTCCGGGGCCTGGACAACCTCGCGTATTACCGCACGGCGAGCGACCAGCCCGGCACGTATCTCAACTACACCGGGTGCGGAAATACGATCAATGCCGACCATCCGCGCGTACAGCAGCTCGTCCTCGACAGTCTGCGGTACTGGTCGACAACGATGGGTGTCGACGGCTTTCGCTTCGATCTTGCGCCGATACTCGGGCGCAGCGGCGACGGCTACTCCAGGGACCATCCATTGTTGCAGGCAATCACCAACGATCCGCTCTTGCAGCAGAAAAAACTGATCGCGGAGCCATGGGATGCAGCCGACGGCGGCTACCAGCTTGGCCGGTTTCCTCCGGAGTGGGCCGAGTGGAATGATCGCTATCGCGATTCGGTAAGGCGCTTCTGGCGCGGTGACCGCGGTGAAGCGCCGGAGTTTGCGGCGCGGTTGCTCGGGTCCGCGGACCTGTTCGAGTCTGGCGCCCGCAGCGCCGCGTCGAGCATCAACTTCGTCGCGGCACATGATGGCTTCACGCTGGCCGATACCGTGTCGTATGAGCAACGCCACAACGATGCGAACGGTGAGAACAATGCGGACGGCCATCGCCACAATTTCAGTACGAACCTGGGTATCGAGGGACCCAGTGACGACCCGAAAATTGGTGCGTTACGGCGCAAACAACGTCTGAACATGCTGGGCACACTGTTGTTGTCGCAGGGAACCCCGATGTTGCTCGCCGGCGACGAGCTCGGGAATTCACAGGGCGGCAACAACAATGCGTACGCACAGGACAACCCGATCGGCTGGCTTGACTGGTCCGGGTTCGAGCGGGATCCGGAATTCCTCAATACCGTCAAGGACCTGGTGGCGCTGCGCAAGTCCCTGCCACATTTTCGCCAGCCCCACTTTGTTCATCGGCGCGAACTGCATCCGGGAGGGCCGGCCAGCGCCGAATGGCGCCTGCCGGACGGACGGGAAGCGGGGGCTGCCGACTGGCCGCGAATCGGCGCATTTGCCCTGATTCTGGCGCTGCACGACGGTGCAAGCGGAGTGGTCGAGAGAATAGGGCTATTGTTTAATCCGACGCAAAAAGGGCGTAGTTTCGTTCTGCCGGGTGAGCGGGCCTGGCGAATTCGCTTCGGCACCGAGCGCCTGTCTGCGAACGAGGTACACCATGGCAAGATGCGGGTGCCGAACCGGACGCTCACGGTGATCGAGGAATTGCAGACCGATATGGAAGGACAATAGTCCGTGGCAAGCAGGCACCACGTCATTTTCGCCGCACCATTTTTCATGGACGCCACACTGGCGTTCATCGAGGGCGCCAGCCACTTGCCGGGCGTCAACCTGACGGTAATCAGCCAGGACCCGGCAGAAAAAATTCCACCCGGCCTGCGCGCTCGACTGGCCGGCCACTGGCGGGTCAACGACGCACTCGACCCGCACCAGCTCGTCGACGCCGCCCGCAATCTCGAGCGGCAGTTTGGCAAAGCTCGCCGCATGATCGGCGCTCTCGAGCAGCTACAGGTACCGCTGGCCGTCGCGCGCGAAATCATGGGCATCGAGGGGCTCAGCGTCGAGGCCAGCATTAATTTCCGCGACAAGGCTCGAATGAAGACCGTCCTCGGCGCCGCCGGCGTGCCCTGTGCCCGGCACGCATTGGTCGGGAGCAGCAGCGAAGCCGAGCGCTTCGCCGCCGAAGTCGGCTTTCCGCTGGTCGTAAAACCGCCGGCCGGGGCTGGCGGCAAGGGCACCTGGCGCCTGGACTCTACCGCCGACCTTGCTGCGTTCCTCGGCCGATTCGTGCCGGATCCCCGGCACCCGACGTTGTACGAGGAATTCGTGCAGGGGACCGAGTACTCGTTTGACAGCGTCATGATCCGTGGGGAAGCGGTGTGGCACTCGATTTCCTGCTATGAGCCGTCGCCGCTGGAAGTAATGAACAACGACTGGATCCAGTGGTGCGTGATGCTGCCGCGCGATATCGGCGGACCCGAGTTCGACCCGATTCGCAAGGCCGGCTTTGCCGGGCTCAGGGCACTTGGCCTCGAAACCGGGTTGAGTCACATGGAATGGTTCCGACTGCAGAACAACCGTATTGCGATCTCCGAAGTCGGCGCAAGGCCGCCCGGTGCGCAGTTCACCAGCCTGTTGTCCTACGCACATGACATGAATTTCTACCGCGCATGGCCGCACCTGCTGGTGTTCGGGGAATTCGATCCGCCGCCGCGCAAGTACGCGGCTGGCGCCGCCTATATCCGCGGCCAGGGCCGCGGCAGCGTCCGACGTATCGTGGGCCTGGAGGAAGCGCAGAGCCGCTTCGGTTCCCTGGTCGTTGAAGCCAGGCTGCCGCAGGAAGGGCAGCATCCGTCGGACAGTTACGAAGGCGACGGGTATGTCATCGTGCGCCATCCTGACACCGAGGTCGTGCAGGATGCGTTGCGCGAGATGGTGAAAATCATACGCGTGGAGCTCGGCTGAAGAACATGCCGATGAGAATCCTCCTCGGGCCCCAGCGGCCGACCACCAACCTCGGTGATGCTGTGGCCATGGCAAACCTCGGTGACGGTCCGGTTGCGGTGATCTCGGCGGGCTGGCAGGAAGCGGAAGGCGATATCGACGATATCGCGGCACTGGTCAAGCGACCGCTGCGCGACCTGCGTCTCTATCACCGGGCCGAAGAGGTTTTTGCGACCGATGAACGCCTGCGCCTGGCATATCGGGAACGCCAGGAGCGCCTGCAGGAATTGCAGCGGCTCTACCAGGCCCGCTTGCGACAATTGATGATCGCCGCACGGGCCATGTTACGCGCAGAGGGCGACGGCGACCTGCTCGCGGCAGAACAGCGACACGCGCTGTCGCAACTGCGTGCCCTCGACCGGCATCACCTGGGCCGGGTGCAGACGTTGTACGAGACTTACCGCGACAGCATCGGCGTCGGTGCGTCACCGCTACTGGCCGAGCACTCGGCTGCAATTGACAAGGTACTTGACGAATGCGAGACCCTTGTCATTACTGGGGGCAATGTGGTCGTGCTGCTGAATCGCCTGCGATTGTTCGGCATGCAACCGCCATTGCTCGCCAAGAACGTCATCGCGTGGTCGGCCGGGGCCATGGTGCTCGGCAAACAGATTGTGCTTTACCACGACAAGACGGCGCATGGCCGTCGCGATCCCGAGGTGCTGGACCTTGGCGCCGGTGCAATTGGCGACCACATCCTGTTACCGGATGCGGCGCGGCGCCTGCGGCGCAAGGAAAGCCTGCGCATGGGCCTTTTTTGCCGGCGCTTCGCGCCAGCCACCTGTGTCACGCTCGATAGTGGCGCGCTGTTGCGATTCGAGAATGACACGCTCACGGCAGCGGTTGAAGCGCGACGGCTCACTCGTGGCGGTGGCCTGGTGCCGGTGCAAGCAACATGAACCCGGCGCTTCGCAAGCTGTTCCGCAAAGGTCCGCCGAACAAGACGGCTATCGACCGATTTGTACAGACGACCGCATTCCCGCTGGTTGACGGGCGCGACATCACATTCGTCTACCGCGGCCATGCCGACAGTGTCGATCTCCGGTGCTGGATTTCCGGTTTGAACACCGCGCAACCATTCCACCCGCTTGCCGGTACCGATTTATGGGCGGTGACGATCGAGTTGCCGGCCGGTTCGCGTATCGAATACAAGTTCGAAATCACCAAGGGTGGTCAGCGTCACCTGGTCGTGGATCCGTTGAACGGTGTTCTGGCGCACGATCCTTTCGGCGCGAACTCCGTCTGCCAGGGGGATGGCTACGTCCGGCCGCCCTGGACGCTGCATGATCCCGACGCGAGGACCGGCACGCTCGAGACGCACGAAATCGAGAGCGCGGCATTCGGTGGGAAACGGCGTATCAGCGTGTACCTGCCAGCCCGGTTCCGGCGCAATCGCCGCTATCCGTTGCTCGTTGTGCACGATGGCGCCGATTATGTTCAATTCGCCTCGCTGGTGACGGTACTCGACAACCTGATCCACAATCTCGAAATCCCGCCGATGATCGTCGCTCTGACTCAGTCGCCCGACCGGCTCAAAGAATATGCCGGTGACGAGCGCCACGCGAAATTCATCTGCGAGGAATTACTGCCAGTAATGGTGGCCAGTTACCCGCTGATCGACGAGCCCCGCGCGCGCGGATTGGTGGGCGCCAGTTTCGGTGGCGTTGCCGCTCTGCACACGGCATGGCGCTATCCGGATTGCTTCGGCAAGCTGCTATTGCAGTCCGGTTCGTTCGCGTTCAGCGACATCGGGCGCCATGAACGCGGGCCGGTATTCGACCCGGTGGTGCGATTCATGAACGAATTCCGGGAGCGACCGGATCGGCCGGCGGAGAAAATCTACATGAGCTGTGGTATTTATGAGTCGCTGATCTACGAGAATCGCTCGCTGGTTCCAAGGCTGCAACAACAGGGCATCGAGGTTCGGTTCGAAGAGGCACGCGACGCGCATAACTGGGAAAACTGGCGGGACCGTTTGCAGAACGGCTTGTCGTGGTTGTTCCCGGGACCAGTCTGGATGGTTTACGAATAACAAAGGATAAACGTGGTGGCTACTGAAACGCGACACATCGGCCTGTCCCTTGGCGCCGATATTTGCTGGCCCATCTGTTACGAGGCGTTGCTGAAGGAACTCGATCTCGAGATCTCGCTTGGCAAGGACACGATCAGGTTCGACGTCGAGCGGGTGCAGATCGAACCTTTCGACTTACGCCAGCCCTGCAAGTACGACCTGGTGATAGACCGCCTGACACACTGGTATCACACGTCGAGGGAATGGATCAAAAAGTCGATCCTCACCGACGACCTCTACGTGTTCAACAACCCATGGTCGCTGCAGTCGATGGAAAAGCAGACGAGCTACTGCGCGATGATGCGTCTCGGCTTTCCGATTCCCGACACCTGGCTGATCCCGCCAAAGTCGTACGCGGAGTCTGCCGACCTGAAGCCGACGCTTGCCCGTTATGCAAAGCTGTTCGACCTCGGCGCTATCGGTGACCGCATCGGCTATCCGCTGTTCATGAAGCCCTATGACGGCGGGGCGTGGGTCGGAGTCACGGCAATCAAGGACCGCGAACAGCTGCTGGCCGCCTACGAGGAAAGCGGCGTGCGTGTCATGCACTTGCAGAAAGGCGTGCACCCGCATGATGCGTTCGTCCGTTGTATTGGCCTCGGGCCGCAATGGCGGAGCGTCAACTATGACCCGGATGCGCCGTTACATGATCGCTATCGTATGGACGTCGATTTCCTGCCATCCAACCAGGAGACGCATCTCGCCAACATGACGATGGTTATCAACGCATTCTTCGGCTGGGACTTCAATTCCTGCGAATCGCTGCGTGGCGCCGACGGCACCTGGCACCCGATCGACTTTGCGAACGCCTGCCCTGACTCACAGGTCACCTCGTTGCACTTTCATTTCCCATGGCTCATCAAGGCGAATCTCCGCTGGTCCATCTACTGCGCGGCGACCAACCGTCGCATGAAGACCAATCTCGACTGGCACAGGTATTTTGAAATCGCCGACACCGACGCGTCTTTCGAAGAGAAACTCGAGAAGTACGTGGCTCTGGCGGAAGCCCATTTCGAGGCGGAGCAGTTCTACGAGTTCTGCGACAAGCACCTGGGACACCTCGACGAGGTTGCGCACGGTTTCTTCGGCACCGAGACGGTGCGCGATGCGATTCACCAGAAAGTCGAGGCGCTGTTTCCCGAGCACGAGGTCGAGCAATTCACCGAGCTGTTCTGGAATCGCGTGCAGGATGCCCGTGAACGCGATGGCAGCATGGTGCCATAGACCGGCAGACGATTACGCCGATCAGCTCATTCGGCAAACATCTGCAGTTCGCTGCCGACGGCATCGGCCATTGCCAGCGTTTGCTGCAAATCCGGATGGCGCAGCATGATGAAGCCGTCCGATACCAGTGTCTTGCGCCAGTCGCGGCGTGGCGTACCGGGCGGCAACAACGTATTCCATACGACATGTTCGCCGAAGCGCTGCTGCAAGGCGTCGGTACCTTCAATGCGCGTGATACGACCCACACCACGCGCGCGCTTGAAGATCAACGCGACGTTGTAGAGGCGCCGTATGGTTGCATCGACGCGGCCTTGCGTAACCGCCTGTCCCCAGGCGCGAAAAACGTCGAAGTCACAGGCAAATTTCATCTGGTCGACCTGGTGAGCTCCAGGCGGACGTGCGCCGATCTCGCCGAACACGACTTCGCCGTCTGCTTTGCGATACCACTCCATGTGCGTAAAGCCGGTACCGAAATCGAGCGCCCTGATAACGTCGAAACCCATCTGTACGCCAGCCGCCAGTTCGGGCCGCTCAACGTTCCGCAGCGCGATCACCTGCGGGCTGATCCACTCGTTGCTGCGGGCAATCAGCGGGCGAGGACGGTACCACGCGATGTTGTAATACAGGATTTCACCGTCGACTGTAATCGTGTCGAACGTGTACTCCTCGCCATCGACAAACTCCTCGACGCTCAGAGTCGGCACATGCCGCAAACGCGGCAGGACGCCGCGCAATTCATCGCGGTTTTCGACGCGGTAGGTGTCCGCCGAGCCGGCGCCGTCGATCGGCTTCAGGATCAGCGGGAAGCCGATCGACTCGGCGGCTTCCCAGCACGCCGCGACGCTGGTTACGGCGACGTGCCGCGGCGTCCGAATGCCGGCCGCATCCAGCGCGACCTTCATCGCTTCCTTGTCGCGAAAACGATGTGCCTGCTCGGTACCGAGCCCCGGCACGCCAAAGGCCTGGCGCAACTCGGCGGCCAGCATGATGCCCGGTTCCCACAGGCACTCGATGCGGTCCAGCGCCTGGCCGCGCAACCGGTCGCGCAGTGTTTCGAGGACGTGGCCCGTATCCCATAATGACCGCACCTGGACATAGTCGCTCAGCGCGTGTCGCACCAGCCCGGGCAGCGAACCCGTTCCCTGGTCGCCGACACCGATGACCCTGGCGCCGCACTCCGCCAGTCCGCGGGTGAATTCGGGCATATCTGCCGGATAACCGGGTGAAATGATCAGTACATTCATGAACTAATTGCCAATTTCGGCGGGCGGCCGTTGGCACGCCCTCAGGACACGTTAGAATAGCACTTTCCCGAACCTGATCCCGAGGCCGAATGGCCACCAAGAAACCCCTGAACATCTGCCTGGCCAGTGCCGAGGTAACGCCGCTGGCCAAGACCGGCGGGCTTGCCGACGTGAGCGCGGCGTTGGCTGCATACCTGCACACCGCGGGTCACGACGTCCGGGTGCTGATGCCGCTGTACGACACGATCGACACGAGTGGCCTAGACATCACGCCGGTTGAATTCCTGCAACAGATCCCGATCCGGATCGGTTCGCGCGAAGGCCATTACTCGATCGACACGGCGATCCTGCCCGGCACGCGAATGCCTGTTTACCTGTTGCGGTGCCCGGACCTCTACCAGCGCGGCAGCATCTACACGCAACACGACGACGAGCACCGCCGTTTCATCCTGCTGTCGCGCGCTGCCATCGAGATGTGCCAGCGTATGGGTTTCGCCCCCGATGTTTTCAGCTGCCATGACTGGCACGCGTCGCTGGTCCCGTTGTACCTCAAGACCATGTACGCATGGGATCGCCTGTTTGCGAACACCAATTCGGTCCTGACGATTCACAACATCGGCTACCAGGGTGTCTTCGGCGCCGAGATCCTGCCGGATCTCGATCTCGGTGGCGCCGTCGACAGACTGGATCGGTACGATCTCGACCATGGCCGCGTCAATTTCCTGAAAACAGGCGTGCTGCATGCGGACCTGCTGACCACGGTTAGCCCCACCTATGCGCGGGAAATCCAGGGCGACGAATATGGCATGGGACTGCAGGGATTGCTGCGAGCGCGCAATGACTCGGTGGTCGGCATTCTCAATGGCGTCGACTACAGCGAATGGGACCCGGCAACGGATCCGTTGATTCCCGAAAACTACTCGCCGGACGACATGTCCGGAAAAGCCGTCTGCAAACGGGAACTGATGGCGGAGCTCGAACTCGCAGGCGGCGCGAGGCAGCCACTGATGGGCATCGTCACGCGGCTGGCCGGGCAGAAGGGGATCGACCTGCTGGCCAAGGTCCTGCCGTGGATGCTGCACGAGAGAAACTTCGCGCTTGCGGTGCTGGGCAGCGGCGAGAAGCGCTTCGAGCAGTTTTTCTCCTACCTGCAGCACGAATACCGGGACCGTGTCTGTTTTTATCGCGGCTACAACAACAAGCTGGCACACTGGATCGAGGCGGGCAGCGACATGTTCCTGATGCCATCGCTGTACGAGCCGTGCGGCCTGAACCAGATGTACAGCCTGAAGTACGGTACGGTACCGGTAGTACGCGAGACAGGCGGGCTGGCTGACTCGGTCGAACAGGTGAACCCGTCCAGGGGAACAGGCACTGGTATCCTGTTCCGTGATTACAACGAGACAGGATTGTCCTGGGCGATCAATACGGCACTCGACATGTATGACAACAGGCGACTCTGGGATCGCGTGGTGGAGAACGGGATGGCCTGCGATTTTTCCTGGAAAAAACAGGGTGCAACCTACGTCCGCTTGTTTCGGGCACTTGGCAGGCAGCAATGAACATTATTTTTATAGAACCGTCTTTTCCCTACAACCAGCGGGAGTTCGTGCGGGCCCTGCACGCCGTCGGTGCCAACGTCATCGGCATCGGCGAGCGCCCGGAAGAGTCACTGAGTGGCGACTTGCAGAATTGGCTTTCCGCCTATGTGCAGGTTCGCTCGGTCGTGCACGAGCCATCGCTGCTGGAAGCGGTAAAAGCCGTACAGAGCAAGGTCTGGGTCGACCGGCTCGAAGCGACGGTCGAAGCGCATATCATGGCCGCGGCCACCGTCCGCGAAGCAACCGGCATACCCGGCACGTCAGTGCATACGGCCTACCTCTGTCGGGACAAACCCGCAATGAAGGAAGCCTTGCGCAGGGGCGGCATTCCCTGTGCGCAGTCCATGCGTGCCGAGTCGCCGCAGGATGCACGGGATTTCGCGGCCGCCGTCGGTTACCCGCTGATTATCAAGCCGCCGGCCGGCGCAGGCGCATCCGGGACCTGGCGCGTCAACGACGACGCGAACCTGGAGGCTGTCATCCGTGAATCCGGACTCGCCTCCGGGCAACCGGTCGCAATCGAGGAATTCATCGAAGGGCACGAAGGCTATCTCGATACGCTCACGATCAACGGCGAAGTCGGTCACGAGTTCATCACGCACTACTACCCAAATGTGCTGACAGCCATGCGCGAGCGCTGGATTTCGCCGCAGATGGTGACGACGAATCGCATCAATGCCCAGGGCTACCGCGACGTCCGGCAGATGGCCCGCGACGTCATTCGGATACTCGACATTGGAACATCGCCGACGCACATGGAATGGTTTGCCGGGCCCAAGGGGCTTAAATTTTCGGAAATCGGCTGCCGCCCACCAGGCGTCGGGCAATGGGATGTCTACAACGCGGCCAACGAGTTCGACCTGTATTTCGAATGGGCACATGCGTTGATGCACGGCAGTACCCATACACCGCCATCACGGCGCTATGCCGCCGGCATGATTGCGTTACGGCCGGAGCGTGACGGGCGCATCGCCGGTTACTCGGGCGTTAACAGGATCAACGAACGTTACGGCGACTGTATCGTCGCCGCGCATCTGCCCCCGGAGGGATCGGCCACGCAGCCGATCGAAGGCGGGTACATGGCCAACGCGTGGATGCGCGTGCGCCACCCCGATTACGACGCGCTGCGCAGTATCCTGGATGAAATAGGCCAGACCGTCAAAGTGCACGTCAGCTGACTCGGGATAGCGGCCGGGTGACGAGGAACGCTTTCGCAGTGAGTGACGACGATGTTCGCCGCTTCCTCGAAGGGCGCCTGCACGATCCGTTCGCGATACTGGGCCGCCGGGATCGCGCCGGCAAGGCAACCATTCGGGCGTTCATTCCGCGTTGCCACGCTGTATTCATCGAATCCCGCCAGAACCCGGCGCAGCGTATACCCGGCACCGACTTTTTCGAGTACACGGGCAACAGCAAGGAGCTGCCGCAGCATTACCGGTTCCTGGTCGATGACGAGCATGGTAACAGCCGGGAAATTACAGACCCGTATTCGTTCGGCGAGATAATTGACGCGGCGGAACTGCACGCATTCAACAATGGTCTGCACCGGGCAGCAGAGCAATTCCTGGGCGCAACTCCGCGTAGTGTTGACGGCATTGCCGGAACCTTGTTCTCGGTGTGGGCGCCCAACGCCGAGCGCGTCAGCGTCGTCGGAGAATTCAACCAGTGGGACGGTCGCTGCCACACGATGCGGGTGCGCGGGGAGAGCGGTGTCTGGGAGCTGTTCGTCCCGGGCATCGACCACGGGCCCTACAAGTTCGAGTTACGCCAGCGCGAGAGCGGCAGTGTCGTGCTCAAGGCCGATCCGTATGCGCGCTTCACTGAGCTGCGGCCATCGACAGCGAGCCTGATTACCGGGCCGACCCATTACCACTGGCGGGACGACGGCTGGGTGCAGGCGCGGCGCACGCGCGACTGGTGCGCAGCGCCGATGTCGGTCTACGAAGTCCACCTGGGTTCCTGGAGCCGTAATGACGACGGCAGCTTCATGAATTACCGGGCGCTCGCCGAGCGCCTGTGCGACTACGTGAAGAAGCTCGGCTTCACCCATATCGAATTGCTGCCGATTACCGAGCACCCGCTCGATGAGTCCTGGGGCTACCAGACAACGGGATATTTTTCGCCGACCAGCCGCTTCGGCACGCCGGACGACCTGCGCTGGTTCGTCGATCATTTCCACCAGAACGGCATCGGCGTCCTGCTCGATTGGGTACCCGCGCATTTCCCGCGCGACGCGCATTCGCTGGCAAGCTTCGACGGCACGAGCCTGTACGAATACCACGACCCGCGCAAAGCCGAGCATCTCGACTGGGGTACGCTGGTATTCAATTACGAACGCGACGAAGTGCGCAGTTTCCTGGTATCGAGTGCCCTGTACTGGCTGCGGGAATTTCATTTCGATGGCCTGCGTGTCGATGCCGTTGCGTCCATGCTGTATCTGAACTTTTCACGGCAGGCCGAGAACTGGGTGCCGAATCGCTATGGCGGTCACCAGAATCTCGAGGCTATAGATTTCATCTGCGACCTGAACAACGCAGTACGCGAAGATTTCCCGGGCTGCGTGATGATTGCAGAGGAGTCAACCGACTGGCATGGCGTCACCGAGTCGACGTCGGCGGGTGGCCTGGGTTTCCACATGAAGTGGAACATGGGGTGGATGCACGACACGCTGAACTACCTGGCGAAGGACCCGATACATCGCAAGCATCACCAGGACTGGCTGACGTTCGGGCCAACCTATGTGTTCGATGAAAAATTCATGTTGCCGTTGTCGCACGACGAGGTCGTGCACCTGAAGCGTTCCTTGCTCGGCAAAATGCCGGGCGATGAGTGGCAGCAGCTCGCCAACCTGCGACTGCTGTATACCTACCAATGGTGTTTCCCTGGCAAGGAGCTGTTGTTCATGGGCGGCGAATTCGGCCAGACGAGCGAGTGGGACTCCGGCAGCCAGATCCAGTGGCAGCGGCTGCAGGAGACCGGACCGCGTGGCGTCAGCGCGCTACTCACCGACCTCAATGGATTGCTCGTGTCGCTGCCGGCACTCAGTGCCTGGGACTTCGATCGTCGTGGTTTCGAGTGGATCGATGGTGACGATCGGGACCGGTCGGTTATCGCGTTCATGCGACATGCGCCGGGGCAGACATTGGTCATCGTCATGAATTTCACTCCGGTCGTGCATTACGACTATCGCATCGGCGCGCCTGTGCCGGGCCGCTATCGCGAAGTCCTGAACTCCGATGACCTCCGCTACGCGGGCAGTGGTGTCCGTAATCCGCAGCACATATTCAGTGAAGATCACGGCTGTCATGGCCGGCCACAAAGCCTGCGCCTGACATTGCCGCCACTCGGTGGTGTTATCCTGATTCACGATGAACCCGAAGGATAGATGTTGATGTCACCGACGACGCCGAAGGCAAGACACCCTGCCGGAAAAGAAGAATTCGCCCGCTTGCAGGAGCGACTCAAGGGCGTTTGGGAAAAGTTCCTGACGGACCCGGGTTACGAGCACACATCGATCATCGTTCCGTCGCTGAGCGTCAACCAGGAAGAACTCGCAAAGATCGTCGGCTCCGCGTATTACGAAGAACGACTGATGTTCGCGCTGTTCCGGCTGCGCAATCCGAACGCGCGCCTGATTTACATCACGAGCCAGCCGGTCAACCCGGAAATCGTCGACTACTACCTGCAACAGATCGATGGCGTGCCGGTCAGTCACGCACGGCGACGACTGCACATGGTGTCCGTTTACGATGCCAGCGCGCGACCGCTGAGCGAGAAGCTGCTGGAGCGACCACGCCTGCTGGAACACTTGCGCGAGCAGATCGACGACCCGGAGAACGCGTACCTGACCTGTTACAACTCGACCGTATTGGAACGCGACCTGGCGGTGGAACTCGGGGTGCCGTTGAATGGCGTCGACCCGGATCTCCTTTATTACGGGACGAAATCGGGGAGCCGCCGGATTTTCGCCGACACCGGCGTGCATCATCCTGCCGGCTACGAGGACCTGACCGACGAGGAAAGTATTGTGGCGGCCCTGGCGCAGCTGGCGGAACAGCGCCCGTCGATGCGTCGAGCGCTCGTCAAACTCAATGAAGGGTTTGCGGGGGAGGGCAACGGTATTCTCACGTATCCCGAGAAGCGCACCGACCCGGCCAGCCTGCATAAGGCGCTGGAGTCGCTCAAGTGGTCATCGGATGCCGAATCCAGCCAGCGCTTTCTCGGCAAGTTCGCTGCAATGGGCGGCATCGTCGAGGAAATGGTCGACTACGACGAGATCAGATCGCCGAGCGTGCAGATGCGAATTCACCCGAACGGTACCAGTGCGCTGGTGTCGACACACGAGCAGGTACTGGGCGGCGCGACTGGCCAGGCCTATCTTGGCTGTCGGTTCCCGGCAGACCAGGATTATCGGGCAGCGCTGCAACGCAATGGCGAACTGATCGGCGGGGCACTCAGCGAAAAAGGCGTCATCGGGCGCTTCGGCATCGATTTCCTCGCATGTCGCAATCCCGGCGAGGAGTGGACGCTGTACGCGATCGAGATCAATTTGCGGATGTGTGGTACGACGCCACCGTACCATGCGCTCGAATTCCTGACCGGTGGCACGCTCGATGAGGAGAGCGGCCTGTTCTTCGCGCCGGATGGCCAGCAGAAATTCTATAACGCGACCGACAACCTGAAGTCCCCGGCATATCGGGGATTATTGCCCGAGGACTTGCTGGAGCTGATGCAGGGGTCGGGACTTGCCTATAATCATGCGACCGGCACCGGCGTACTGTTTTACATGATCGGCGCGTTATCCCAGTACGGAAAGCTCGGCATGACCTGTATCGGCAACAGCCCCGAAGAGGCACAACAACTGTTCGAGCGCACCGTGGCCATGCTGGACGAAGAAACCGAAGGTCGCGGGCACGGCGAGCCGGCGCCAATCTTCGATCGTTACCTGCTGATGGAATGAAGTCCACGCATGAGGCTTGTGCCGATCAGAATACGGAGAGATTTGTCATGAGTTACTTCGAAGCCAAGAAAGCCGAATCTGAGGCTGCTGACGGGCCCGTAGCGCTGCGCATCGAGCCACGCGAAAGGGATCTCGGGGAATTTACCGTGCGCCGGGTGTTGCCAGCGGCGAAACAGCGCATGGTCGGGCCGTTCATTTTTTTCGACCACATGGGGCCCGCGACCTTTGCGCCTGGCGAGGGTATCCAGGTCAGGCCGCATCCACACATCGGCATCGCAACGATCACCTACCTGTTCGAAGGTGAGATCATGCACCGGGACAGCCTGGGGTTCGTGCAACCGATTCGCGCAGGTGCCGTCAACCTGATGACAGCGGGTAAGGGCATCGTGCATTCCGAGCGCGCCGGTAGCGATCTCGACGAACATTCGAGCCTGCATGGCATCCAGTCGTGGATGGCTTTACCGGACGAATACGAGGAAATGGAACCGGCGTTCAGGCATTACGCCGCTGACGAACTCCCGGGGCTCGATATCGACGGCGTCTCGGTGCGCGTGATCATTGGTGAGGCTTACGAGGCGCGCTCACCCGTCACGTCGTACGCCGACATGCTGTACCTGGAGTGCCAGATGCCCGCCGGTAGCTCGATCTGCTTACCGAAGTCATACGAGGAACTGGCGGTTTATGTCGTGTCGGGCGCAGTGAAGATTGGCGGCGAAGACTTTTCACAGGGCGTCATGGCAGTCGCGAAACCGGGCGCCACGATGGAACTCGACGCTATCGAGGACAGCCGCGTCATGGTGATCGGAGGCGACAATCCCGGCGAGCGCCACATCTGGTGGAACCTCGTGTCCAGTTCGCGCGAGCGCATCGAAAAAGCCAAGGACGACTGGCGCGAAGGGCGCTTTGCGATGGTACCTGGGGACGATGAATTCATCCCGTTGCCGGACAAGTGAGCGCCGGGTGAAGGAACTGCATCTGCATGCTTGAGACGGCCAGCATCGCGCTCGCGACATTTTTCGCGACGATCGGGCCAATCGACGTCGCCCCGGTATTCGCAGCGCTGACGGCAAAGCACAGTGGTCGGGAACGGCGCTCATGCGCGTTGCGAGGCGTGTTGATTGCCACGGTGATCCTGCTCGTGTTCGCGCTCGCCGGGGACCTGCTGTTGCGCGTGTTTGGCATTTCGCTGGCGGCGTTGCGCACCGCGGGTGGCATCCTGTTGCTGCTGATCGCGATCGAGATGGTCTTTGCCCGTTCTTCCGGGGCGACCTCTACTACCGACGAGGAAGAGCAGGAAGCCGCCACGCGAGAGGAGATCGCGGTATTCCCGGTGGCCACGCCGCTGATCGCCGGTCCTGGCGCGATGGGCGCCGCGATACTGCTGATGGCAGACACCCAGGGCGACGTTGCGCTGCAGGCCGTCGTCATCGGCAGCCTGCTGGCAATGATGCTGCTGACGCTCGTGTGCCTGCTGCTGGCCAGCCAGCTCACGCGCCTTCTCGGGGTCACCGGGACGCACGTTGTCACACGAATCATCGGCGTATTGCTGGCGGCGCTCGCGGTCCAGTTTATCTTCGACGGCATCGCCGACAGTGGGCTGCTTTGAGGCGCTCGCGAGCGCAGGCACTGCAGAATAATTCCCAAATACGGTGCTTCCGGAAGCAAATTTGACTAGAATCATCGGCCGGCGCCCGCGAGGGCGCACCAGCAATCAGGAAGTATTTTAGATGACCGCCGGGTTAGCAATCGACGGACCGATCTGCCACCTAAACCTGGCGCCGGAATTTCGCGGCGGGGAACGCCAGACGGAGATACTCATCCGGGAACTGGCGAGCAGGGGCTATCCGCAGCGACTGGTCATCAAGCGCGGCCATGTGCTGCGGGAACGCTGTGCGGATGTCGAAGGTCTCGAGGTCCGCGAAGTGGCCCCCAATCCGGTCGCGGCCGGCCTCGCAGTCCGGGGAAGCCGCATTGCACATTCCCACGATGGTCGCACCGTCTACAGCGTGTTGCTGGCGAAGCTCCTGTTCAATACGCCATACCTGATAACCCGACGAATCGTCGCGCCGCAGACCCGCAAGGTCTTGCGCCGCTGGGCCTATCGCGAGGCCCGGCAGCTGGTGGCGATCTCGGCAGCCACGGCTACCGAGATGCGGAAACAGTTCGACGAAAAGGAGGCTGCGATTGTGCCGGACGCAACAGCCGGGTTCTCTGCCGAGATGGAGTCCGTCGAGCGAATTCGCGCGCGCTATCCCGGCAAAGTGCTGTTAGGTCACATCGGCGCACTCGTGCAGTCGCACAAGGGCCAGATGACGATTATCCAGGCGGCGAGACTGGCTGCCGAATCCCATCCCGAGTGGCAATTTCTGCTGTGTGGAGACGGTTGCGACGAACAACGCTTTCGCGACGCGAGCAGCGATTTGCAGAACATCGAACTCACCGGGTGGATCGACAACGTCGGGGATTACCTGCAGAGCCTCGACGTGTTTCTGTATCCATCGCTCCACGAAGCGCTGGGGTCAACCTTGCTCGATGCGATGCAGTTCGGATTGCCTGTTGTTGCGTCAAACGTCGGTGGGATTCCCGAGTACATCGAAGATGGCGTTAATGGCAAACTTGTCGAACCGGCTGATCCGGAGCAGTTGGTGGATGCAATTGCTGCGTTGCTTGCCGACTCGACGAGCCTGGCGGAAATCCGGGAACGTAACAGGCGCAAGGCGTCGAGATACGGTGCGGAACAAATGGCGGATGCGTACCTGGAACTCTATGAATTGGCATAAGCGCGTACGTGACCTCGGCACTGGAGTTGCCCTCTGGCTGATCGTCCTCGGCCCGATCGCGTATGCGAACCCGTTGATTGCCCCTGGCGACCCGGCACTCCGCGACGACCTGCAGTTACTGAACGACAGTGGTGTGATCAACATTCCGCTGACCGCGTGGCCGCTCGCGATCAATGACATCGCGCTGGCGACGAGCGCGTCGTCAATTGACGAATTGTCCGCCCCGGTCGCCGCAGCCTTGTCGCGTATTCTGGATCTGCAGCGTTACGAAATGGCTGTCGATGATCCTGTATTCCAGATCGAGGTCGGCGCCGCTTACAACCCGATCTTCATCCGCAGCTTTGAAGACACGCCGCGGGAGGAAGGCGAATTGCAGCTGAGTTACGCATGGCTCGGTGAGCGATTTGCGGTCAACCTCGCGGCGTCAGTTGTGGCAGACCCCTACGACGGGGACGAGTTCCGCCCCGACGGAACCTATGTCGGCATGGCGCTTGGAAACTGGATGCTGACTGCCGGATGGCAGGATCGCTGGTGGGGACCGGGCCGCAACAGTAGCCTGATCCTGTCGACCAATGCGCGGCCGGCACCCGGCATCGCAATCCAGCGTAGTGCCAGCACGCCATTCAAATCGAAATGGTTACGCTGGGCCGGGCCATGGACGCTGACAAGTTTCGTGTCGCAACTCGATGATGAACGATATGTCAACGACGCATTGCTGTTCGGATTTCGGGGAAGTTTTCGGCCGCCCGGGACCGGTCTCGAAATCGGGATTTCGCGCACGGCACAACTGTGCGGTGACGGCCGTCCTTGCAGCTTCTCGACCTTTCTCGACATGCTGGTCGGAAACGACAACCGGGGAGTCAATGTCGACCCACCGGATGAGCCGGGCAACCAGCTGGGAGGGCTCGATATTCGCTGGAGTTTGCCGCGCCAGGTGCCGGTGGCACTGTACATGCAGTGGATCGGCGAAGATGGTCGTGGCGGCGGGGAAGGAATCGGAGCGTGGCTGCGGATGCTGGGCGTCGAATTCTGGGGGCAGGTCGGAAGTGCCAGTCACCGTACATTCATCGAATTGGCCGATACGAGTTGCCACCAGGGTGGATTCGGCTTCAGCGATGTCGTCGCCAATTGCGCGTATGAGCACTCGATCTACCTCACCGGCTATCGGTACAAGGGGAAAGCGATCGGCTACTCGACGGATGGGGACAGCTTGAGTTATTCACTCGGTTCAACACTGGTACAATCCGGCGGTCATTCCTGGAATATCCTGCTGCGCTATATGGAACTGAATCGAACAGGCGACCCGAATGCCCGCAACACGGTGTCCCCGACGCCGTCAACCGTCACTGACCTTCACCTTTCATATCATCGCCAGACCCGTCACGGGATATTCCGGGTCGGCATTGGCTTTTCCGATGTCGATGGACCGGTCGTGGCAGCCGTCGATAACCAGGCCAGCGCCTACCTGCAGTGGAGTTCCCGATGACAGTTTGCCGCAAAATGCGAACGACCGGACTGATCGTACTTGCGTCACTTCTGGTGGCGACATCGGCTATCGCGCAGGGCATCAGCTTGTCCCCGGCGCAGCAGCAGATGCTGAATTCCCTGCCTCCGGCGCAGCGCCAGCAGGCGATGGACGCAATCCGGCAACTGGAGCAACAGCAGTCCGACGCCGGACTGTCGTCGATCAATGAGCCGCTGCCGCAGGAAGAGGAGGGCGGTGACGCGGACATCGATGAAGTCATCACGAGCTTCGAAAAGGTCGCCGAGCCTCGGTCCCGGCTGGTCATCGATTTCACACCGTTTCCCGAGCTATCGGCAGTCGAGCAGCTGCAGGTCGCCGAAGATCCAATCTTGCAGGCGCTGATCGGCAGTCATGTCTATCAACTGGACGAGTCCGGCATGCTCTTGCTGCCGGGCCTCGATCAGATTCCTCTGCTCGGACTGTCGGAAGCCGACATCAACCGCCGACTGGGCGCCGAGCCCTATCTTGACCTGGTTGAAATTGACGCGCGGATTCTGGGCCAGGTTCCCGTCGGCGTCGAAGCGCTGCAGCCTTTTGGCTACGACCTGTTCAGTGAACGCGAATCCGACTTCCAGGCGCCCAACAGCGGCCCGGTACCACCAGACTACGTGCTGGGCCCCGGTGACACGGTACAGGTACAGTTATTCGGCAACGTCAACGGAACATATGAGTATGAAGTGTCCCGCGACGGTGTGTTGAACCTGCCTGAAATTGGCCCTGTTACGGTGGCAGGCATTCCGTTCTCCGAATTTCGTAAAGGCCTGCACGAACGCGTAAAAGAAATGCTCATCGGGACGCAGGTCAGTGTCACGATGGGTCCGCTGCGCACGATTCGGGTATTCGTCCTCGGCGACGTCAAACAACCGGGGTCGTATGTCGTTGGCGGTCTCGCGACGATCAGTGGGGCCCTGTACCAGAGCGGCGGCGTGAGCCCGATCGGCTCGTTGCGCAATATTCAACTCAAGCGCAACGGCAACGTCGTTGCCACGCTGGACGTATACGACTTGCTGTTGCGAGGCGATACATCCAATGATGCACGCCTGCAGCCAGGAGACGTCATCTTCGTGCCGCCGATCGGCAAGACTGTCAGTGTCGCGGGAGCCGTCAATCGTCCGGCCGTCTATGAAGTCAGGCGCCTGACGACTGCAGCCGACATGGTCAGCCTGGCCGGCGGGTTGACGCCCGTCGCATACGCTGCCGGGGCCACGCTTGAAAGAATTGGCGCTGACGGTGAACGTGGCGTGGTTGCGGTCAGGCTCGACCACGAGTCGGCAAACCAGGTCCAGTTGCAGAGCGGTGACATGCTGTTCGTTCCCGAGGTACTGCCGGAAATCGGCAATGCCGTGGTGTTGACGGGACACGTGCATCGGCCGGGCACGTTTCCGTGGTTCGCAGGCATGCGGTTGAGTGACCTGATTCGTTCCAGTGACGAGCTCAAGTCCGGCGTGGATATGGACTACGCGTTGATCCGCCGCGAAAACAAACGGGGCGAACCCGTCACGGCGATTTCCGCCAGCATCGCCGACGCGCTGGCGGCACCCGGTTCCGGCAACGATATCCAGTTGCGTCCGCGAGACCAGGTAAACGTGTTCAGCCTGGCGTTCGGGCGCCAGCGCGTGGTCGAGCCATTGCTCGCGGAACTTGCCCTGCAGGCAACCCTCGACGAACCTTTACAGACCGTTGAAGTATCGGGCAACGTTCGCGCACCGGGCGTGTATCCACTCGAACCAGGGATGCGCGTGAGCGACCTGATTCGGGCGGGCGGGCGCCTGGCCGAAGAGGCGTACGGCCTCGAAGCGGAGCTGTCAAGATATTCGGTTTCGGCAACTGGCGGTCGCGAATCTTCGACACAGAAAGTCGACCTTGATGCCATTCGACGCGGTGATGCCGGCGCCGACCTGGAACTACACGAGCATGATTACCTGATGGTCAGTCGCATCCCGGAGTGGGACACGATCTGGACTGTCGAACTGGAAGGCGAAGTTAAATTCCCTGGCCGGTATCGCGTACAGCGCGGCGAGACGCTCGCAGACGTTCTGCAACGTGCCGGCGGCCTGACTCCATCAGCTTTCCCGGAAGGGGCGATCTTCCTCCGGGAATCACTGAAAGAACGCGAGCAGCAGGAGATCGAAGCACTGATCAAGCGGATGGAGGCCGATCTCGGAACCTTGTCCCTGCAGGCTGCCGAGTCGGGCGGATCGGACACGCTGGCTGCCGGCAAGTCCCTGCTGGCGCAACTTCGCGACACCAAGGCGGTAGGCAGGCTCGTCATCGACCTGACACCCGGTCAGTCGATGGCAAGTACCATTGAAATGCGGGACGGCGACACGTTGCTCGTACCGACACAAACCCAGGTAGTTACGGTTCTGGGTGAAGTCCAGAAGAACACGTCACTCATGTACCAGGCCGACCTGTCGCGCGATGATTACATCGATCTCAGCGGCGGCTTGACCCGCCGCGCCGACAAGAAACGAATCTACGTCGTGCGTGCTAACGGCGCAGTAGAGGTCGGCAGTCGGTCGAAGTGGTTCGGGCGCAATAATGGCGCTCACATTCGTCCCGGCGACACGATCGTCGTTCCGCTGGACACGGATCGCATGCGCCCACTGGCGTTCTGGGGCAGCGTAACGCAGATCCTCTACCAGGGTGCGATTGCCATTGCGGCGATTGAAACTTTCAGCAATTAATCGAAATCCTGCAGCATGCACGGGGATGACGCGAAACCGGACTCGCCGAATCCGCTAAATCCTGTCTCGGTCACGATCGCATCGAGCGGCACGTCATGCGGTTGCGGATGAATGGTCGGCAATCGTCCACACTCGTAACCGACCCCGATCGTCACAGGCTTCAAACGCAGCGCAGCGAGCGTGCGATCGTAGTAGCCGCCGCCATAGCCGAGTCGATAGCCGGCATCGTCGAAGCCGAGTAGCGGTATCAGCAAGACTGTCGGCTGAACCGGTTTGCGCGTTGCCGGCACCGGGATGTTCCAGTTGCCGCGTGACATTGGCGTTTTCGGCCGCCAGTCCCAGAATTCAAGTGGCTGGTCCTTCGCCACGACGACGGGGAGGGCGGCGTCCGCTCCCTTCGACACCAGGTCATTCACGACCGGCCGCAAATCGATCTCGCCGCGAATTGGCCAGTAAAAGCCGATGGCGGCCTCGCCGAGGTCGGGAATATATTCGAGGAGCAGGGCACTGACACTCTCCCCGGCCGCGGTGCGTTCCGCCTTGCGCAAAGCGCCACGCCGCTCAAGCAATGCGTTGCGCGTTGCGAGACGCCAGGCCGGCACGTCCAGTTGTTCCATCGCGTCCCCCAATCCGTTTCTCAGTCTGAAGCCTATACCACCGACGTTGGGCAGATCGACAACCATCGCGCCAATTCCTCTAAAATACCCATTGCATACCGGAACCGGAATCAGGAGATGATGGGTCGAATTGGCAAAGCAGTAGCGCATCGACTCGCTTCGGAGGACTGACATGTATCGCCCCGCAACGCCCGAAGACGCCCCGGCAATGACACAACTGGCGAATATCGCCGGAGATGGCATGCCGCTGTATGTATGGACCCAACTGGCCGGTGAGGGCGGATCCCCGTGGGAAACCGGGCGGGAACGAGCGATCCGGGAAGAGGGTGCTTTTTCCTATCGAAATACGGTGGTTCGGGAAGAGAGCGGCACCGTGGTGGCCGCTTTGATCGGCTATGCGCTGCCAGGCGAGCCGGAACCCGCAAACTACGATGAAATGCCGGCCATGTTTGTGCCGCTGCAGCAACTCGAGGACCTGGTTCCCGGAACCTGGTACATCAACGTACTGGCCGCGTATGCGGAACACCGCGGCAAGGGTTACGGCTCCGGCTTGCTTGCCGAGGCCGAGCGGCTGGCGGTCCGGGAGGGGTGTCACGGACTCAGCCTCATCGTTTCCGACGCTAACGACGGGGCGCGCCGACTATACACTCGGCACGGCTACCGGGAACTTGCGACCCGGCCCATGGTGAAAGAAGATTGGGAAAACGCCGGAGAGAACTGGATCCTGCTCTGCAAGGAGCTCGGCACTGCGACCAACGAGCGCGCATGAAACGCGCATTGTTTTCTTTCTCTTCTAGGGTGCAATCGGAGCGAACGGTTCACACGTGATCTTTCCCCGGGTGATCGCGACAAAGCTCGCTTCCGGGACGGCAACCCATTCCGACTCGAGATCACTCAACGGTTCGGAAACAATTGCGCGTGCGTCTCTCGAAAATTTGCCCGCATCGGGTGCAATTTCCATCGCTGCGTCCCGATGCGCGCTGTGAAACAGCGAGCGTGATTCTCCGGCCGTGGAATAACGGACCGCATAGAGCGACTCACCATCGCTGATACCGAGTGTCATCTGCAATGCATCCCGTACCGCGTGCTTTGCGGCGACATGCTCGACCAGTCCTGCCATGCGCGCTATACCGCTTTTTACATCGCCTTCCATGCCGAAGGTCAGTGCCAGCAGAAACATGACCTCCGAGTCGGTTGTACCGCGCAGCAGCGGGAATAGGTCCTCCGAGACGGCAAACGTAAGCTCGCGACGCAACTCCTCATACTCGTTGATAAGCCCGTTGTGCACGAACAGCCACTTCTGGTGGTTAAAAGGGTGGCAATTGCTTCTCTGCACCGCGGAGCCGGTTGTCGCTCGCACATGCGCGAGAAACATCGGAGACTCGATATGAGCAGCCAGTGCTTTCAGGTTGGCATCATTCCAGGCCGGCCGGATGTCCTTATAGACGCCAGGCGTGTCAGGTTTTCCGTACCAGCCAACGCCGAAACCATCGCCGTTCGTCGTTGAGATTGTGTCCCGTGCGTGCAGGCTCTGGTCGATCAGGGAATGCCTGGGCTTGAAAAGGACTTCATCGAGAAGAATGGGCCCGCCTGAGTAAGCCAGCCAACGACACATATCGGGATCCTTCTGTTTTCGGCCTCAAGGGTTGCGTTAGTTTGATGAGTCTGCCCGAAGTTGGCAAATCAATGCTGCTGCCGCCTGTAGCGAAGCCTAATGCGTACAAAACGTGCGGTGGTCACTGTGATCAATTCACAGAGCGTCGCGTTCTGGCAAGTCGGGACTTGAAAATTTCGTTTCAGCGCACTCTCGTGGCTGCCACATTCAGAAGGTAGGCAGTATGCGAAGCCGAAGTGTGATCCTCATACAGGGCGGTGGATGGCCCAGATTCCCCAGTGGGGCGAGCCCAGGCTTCGGAGCCCCGGCCAACCACTTATGCGTATAATGTATATTATGTTAAATAATGGAAAAACATGGGACAACGTGGCGTTCGCCCGCGACTGTCTTTATTATCTATGCCCTGCCAGAAAAGACCGTAAACGGCCAAGGGATGAGATGAAATGAATACCCCGGAAAAAAAATCAGTCCGCATCGTCGGCGTGCCCCTGGATCTCGGCGCCAGCAGGCGCGGCACGGATATGGGG
>Ga0210081_1000042_pt1 | contig 30128 bp, 29 predicted proteins | sample White_ThreeSqA_D_FD_185589 | JGI IMG/M metagenome (GOLD analysis project Ga0210081, IMG submission 185589) | Wetland microbial communities from the San Francisco Bay, California, USA, that impact long-term carbon sequestration -... | ecosystem: Environmental > Aquatic > Marine > Wetlands ...
TGCTCCGGCTATGAACCCCAGGCCCGACGACAGCGCACTGATGCTCCGGTACCAGGACGGTGACCTGGCCGCTTTCGAGGTGCTTTACCGCCGCCACAACGATGCGCTGTATCGCTACCTGCTGCGCCTCAGCCGGCACCAGGACGCGGCCGAAGACATCTTCCAGGACGTCTGGGGCAAGATCGTCAAGGCACGGGCGTCGTATCGACCAACCGCAAAATTCACGACCTTCCTGTACCGCGTCGCCCACAATTGCTTCATCGACCACGTGCGACGCAACAAACGCCATGCAAATGCCGCCGAATTTCAACCCGAGGCCCATGCGCACCCGGGCGAGCAACCGGATATCTCGGCAGAGCGAAGCCTCGCGAGGGAACGGCTGGCAGTCGCGCTCGCGGAACTTCCTGACGAACAACGCGACGCTTTTCTGCTGCGCGAGGAGGCGGACTTGAGTATCGACGACATTGCCGCCGTTACCGGATGCAGTCGCGAAACCGCGAAAAGCCGCCTTCGTTACGCGGTCAGCAAACTGCGCGCAGCCATCGACGAACAACCGGAGCAACCATGAGTACCGAGCGAGAAGACGGGCGCCAGGACCAGCTCGTATCCGCCACTTACCGGGCGCTGGCAACCGAGAAAACACCTCGGCACCTGGACGACGAGGTGCTGAAACGTGCCGCCGCAGGAGGCCGCACACGCTATTCGCTGGCCTACGCCTGGATGCGCCCGGTTGCCTGGGCGGCGACCATCGGGCTGTGCCTGGCTATTGCACTCGAGCTTTCCCAGCTGCCGCAGTCCACCGATCCCCTGCTGATGGACGAGACCACGAAACCCGCGGCGGCACCGGCCATTTCGGCGCCGGAACCCGCGCAGGATTTTGCGAAAGCCATCGAGCGCAAGCATGAGGCAAGCATGCGCCGGAACGAAAAAGTCATGCCAGAGTCGCTTGCGATCGACGAGGCCCGCATGCGCGACGACGCCACGCCGGCCGTGGAGCCGGGCGCGCCGGATACGAATTTCGTGCGCGAGACCCGGGAGCAGGATGCGACGGGCAGCGGTCCCGGGGAAACCGTTGAAGTAACAGGTGCGTTACGCCAGCGCTCACAGGCCGCGAGTGCAACGGCAGCGACCGTGAGCGAGGCAGCCGCGTTGCTGCCAGAAGCATCGGCTTGCAGTGAAGAGGCCCGTCAGACCGCCGCGGACTGGTTCGCCTGTATCGTGGAACTGAAGGATGCCGGCGAGACGGAGCTCGCAGACCGGGAATTGTCGCTGTTCATGGCCGAATTCCCCGATTTCCAGGCACCGGTTCCGGAATAGGTAATGTACGGCAGTGCCTGCAGGCGCCGCCGATGCTAAAATCTTTGCCCTCGTTCCCCTGCTGGGGAACGGTCAATTTGACGAACCTTCCTCTGAAAGTTGCGCGCCCCGGTGGCCCGGCTTTCCAGAACCGCTAAACGCAAAGCAGGAAAATAATCATGAAAGCACCCGTTCGCGTAACAATTACCGGCGCCGCCGGCCAAATCGGTTACCAGCTCGCCTTCCGGATCGCATCCGGCCAGATGCTCGGCAGCGACCAGCCCGTCCTGCTGCAATTGCTGGAAATTCCGCCCGCGCTACCCGCGCTGCAGGGGGTGGTCATGGAACTCGACGACTGCGCATTCGACACGCTCGCCGGTATCGTCGCGACCGACGACCCCGATGTCGCTTTCAAGGACAGTGACTATGCGCTGCTGGTCGGTGCCCGGCCGCGCGGCCCCGGCATGGAGCGCAAGGACCTGCTCGAAGCCAACGCACAGATCTTCTCGGTGCAGGGCAAAGCGATGAATACACACGCCAGCCGTGACATCAGGGTGCTGGTAGTCGGCAACCCGGCGAATACCAATGCCCTGATCGCGAGCAGCAACGCGCCCGATCTCGACGCCCGCAATTTCACTGCGATGACGCGGCTCGACCATAACCGGGCGAAGGCCCAGTTGGCCGCCAGGACCGACAGCCATGTCAGTGATATCCGCCGCATGACAATCTGGGGCAACCACTCGGCGACGCAATATCCGGATATCCACCATGCATTGGTCGGCGATCGCAAAGCGAGCGACCTGGTGGACCAGGCCTGGCTCGAAAGCGAATTCATCCCGGTCGTCCAGCAGCGCGGCGCCGCCATCATCAAGGCGCGAGGCGCGTCATCGGCAGCATCCGCCGCTTCGGCCGCCATCGACCACATGCACGACTGGGCACTCGGCACGCCTGGAGATGACTGGGTCAGCATGGCGATTCCGGCCGATGGCAGCTACGGTATCGAGCCCGGCATCATTTATTCATACCCGGTACGCTGCAAAGGTGGAAATTACGAAATCGTGCAGGATCTCGCGATCAGTGACTTCAGCCGCAGCCGCATGGATGCGACGGAAACCGAATTGCGCGAGGAACGTGCCGCGATCGAGGAACTCCTATAGAGTAAAAGGCAAGGTCCTGCCACGCCGTAACCTGGCTCCAAGAGGTACATGAATTGTCCGGATTGATCGTTAGCCTGTTCTGGCTGCTGCTGTTCGTTGGCGGCGGCATCTTCCTCGCGTACCAGCGCATTGACCTGCGCACATCGACGGTTACGGCGGGCATCGCCCTGCTCGCCTATACGCTGATGGGCGACGGCTCCTGGCTGTGGCTGCTCCTGCTCTGGCTGATATTCGGTGTCATGGTTGTCCCGAATCTCATCGATGTGCGCCGCGAGAAGATCACGCGGCCGCTGTTGGCTATTTATCGCAAGATGCTGCCATCGATGTCGGACACGGAACGCGAAGCACTCGAAGCGGGCAATGTCTGGTGGGATGGCGAGCTGTTTTCGGGAATGCCTGACTGGGATCGCCTGATGTCGTTCCCGGCACCCAAGCTGTCGGAAGAGGAACAGGCGTTCCTCGACGGCCCCTGTGAAGAGCTCTGTCGGATGATCGATGACTGGGAGATCTGCCACGAACTGGCCGATATCCCGAAGCCGGTCTGGAATTACATCATCGAGCAGAAATTCTTCGCGATGATCATTCCGAAACAATACGGCGGACTGGAATTCTCGGCGTATGCGACCGCGATGGTCCTGTCCAAGGTCGGCAGCCGCAGTGCGACCGTCGGGTCGACCATCGGTGTACCGAACTCTCTCGGCCCGGCGGAGTTGTTGCTGCATTACGGCACCGACGAGCAGAAGCAGCGTTACCTGCCCGGCCTTGCGAGCGGCACCGAGATTCCCTGTTTCGCACTGACATCGCCGCAAGCCGGTTCGGACGCCGCGGCACTGATTGACAGTGGCGTCATCTGCAAGGGGCAATGGAACGGCGAAACCATTACCGGTATTCGCCTGAACTGGAACAAACGCTACATCACGCTTGCGCCGGTGGCGACGGTACTCGGTCTCGCCTTCAAGCTTTACGACCCGGACCACCTGATCGGCGACGAAGACGAGTACGGCATTACGGCGGCCCTGATTCCGACCGACACACCGGGTGTCGAAGTCGGTCGGCGCCACTACCCGCTAACCATTGCTTTCCAGAACGGCCCCACTTCCGGCAAGGACGTTTTCGTGCCGCTCGACTACATCATCGGCGGCCAGGAAATGGCGGGCAAAGGCTGGAAGATGCTGGTCGAACTGCTCTCGGTCGGACGGGCGATTTCGCTGCCGTCATCGTCCTGCGGCGGGTCGCAGGCGGCAGTCTATGCGACCGGTGCCTACGCGAGTATTCGCAAGCAGTTCAACATGCCGATCGCCAGCTTTGAAGGTGTCGGCGAAGCGCTGACACGCATTGCCGGCAACACCTACACCGTCAATGCAGCGCTGTCGGTAACGGCCGGCGCCATCGACCAGGGTGAAAAACCGGCCGTCCCGTCGGCGATCCTGAAGTATCACTGCACCGAACTGGGCCGCAAGGTCGCCAATGACGCCATGGATGTGCACGGCGGCAAGGGCGTCATGATGGGCCCGAAAAACTACCTCGGCCGTGGCTACATGGCCACGCCGATCGCCATTACGGTCGAAGGTGCGAATATCCTGACCCGCAGCCTGATCATTTACGGACAGGGAGCGATTCGCTGCCACCCGTTCGTGTTGCGCGAACTGCATGCGGCGGGTGACGAGGACCAGGACCGCGGTCTCATCGAATTCGATGATGCGCTGTTCGGACATATCGGCTACGCGATCAGCAACCTGGCACGCTCCTTTTTCCTCGCGCTGACGCATGCCAAGTTCAGCAGGGTACCGCTGAACACGCCGACGCGGCGTTACTACCAGAACATCAACCGCTACAGCGCCGCTTTCGCACTCGCCTCGGATTTTGCGATGCTGACGCTGGGCGGCGAACTCAAGCGACGCGAACTGCTGTCGGCCCGACTGGGGGACATCCTGAGCTCGATGTATCTCGCGTCGTGCACGCTCAAGCACTTCGAGAACCAGGGGCGCCGTGCAGCCGATCTGCCGCTGGTCGAGTGGTCGGTTCGGACATTGATGTACCAGGCACAGGAGTCGCTGCACGCGTTCCTGCTCAATTTCCCCAATCGCTGGGTTGCGGCCATGTTGCGGATCTTCATCTTCCCGCGCGGGCGCACTTACTCTTCGCCGAGTGACGAGATTGCCGCGCGCGTCGTCGAGCTGGTTACGACACCAGGCGAAGCTCGGGACAGGCTCTGCGAGATTGCGTACACGACGCTCGAACCAGGCAATCCACTCGGCAAATTGCAGGAAGCGCTCGAACTTTCAAGAGAGTACCAGCCGCTCGAAAAGCGCCTGCGCCAGGCCCGCAAGGAAGGGCTGATCCATGCCGATTACCTCGGGCTCCAGATCGGCGAAGCCGAGAAAGCACAGGTAATCAGCAAAGCGGAAGCCAACAACCTGCGTGACTACTACGCCAAGGTGACTGATCTGCTCGATGTCGACGATTTTTCTGCAGACGAACTGATGCGCGTGCCACGCGAGCAGGCAACTGTCTCTACCGCCAAACCAGCAAAGAAAACGACGACCGGTGCTGCAGCCCGGAAAAAGAAAGCCAGCAAGAAAAAGACCAGCAAAGCCTGACCCGCGCCATGGCGAAGCCTGCGAGTTCACTGCCCGAGCACCCGAACTGCCTGAACTGTGGCGCGGAACTGCGCGGGCAGTATTGCGGCACGTGCGGCCAGCGCGCCCGCAATCGGCTGATCAGCCTCTGGGAACTGCTTACCGAGGCATTCGGGGACCTGTTCGAGCTCGACTCGCGCCTGTGGCGCACGCTGATACCGCTGCTGGTACGGCCGGGCCGGCTGACGCGCGACTACCTGGAAGGCCGGCGTGCCCGCTACATGCCGCCGTTTCGCATGTACCTGGTCCTGAGCGTCGTCTTCTTCGTCGTCGCTTTTTTTGATCCGAAGGACGACCTCGGCCTGCTGTTCGAGCCGGAGGCCGAGCCGACAGCGGAAGAGATCGCCAGGCAGGAAGCGTCGGCCGAAATCGAGGCTGCAAGAAAAGCGGCCACCGAGGAGAAGGCCCGCGCGATCGTCAGTGACCTGGAAGAAAGGGGCGTCGTCGGCAAAGGCGCAGTCGTCATCGACGCGGACATGGAAGCCGATGCACCCTTTCGTATAACCAATGAAGACGGCAGTGAAGGCTTCGGCATTGACTTCGACGAGGACACCGGCAAGTGCACTATCGAAGGCGTCGAGTCACTTGACAAGCTTCCCCCGTGGCTCAGGAAGCGTGCGACACCGGAACGCATCATCAAAGTCTGTGAACGAACGGCGGCCGATGGCGGCACCACGCTGTCGCGGCTGCTGATCGACAACATTCCGGTCGCTCTCATCGTGTTGCTGCCGCTAATGGCGCTGGTGCTGAAGATCCTGTACCCACTGTCACGCCGCTACTTCGTCGAGCACCTGCTGTTCATCGTGCACTTTCACTCGTTCTTCTTCCTGATCCTGACATTGCAGATCCTGTTCGCCCGCGTCACTGCGTGGGCCGGCTTCCTGGATCCTTTGAGTGTTCTCGTACTCGTTGCGGCTTCGCTGTACATACCGGTGTACCTTTTCCTGGCGATGCGCCGAGTTTACGGCCAGGGGCGTATACTGACGTTCGCCAAGTTCTTCACGCTGGTTACCGCTTACGGTATCGGCGTGTCACTGACCATGATGGGCGCGCTACTTGTTGCGCTTATTTCGATTTGAATGGCCCACGGAGATACCGTTTATGAAGAACCGCCTGTTGCTCTCCCTTTTCCTGCTGCCACTGGCGTTTGCCGCCTGCAGCCGCGAAACCGGGCAAGAATCCCCGTCCGCCACGGCCGAGCCCGCCGCCGCAACCGAGACACTTGTGATAGAACGCACGGCTTCCCCGCTCGGGGCTCGGGTATTCTTCATCACCCCGGACAACGGCTCGATCGTCGGCAACCCGGTCAAGGTCGAATTCGGCATCGAGGGCATGAGTGTGGCCAAGGCAGGGCAGCAGGAGCCCGATTCCGGTCACCATCACCTGCTGATCGATACCGGCCTGCCCGACCTGGACCAACCGATCCCCGCAGACGCGCAACATATCCACTTCGGGGACGGCAGCACGAGCACCGAAATCACGCTGCCACCGGGTGAACATACGCTGCAGATGCTGCTCGGCGACTACCGCCACGTGCCGCATGACCCGCCCGTCGTATCCGAAGTGATCACGATCGAGGTAGAAAATTAGTTGAGTGAGATAGCCTGTGACACTAAAATCGCCGGGCTAAGCGGACATTAACCATGACCCCATCCAATTCCACACGACCCATCGGCATCAGCGGCCTCGCCGCTTATGTTCCGCCATACCGCGTGTGGCTGGAGGACTGGTGCGACTGGACGGACAACCAGTGGCCCAAGATTCGGGAGGTCGTCGGGCGCAGTTTTCGGGTCCGTGGCCCGAACCACAGCGTCTACACGATGGCGGCCAACGCCGTCATCCGCCTGATCGACCAGTACGACATTGATCCCGCGCGCGTCAAGTTCCTCGGGCTGGGCACCGAGTCCAGCACAGATAATTCGGCCGGTGCCATCATCGTCAAGGGTATGGTCGACAAGGCGCTCGTCGCTCGCGGCAAGGCGCCAATTTCGCGCAGCTGCGAGGTTCCCGAGTTCAAGCATGCCTGCCTCGGCGGCGTGTACGGCATGAAAGGTGCGATCCGCCACCTGGCACTCGACGGTGCCGGCAGCCAGGCAATCGTGGTCTGCGCGGATATCGCGGAGTACGCCCGTGGCAGTTCCGGCGAACCCACGCAGGGTGCCGGCGCAGTTGCCATGCTCCTCGAAGAAGACCCGAAACTTGCCGTCGTCGACCTGATCGGTTCGGGATCCGCCTCCGATTACCGGATCATGGATTTTCGCAAACCCATGGCTCGCTTCTGCGGCCAGGATCGCTCGGAATCCCACCAGGTCCAGGATTTCCCGGTTTTCAATGGCAAGTACTCCACGACCTGCTATATCGACCAGACCTTGCACGCGTTACGGGACATGTACCGGAAACGCGGTCTCGACCCGGTGCCCTATTTGCGGTCATTGCGCACGGTTTTCATGCACCGCCCTTATCGCCGTATGCCGGAAACCGGGTGGGCCGTCTCCTACCTGTTCGCACTTGGCTCCGGCAACAGCGAGGACCGGGCAGAACTGGCGTCCTATTGCTACGAGGCGGGCATCGACGTAGACGCGATGCGCGCCGAAATGGTTTCCAGGCCCGAAGTTGCGGAACTCGCGAATCCCGAGCAATTGCAATACGAAGCCTACCCGTTGACGATGGCAGCGTTGCGCGCCTTCCGGGCTTCGCGACACTTCCGCCGGGAAATACTGGACAAGATGAAGCTCGGCAGCGACACGATGCTCGATCTTGGCAATCTGTACACGGCAGCATTGCCGGCCTGGTTGGCGGCCGGATTCGAGCAGGCGCTCGAGGAAGACTCACTGGCCGTCGGCGAAGAAGTCCTGACGCTGGGCTACGGCAGCGGCGACGCCGCCGAAGTGATTCCGTTCTTCATGGCGGACGGCTGGCGCGAAGCGACTGCGAAAATCAACTTCGGGGAATGCATGCGGTTCGCCGTCGATCTCTCGTTCGAGCAATACAAGTCGCTGCATGACGGTCGCCGGGTCACCGGCCTCGACTATGTGCCGACCAACGAGTTCGTCATCGATCGCGTCGGTTGCAGTAACGAGCGTCACTTCGCCGATCTCGGTATCGAGTACTACAAGTACATCGCCTGAATTCCGGCTCAGGACAGCTCGCAGTACTGCGTTAGCTGCTGGCGGTAATTCCCCTTGAGCTCCTGCCATTCCTGCTGGAACCACGGCGTGAATTTGTGCGCTTGCCCGCTCATCTCCCTGTCCAGCTCGCCGGGAGACAGGAACCGGATCGCGGCGATCTCGCTGTCGTTCGGCCGCACGTTCGTCGGCGTCCTGCCAAGGTAAACGTGGCACAGTTCGTGTTCCGAGCCTTCCCCACCGAAACCGGCCTGGTAACTGAATCGATAGATATGCTCCAGCTCCGCCTCGATATTCAGTTCGTCACTCAGCCGCCGTGCTGTCGCCACTTCCAGCGTCTCGCCGCGGCGCGGGTGGCTGCAACAGCTGTTCGACCAGAATCCCGGCCACAGCCGCTTGTCTTCCCCCCGTTGCTGCAACAGCAGTTCGCCGGCTTCATTGAACAGGAATAGCGAAAACGCACGGTGCAGTACGCCTTCTCCATTGTGGCAGCGAGCCTTGGACGCGTAGCCGATCTCGTTGTCGTCACTGTCGACAAGGATCAACTTTTCCTCTTCGGAAGAAACAATACGGTGCTGGTGATTCAAGGGCGATTCCTAAACCGGCAGCTGCAAGGTACGGTAGCCCGCATGTTGCAGTGCTGTCGCGGCTTTTTCCACACCATCCGGGCAAATTGCAACGATGGAGCCGCCGCCACCTGCCCCGGTCAGTTTCGCGCCGGCTGCACCGTACCGGCGTGCGACTGCCACCATGTGCTCGAGTTCCGGGTTCGAGATGCCAATCGCGTTCAGGAGGCCATGGCAGATGTTCATCAGTCGCCCGAGATCCGTGTACGCCCCTTCTGCGAGCAGCGCGGCACCCTGAACGGCCAGGTCGTCCATTTCGTCGAATAATGCTTCGTACCTGGCCGGAACCTGCCGGTATCTCTCCCGGACGCCGGCGACCATCTCGCTGGTCAAACCCGGTGCACTACTACATGCGATAACGAGCGGCACATCCGGCGGTGCTTCGACACGAGTGATATCGAGCGACCCGGTGTTGCGGAAGAGCATCGGCTCCGCGTAGGTCGAGACCGTGTTATCGATCCCCGACGGCGTACCGTGCGCAATTTTCTCACATGCGAAAGCAATGGCATTGGTGCGGGCGTCGTCCAGCGGCAGATCCATGAAGTGTGCCAGCGCACGGGTAACTGCAACGGCAACTGCCGCCGACGAACCGAGGCCCATGCCGGGTGGCAGCCTGGAATCGACCGAGATGCAGAATGTCTCGGCCTCGCCAATACCGAGCTCTCGCAGGATCAACATGATAGCCGCGTCGATGCCGCCCGGTGCATCGCGGGCAATTTGCCGCGAGATGCCCCATGCCGGAACGCGCACCTCGAGTGTGCCTGCCCGTTCGACCCCCGCACCAACTGCGCCCGGTACCGGCAAGGCCAGCGCGTGTCGGCCGTACACAACGGCATGCTCGCCGAACAGAATGACCTTGCCGGCGGCCGTTTCGGTCGGCACGACCCCAACCGCTTCGCTTCGCACCTCGGCCAGTAGCTGCTCGGCTCGCCAGCTCTTCACGTCGCCGCTGTCGACGAGTCGCTCTACAACGGCGTCGAAGTGTTCTTCCGGCGTCCCGATTGAGGCAGCGACGCTGCGGGCATGCAGCTTCATGTGACCGGACTGTATGCCGCTCGTCACCAGCGCGCGCAACGCCCCGAAGTTTTGTGCAAGGCCGACCGCCGCCATGAGCTCTGCCAGTTCGATCGCGCTTTCGACACCGCTGAGAGCGAGACCGACCGCCGCGGCAGGGTTGGCGGCGACAGTGCCACCGACAGTACCGACTTTGAGCGGCAGCGACAGCGCGCCGCAAAGATAACCGTTGTCGTCGGCCCACCAGCGCGTCAATGGCAGGTACCTGCCGCTCGCGGCGGCAAACGCATGTGCGCCGGCCTCGATGGCCCGCCAGTCGTTGCCGGTTGCAACGGCAACCGCATCGATGCCGTTCATGATGCCTTTGTTGTGCGTCGCGGCCCGGTGTGGGTCCACGGATGCGATTTCGTTGGCCCGGACTATCGCGTCACGCAGTGACTCGCCCGAATAGTCGTCGCTTGCAAGGTCGTCGGTGCTGTAGCGCACGCGCGCCGTGACGACGGCGCGATCCGCAAGATTCGACAGGATGCGCAGCGCGACCTCACCTTCGCAACGGGCAGCAATGGCCGGCGCGAGGGCCTCGCAAATCGTGTTGACCAGATTGGCGCCCATCGCGTCACAGGTATCGACCAGCAGGTGTACCGCGATCAGGGGTTCGCCCGATGGCAGCGTCAGCTCACGGAACTCGATGTCGCGCACGCCGCCACCCCGGCCGGCGAGCCGCGGGTGCACTTCGTTGGCCGCCTGCAACAGGGACGGCTTTGCGTCGGCCAACGCAGCCAGCGCCTTCTCCGCCGACGCGAATCCGGTGACGTGAACCTGCCCGGCCAGCAGCGATTCGGGCTGCTCGACCCGGAATCCGCCGGTGGCACGCGCCAGCGCAGCAGCTGCACTCAATGCCGCGACAATCGACGGTTCCTCTACCACCAGTGGCACGACGTGATTCCTGTCGTTGACGAGAAAATTCGGCGCAACGGCAAACGGCAGGCCGAAAACGCCAACGACGTTCTCCACGATCCTGTCCGCGGCCGCACCGGTCAGCAGTTGCCGGGGACCACGGAGGCGCTCTGCATCCCCCGGCGACAGCCACCCGCGCTGCACCAGCACGTCGATGCGTTCGTCGACGCTGAGCCTGTAGAATCCTGGAAGCCGGGAGTCGCTCAATGTTCCTCCAGAATGACGCCGTCGGGGTCGAGCACACATGGCAGTACTGCGGCACCGGGGAGTTCCATGCCCGCTGCGAATTCGTCCAGTTCTCCGCCGTTCCTGCCCAGCAGTATGCCGATGTCGCCGCCGCCGGCGCCCGCCGGCTTGTAAACAAGGCCCGCGGCAGCGGCTTCGTCCACCAGTTGCTCGTGTCCAGCATCGAAGATGCCGAGATCGTGGTCAACACTGAACCGCCGCAGGGCGTCGACATAGGCCGGATATGCGGCAAGGACCGCACCAGCGCTGGCCGTGGACCAGGCCGTTGCCATTGCCTCGGCAGCAGCACATAGATGGTCCCGCGAAGCGTGCACAGCGGCGTGCGCAAGCTTGTCGAGCTTGGCGCGCGTGCTCGCACTGGCGCCGGTCCAGATGACCCGAAATTCGAGCCCGGCCGGCCAGTCCAGCCTGCGCGCGCGGAACTCACGCATACGGTATTCGATCAGCCCACCGCAAATTGCCGTCGCAACATCGACGCCGCTGCCCGCGCCCGCCTGCAACGCACGGTGCGCCCGCAGTGCCCGGTCCGGCAATCCGTCGCTGCCGCCCAACGCTGCGACCAGCGCTACCGTCATCGCAGCGCTCGAGCCAATACCTGTCTTGCGCCCGGATACGCGGTCGACGAACTGGCGTGAATCGAGTGTGAGCAGCAGGTGGCGACCCGCAACCGGCTTCACGACATCGAAAACCGCGTCAACGATGGCATACTCCGACGCGCCACGAGTCCAGTGCAGGCCGTCAATGCCGGTTGTAAAGCGACCCTCTGTCGCCGAGTGTCCTGGCGCAGAAACATGTGAGCAGTCATCACTCGAGTCGGCTATCGTAACGACGGCACGACGGCCCACGGCCATGCAGACAGCTGCCGCCCCGTCCAGCACGGCATACTCGCCCGACAGGACGACTTTGCCCGGCGCCGTCGCCGTTACGCTCGCGTTCACCGTTCTGCCACCAGCCGGGCGCCGTCGCCAAGACCGCTGGTCATCACATCCTTGACGCCTGTTGTTGCGGTAAGTGCGGCCTCGACCCGGGCGGCATCTTCCGGCTGGCATACCGCTTTAACCTGGGGCCCCGCATCGATCGTGAAGAACACGCCGCAGCCGGCGTGGCGCAACTCGCGCACGGTCTCCATACAGCGCATCGTTGCCGCATTCCAGTAGACGAGCGGCGGACGCGACGCCCACATGATCGAATGCATTTTCAGGCAATTGTGCTCTGCGACGTCGGCCAGCTTGTCGAAATCCCGCAGCTCCACCGCGGCTCGTGCGATATCGAGATCTGCATCCTGCTGGGCCACCCAGCTCGAGTAGAACGGCGAGGTCTTGCGACTGATCTCCATCGCCTCGGTAGAGCCGACGGCTTTCGGGCCGGTCTCGGTAATGGCGATAACCACAACCAGCGGCCAGTCGGCAGCGGGCCTGAGCGTTCTCACTTCGATGCCCGCGTCGGTATTGGCCAGTTCGACGAAGCCTCCGTAGAGCGAGCGCGCAGCGGATCCCGAGGCGTGCCCCGCAAGGCTCGCGAGCATGCTTTGGTCATACTCTTTACCGGCCGCGGCCGCCGCTGCAACAGTAGCCGCCGCGAAAGCCGATGCAGAAGATGCGAGACCCGCGGCAACCGGGAAATTGCACTGGCTTTCGATGCGGGCATGCGCGCGTTCCGGGCCGATGACGCGGTCCAGGCACTGAGACAGGCGCGGCAGCATCGCGGAGTCTTCAACCCCGTTGACGGTCAAACCGTCGCACGTCGCATCTCGGTCGAGTTCGACCTGCATGCTGGTGGTGAGATCACGCAAGGTGATCGACAGGGAGCCTACCGCCGGCAGGTTACGCGCGACGTCGCGCTTGCCCCAGTACTTGATCAGCGCAATGTTCGGCTGTGCAACTGCCGTCGCCCGCATGCTTGCAGATCCTTGCTCTATTGAGCCTGTGAAGGCCGCGAATTATAGCCCACCCGGCCGCGCGCACGGCGCCGGATTTCGGTGTACGCTACGTGGTCCTGCAAACCCGGAATAAGCATGTTGGGGCACAGTTTCAAAGATCGCATTGCGGCGTACACGCAACGAGTCGACGAGCGGCTCGACCGGGTGCTGCCACAACCACGCACTGTTCCGGCACATCTGCATGAGGCGATGCGGTACGCCATTTTCAATGGTGGCAAGCGGGTGCGGCCGCTGCTCGTTTACGCCACCGGAGAATGCCTCGGCGTCGACGCCGACCTGCTCGATGCCCCCGCCATCGCGCTGGAACTGATCCACGCTTTCTCGCTGGTTCACGATGACTTGCCGGCGATGGACAACGATGCGCTGCGCCGCGGCAAGCCGACGGTGCACATACAGTTCGACGAGGCCACCGCTATCCTGGCGGCCGACGCGCTGCAACCACTGGCTTTTTCGGTACTCGCCGCGCTCGACGGCGCATCGGCGGCGACCCGGGTCGCGCTGGTCCGCCTGATCGCCGAAGCCTGCGGTTCGACCGGCATGACCGGCGGCCAGTCAATTGACCTGGCAGCAGAGGGGGTGACGCTTACCGCCGCCGAACTCGAGCACATGTATGCGCTCAAGACCGGTGCACTGATCCATGCAGCCGTGGTTTCCGCGTCGCTGCTCTGCAACGACGTCACCGACGTGCAGGCACAGGCGCTGGATGCTTTCGGCAGGACCATCGGGATCGCTTTCCAGATCAAGGACGACATCCTGGACGTGGAAGGCGACACGGACGTCATCGGCAAGGAAGCCGGCGCCGACGAGCGGCTGGGCAAGGCGACCTACCCGGGGCTGTTCGGCCTCGATGCGTCGAGGCAACGATGCAACGAGCTGTCGGGCCAGGCTATGCAAAGCCTGGCGTGCTTCGGCAAACAGGCGGCGCCGCTGGAGTGGCTCGCGCGTTTCATCGTTGAGCGCGGCGCGTAGCCAATGAGTCCGGCCCCGCGCAGCATCCTGCACGTCGATATGGACGCTTTTTACGCGTCGGTCGAACAGCGTGACAATCCGGAACTGCGCGGTCGACCGGTCGTCGTGGGCGGTGGCACCAACCGCGGCGTCGTGGCCGCGGCGAGTTACGAGGCACGCAAATTCGGTATTCGCTCCGCGATGCCGATGGCAGAAGCGTTGCGGCGCTGCCCGGAACTCTGCCGCGTGCGCTCGAGAATGTCGCTGTATCAATCCGTGTCACAACAGGTATTCGAGATCTTTCGCCGCTTTACACCGGTCGTGGAGGGCCTCTCGCTCGATGAAGCGTTTCTCGACGTAAGCTCGAGTCTTGCGCTGTTCGGATCGCCGGTAGACATTGCCGGCGCGATCAAACGCGAGATCCAGGCAGCAACCGAACTGACGGCTTCCGTCGGCGTGGCCAGGAACAAGCTGGTCGCGAAGATTGCGTCCGAGCTCGACAAACCGGATGGACTGACTGTCCTGTTTCCGGAGGATTACAGAATTCGACTGGACCCTCTGCCCGTCGCAGTCATTCCCGGAATCGGCCGGGAAACCCTGAAGCGCCTGGACCGGGTCGGCATCCATACTGTCCGGGACCTCCGTACTGCTGCCGACCGCGACCTGGAACCCATATTCGGGCGCTTTACGACCAAGACACGCGACCGCGCTGCCGGTATCGACGATCGCCCGGTGGTGGCATCGCGAGAGGAAAAGTCGATCAGTGCCGAAGAGACCTACGACAGGGACCTCGACGACACGGCGGCGATGGATCGCGAGTTGTTGCGCCTCAGCGAGCGTACGGCCGGCCGGCTTCGCAAGGCGCAACTCGGTGCCGCCACCGTACAGATCAAGATTCGCGATGCGGCATTCAATACCTTTACGCGCCAGCAAAGCATCAGGCCACCGACCAACGGGACCGACCAGCTGTACACGATTGCCCGCCGGCTGCTGCATGTCTGGCTCGCCGAAAATCCCGGTGCCCGACTGCGTCTGCTCGGTGTCGGTGGCAGTAATCTCGCGCCGCTCACACAGACGGACCTGTTCGGAGAGGACCCGCGGCAAAGCCATGGCGCCATCGACGGTACCGTCGATGAGATCCGTGAACGCTTCGGCAGAGCCGCCCTGGCCAGGGCGAGAACACTTGACCGGCACTGATTAGGGTAGAATCGAGGGTCTGCCCGGCCCATAGCAGGACGTCATGTACACCAGTTTTTTCGGACTTCGCGAAAAGCCGTTTTCAATCACGCCGGATCCGCGTTACCTCTTCCTGAGCGAGCGGCATGGCGAGGCGCTTGCGCACCTGGTCTACGGCGTCACCGAAAGCGGTGGCTTTATCCAGCTGACCGGCGAAGTCGGCACCGGCAAGACGACGCTCGTTCGCACCTTGCTGCTGAATCGCATGCCGAACAATGCGAACGTCGCCGTGGTCCTGAACCCGCAGCTGTCGGTAGTCGAATTCCTTGCCACGATTTGCGAGGAACTGCACATCGAAGTCACGCACAACAGGGGCAGCGTCAAGGCGCTGACGGATGCGCTCAACCGCCACCTGCTGGAAGCCCATGCGGATGGTCGACGCACCATCCTGGTGGTCGACGAAGCACAAAACCTGTCTCCTGCCGTGCTCGAACAAGTACGCCTGCTGACCAACCTGGAGACGGCCAAGCAGAAACTGCTGCAAATCATCCTGATCGGACAACCCGAGCTCAGGGAACTGCTCGCTCGTAACGACCTTCGCCAGCTCGCGCAACGCATAACCGCGCGCTACCACCTGGAACCGCTGTCCCGCGATGAAACGGCCCAATACATCGAGCACCGGCTCAAGGTCGCCGGCGCGCTCGGGGAAGTGTTCGATGCCGGGGCAAAGAAAGAAATCTATCGCCTGTCACAGGGCGTGCCACGACTGGTCAATGTCATTTGCGACCGCGCCCTGCTCGGCGCCTATGCGCGCGAGTCACGACATGTGAACGCCCGCCTCGTACGCCAGGCCGCGGCCGAGGTTCACGGGCAACTCGAGTATTCCCCGTGGTTGCGCAGGGTTGGCATTGCCGCCGGGATCGCCGGGCTGGCGATCATTGGCGTCAGCATCTGGTCTGTCACGAGGGAGGCCCCGACCGTCAGTGCAGCGACCGCAGCCGCGGCAGAGGCAGTAACGGCAGCCGAACCGGAGATGGCGACAGAGCCGGAGACAGGGGTCCAACAGGAGGCCGTCGCCGTGACCCCGGACGAACCGCCTGCCGACGACGAACTGCCGGCGGCAACCGAACCGGAACCGGACCTGCAGGAGCAACTCAAACTCGCCGGCGATCTCACGTCGACCAACTTTGCCTTGGCCGTGCTGTTCGAGGCCTGGGGGCTCGAGTACACGACCGGTGGCGCATCCGGTTGTGCCCAGGCGTCGGCGGCCGGGCTTGCCTGCCTTTACCAGCGGGGGTCCTGGCGCAGCCTGCAACAGATGGACCGGCCCGCGATCCTGACGCTCGTCGACGACGATGGCAATGACCACGACGTGGTGCTGACCGCCATCCACGACGGTTATGCGGACCTGTCTATTGGCGGCGTGGACGTTACGCACCCGGTCACCGCAGTCACTGACTACTGGTTCGGTCAGTACCTTTTATTGTGGCGGCCGCCGCTGGGGATGGAGATTTCGCTCGGCCGGCCCGCTACCGGCCCCGGTGTCGTATGGTTGCGCGAGAGTCTCGCCGCGATCGACCCTGTGCGCTATGCCAGCACCAATCCGACCAGCGACGTATTCGACGCCGACCTCGAATTTATCGTGCGGACTTTCCAGCGCGACCAGCGCCTCGACGTAGACGGGGTCGCCGGACAACAAACCCAGATCGTCATCAACTCAATGCTGGCGACGGCAGGCACTCCGCGCCTGACCACGCAGCACCTGGCCCAGGACTAGGCAATGTCTTTCATTCTCGACGCGCTGAAAAAATCCGAATCCGAGCGCCAGCAACACAGCCGTGCGGAGTTTGCCGGGGTACCGACCAGCAGCGGGACCGCGTCGGCACCCAGGTGGCTCTGGGTACTCGGCGTACTTCTCACGATCAACCTGGCGGTACTGATCGGCCTGTTGCTGAAGCCGGACGCGCAGCCCGAACCGCAACGCGCTTCTCCACCACCGGCCACGGTCGCCGCCGTGGAAAACACGGAACCTGGTACTGCCGGTTTCGCCGAGCAGGTTGCAAAAGCGAGGCTGAACCCCCCGCCGGTTCAGGAAGCCCTTCCTGTCGAACAGGCAACCAGTGATGCCCCGACGACGTTCGTCGAGAGCAGCCCGGCAAACACGGCAGCGGCCCGCCCCGCCGCGACAGCATCGCGCAATGCGGCGGCGTTGCCGACCATCCACCAGTTGCGTGCCGACGGCGTCCTTGTCCTGCCGGATTTACACCTCGATATTCACGTCTACAGCGAAAATCCCGACGACCGTTTCGTGTTCATCAATATGTCCAGGCAGGACGAGGGTTCGCAACTCGATGCCGGCCCGGTCGTCGAGGAAATTACTGCCGACGGTGTCGTGCTGACCTACCAGGGCCTGACCTTCCTGCTGCCGCGCGACTAGGGCCGCCCGCGCTTGACCTCAACAGTCACGAAGCATCTCGACGGGGACGAATTTGCCAGGGCACTGACCTCGGGCATACACCGGGTCCTCGCGGAGCAGGAACTCCTGAATCGTATCAACGTATTCCCGGTTGCCGACAGCGACACCGGCACGAACCTCGGCCTGTCGCTCGGCTCCGCGCTCGCCGTGCTGAACCAGCCGGACGGCAAACATCTTGGCTCGCTGCTGGCGGACGTTGCTGACACATTGCTCGACGGTGCGCGTGGAAATTCGGGCGCGATCGTTGCCCAGTTCTTCCAGGGATTGAGTGACACGGCAGAGGAACTCACCCGCTTCACGACGTATACGTTCGCCCGTGCCGTGTCGCGCGGCAACGAGTATGCGCATGACGCATTGTCGAAGCCACGCGAAGGAACGATCCTGTCGGTCATCGCGGCATTCAGCGACAGCATTGCGTACCAGGTGTCCGAGCTACACAACGAAGACTTCAGGGACATCCTGGCAATTGCCGGGACCAGCGTGGACGAAGCCCTGGCCAGGACGCCCGAGCAGCTCGATGTATTGCGCAAGGCCGGCGTCGTCGATGCCGGCGCCAAGGGTTTCGCGGAACTGGTGGCCGGCTTTGCCCAGACCCTCATCGACGGAACCGTGGCGCCGCTCCCGGATACGACGCTGGCCCATGAAATCGAACCGGCGGTTTCCTTTGCTGAAGCGGACAACGAATCACAATTTCGCTACTGCACTGAATGCATGGTCACCGGCACCGACATCAATCGCCGGAAACTGCGCGAAGCGCTGGCCGAACTCGGTGATTCACTGGTCCTCGCGGGCACGAAACGCAAAGCGAAAATTCACATCCATGTCGACGAGCCGGAAACCGTTTTCGACCTGGCGCGGAAATTCGGCGAGCTGAGTGCCGAGAAGGCCGATGACATGCATCGCCAGCAGCACAGCACCCAAGACCAGCACCGCCGTTTCGCGGTCATCACCGATTCCGGGGCCGATATTTCGGACGAGGATCTCGAGCGGCTCGACATCCACATGGTTCCGTGCCGTGTCCAGTTCGGTAGTCGCGGCTACCTCGACAAACTCAGCATTACCAGTGAAGAGTTCTATGCCGAGCTCGAAACCAACCCGCACCACCCGACGACCTCGCAACCGGCGCCTGGTGATTTTCGTCGCCAGTTCCAGTTCCTGGCGAGCCACTTCCAGGATGTCGTTTCGATCAGCCTGACCGGCGCCGCCAGTGGCACTTTCGAGGCGGCGCGGCTGGCGGCAAGCAGAACCGATGCACCCGGCCGCGTGCATGTCATCGACTCCAGGAATGCATCCGTGGCACAGGGCCAGCTGGTGGTCCTGGCGGCAGAATGTGCCGAAGCGGGCCTCGGCGTCGCCGAGACCGTCGCCGCGATCGAAGCGCAGGTGCCGAGAGTAACGACGCATGCGCTGCTCAGCGACCTGCGGTATGCCGTACGCGGCGGTCGTTTGCCCGGCTGGGTCAAAACGCTCGCCGACATGCTGCACCTGCTCGTCATCGTGCGCGTGAAGCGTGGCGGCGCTGTCGGTCTTGGCGGATTCCTGCTCGGACGGCGTAACCGGATTGTGCGTTTCGCAAAACTCGTGGCACGGCGTGCGCCGGGACAGGCGGTGGAAATCGGTGTCGGGCATGCCGTTTGTGCCGGGGACGCCGCGACGCTGGCAGCGGAACTTCGTGCACGTATCCCCGCTATCCGCAAGTTAACGATACACAGCATAGGGCCTGGACTCGGCGTACACGGTGGCCCGGGTACCCTGCTGGTGGGCATGCGGCCCTGGGTTTCAGCGCAGGATATCGCCGGCGGGATCGATTAGGTCGGCACTGTCGTTGCGTGCGTTGTTGACGCGACGGTCGACGGGCCACGCCTGCAGTGGCGGCATCCTGGCTGCAACATCGTCAAGCAGTGCCGACGGCTCCGCGAACCACGCATCCGCGGTTTGCGGCGTCAGGATGACCGGCATTCTGTGATGTAGCGGGGCCATGAACTCGTTGGCGTCTGTCGTGATCAACGTCGTCGTTTGCAGTGACTCACCGCTTTCCTTGTCCGTCCACGACTCCCACAAACCGGCGAGCCCGAAAGGTTCGCCATTTTTTAGTGAGATGAAATACGGTGTCTTGCCGTCGGCGCTCTTCCGCCACTCGTAAAAGCCGTCGGCGAGCACGACACAGCGACGATGCCGGAAAGCTCCGCGATACGCCGGTTTTTCCGCCACAGTTTCCGCACGTGCATTGATCATCCGGTTACCTATCGCCGGATCCTTTGCCCAGAACGGCACCAGCCCCCAACGCAACATCGCAAACTCCCTGACACCATCATCACGCTCGCGTACTGCGGCGATGTTCTGGGTCGGGGCAATGTTGTACCGCGATTCAACGGGTGGCGCGTCGCGCACTCCGAACAGGGCCGCGGCAGCCTCGCTCGGAGAATAAAATGCAAAACGCCCGCACATCGCCTACTCGCGAATACCGGTGCCGCGCCGCATCAGTACCATGCAGCCGGAAAACAGGACAATGACGAACACAACCAGGATGCCGTATGCCTCGCCGATACCGATGTCGGAAGTCCCGAGGATGCCGTAGCGGAATGCGTTCACCATGTACAGGATCGGGTTGAGCCTGGAGAGGTTTTGCCAGAATTCCGGCAGCAGGGAGATCGAGTAGAACACGCCACCGAGGTAGGTCAGCGGCGTCAACACGAAAGTCGGAATGATCGAGATGTCGTCGAATTTTTTCGCAAACACGGCGTTGATGAAGCCCGCCAGCGAAAACACGATCGACGACAACAGGACGACCGAAATCATGATGAAAGGATGTGCGACATCCAGGTCGGTGAAGAACAGCGCGATGACCGTCACCAGCAACCCCACCAGCAGTCCGCGCAAAACACCGCCGGCCACATGCCCGATGATAATCGTGGCGTACGACATCGGTGCGACGAGCATCTCTTCCAGGTGGCGTGCGAACTTGGCCCCGAAGAACGACGACACGACGTTGCCGTAGGAATTCGTAATGACCGACATCATGATCAGGCCGGGCGCGATGTATTGCATGTAATCGAAACCATCCATCGTGCCGATACGACGCCCGATCAGGTTGCCGAAGATGATGAAATACAGCGTCATCGTTATCGCGGGCGGCACGATCGTCTGCACCCAGATGCGCAGCACACGCGACATTTCCTTGCGCACGATCGTCTTCATTGCGACCAGGTTGAGTGCGATATTCATGCGTTCGCCTGTTCCTGCTTGCTCTCGACCAGGTGCATGAACATTTCCTCGAGCCGGTTGGCCTTGTTGCGCAGGCTCACGACGCGGATACCGAGGGCGTCCAGTTGCCGAAACAGGTCGTTGAGGCTGCTATCCTTCCCTTTCTCCACCTCGAGTTGCATATCGGCCCGGAGTCGAACGTCGAAGCCCTCGAGAGCCGGCGGCTGCTCGACGTCACGGTCCAGACTGAGGACGAATACCTCACGCTGCAGCTTGCGCAGCACGCTACTCATCGAGGCATTTTCGATAATCACGCCCTCGTCGATGATCGCGATATTGCGGCATAGCGACTCGGCTTCCTCGAGATAGTGTGTGGTCAGGATAATGGTTGTTCCGGCCGCGTTGATGTTCTGCAGGTAGGTCCACATCGACCGTCGAATCTCGATGTCGACACCCGCGGTGGGTTCGTCGAGTATCAACAGTTTCGGTTCGTGCACCAGGGCGCGCGCAATCATCAGGCGGCGCTTCATGCCGCCGGACAGGTTACGCGCAGTGTCATTGCGGCGATCCCACAGCCTGAGTTCACGCAGGTATTGCTCGACGCGTTCCCGCGCCAGCTTGCCGCCAATGCCGTAATAGCCCGCCTGGTTGAGCACGATGTTGCCGACGGTGTCCCAGAGGTTGAGATTCATTTCCTGCGGGACGATGCCAATACAGGCTTTGGCAGCCTCGAGATCCGTATCGATATCGTGGCCGAACACGGCTACCTGGCCGTCGGTCTTGTTCACCAGCGAACTGATAATACCGATTGCCGTGGTCTTGCCTGCGCCATTCGGGCCAAGCAATGCGAAGAAGTCACCGGCCTCGACTTCAAGATCGATGTGCTTCAGTGCCTGCTTGCCGTTGGCATAGGTCTTGGAGAGATTCCGGATCGACAGTGCTTTCATGAAGGCGCGTATTGTACCCGCGCGCCCGACCCTGTCACACCTTCTTGGCGACCACGCCTGTGCGATGCTCAGCCACGCGCTGCGCGGGTGCCGGCATGCTGCAGGCCGCTGCGGCCAGCGGTGCATGGCGTGCCGATCGTCTGTCGGTCAGGAGCGTATGCAGGGCCGAACAACGCGCGGCGGCCCGCAGGTCGTGCGCCCGGCTGTTGCTGCCGATCAGCAAGCGCCGCCAGATGTGGGGTCGATCGCCAAGGCGCAGTGACATCAGGTCGTCCCGTGCCGCGGTTCTTTCGAGCAGGTGGACGAGTGTCACGCTTGCCATGCGCTCACACCAGGACAGCGGCGCACCGCTGGTCATCCGCGCCGCGTACGGATTGCGCCGCGCCAGCTGCCACAGAAATCCGAGTCCGGCGATCTGTACCTCGCGCAGCGCCGCGCTCGCAGGACTCGACACCGGTTGCAACGGCAGCTGCGGATCTTCTCCCAGCAGCTGGTCCCAGCAGGCACTGTCATGCTCGCGAAACGAACTGAGCAGGAAAGGTGCTGCTGCCAGGCAGTCGATCTGCCCGGTGGAAAGCCTCTCGCTGTCGTACCTCGCGAATTCGCCTGCGTTACTCAGCAATTCGAGATAGACGCGATTCAGCGCCCTGATATTTTCGAGATCGTCCCCTGTGGGTCCTTCGAATTCCATGCCACCTCCCATTTGAGCGTCTTTTTCGCGTATTTCCGCACTTAGTATTGTTTTATTTATTGGACCATATATGGATTATACTGGTCGTGTAAAAGCGATATATGGTCAATTTATATCATAAAGAGCAGAATATGCGACTAACCGATGACCGCTACGCAAGAGAGCGCAGGCAGTTCGAGCTGGCCTTGCGCATGATCGGGCACGAGGCCCGGACCCGTACCATCCGGGAGTGCACCGGGCTGTCCGATGACCGCATCCGGAAGCTCTACGTGACCTATTTCCGCAATAGCGGCAACGCGGAGGTCAAGCGTCGCCGGGGCAAGTCCCCGCGGCAAATCACCCGGTTCGTGAAGACCCCTGAAAACCAGTTGCAGGCAACAACGCTGGTCGCGCTGTTCAATGCCGGATTGTTGTTGCGCATCGATGCCGACTTCAAGGTTCATGCCTGCTGGCCACGGCCGAACGTCGAGTTCGGCCATCGTGTGTGCCGCGCATTCGAAACCTACCTGTTACTGCACAAGAATGCGCGCCTCAGCTTCGAGTGGGCGTGGAACCTGCTGCAGTGCATTTCGTTCAACGATGAACTCTACCTTGCCGGTTGCCGTTACTGCGAAGCGCTATATGTACAGGACGCCTATGCACTCGACCAGGGACGCTGCCCGGCCTGCACGATAGAGACCGGTCGCAGCCAGCACCAGCTCCCTCCCTCTGCCTGAGGTCCCCGCACCCCGCAGAAAGCGGTACACTGTGCGGCGCGCAGACAGCAAGCGCGACAAGAAAACAGTCATGAGGGAGACAGCACCAATGCTAAAAGAATTTAAAGAGTTTGCCATGCGAGGCAACGTCGTCGACATGGCGGTCGGCATCATCATCGGCGCAGCGTTCGGCAAGATTGTGTCGTCACTGGTCGCGGACGTGATCATGCCACCTATCGGTATGCTCATGGGCGGCGTTGATTTCAGTAACCTGTTCTTTGATCTCAGCATGAGCGACTACGCGAGCCTTACCGCCGCGGAAGCGGCCGGCGCGCCACTGATCAAGTACGGCGTTTTCATCAACACGGTTCTCGACTTCGCCATCGTGGCTTTCGCGATCTTCCTGCTGATCAAGGGGATCAATACGATGAAGAAGAAAGAAGAAGCGAAGCCGGCCGAGCCCCCGAAACCGTCGGCTGAAGAAAAACTCCTGACGGAGATCCGCGACTTGCTGGCCAAGCAGTAGTCCGACCAATCGCCTTGGAAGATCCCAATGTATTTGCCGGCGCCTTCGTCGATCGCAGCGGGGAGCGCCGCAAGGACCCGGACTGGATGGCAAACGCCCTGCAGAGCGACGGTGCGCGGTTCGTCCCGATCTGGGGTGACCAGTGCCTTGTCAGTGGCGAGTTGCCCGAGGCGGTGCTGCTGACGCGTCGCCAGGTAGACGCGTACTTCGACGAAGACAACCTGATTTTCCTCGGTCTGTTTCGCGATCACCCGGCGTTCGCGGTCGCAATCAGCCAGGGCCTGGATGCGCCCTTCCGCGAACTGGGCGAGTTCCAGTCCTTGAGGCATCTCGGCACGGTCCTGCCGGCCGATGAGGCGAATCTCGTTGCACATGCGCGCGCGCTGGTGCTCTGGCACCAGTCGCAGGTCTTCTGCGGCATCTGTGGTTCCCCGACCGTCGCCGAGGCCGGCGGCAATTCGCGCCGCTGCCGCAATCAGGGCTGCGGTCGCGAACTCTTTCCCCGTACCGACCCGGCGATCATCGTGATCGTCGCGGATGGCGACCGTTGCCTGCTCGGCAGGCAAAGTAACTGGCCGGAAGGGTTGTACTCGACGATCGCAGGTTTCGTCGAACCCGGCGAGAGCGTCGAAGACGCCGTTCGGCGCGAAGTGTATGAAGAGACGAATATCCGTGTCGGTGACGTGACCTATCACAGTTCCCAGCCCTGGCCATTTCCGTCGTCGCTGATGCTGGGCTTTTTCGCCGAGGCGGAGTCCACTGACATCATCCTCAACGATGGCGAACTCGAGGATGCACGCTGGTTCACTCGGGCCCAGCTTCAAAAGGGAGAGATCGGTTTGCCGTTTCGTATCTCCATCGCGCGCAGGCTCGTCGACCACTGGTTGAAGCGGGACGACGCGGCGGCCGAATGTGCCTGATCGTCCTGGCCGTCGGCCAGGACCCGGACCTGCCGCTGATCCTGGCGGCCAATCGCGACGAATTTCACCAGCGCCCCGCACAGGCCGCGCATTGGTGGACCGACAAACCGGATATCGTCGGCGGCCGTGACCTGCAGGCCGGCGGCACCTGGCTCGCCCTGCATCGCAGTGGGCGTTTCGCCACCGTCACCAATTATCGCGATGCCCAGCCGGCGGCTGCAGGGTTTCGCTCGCGCGGTCACCTGGTCACCGGTTTTCTGGAGAGCGACCTCGCGCCGCTTCGTTACCTCGACGATATCGACGAGGAGGCGTACGCCGGCTTCAACCTGATCGTTGGTGATGGCAAAACGATCGCCTACCTCTCGAATCGGGAGCCCGGCCACCGGGAACTCGGCAGCGGCATTTACGGGCTGAGCAATGCACTCCTCGACGGCGACTGGCACAAGGTTCGCCGCAGCAAGCAACAACTCAGTCAACTCGTCGACAGCGATGCCGTTAACGAGACGTCACTGCTGCGGCTGCTGGCCGACCGCGAGCGGGCACCTGCGAGTGACATCGAGTCAGGCGACCTCGGGTTCACCAGGGCGCATGCGATATCGGCGCCTTTCATTACGATGCCGGACTACGGCACGCGATGCTCGTCCACCGTGTTGATGGACGCCGACGGCAACTGGCGGTTTGTGGAGAGGCGTTTTGATGCGACCGGCAAGGTGACCGGCGAGTCGCGTTTTTCGTTCGCAGCCGGCGTGCGCTGAATCCCCGCGCTAGTCGTAGATGGAGAGCAGCCAGTTCCGAATGTCGCGAATCTCTTCGGGACAGACGGCGTGCGCCATCGGATAGTCGTGCCATTCGACCGTGTATCCGGCAGCGCGCAGATGATCGGCCGACGCCTTGCCCCAGGCAATCGGCAACATCGGGTCGAAAGTACCGTGCGCCATGAACACGGGCAGTTCGCGTGACCCGACACTGTTGTCGATTTCCCCCGGCAATGGCAAGTAGGTCGACAGGGCCATCAGCCCGGCCAGCCGCTTGTCGGTATGTAACGCGGTATTGATCGCGATGGCGCCGCCCTGGGAAAAGCCGGCAATGACTATTTTCTCCGCCGCAATTCCCCGCTCGATTTCGCGATCGATCAGCGCTTCCAGCGCGGCGCTGCTCTCATGAACACCTGCGGCATCGGCGCGGCCGCTCGAATCCAGCGACCGGATGTCATACCAGGCGCGCATCGCCATGCCGCCGTTGATCGTGACAGGACGCACCGGTGCGTGCGGAAACACAAAGCGTAGCGGTAGCGTTGCGGACAGTCGAAGCTCCGGGACGATCGCCTCAAAATCGTGGCCGTCGGCCCCGAGGCCATGCAGCCAGATAACGCTGCCGCGGGGTGCGTCTCCGGTCGCTACTTCAACAGTTTCCAACTCTGGCACGAATCTCTCCCTCGCTGCGAACGGCGCAGTTTATCGCAATTCGCGGTCGCTACTGAAAATTTGCGGCTGTCCGGGAGACGCCAGTCGATTCAGGCTCACGGTCGCTTCGGCTCATGCTGTTGCCAGCACATAAAGCGAATCATCATGCTCAATTTCTTTATGGACAAGGAAGTACCGCAAGTTGTCGGAGCCGGTGACTTCGAATGTCTGCCCGAGCATTTGCAGATCGACGCCAGGCACCATTCCCAACTCGAGTACGCGGGAGTTTTCCGGCAATTGCTTTTGCAGGGCCTCTACCAGACTGCGGCCATCGTATCCTGCGGCCATATCAATGTACTGCCTGGCCGTCTCTTCGTCGTCAAAGAAGCTCACGGCGCATCCCGGTCAACAAAGTGTGAACAATGGTATCGAGTCGTCCACAGCGCTCGATTGTATCTTGAACGTCTCTTTTCAAGATATTATCGGTGGCGGTTGCTGAACCAGCTCAACCGCCACGGGGCTCCCAATACGACCTCTCCCCGCCGGCACCGATCAGCAACAGGTTTGGCAAATAATCTGCCAACATGGTAATCGAACAGAATTACGACTCCCGAAGGAAATACCAATGATTGGATATGTTGTTCTTGGTACCAATGACCTCGCTCGCGCCGCGTCGTTCTACGACGAATTGCTCGCGGAAATGGGGGTTACTCGCATGATGGAATTTGGCGACCGTGGCTATGCCTGGGCCGCAGCCATGGACAAACCCATGCTCTGCATAATGACGCCCTTCGATAGTCAACCGGCAACAGTGGGCAATGGCGTGATGGCAGGAATTGCGGCCGAGTCACGCGACCAGGTCGATCGGATCTACAAGAAGGCAATTGAACTGGGCGGCTCCGACGAGGGCCCTCCCGGCTTGCGTGCTGAGGGTGGCGACGGCTTCTACGCAGCGTACTTCCGTGACCTGGATGGCAATAAGCTCGACGTATTCAGCTACGGCTGAGCATGCTCTTCGCTGCACCAGTATTTTCCGGCGGACAACCTGCACGCTGGATACGCGCACTGATGATAATCTCGGGAGTTCTCGCATTCGCTGGCCTCGCCGGGGCAGCAACGGGAGACATGCAGCTACGGAATATCGGTATTGTCGGGTACCTTCTGGTGTTCCTTGTCGTTGCCGCGCTCCTTGGCGTACTGTTTTACCGAACCAGGCCCGTTACCGACGTCACCTAGAAGTTTCGACAGCGGCCCGCTGTCGGCCGTGCCGGGAGGACCTGGCGCGCGCAAAGCGTGTGACGGCTCGCCGCAACAGCTCACGTTAGATGCCGATCGCGATTCCCGGATCGCCTGTACCTTTGCCGGTCCCTGCCAAGAGACTGGCGACTGGCGACTGGAGGCCGGCAATATCGCCTTGACACTTTATGCACATGAAGCTATAAGTATGCGCATATTTATGCGAGAAGCGTGATGCCCAATTCAACCCGGGAACAAACAGAGCGGCGCGATGCCATTCGCCAGCTGCTGATGGCACGGCCCGTGCGCAGGCAGCAATCCCTGGTGGACGCGCTGACAAAGCGCGGTTTCGTCGCGACCCAGTCGAGCGTCAGCCGCGATTTGCGCGAGATCGGCGCCGTCAAGACCAACCGCGGCTATGAATTGCCTGTCGCCGAGAGCGGCGGTGACGAACACGTGGCCGCGGTCGCCGGCCTGGTGCGCAAACTGAGCTCAGCCGGCCCGAACCTGCTGGTCGTGCATACCGGCATCGGCGCGGCGCAGCGGGTCGCGCTGGCGCTGGATCGGTGCGAGTGGCCGGAGATCGTCGGCAATATCGGCGGCGACGACACGGTCTTCGTCGCGACGACATCGGCGTCGGCACAAAAGCAACTGATCGCCCGGATCGAGCGCGCTGCTCGCGTCTGAACCCATCCCGGAGAATCCTTTGAGCAACGATCAATCCCCAATCATTCTTGCGTTTTCTGGCGGCCTCGACACGTCGTTCTGTGTGCCCTGGCTAAAAGAGCATTATCAGCGCGAAGTCATCACGGCTTGTGTCGACACGGGCGGCATCGATGCGCCTGCCGCCGCTCTGCTGGAGCAACGTGCGCTCGCGTTGGGCGCGATCGAGCACATCCTGATCGATGCCAAGCAGGATTTTTTCAGTTCGGTGATTCGTTACCTGATCGCCGGCAACGTCTTGCGCGGCCAGGCCTATCCGCTGTGTGTCGGGGCCGAGCGGGGACTGCAGGCCGCCCGCCTCGCCACACTGGCAAAGGAGCGCGGGGCAACCACGGTTGCACATGGATGCACGGCTGCGGGCAACGACCAGGTGCGTTTCGAGGTCGCGTTGCGGACGCTGAACCCGGGACTCGAGGTGCTTGCACCGGTACGTGACAACAGCTGGGTACGCGACGAGCAACTCGCTTACCTCGAGAAGAACGGCCTGCCGCTGCCACCGCAGGGGTCTGCTTACTCGATCAACCGCGGCCTCTGGGGCATTACGATCGGCGGCAAGGAGACACTGACCTCGTCCGCGTCGATCCCGGAGAGCGCCTGGGTGTTGTCGGCGGACGCGTTCAGCGCGCCGCGCGAAACCACAACCCATACACTCGAATTCAAGGCCGGCATCCCGATCGCGCTCGACGATAAGCCGCTGCCTCCGGTCGAACTGATCGAAGCGCTGGAATCGCTGGCAGGCGGCTACGGCATCGGTCGCGGCATACACCTCGGCGATACCGTACTCGGCACCAAGGGACGCGTCGCCTTCGAGGCACCCGCGGCCATTACATTGATTACCGCACACCGCGAGCTCGAGAAACTGGTACTGAGCGCCCAGCAGGCACGCGTCAAGGACAGCGTCGCGGCGGTGTATGGCGACCTGGTGCACGAGGGCAAGCAACTGGACCTCGCGTGCAACGACATCGAGGCGCTGCTGGCAGCGTCGCAACGCCGTGTCACGGGCACTGTGAATTTCACGTTGCGCCCGGGCCATCTGTTCATCACCGGCGTTGAATCGCCTCACTCCCTGCTCGCAGCTACACGGGGCGTTTATGGCGAATCTGCTGGCGAATGGACCGCGGCGGACGCAGTCGGATACGCGCGCATCCTGTCGTTGCCGGGGTCGCTGCAAACCCGTGCCGGCGGCACAGCGGCATGAAGAGCGTCGTCGTCGACAAGATCGCCTCGGTTGCCCAGCACAACGAGCTGGGTTCCGAGCTCAGGCTGTCCGCGGAAATACCCTGCGAGGAAGGGATCCTGGTTGCGGCGCGCGTTCTCAACAACAAGTCGCGGTACAACCAGCTCGAACTGACGTCAGGGCGCATGGCGACAGTCAACCAGGGCGACATCATCGTCGGCGCGCTGGGTCATCGCAAAGCCCTGCGCGGCTATTCCGGGCACCTGCCGACCGCGCTCACGCCCGGCGACCGGATCCAGATACTGAACATCGGGGGTGTGCTTGGCATTTGCGACTCGGCCAATCCGGACGTCGGTCCGCCATTCGATTGCAAGGTCCTCGGCACGGTACTCACTTTTCCTTACCTCGGCGAACGCATCGGCGTGCCGGCGCGGGCCGGTGCGACCCCGCTCGACGAAGTCACAGAGCTCGACACGAACAACGTGCCGGTTGTCGCAATGGCCGGCACCTGCATGGACTCGGGCAAGACGGCGGCGGCGTGCGCGATCGTCGGTCGCCTGCGGCACCTGGGCCTGAAAGTTGCGGCCTGCAAGGCAACCGGCGTGTCGCTGCGTCGGGATGTACTTGCAATGGAAGATGCCGGCGCCGTCGAGACGATGATCTTTTCAGACTTCGGCATCGTCACGACGACGGCGGCAAACGGGCCTGCACTGACTCGCGCGCTGTTGACGAAGCTCGCGAAGAACTCGCCTGACGTTATCGTCCTCGAGCTGGGTGACGGATTGCTCGGCGCCTACGGCGTTGCCGCGATCCTGGCCGACGACGACATCCGTAACGCGCTGACGGCCGTCGTCCTGTGCGCAAACGACCCGGTCTCCGCCTGGGGCGGCGCGAAAATCCTGCGTGAAGAATATGGTATCGAACCCGCCGTGGTATCCGGACCGGCGACCGACAACGACGTCGGCATACAGCAGATCGACGAGCGCCTGTCCCTGCCCGCCATCAAT
>Ga0210081_1000043_pt1 | contig 30100 bp, 49 predicted proteins | sample White_ThreeSqA_D_FD_185589 | JGI IMG/M metagenome (GOLD analysis project Ga0210081, IMG submission 185589) | Wetland microbial communities from the San Francisco Bay, California, USA, that impact long-term carbon sequestration -... | ecosystem: Environmental > Aquatic > Marine > Wetlands ...
CCGTGCTCCCGGGCAGTTCGATCCACTGCTCTGTCCCGTACACCGTCCATTGCTGCGTAAACGTGCCACCGGCGGCGGTCACGTCGAGCGCGAGACGCCCCGGCCAGGCGCAGACAAAATCATCAGCTCGCGATGCACCGCGATCGAACAGGAACGGGCAGTTACGGTACTCCTTGTCCTTCAGGACCCATTGTTGCCAGTCCCTGAGTACCTCGGGAAGATCGTCCTCGGCCCCGGTGGTGGTCGCAGCAAGGATGATCGTCAGCAGAATCAAACGGAATATGGAAGACATGTGCCTCTCCGGCGCAGCAACTAACGACACTATACGTCAACGCGGTGGTATCTGGATTCGGGTTATCGACGCCCGGAATCGATCAGTAATGTGGCGGCCGTTCATCGCCCGTACTGTCATCGCTCAGTGTCTCACCAATGGACCGCACCCGGGTAATCAACGACTTGCAGAGCTCCTCCAGGTGCATGATTTGTTGCTGCTGGTCGGTCACTACGGCGTTCAACTCGTGCAGCAGCTGGTCCTGGTGCGCCAGCCGGCTTTCCAGGTCGATGAAACGTTGCTCACTCATGGCATCCCCTGTTCGCATTTTCTGATTCACGTTAGGATACACGCATACCCACCCCCCGGAACCCAGGCATCCTGCTGATATGTCGCTGCTTCGTTTCGACGAAATAGGACTCGAGTTCGGCGAGCAGCTGATCCTCTGCGACGCCGAAATGTCCATCGAGCCCGGTGAACGCATCTGCCTGATCGGCAGGAACGGCGCCGGCAAGTCGACGACACTGAAACTCATCATGGGTACGCTCGAACCCGATCGCGGCGAGATCATAAAAAGGGCGGACCTGATCGTGAGCCAGCTCGAGCAGAACCTGCCTGTCGCGATGGACATGCAGGTAACCGATGTGATTCGATCCGGCCTGACACAGGTCGAAGCTTTGCTTGCCGAATACGAAACCAGGTCCGGTCTCGACCTCGACGCGAATGGCCTGCGCGAACTCGAAGCATTGCACGCGAAAATCGACGCGCACGACGGCTGGCATCTCGAACAGCGCGTCGAAACAATCATTACCGAGCTGCACCTGCCGGCGGCCAAGAAAATGAACGAACTGTCCGGCGGGTGGCGGCGGCGCGTGGCACTCGCCAGGGCACTGGTTCAGAAACCCGACCTGCTGCTGCTCGACGAGCCAACCAACCATCTCGACATCGCGACGATCAAGTGGCTCGAGGACAGGGTCTACGCCTATCCCGGCGCGGTACTTTTTATTACGCACGACCGGGCGTTCCTCGACCGGCTTGCGACGCGCATCATCGAAATCGACCGCGGCAAGCTGACAAGCTGGCCCGGAAACTATAATAACTACCTGATCCGAAAGGAAAAATCCCTGGAGGACGAGGCGACTGCCGAGGCCCGTTTCGACAAGAAACTCGAGCAGGAGGAGGCCTGGATTCGGCAGGGGATCAAGGCGCGCCGCACCCGCAACGAAGGCCGCGTTCGCTCGCTCGAGAAGATGCGCGCCGAACGCGAGGAACGCCTGTCGAAAGAGGGCAAGGCGCGTATTCATATCGAGGAAGCCGAGCAATCGGGCCGCAAGGTCATCCGTGCGCGCAACGTCAACTTCAGCTATGGCGACGAACACATCGTTCGCGATTTTTCGATCAGGATCATGCGTGGCGACCGGATCGGCCTGATCGGCAACAACGGCGTCGGCAAGACGACGTTGCTGCGCCTGTTGCTCGGCGAACTGGAGCCGCAGTCAGGCACGGTCAAGCTCGGGACCAATCTCGAGGTCGGTTACTTCGACCAGTTGCGCCAGGCCCTCGACCTCGAAAAATCGGTTGCCTACAACGTCGGCGAGGGGCGTACGTACATCAACCTGAACGGCAAGGATCGCCACATCGTCGGTTACCTGCGGGGCTTCCTGTTCAGCCCGAAGCGCGCGGTGACACCGGTCAAGGCGCTGTCGGGCGGTGAACGCAACCGGGTCATACTGGCGAAGCTGTTTACGCGACCGGCGAACCTGCTGGTGCTCGACGAACCCACCAACGACCTCGACATCGAGACGCTCGAAGTGCTGGAGCAAAAACTGTGCGAGTTCAACGGCACGTTGATCCTCGTCAGCCACGACCGCGAATTCCTCGACAACGTCGTCACGAGCACCATCGTGTTCGAGGAAGACGGCAAGGTGCAGGAATACGTCGGCGGTTACAGCGACTGGCTGCGGCACGGTCACCGGCTGGCGGTCACCGACGACCCGGAACAGGAAGAGCGACACAAACAGGTGGCAGCCGACAGGCGCAAGCGCCGTTCCGCAACGAAGCTTAGCTACAAGGACCAGCGGGAACTCGACGGATTGCCTGCAGAAATCGAATCGCTCGAGGCGGCCGTTTCAGAACTGCAGGCGGCCATCGCGGACCCCGACTTTTTTGCCGGGGAAAGCGACGACGTCCAGGCGAAACTGGCGGAACTCAGGGCAGCCGAGTCCCTGCTCGAAACCCGCATAGAGCGCTGGGGCGAGCTCGAAACGCTGAGGGAATCCTACTTACAGTAGCTGCAGGAAGAGCGCACCGAGACATACCCAGGCGACTGCGAAAGACAGCGTCCTTAGCCAGGGAACGCCCAGCGTGTAGACCAGCGCGTGCACCACCCTGGCCCAGACGTAGACCTTGCAGGCCAGCACGGTCGTCTCGTTGCTGACACCCGCCGCATTCGCGACCAGCACCAGCGAAGCGAACACGACGAGGTTCTCAACCGCGTTGTAATGCGCGGCTTTCATGCGCGCAGCCCAGGCGGCCAGCGGCTTGGGTTCCGCCGGATAGCCCACGGCGTCAACGAGCCCCCGAACCATGATCGTATTCAGGATGTACGGCACCCACAGGACTGCTGTGAATGCGGCAACCCAGGCAAGACTTGTCAGTTCCGGTGTCATTTTTTTCTCCTTCTTGTTGGTCGAGTCAGGAAGAAACACTCGTCCGCCAGCGGCGCGCCCTCTGGAAATGGCTGCACGACGAACCCGAGCCCGAGGTAGCAACGGTAAGCCGGCTCGTTGTCGCGGTAAACGAATAATGAAAAGCCGTCGTAGCCATGCGCTTCGCCGGCCGCCTGCATGATCATTTCGATGAGTTGCTTGCCCGCACCCTGCCGGCGCATCGCCGGATTGGAAACCAGCCTTGCAAGGTGGCCATGCCCGTTGCGATCGTACACCTGCCCGAATGCGGCGAGCTCGCCAGAGCGGGTTCTCAGGCTGAAAGACTCGATCTGCCCGAAGCGGCAATCTTCGCGGAAACTTGCCGGCGTGAACGGATGCCGGAAGCGCGGTCCTCCCCAGATATCGACCGAGTGAGCATCCGGGAACCACTGCATGAGCTCATCCAAATCGGCAGCGACCGTGGTCCACAGCTGCCAGTCTCCATCGACGAGTACCGGCTCGCTCATCTGTTGTGTCCCGGATTCCGGCACGGAGTAACCGGCGAATACGCGGGATCGGCTGGCGACTCCAGGCGCGGGAAATGCCGGGTTATTTCTCGCATGAATCGCTCCCGGGGCGTCACGCCTAGATGCCCGGCATCGTTTCCTCGAAATAGCGATCGAAGGCACGGTGCACAATCGCCGGCGAGATACCGATGGCCGTCATTGCCCGGTTGAACTGGTCCATTTCCTCCGCGTTGCGCCGGCCGTCGGCCGCAACGACCTTCAGCCCCATTAACGCGATATCTTCCTTGTCACGATCCGGCAGGGCGGCGCCAAGGTCCAGGAGCAATGGAGCCAGGCCCGGCTTTTCCGTCATCTCGTTCATTGCATGCGTGATCAGTGCCAGCGAATCGGGTCCTTCGAGATGAAATTTCGATTCGATCAGGTCGATGATGGCGGCCGACTCTTCCGGCTCGATCTGGCCGCTGCCGCGCGCAACGAACACAAGCAGCGCCGCGACCAGAAATTGCGAACCATAAGTCTCTGTCCCGTCCTCAGTTTCGACGATCAACTCCGTGCCATCCAGCCTCGAACTCAGTATCTCGGTAGTCATGACGACCTCACTTCGTATCGTAATGCTCGCGCATGTATTTGACGGCATCGCGGATCAGCCGTTCCAGAACCTGCTCGTCTACGTCAGCAAGACGTTTGACATACAGGCAGGACTTGCCTGTCTTGAATTTTCCCAGTTTGTCCATCAGGTTCGCGAACCGCCCGAAACCGGGCAGGATGTAGATTGCCATCGCCTGCTTGCGCGGCGCATAACCGGTAATCATGAAATCGCCCTCGCGGCCGCTGTCATAACGGTAGTGGTAGCTACCGTACCCGACAATGGCGGGGCCCCACATGCGGGGCCGTTCGCCGGTTGCGCGCCGCATCATCGCGGCTACTTTCTTCAGGTCACTGCGTTGTTGCCTGTCTTCTATACCGCTGAGAAACGCGCTTACGCTCGCACTGGTGGCGCGTGTCTTGTTCTCGGCCAACGAGCTCAGCCCTCAGTGCGACGTGCCGAACAGACGATCGCCGGCATCCCCGAGGCCCGGCACGATGTAATTTTTCTCATTCAAATTCGTGTCGATAGCCGCTGCATAAATTGGTACATCGGGGTGCTCCGCTTCTACCTTGGCAATTCCTTCCGGACAGGTAACGATACAGACGACGATGATGTTGTCTGCGCCATTGTCCTTGAGCAGGTCGATCGCCGCCGCGGTTGATCCGCCGGTCGCCAGCATCGGATCGATGATGATGCAGGTGCCACCCTTGATGTGCCGCGGAAACCTTTCGTAGTACGCAACCGGCAGGCTGGTCTCTTCGTCCCGATACAGGCCGACAAACCCCACCCGTGCAGTGGGCACGAGTTCCAGGATGCCTTCGAGCATGCCAACGCCGGCGCGCAGGATAGGAACGACGACAATGTCGGTATCGATTTTTCGACAATTTGCCATTGCGACCGGCGTCTGCACCTCAACCTCCCTGGTGCGGATATTCTTCAGCGCCTCGTAGCAGACGAACTTGGTGATTTCCGTGGCCAGCTCGCGAAAGCGCTTGTGCCCGGTGTCGACGTTGCGAATGATCGCAAGCTTGTGCTGGACACAGGGATGTTCGATCAATACTGCCATCTGGGCGCTCCGTTACTCGGCAAGTGCCGACCACATGGCATATTCGGTGCCGGTGGGATCAATAAAGTGAAAACGTCGCCCGCCGGGAAAGGCAAATATCTCCTGGCTGATTTTCGCGCCCAACTCCTGCACGCGCGCGACGTCACGTTCCAGGTCCTCACTGTAGAAGACCAGCAAAACACCGGAGGCCGGCGCAGGCTCGTGCGACCGCCGGAAACCCCCATCGAGGCGGCCATCATTGAAGCTTACGTAGTCGTCGCCCCAGGACTGGAACGACCAGCCGAACAGCGATGCAAAGAAATCCTGTGCCTGCTTCGGATTCGTTACCGGCACCTCGACGTAGTCGATGCAGTGTTCTGCCCTCATGCCTGCCTCCCTTGGCACATCAATGCCCTTTTAATCTGAAAATCGGTCGTTCGGCTTCGATGCGCACGGTACCAAAATCTCCTTCGATTTCGTACCGCCCGTCATCGAGCACAACCAAATTCGCGATCGCGCCGTGTCCAATATTTCTCGCAATATCAACAACTTCAACGGATTCCACTGCGTCCGCCTCGAGCGTATCGCAGTAGGGAAACTCGATCGTCGCCGGCCGTATGCAGACCTTCTCAGCGGGTCGTGGCTTCTCGTAAAAGGGATGTTCGGGCTCCAGCAGGGCGTCGACGTCGATGACCAGGGAATCACCGGCAAAGCGCCACGACAACACGAAAGAATGCGCAAGGTCGACTGCAGCGAATTCCCGCAGCTGACGCCAGGGTATCGCATTTGTTGGTCGGTCCGCTGTCGTCATCGCCGCCTGCTCAGGAAAGACTCATGCTATAGAGGCTGATCGCCTCGGCGTCGCCGGGCATTGTAATCCTTCTGTGAAAACGGAGCCCCAGCTTTTCGATCAGGGCGATGGATGCCATATTGTGCGGCGAGACGATCGCGGTCAGCGTCTTGATCCCGAGATCATCCCGCGCATGCGCCAGCACGGCGACCGATGCTTCGTACGCATATCCCTGGCCGCAGAAATCGGGCAGCAGTGCGAACCCGATGTCCGGATGCTCGAGATGCTCGCGTCGAAACAGGCCGCATATGCCGACCTGGCGACCGTCTTCTTTCAGGGACAAAGCATACGGGCCATAGCCAAATTCTGCGTACAGCCGAAACGCCCCGGTCTGCATTGCGGCCAGCGCCTCGTCCAGACTGCGGATGCCACGATCGCCGACAAACCTGACGAATGCGGGATCGTTCCAGATTGCGAGCATCAGGCCGGCATCCTGCGGCGTAACCCGGCGCAAATGAAGGCGCTCTGTTTCCAGCACCCAGTTGTCACCTTGCACCGCGGTCAAACTCTGCTCCAGCGTGTAAACAGAAACTGTTGTGTGGTTCCTGCGGGTGTCTGGTGGCTTTCGATCTCATCGCTCTCCAGTTTGAAGTCGTTGCCAAACAGGCCCAACAGCTGGTCCTTGTCGTAGCGTTGTATATCCAGACCGCTGCATCGCAACGGACCTTCCGGGCCAAAGGTTGCGAGCACCATGCTCCCGCCGCGTTGCACTGCAGTCTTCAACACCGCGAGATAACGCAGGCGGTCGGCATCAGACGTCAGGAAATGGAATACCGCGCGATCGTGCCACACACAGTATGGCTGCTGTGGTTCGAAGCTGGTCACGTCGGCAACGATCCATGTAACGTCGTTCGCGCGCGCGCCGAGTCGGGCACGGGAGTGCCGGAGCGCGGTGGCCGCAATATCGAGCACTGACAAATTCGTATATCCGGCGTCCAGCAGGCAATCCACCAGCGTGGATGCGCCGCCACCCACATCCAGGATCGCCACGTCCTTCGCGGCACCGGTGGCGGCAATAAATTCCAGCGATTTACGCGGTTCCGGCTGGTACCAGGAAACTTCCGCCGGCGACTTGCGCGAATAGACATCCTCCCAGTGCGCTTTGCGATCGTCACTCATTTGCATCGCCGACGCGCCAGGGAGGATAGCGGCGATTCTCGCCAGCGTGATAGATACACAGTTCATTACCCGCCGGATCGGTCAGGCGCGCTTCCCTCCACAGCCAGTCCTGGTCTGTCGGCCCGGTATCGAACTCGATACCCGCGGCGACCAGCGCGCTGACCGTTGCGTCGACGTCCGCGACTTCAAAATACACAACGACCCCGGGTGCCACCGCTATTTCGTCGACGGCGTGAATCGATATCGTCGCACCGCCGGGCGTTTCAAAACGCGCGTACCGTGGCGGACTGTCGACGATCTGGCGTAACCCCAGGGCCTGGTAGAAACGTACCGATGCGGCGTAGTCGCGGCACGGCAGGGTTATCTGGTTCAGATCCATTAGCAACCCGGGTTCACAGCTCGGTACTTAAAGCAGTCGTTGCCAGTAGCCGACATCGACCCAGCGATCCTGCTTGAAACCGACTTCTTCGAAATGACCCACCTTCCTGAATCCCAGCGCCTCGTGCAAGCGGATGCTGGCATCGTTCGGCAGTGCAATACCGCCGATCACGGCATGCATCGAGAGTTCGCGGATAGCCTCGAGCAGCGCCTCGTACAACTGCCGCCCGACACCTTTTCCCGTATGCTGCGAATCCAAGTATATGGTCGACTCGACCGCAAATCGATATGCGCACCGGCCCTTCCATTTCGATGCATAGGCGAAACCGATGACTTCGGGCGACTCCACGGCGACCAGCCACGGAAGCTTTGCCGCGCTCGCCTCGACCATTCGGTGTGCCATGTCCCCGGGAGTGACCGGCGTCGTTTCGAAAGTCACGCAGGTATTGGCGACGTAATAATTGTAAATCCCGGCGATAGCGGCAGCGTCTTCTCTGGTCGCGGGCCTGGTGATGATCGTCATGCCTCAAACCCCGTCCGGAGCGCCGGGTCACCACGCGATCCGGGTGTACCCGTTGCTAGATGCCCATGCGCACCAGCGCATCGATTACCTCACGCATGAAGCGCTCGGCGGCCGGGTACTCGGTCGCAAAGTTGGCTTCAAGCTCCTGCGCACGCTCAACGATCGAATCCGCGTCCGCCAGCTCCTTTTCTGGATCCAGCAGGTCGTGAATGTCGGCATCGAGGTTGCGCACCAGGCTGCGGGTCTCATCATCCAGCCCGGTCTTCCTGATTTCTGCCTGCAGCTTCTCGAGCAGGTTCCTGATCTGTTCGTTGCTCATAGTCTCTAGCCCAGTTTACGTATGCCGATCGCGTGCCTGATCTCGGCCAGGTACGGTGTCGCCAGCTCCCGCGCGCGGTCCGCGCCTTTCTGCAGCTCGGCCTCGACAATCCCCGGATCCGCGATAAGTCGATCATACTCTTCGCGCGCCGGCTTGATGTGGTCGTTGATGTACTCGAACAACAGCTGTTTCATCTGGCCCCAGGCGATGCCGTCGGCGTAGGCCTGTTCCACACTGGCCGTTTCCTCCGCAGTTGCAAACGCTTTGTAGATTTCAAAAAGCGTGCTGCCTGCCGGGTCCTTGGGTTCACCCGGTTCGAGGCTGTTCGTCTTGATCTTCATGATCAGTTTTCGCAGCTGCTTTTCCGGCGCGAACAACGGGATCGTGTTGTTGTAACTCTTGGACATCTTGCGACCGTCGAGGCCTGCCAGTACCGCCGTGTTGTCGTCGATGACCGGTTCCGGCAATACGAAGATGTCGCCATAATGATGATTGAAGCGCTGCGCGACGTCGCGCGCCATTTCGACGTGCTGTTTCTGGTCCCGGCCCACCGGCACCTTGGTCGCCTTGAACATCAGGATGTCCGCTGCCATCAGGATCGGGTAGCTGTAGAGCGCCATCGTGATGCCCTTGTCCGGATCGTTGCCGCCCTCCTCGATATTCGACTGCACGGCAGCCTTGTAGGAATGCGCGCGATTCATCAGGCCCTTGGCCGTCATGCTCGTCAGTATCCAGGTCAGCTCGGGGATTTCCGGCAGGTCGGACTGACGGTAGAAAACGGCGTGGTCGGTATCGAGGCCCAGTGCCATCCATGCCGCCGCAATCTCGAGCGTCGAAGTACTGATCCTGTCCGGGTCCTCGTTCTTTGCAAGGGCATGGTAGTCCGCCAGGAAATAGAAATTCTGCTTGCCTGCATCCTTGCTGGCCTCGATCCCCGGGCGGATCGCACCGACGTAATTGCCGATGTGCGGCGTCCCGGTCGTCGTGATGCCCGTCAGGTAGATGTCCTGCGTCATGCGCTAATATCCTGCTGCCTGCCCGTCCTTGCGGACCTCGGACGCGCCATAATACACGCCCTCGTCTGCATCGAACATGATGGCCTGGTAGCCGCCGAAAGAACCATCGCTGTCACCGAGAATGTGGCCCATGGCCTCGAGTTGCTCGCGAGTTTCTTCGCTGAACGTGCTTTCGAGATGCACGACGCCACCATCGTTCATTACGTAACCGGTCGGCTGCGATGAGCCGGTATGATTCACACGCGCGGCATCACCTGCTTCCTGCAGGTTCATGCCAAAGTCCACCATGTTGACGATGATCTGTGCATGCCCTTGCGGCTGCATCGCACCGCCCATCAGCCCGAAACTGATCAGGGGTTCGCCATCCTTCATGACAAAAGCCGGGATGATCGTATGAAACGGCCGCTTGCCGCCTTCGACGACGTTCGCGTGATTTTCGTCGAGCGCGAACAGCTCGGCCCGGTCCTGCAGGACGAACCCGAGATCGCCGGGCGTCATGCCGGAACCCATGCCGCGATAGTTGCTCTGGATCAGCGACACCATGTTGCCGTCGTTGTCGGCAACCGTCAGGTAGATCGTGTCGCCCTCTTCGAGTATCGCGTCGCCGGCCGGCACTTCCAGCGACGCCTTGTCCGGTGAAATCAGAGCGCGTCTTTGCGCGGCATATTCCTTCGAGATCAGGACCTCCACCGGCACGTCGACGAAATCCATGTCCGCGTAGTAGCGCGCCCGGTCGGCAAACGCGAGCTTCTTCGCCTCGACCAGCGTGTGCACGTACTCGGCGCTGCCGAAACCCATCGACGCGATGTCATAGCCTTCGAGGATATTCAGGATCTGCAGCGCCGCGATGCCCTGCCCGTTCGGCGGCAATTCGTACACGTCCCAGCCGCGGTAGTTCGTCGAGACCGGCGTCACCCACTCGGAACGGTGGGCGGCGAGATCCTCGTAGCTCAGCAGGCCGCCTTGTTCCGCCATGTAGGCGTCGATCTTGCGGGCAATATCTCCCTTGTAGAATTCGTCGCGCCCCTTGGTTGCGATGGCCTCGAGCGTGTTCGCGAGCCGCGGGTTGCGGAACATCTCGCCCTTTTTCGGCATGCGCCCATCCGGCATGTAGGTCTCGGCAAAACCCGGGTACTCGCCGAGGCGCTCGGCGCTGCGCCCGAGGTAGTAGGCGATCACTTCGGATACCGGGAAGCCGTTGCGCGCATACGCGATCGTCGGCGCCAGGATCACCTCCATCGGCAGGCGGCCGTAGCGCGCATGCAGCTCGAACCAGCCGTCGACGGCACCCGGGACGCTCACCGGCAGCGGGCCGTACGGCGGGATCTTGTCGATGCCGTTGTCCCGGAAGTATTCGAGCGTCATCGCCATCGGCGCGCGACCGGATGCATTCAAGCCGGTCAGTTCCTGCTTCTCGGCATCCCAGACGATGGCGAACAGGTCGCCGCCGATCCCGTTGCCGGTGGGCTCCATCAGGCCCAGCGCGGCATTGGCGCCGATGGCGGCGTCGACGGCACTGCCGCCCGCCTTGAGGATGTCCAGCGCGATCTGGGTCGCAAGTGGCTGGCTCGTTGCCGCCATGCCGTGGGGCGCGATGACCTCGGAGCGCGACGCAAGCTTGAGGCCGGTGACCCTGTCATAGCCCGGGTCAGCCGCCATGGCCGCCACACCGGATGCCAAAATTGTTATTGATATCAGCCATTTGAAATCTCTCATCCCTCGCTCCAGTCATGCAGGGCGGTCCATGATGGCACTCGCGGCCAGTCGCGGCAACAAGGTATGATCGGGCGCATGGACACACACTACACGAACCGGAACGAGGCACTCGGCGCCCTGTACCGCGACCATATCAATACCGTTTCCGCGCGCCATGACCACGCTCTGGATCAAACCGGTGCCAGCCACGCGGTCATCTACTCCGGCAATCCGCGACTCGCGTTCCTGGACGACTACTACCATGCATTCAAGGCGAATCCGCACTTCGCGAGCTGGGTCCCGCTGACGAACCTGCCGTTTTCCTTCATTGTGTATACGCCCGGCGAAACACCGATCCTGGTTTACTACCAGCCACGCGACTACTGGCACGTCGTGCCCGGCGCACCGAGCGGCTACTGGACGCAGTCTTTCGACGTGCGTGTCGTGCACGACGTCGAAGACATCGCCAGGCACCTGCCGGAAGATCGTGACAAGTGCATCGCAATCGGGGACTTTCACAATGAGGCGCTCGCCTTCGGCATAGACCGCATCAATCCGTCCAAAGCGCTCCACATCCTGCACTACGCGCGTGGCACCAAGACCGGCTACGAGCTCGCTGTGATGCGCCTTGCATCCGGGCGTGCCGCTGCAGGGCATATTGCGGCCGAGACCGCGTTTCGCAATGGCGCGTCCGAATTCGATATTCATCGTGCGTACTGCAAAGCGGTAAGCCACACGGATATGGAGCTGCCCTACGGCAATATCGTCGCCCTGAACGAACATGGTGCCGTGCTGCACTACACCGACCTCGATCGCGAAGCTCCGGCGGAGATGCGCTCGTTCCTGATCGACGCCGGCGCCCAGGTGCATGGCTACGCAGCGGACATCACGCGCACATACTCTTTTGAAGATCGGCGCTTCCAGGCGTTGATCGACCGCATGGACGAGTTGCAGCAGAAGCTCGTGGCGAAGATCAGGGCCGGGGTCGATTATCGTGACGTGCATCTCGACACGCACCGCCTCGTGGCCGATGTACTGGTCGATGCCGAACTCGCTACCGGCGCCCCGGATTCATTGCTCGAGAGCGGCGTCACGTCGGCGTTCTTCCCGCACGGCGTCGGACACCTGCTCGGTATCCAGGTGCACGATGTCGGCGGCTTCATGGAAAACGAATCCGGCACGACGATCGATCCGCCGAGCGGTCACCCGTTCCTGCGGCTCACACGTGTGCTGCAGGAGGACATGGTGCTGACGATCGAACCCGGTATTTACGTCATCGACATGTTGCTCGAGAACCTGCGCGGGACGCCGGCGGAGAACCAGGTGAACTGGGAAAACGTCGACTGGCTCAGGCCCTTTGGCGGCATCCGCATCGAAGACGACGTCCGCGTGCTCGCAGACGGTTGCGAGAACCTGACGCGCGACGCTTTCGCCAACGCCCCTTAACGGCGCACCGGTAGCCGCGATTGCGCTGACATAGTGCATTCGTCAGTCGGCGCCGTGAAACTATCCCGCTGAAACCGTTGCGGGCCAAGGGCTGCGGCTCGCAGCCGGTCCGTTCTCGCTTGGCACATTTAATGCAGGCCTTCACGGTCATGCTGTCCCCGAATCGCAACATATCACTGCGCGCGCTGCGCGTGTTCTGCCTTGCCGCTGAAAAAGAAAGCTTTCGGCTGGCCGCGGAGCTCGCGTTCCTGACCTCGTCGGCGGTCAGTCACCAGATCAAGCAGCTGGAAACGGAACTGGGCGTTCGGTTGTTCGCAAGAACGCCTCGCTCTCTAAGCCTGACCGCTGACGGCCGCGCCCTGTACGACGATGTCCGGCCGCTTCTGGCGGAACTTGACGGCGTCGTGGCGAGATACGCGAAGAACCGGGAGCAGCGCACGTTGCGGATCTCGGTGCAGCCGTTTTTCGGCAGTGAATTATTCGTGCCACGCCTGCCGGAATTCACGGCACAGCATCCCGATCTCGACATCAGCGTCAATACCAGCGACGAAACGCCCGAAAAGCACCCGGAAATCGCCGACGTTTCCATTCGGCTATTTTCGAAACCTCCGACGACGCTGCAGCACGACCTGCTGTTCCCGCTGCACCTGACTCCAGCGGGTTCCGGGTCCTTCTATGATTCGGTGAAAGTCCGGGCCGGCCGGATTGTCAGCAACTTCCCGCTGGTGATCCACGAACGCCGCCCGCGCGCGTGGCACGACTGGGAGCGGTCCTCGCGCATTTCGATTCCGGACCACCGCAACAGTATCCGGCTGGATTCGATGATTGCCGTTGCGCGCGCAGCGGAACAGGGAATCGGCGCTGCGCTCGTGCCAAGGCACCTGTGTGAAAAGTGGTTCGAGTCATCAAGCCTCGTGCCGCTATTCGATCATGAGCTGGTTACCGGCGACGCACTGTATCTCGTCAGTCGTAACGGAGACCAGGATAACCCTGACATAGCGGTGTTCAAGGAATGGGTGTTACAGATCTTCGCTTGTAGCGGATGAAATATTTTCACCGTACCGAAAAATTATTCTCGTTTGTACGTTCGACGTCCGGCTATTACCTTGGCACCGTCGGAACCGCATTGGGTTCCCACCGCAAGAGGAATCACTATTGGCTATGAGGCACTTGTTATGAAACATTCAATCACGGCAAATATACGACACGCGCCGCTGGTTTTGGTCGCGGCTCTTGTTGCAGGCACGTTAACGCCAGAGGCACGCGCAGATGAGCAACCTGAAACCCCGTTGACAATGATCGTGCTGAAAGACACGGCATATGGCATCAGTATTGCCTCGGGTAACTATCAGCGCGCCATCAGCAAGCTGACGGCATCGGTGAGCAGCGGACGGGACAAGTTCGCAACTTACAACAATCTCTGCGTTGCTTATGCCAAGTCGAAGGACCTCGACAGCGCACTCCAGGCTTGCGACGCTGCACTGGCGGCCGTTAAGGAGCGCGATTACGGCTCCAGGTCCAGGTACCGCGGCTATGACCAGCGCTACGCCCAATACCAGGCCGACATGGCGGTCGCATTGTCCAACCGCGGCGTGTTGCTTGCCGTCGGGGGCGATGAGTCAGCCGCTGCCAAAGCTTTCGAGGATGCGCTCAGCCTCGATACAAGATACTCATCGAACATCGCTGGCAACCTCGACAGAATGGAGTCCAGGGTATTGCCCGACTCCGCCTAGAGGCATCACCACGCATTTCAAGCAGCAAGTCGTCGCCTCCCCCCAGGAAATCTACAGCGACGATACCCAGTGGCCCGGTAGCCCCCCTTCCGGGCCGCTTTTTCTATTCGGTGTCACCTGCAGCGCGGCGCTTGTTCTCGGCTTTGATCTGCTTTTTCACTTGCTGCCCCTTTTTCTCAAGCGTCGGCCTGAGTGCATTGCCGATCCAGGGCATCAGGTAGGTCAACGTCGTCAGGAAACCACTGATCGGCGGCATCGCCTGCTCCAGCTTCGTATTGCCGCAGAGGTCGAGAATAGTCTGCGCGACCTCTTCGGCCGAACTCAGCGGCTGGGAAAACGTGATGTCGGCGACCGCATCGATGTCATCCATGATGAAGCCCGTGTCGATCGGCCCCGGTGATACCAGCGCAACCTTGATCTTGCTGTCCCGCAGCTCCTCAGCGAGCGCCCGTGTGAAGGCGCGCAGGCCCGCCTTGGTCGATGAGTAGGTTGCCGATCCGGGCAGTGGCGTGCGACCCGCCAGCGAGCCTACGTTGACGATGGCGCCCCCGCCAGCCTCCCTGAGGTACGGCAACGCAAGCCGGGACAGTACGATCGGAGCGCGCAGGTTCACATCGACGATTCTTGCAAGGTCCGCCGGTTGAACTTCCTCTACGGGGCCGCGTATATGGCAGCCGGCATTGTTCACGAGGATGTCGACATGCCCGAATTCGACCTGTGCTTTCTTGAAGGCGTCGGCGCAGGCATCCGCGTCGGCGACATCCATCGCGAATACCTTTACGCGGGTCCTGTCGCGCAACTCGTCGGCAATGATTTCGAGGTTCTTCCTGGTGCGAGCGACCAGCATCAGGTTGGCGCCGGCATCGGCAAACAGGCGCGCGGTCGCAGCACCGACGCCTTCGGATGCGCCCGTGATAATCACGGTCTTGTCTTTGAAGATCATCGGCGGAGTATAACCGCAGACGAGGTCCGGGAGGTCGCGCAATCAGGTGCTAGATGCTGAAGTAGCCCTTGATCTTCTTCCAGAGGCTCGGTTCCCAGCCGTACACGTCGAGCTGGTCGGCGCCGAGTGTGGCAACCGGCATGGTCGTGTCCGGCGCCAGGGGTTCGTTGGCGGCAACGTCCTCCGGACGGAGTTCGAGTTTGCCCTTGCGGCCTTCGCCTGCCGTCGTGAGCCCATCCACAGCGAGGCTCAGGTACGGCAGAACGTCGTCGTCGACAATATCGTCGAGAAACACCGCGTCCGGATCGAAGGCTTCCTTCGACAGGATCATGCAGTCGTCAAAAGCTTTGCTTTCCTTGCTGATGTTCTTCTTCCCGGCGGAAACACATGGCTACTGTATGCCTCGTAGAGAGATTTCGCTGTGAGCCGACTCACAAATAACCAGTTTCCGTAACTTATTGTATTAGATAGCGTTTTTGACCGATATTTGACATAAAAAAAGCCGGGCAATGCCCGGCTTTTGGAAGACGACGTATCTCACGCCATCACATTACTCTTCGGTCGCAACCTCGGCCGCGGCCTTCTCGGTCATCATGACGATCGCCATCGGCGCGGAATCGCCCGGCCTCGGACCTGTCTTCAGGATACGCAGGTATCCACCCGGACGTTCCTTGAAACGCGGGCCGATTTCCGAAAACAGCTTACCGACCACTTCCTTGTCCCGCAGGCGATTGAAAGCCAGGCGCCTGTTGGCGACGCTGTCTTCCTTGGCGAGCGTGATCAGCGGCTCTACGACGCGGCGCAGCTCTTTTGCTTTGGGCAACGTGGTCTTGATCGTCTCGTGCTTCAACATCGACGCCGCCATGTTGCGGAACATGGCCTGGCGATGTGAGCTGTTACGACCCAGCCGACGGCCGGACTTTTTATGACGCATTTGTCTTTCCTAGTATCTAATCGATTACATCACGAGCTCATGCTCGGGACGCAGACTTGCTGGTGGCCAGTTTTCCAGGCGCATGCCCAGGCCGAGGCCGTGGCCTTCCAGCACTTCCTTGATTTCCGTCAGGGACTTTTTGCCAAGGTTCGGCGTGCGCAGCAGCTCCACTTCGGTGCGCTGCACGAGATCCCCGATGTACATGATGTTCTCGGCCTTCAGGCAGTTCGCAGACCGCACCGTCAGCTCCAGCTCGTCGACCGGGCGCAACAGGATCGGATCGACCTGGCTCTCGGCCTGGTCGCCAACGCCTTCTTCCTGACCCTGCAGGTCGACGAAGACTGACAGCTGATCCTTCAGAATGCTGCCCGCGCGGCGGATCGCTTCTTCCGGGTCAATCGTGCCGTTGGTCTCGATGTCGATCAGCAGCTTGTCGAGGTCGGTGCGCTGTTCCACGCGCGCCGCTTCGACGTTGTACGTCACGCGCACAATCGGGCTGAACGAGGCATCAAGCTGCAGGCGGCCGATCGGGCCTGTCTGTTCCTCGAATGCCGGACGCTGCGTCGCCGGGCGGTAGCCGCGGCCGCGCTCGACTTTCAGGATCATGTTCAACTCACCCGCCTTGGTCAGGTTCGCGATGACGAGCTCAGGATTCATGATTTCGACATCATGATCGAGCTGGATATCACCTGCGGTGACGGCGCCCGGGCCCTTCTTGGACACGCGCAGCTCTGCCGTGTCACGAGAATTCATCGTGACGGCGACCTGCTTCAGGTTGAGGAGGATGTCGACGACATCTTCCTGCACGCCCTCGATGCTCGTGTACTCGTGAAGTACGCCTTCGATCTCTGCCTCCGTGATCGCGGCGCCGGGCATCGACGACAACAAAATACGGCGCAATGCATTGCCGAGCGTGTGACCGAAACCTCTTTCGAACGGTTCGATGACTACCTTGGCTTGCAGATCGTTGACCGGCGTAACTTTGACGACGCGCGGTTTCAGAAATTCGTGTGCTGATTCCTGCATGGGTAAATACCCTCCTGACTACTTCGAGTACAGCTCGACGACTAGGTTTTCGTTGATATCGGGCAGAATGTCTTCCCGATCAGGCAACGCTTTCAAAACACCCGCCATCTTCTTGGCGTCGACATCTACCCAATCGGGCAGGCCAACCTGGCTCGCAATTTCCAGCGCACTCTGGATGCGCAACTGCTTTTTCGCTTTCTCGCGAATACTGATCGCATCGCCCGCCTTGACCTGGGCCGACGGGATGTTAACGACCTTGCCGTTAACTTCGACGCTCTTGTGGCTCACCAGCTGGCGCGCTTCGGCACGTGTCGAAGCGAAGCCCATCCGGTAGACCGTGTTGTCCAGACGGCCTTCCAGCAGGCGCAACAGGTTTTCACCGGTCGACCCCTTCAGCTGGGCGGCACGCTTGTAATAGTTGCGGAACTGGCGCTCCAGCACCCCGTACATGCGACGGAGTTTCTGCTTTTCGCGAAGCTGCAGGCCATAGTCCGACATACGCGGACGGCGCTGCGTCGGGCCACCAGGAGGTACCTCGAGCTTGCACTTCGACTCGAGCGGCCGTACGCCACTCTTCAAAAACAGGTCCGTGCCTTCGCGGCGGGACAGTTTGCACTTTGGTCCTAAATATCTTGCCATTATTCAGCCTCTAAACGCGGCGCTTTTTGGGCGGGCGGCAGCCGTTGTGAGGAATTGGTGTCACGTCCTCAATGTTTTGAATACGAAATCCCAGGGAGTTCAGGGCACGAACCGCAGACTCGCGACCCGGTCCTGGCCCACGCACACGCACGTCGACGTTCTTGACGCCGAATTCGAGCGCTGCACGGCCCGCCTTGTCAGACGCTACCTGGGCTGCGAACGGGGTAGATTTACGAGATCCACGGAAACCGCAGCCTCCCGCAGTCGCCCACGAGAGGGCATTACCCTGACGATCGGTAATCGTGATGATCGTGTTGTTGAAGGAAGCATGTATGTGCGCAATTGCGTCAACAACGTGCTTTTTGACCTTCTTTTTCTTTGCTTCAGCCATTCTCTTTACCTGTTAGGGCGGCGCAAGGCCGCAATCGCGCGCCACGCGCGCTCCTGCATCGATTTCCTGCTTAGCGCTTGATCGGACGCCGCGGACCCTTGCGGGTACGAGCATTCGTACGGGTGCGCTGACCCCGCAGCGGCAAGCCGCGGCGATGACGGATGCCACGGTACGAACCGAGGTCCATCAGGCGCTTGATGTTCATTGACGTCTCGCGACGCAGATCACCCTCGACCGTAAAGGCGGCGACGGCGGTGCGGAGCTTCGCAACTTCCGGCTCAGCCAGGTCTTTCACCGGCGTTTCCGGGGCGACCCCTGCTGCCTCGCAAATCTGCCTGGCGCGTGTACGTCCAATACCGAAGATCGACGTCAGTGAAATCACGACGTGCTTCGTCAACGGAATGTTTATACCTGCTATACGTGCCACTTAGTATTCCTCATCAATTAACGCGGGAACTAACCCTGGCGCTGCTTATGCCTTGCGTCCGTGCAAATCACGCGCACGACACCATTGCGGCGAATGATCTTGCAGTTTCGGCAAATCTTTTTGACTGATGCTCTGACTTTCATGAGCTCTCTCCTAAGCGCTGATCGAATCAGCGTACCTGGCCACCCCGGCCGTAATTGCGCAGGTTGGCTTTCTGCATCATGCCTTCGTACTGGTGACTCATTGCATGTGCCTGCATTTGTGACATGAAGTCCATCGTGACGACGACCAGGATAAGAAGCGACGTGCCACCGAAGCTGAACGGCATGCTCGGATAGAACATGCGTACAAACTCGGGCAACAGGCAAACGCCGGCGATATAAAGCGCACCCCAGAACGTCAGTCGGGTCAGGACCCGGTCAATGTACTCCGCCGTGTGGGCGCCCGGCCGGATGCCCGGCAGAAATGCGCCCGCTTTCTTCAGGTTGTCCGCCGTGTCTTTCGAGTTGTACATCAGCGCCGTGTAGAAGAAGCAGAAGAAAATAATCATTGCTGCGTACAGCAGCACGTATACAGGCTGGCCCGGACCGAGGTTGGCGCCGATGGTCTGCAGCGCACGCTGCGCCGCATTCGGTTCGGCTGCCTGGCCGAAAAACTGGGCGATGGTTGCCGGGAACATCAGGATACTGGAGGCAAAAATCGGCGGGATAACACCCGACATGTTGATCTTGAACGGCAGGTGCGTGCTTTGCGCCTGGAACATCTTGCGACCCTGCTGGCGGCGCGCGTAGTTGACGGTAATCCGCCGCTGCGCCCGTTCCATGTAGACCACGAAGATGATCGCGGCGACGCCACCGAGCAGCATCATGATGGCGGTGATCGCGGCCATTTCGCCATTGCGTACCAGTTCCGCCGTGCCGGCAATCGCGGCCGGCAGGCCGGCAACGATGCCCGCCAGAATGATCATCGAAATGCCGTTACCGATACCGCGTTCCGTGATCTGCTCACCCAGCCACATCAGGAATACCGTGCCGGTCACGAGCGTGATGCACGCCGTAATCAGGAAAGACATGCCCGGGTTTACCACCAGTCCGGGCTGGTTCGACAGCCACGACGCTGCTGCGACGGATTGGAAGCTCGCCAGCGCGACTGTGCCGTAGCGCGTGTACTTGATGATCGTGCGACGGCCCTGCTCACCCTCTTTCCGGAGCTGCTGCAGCTGCGGAACGATGTGGCTGGCCATCTGCATGATGATAGACGACGAGATGTACGGCACGATGCCGAGTGCGAAGATGCCGAAACGTGACAGGGCGCCGCCGGAAAACAGGTTGAACATGCCCAGCAGGTTGCCGGACTGCTGCTCGAAGAATGCCGCAAGCGCAACCGGGTCGACGCCGGGCACCGGAATAAACGTGCCAACGCGATACACAATAAGCGCGCCGACGAGAAACAGCAGGCGAACTTTCAGTTCACCGAGCTTGCTCGCTTGCTTCGCCAGTTGTGCCGGGCTTTGTTGGGGCTTCTTTGCCATATCTTCCATTTCGCGGCCAGGGGCCGCTCCTGCATTACCTTTTAAGCTTCGATGCTTCCGCCTGCTTTCTCGATCTCGGCACGCGCACCCTTGGTGACGGCCAGGCCTTTCAGCTTGACGGCTTTCTTGATCTCACCGGACTTGATGACCTTGACCTTGGTCACAAACGCCGGTACCAGGTTGGCCTTCTTCAGCACGTCCATGTCGATGACGTCCGCAGTCGGCAACTCGAGTTCATGCAACCGCAACTCGGCCGTCAGGCGCGCCATGCGCGAACGGAAGCCGACCTTCGGCAAGCGCCGCTGCAGCGGCATCTGGCCACCTTCGAAGCCGACCTTGTGGAAACCGCCGGAGCGGGACTTCTGTCCCTTCTGGCCGCGACCACTGGTCTTGCCCTGGCCCGCAGAATGTCCGCGTCCCAGGCGCTTGCCCGCTTTCTTGGCACCCTTACCGGGTGAAATTTCATTCAGGCGCATGTCAGGCTTCCTCCACCGCGAGCAAATAAGAAACACGATTAATCATGCCGCGGTTTTCCGGCGTATCAGCGACGGTGACGGTATGGTGCATTTTCTTCAGCCCCAGGCCGGCAACACAGGCCTTGTGGCTTTTCAGCCGCCCGTACTTGCTCTTGACCAGCGTGACCTTCAGTTCTTTTGGCTTCGCCATGATCTTGTCTCTAATTCCTGGTTAGCAGTCCTCGGACCGCTCCTAAAAACCCCGGCCTCTCAGGCCAGGATCTCCTTAACTTTCTTGCCACGCTTGGCAGCGATAGCCTGCGGCGAATGGATATCCCGCAGCCCCTGGATCGTTGCACGCACGACATTGATCGGGTTGCGCGATCCGTAGCTCTTGGCCAGAACGTTGCGAACACCGGCTGCCTCGAACACCGCACGCATCGCACCACCGGCGATTACACCGGTACCTTCAGAGGCCGGCTGCATGTAGACCTTGGTCGCACCGTGACGGCCCTTCTTGGCGTACTGCAACGTGTCATTGTTCAGGTTGACATTGATCATGTTCTTGCGAGCCGCCTGCATCGCTTTTTGAATTGCGATCGGCACCTCGCGCGCCTTGCCATATCCGAATCCGACCTGGCCCTGCCCGTCGCCGACAACCGTCAGCGCGGTGAAGCCGAATTGACGGCCGCCCTTAACAACTTTGGCGACGCGATTAACGGTAACCAGCTTTTCAATCAGGTCGTCGTTCGCTTGATTCTGTTCGTTTCTAGCCATTATGAGTCCTTAAAACTTCAGTCCCGCTTCGCGGGCCGCATCAGCCAGCGCCTTAACCCGACCGTGATAGCGAAAACCGGAGCGATCAAACGCCACGGTGTCGATACCGGCTGCCTTCGCTTTCTCCGCGATGCGCGCACCAACGATCGCAGCAGCTTCTACGTTGCCGCCGTTCTTGATGCCCTTGCGCACCTCAGCTTCCAGCGTCGATGCCGACGCGATAACGCTTGCGCCATCCGGACCGATAACCTGCGCATAGATATGACGCGGCGTGCGGTGAATGCTCAGGCGATTGGCCTTGAGCTCACGGATTTTCGAACGCCCCCTGCGGGCGCGGCGTAAACGATTTTGTTTCTTGTCCAGCTTCATCGTGAATTTACCTGGTTATTTCTTCTTCGCTTCCTTCAGAACGACACGCTCATCTGCGTATCGAACACCCTTGCCCTTGTACGGCTCGGGCGGACGGTAGCGGCGAATTTCTGCGGCAACCTGACCCACTTTCTGTTTGTCAGAACCCTTTACAACAATTTCAGTCTGGCTCGGCGTCTCGACAGTGATGCCCTCGGGAACCTCATACTCAACCGGGTGCGAAAAACCCAGCGTCAGGTTCAGCTTCTTGCCCTGTGCCTGTGCGCGATAGCCAACGCCGACCAGCTCGAGCTTGCGCTCAAAGCCTTCAGAGACGCCCTTGGCCATATTCGCAACGATGGCACGCATCGTGCCGGCGACGGCGACGGCAAAACGCGATCCCGACCGCGGCGCGAGGCTCAGGACGTTGTCTTCGTGTGTCAGCTCAACCTCGGAATTCAGGGTGAGCGACAGCTCGCCATTACTGCCTTTCAGCGTAACGACGTTTCCGTTCTGCTTGAACTCGACGCCTTTTGGCAGTTCAACCGGTTCTTTTGCAACTCTTGACATAGTCGTGTCTCTTTCTAATGAGGACCAGGCATCACTGAACGATGCAAAGAACCTCACCACCAATACCCTTTTCCCGCGCCTGGCGATCACTCATGACACCGGCCGAGGTCGATACGATTGCGACGCCGAGACCACCCAATACTTTGGGCAATTCGTCCTTACTGCGATAAATACGCAGTCCGGGACGGCTCGTGCGCTGGATCTTTTCGATCACCGGTGCGCCATCGAAATACTTCAGTTCAATGGTCAACTGCTTCGAGGCGCCGTCGCCGTCAGTAGCAAAACCAGTGATGTAGCCTTCGTCCTGCAATACTTTTGCAACGGCTTCTTTTGCTTTCGATGCAGGCATCGAGACACTTACCTTGCGTGCCTTCTGCCCGTTACGAATACGGGTCAGCATGTCTGCAATCGGATCGGTCATACTCATGTTCTGTCTCCGCCTACCAGCTGGCTTTCGTCAGGCCGGGAATTTCGCCACTCATGGCGGCCTCACGCAGCTTGTTACGAGCAAGGCCGAACTTGCGATAAACGCCATGCGGACGACCCGTAATAGAGCAGCGATTACGCTGCCGCGTCGGGCTACCGTCACGGGGCAACGTGTTCAGCTTCGCCTGCGCTACAGCACGTTGTTCGTCAGTGCTGTGGATATTGCGAACGATCGCTTTCAGTGCCTTGCGTTTCTCAGCCTGCCGAGCTACCAGCTTGGTACGCTTGAGTTCACGCATGATCATCGACTTCTTGGCCATATCTTGATTCCTGTCTTCGTAGTCGGGCAGTGCGCCGTTACGAGGTCTTCTCCGAAGGTTTTTCCGTTCTCTTGAAGGGGAAGTTGAACGCTTCCAGAAGCGCCTTCCCTTCCGCCGGCGTGCGCGCCGTCGTCGTAATAATGATATCCAGCCCGCGCAACTGATCGATCTCGTCGTAGTTGATCTCCGGGAAGATAATCTGTTCCTGGACACCCAGGCTGTAGTTACCCTGCCTGTCAAATGACTTCGGGTTCAGACCGCGGAAGTCGCGAATACGCGGAATTGCAATGTTGACGAGACGATCGAGGAACTCGTACATGCGCTCGCGCCGCAGCGTAACCTTGCAGCCAATCGGCATGCCGTCACGAATCTTGAACCCGGCGACCGACTTGCGTGCAAGCGTCGTTACCGGCCGCTGACCCGAAATCTTTTCCATGTCAGCGCGCGCATTTTCCATGATCTTCTTGTCAGCAACCGCCTCACCGACACCCATGTTCAGGGTGATCTTTGTGATCTTCGGTACTTCCATCGGGTTTTTCAGGCCGAGCTTCTTCTGGATCTCGCCAGCAAGCTCGTTCTGATACTTTTCCTGTAATCTCGACATCGTGGTTGTCTCTACTCGTCACGCGCCAGGCGCGCTCCTGCACTTTTAAATGTCTACTACGTCGCCGCTCTTGAAGACGCGCACTTTCTTGCCGTCTTTCCCGACGCGGAAACCTACGCGCTCACCCTTTTTGGTCTTCGGGTTGAACACGAGTACGTTCGATATATCCATCGGCATCGCGGTGTCCTTGATGCCACCAGCCTCACCGATGTTCGGGTTCGGCTTGATGTGCTTCTTCGCAATATTCACGCCTTCGACGAGCACCCGGTCGTCTGCAAATACTTGCAGGACGGTGCCACGACGGCCTTTGTCCTTGCCTGTCGTTACGATGACTTCATCGCCTTTTCTGATCTTGTTCACTTTATTCGTCCAATAGAGCCGAAGTTCCTACAGAACTTCGGGCGCCAGCGAAATAATCTTCATGAACCGACTGCTGCGCAGCTCACGAGTTACCGGGCCAAAAATACGTGTACCAATCGGCTCAAGACGCGCATTCAGCAATACAGCGGCGTTACCGTCGAAGCGGATCAGCGAACCATCCTTGCGACGAACTCCCTTGCGCGTACGGACAACAACGGCGTTGTAAACCTCGCCTTTCTTGACCTTGCCGCGCGGGATAGCGTCCTTGACGCTGACCTTGATGACATCGCCAACGCCTGCATAGCGGCGCTTCGAGCCACCCAGTACCTTGATGCACTGAACGCGACGAGCACCTGAGTTGTCGGCGGCATCCAGAACTGTCTGCATCTGAATCATGACGGCATCCTAAGAGTTATGACTTTTCCACAGCCCGTTCGACAATACTGACGACGGACCAGGATTTGTTCTTTGAAATCGGCCGGCATTCCGCAATCGCCACGCGATCACCAGGCTTGCACTCGTTCGACGCGTCATGAGCAAGCACCTTGCCGGTACGACGAATGTACTTGCCGTAAACCGGGTGCTTGATCAGGCGCTCGATCTTGACCGATACCGTTTTGTCCATCTTGTCGCTGACAACTCGACCGATGACCGTACGTTGTGTCTTGTTTTCTTCACTCATTTCTCGTCACCCGCCGCGCGTTTCATCTCGTTGAGAATAGTCTTCACGCGCGCGATATCCTTCCGGACACGACCGTGTTCGTGATTGTGTGTCAACTCACCGGTCGCATGCTGCATACGCAATTTGAACTGCTCGCGGCGCAGCTCAATCAGCTCTTCACTGAGCTCTTCGACCGACTTGGCACGGAGATCCGCTGCTTTCATCACATTACCTGCCGTTCTACAAATTTGGTGGCAAACGGCAACTTGGCCGCCGCCAGGCGAAACGCTTCGCGAGCGATCTCTTCCGTCACACCTTCCATCTCGTACAGGACGCGGCCCGGCTGAATCTGGCATACCCAGTATTCAACGTTGCCCTTGCCCTTACCCTGGCGAACCTCGAGCGGCTTCTTGGAGATCGGCTTGTCAGGGAAAACCCGGATCCAGATCTTGCCGCCACGCTTGATGTAACGTGTCATCGCACGACGAGCTGCCTCGATCTGGCGCGCCGTCAGGCGGCCTCGGCCGGTCGCTTTGAGGCCGTACTGTCCGAAAGACACGTCGCTGCCGCGGAGTGCCAGGCCACGGTTGCGGCCCTTCATCTGCTTGCGAAATTTTGTCCGTTTAGGCTGTAACATCTTTCACTTCCCAATAAACGCTCGTACTTACGAACGCGCGCCAGCAGCCGCCTCAGCTGGCTCTGCCGCAACTGCCTCGGGCTTGTCAAAGACTTCGCCCTTGAAAATCCAAACCTTCACGCCGATCACACCGTAGGTCGTGTGCGCTTCAGCTGTGCCGTAGTCGATGTCCGCGCGCAGCGTGTGCAGCGGCACCCGGCCCTCGCGATACCATTCCGAACGTGCAATCTCGGCACCGTTCAGGCGGCCGCCGACCTTCACCTTGATGCCTTCGGCACCAACCCGCATCGTATTCGTTACCGAGCGCTTCATCGCCCGACGAAACATGACGCGACGCTCGAGCTGCTGTGCAATACCTTCCGCGACCAGCTGCGCGTCGAGCTCGGGCTTGCGCACCTCACTGATGTTGATTCGCACATCCTGGATCAACATCCCGACCATCTTCGCCACGTCGGCACGCAGTTTCTCGATGTCCTCGCCTTTCTTGCCGATGACGATGCCCGGACGTGCCGTATGAATCGTGATGTTGCACTTTTTCGCCGGTCGCTCGATCGCGATACGGCTGACCGACGCGTCTTTCAGCTTGGCCTTGATGTGCTCACGAATCAGATGATCCTGATGAATGTATTCCGGAAACGTCTTGCTGTCGGCGTACCATTTCGACGACCAGTCCTTGACGATGCCGAGGCGAATTCCTGTTGGATGTACTTTCTGACCCATATTACTTCTCGTCCCCAACGCGGATCGTGATGTGGCTGTTCCGCTTGATAATCCGTGCGCCACGACCTTTCGCGCGAGCGCGATAGCGGCGAAATGTCGGCGCCTCGTTTACTTCTATGGTCGCGATCTTCAACTCGTCGATGTCCGCGCCGTGGTTGTGCTCGGCGTTGGCGACAGCCGACTCCAGTATCTTTTTCACGATACGGGCACTCTTCTTCGGCGAGAACGTCAACGTCCGCAGGGCCTCGTCGACAGACTTGCCACGGATGGCGTCTGCCATCAGGCGGCACTTCTGCGGCGAAATGCGCGCGTATCTGAGTGTTGCTGCAACTTGCATGAACTCGCCCCTTTACTTCGTCTTGCGGTCACCGGAGTGACCACGGAACGTACGCGTCATCGCAAACTCACCGAGCTTGTGACCGACCATGTTTTCCGAAATCAACACCGGCACGTGCTGGCGACCGTTGTGTACCGCGATCGTCAGGCCGACCATGTCCGGCAATACCATTGAACGACGTGACCAGGTCTTGATCGGGCGACGGTCGTTCTTCTTCGCTGCTTCGGCTACCTTTTTCGCCAGATGGTTATCGACGAACGGGCCTTTTCTTACACTGCGTGGCATCTAAATGTCCTTTGTCCTTTCAGAGGTCGCTGTTAGCGCTTCTTATTGCGACGGCGAACAATCATGTTGTCCGTACGCTTGTTCGAACGCGTCTTCGCGCCCTTGGTCGGCGTGCCCCACGGGCTGACCGGATGCCGGCCACCGGAGGTACGTCCCTCACCACCACCATGCGGGTGGTCAACCGGGTTCATGGCAACGCCACGAACCGTCGGGCGAACACCTCTCCAGCGCGTTGCACCGGCCTTGCCGAGCTTGCGCAGGTTATGTTCGCCGTGGCCGACTTCGCCCACCGTGGCGCGGCAGTCGACATGAATCCTGCGAGTTTCACCGGAGCGCAGACGCAGCGTTGCATACACGCCTTCGCGTGCGGCGAGCTGTGCAGAGGTACCGGCTGAACGTACCAGCTGGCCACCCTTGCCCGGTTTCATCTCGACGTTGTGTACCGTCGTACCAACCGGGATCGCGCGAATCGGCAACGAATTGCCCGGCTTGATCGGGGCATCGTCACCGCTAATTACCGGCGAGCCGGCCCGGACGCCCTTGGGCGCCAGGATGTAACGACGCTCGCCGTCCGCATACTTGACCAGCGCAAGGTGCGCACTGCGATTCGGGTCGTACTCGAGGCGCTCGACAACACCCGGGATACCGTCCTTGTCGCGCTTGAAGTCAACAATGCGATAGCGCTGCTTGTGACCACCACCCTGGTGGCGCACCGTGATGCGCCCGTAATTGTTACGGCCGCCGTTCGACGTCTTCTTCGTTACCAGCGGCTCGTACGGTTTGCCCTTGTGCAGCTCCGACGTCTTGACGGAGACGACAAAACGACGTCCTGCTGATGTCGGCTTAGCTTTATGCAGTGACATTTGAGTAACCCTTATTCCGTGCCGAAGAGCTCTTCAATGGAGCTCCCGTCAGCCAGCCTGACGTAGGCTTTCTTCGTGTTGTTGCGACGGCCTTTCGTCTGTTGAAAGCGCTTGGTCTTGCCTTTCATGTTGACGACCTGGACGTTCTCGACGGAAACCTCGAAGAGCAGCTCTACAGCTTGCTTGATCTCTTTCTTCGTAGCGTCGGTACGCACGTTCAGCACGACCTGGTTCTTCTCCGCGACAACGTGCGCCTTTTCCGAAAGGTGCGGGCCACGAATAACCGTCATCAGTCTTTCCCGGTGGGCAGCTTGGCTCATGACAGGCGCTCCTCAACAAGCTTCAGGGCTGGCAGCGTCACCAGCACCTTTTCGAAGCGAATCAATACGACCGGGTCCATCGCCGCAACGTCGCAGATACCCACGTTCGGCAGGTTGCGCGCCGCAAGAAATACTTTCTCGTCGAACGCTTCGTTCAGAATCAGCACGTTGTCGAGCCCGAGTTCCTTGAGCTTCGTCGCCAGCAGCTTCGTCTTCGGCGCCTCGAGTTCGATGTCATTGACGATGACCAGGCGATCCTGCCGCACCAGCTCGGAAAACACCGAACGCAATGCTGCGCGGTACATCTTCTTGTTGACTTTCTGCTCGTAACTGCGCGGCTTCGCGGCAAACGTGCGACCGCCGCCAACCCAGATCGGGCTACGGATCGTACCTGCCCGGGCACGGCCGGTGCCCTTCTGCCGCCACGGCTTGGTGCCGCCGCCACGGACAGCCGCACGATTCTTCTGTGCCTTCGTGCCAGCGCGCCCGCCCGCGAGGTATGCCGTAACAACCTGGTGAACGAGTGCCTCGTTGTAGTCCACGCCGAACGCAGCTTCCGCCACGTCAACCGAACCCTTGTCCTGTAATTTCAACTTCATAGCGGCGCCCCTACTTCTTGGCCTTCACGGCGGGGCGTACGATGACCTTGCCGCCGCGATGACCCGGGACTGCGCCCTTGATCAATAGAAGATTGCGTTCTGCATCGACGCGCACGACCTCGAGATTCTGAGCGGTGCGGCGAACGTTACCCATCTGCCCGGACATTTTCTTGCCCTTGAATACGCGGCCCGGCGTCTGGTTCTGGCCGATCGATCCCGGGGCGCGGTGCGACAGCGAGTTGCCGTGCGTGGCATCCTGCATGCTGAAGTTGTGGCGCTTGACGGTACCGGCAAAACCCTTGCCGATGGACGTACCGATGACGTCAACTTTCTGGCCGGCCTCGAAAAGATCGACCTTCAGCTCGTTGCCAGCCTCGAAATCGCCCTCATCGGACGCATCCAGGCGGAACTCGGTAATTAGGTCGCCGGCTTCTACCTTTGCCGCTGCAAAGTGGCCGGCTGCAGGCTTGCTGACCCGGGACGCTTTGCGGCTTCCGGCTGTTACTTGCAGCGCACGGTAGCCGTCCGTCTCCACGGTCTTCACCTGAGTGATTCGGTTTGGCTGTGCCTCGACCACGGTGACAGGAATAGAAATTCCCTCGTCCGTGAAGACACGTGTCATGCCGCACTTGCGGCCAACAAGACCCATCGTCATCTTCAAAACCTCGCACCGACTTCGATTGGCCGGTGACATACTCGTATCAAAATCTTCACTGCGATCACTTCGATTGGCGACCGCTGCTTTACGGTACCGAACACCCTGTTTCCCGAAGTCCTCATGCCTGACCGGGAATCCAGGTGTCCGGTACCTTATTTCAGGCATGCGAAAGGGCCAGCCATCGCCGAGAGCATTGCTCTCTTAAGCTCTGGGGCTGACCCTAAGCTCCGAACCGGTCATTCAGCCGGCCCGGCTGTCCGGGATTTGCCGTGTCACCCTCGATTTCCTGGCGACTGGTTTATTTATCCTGTATCGGGCCGACTCCCGGTCCGGCCAAATGCAGCGAGCCCGCTATTATACGACTCGGACCTCTTATTACAAGCGGTAACGAGTCTTTTTGGGGCGTTTTTTTCTCGTCAGATCAAGCTAACAAAATCAACGACTTACGCTGGATATGCTGGCGGGTGAGATCTTGTTTGCCGGAAATAAAGCGCAGCGACAAAACTGCTGAAGCAGTTTTGGACGCACAAAGTGCGCCCGAAGGGCCTGCGACAGGGATGTTGCCGGTCAACCGAGCCATTCCGGCAAACAAGATGTCGCCCGCCGGCAAACCGCCCGTGTCGTCGTTCTAGTTCAGCTTGATTTGCACGTCCACGCCTGCCGGAAGCTCGAGCTTCATCAGCGCGTCGACGGTCTTGTCCGTGGGGTCCACGATGTCCATCAGGCGCTTGTGTGTACGAATTTCGTACTGGTCACGGGCGTCCTTGTTGACATGCGGTGATACCAGGATCGTGAACCGCTCCTTTTTCATCGGCAGCGGAATCGGGCCCTTGACCGTCGCGCCGGTGCGCTTGGCGGTATCCACGATTTCCCGCGCCGAATTATCGATCAGGCGATGATCGAATGCCTTGAGGCGGATTCTGATGTTTTGGTTAGTTGCCATGTTGTTTCCTGTTATGTACGAGCGGCCTGTAGCCGCGACTAGGTCGCGGCCAGAGGCCGCCCCTACAATTACTCGATGATCTTCGCGACGACGCCGGCGCCCACGGTACGGCCACCTTCACGAATCGCGAATCGCAGTCCGTCTTCCATGGCGATCGGCGCAATCAG